>OFQV01000120.1_pt1 | contig 22939 bp, 29 predicted proteins | sample 1542971 | NCBI WGS metagenome assembly OFQV01 (sample SAMN07774229, study PRJEB24372) | wastewater metagenome | isolation source: WWTP Cannobio (Effluent) | place: Italy: Cannobio | collected 2016-01
CCCAAATTTTTACGTGCGCGGGTTTTGGGGGGAGGGGTACTCCCCCGATTGACGATAGACCAAGGAATACACCATGACTGGATCACGCGGACCGCTGCCGAAGCCTGCCGCGCTGAGGTTGCTCGAAGGAAATGCGGGCAAACGCCCGCTGGATTTGTCGGCCGGCATCAACCCCCGCATTGAGGTGCCCAGCGCGCCCAAGCACCTGGGGCAGGAAGCGCGCAAGGAATGGAAGCGCATCACTCCGATCCTGGCTGAGTTGGGATTGGTCAGCGGTCTGGATCGCGCGGCGCTTGCGCTGTATTGCCAAGTTGCTGGGCGGTTGTCTGAGCTGGAAACGGCGTTCAATGGGCAGGTGGAGCGCCTGGTGGCGCAGGAGAAGATGGACTACGCCGATGCTGTGTACAAGGCCAGCTACTCTGTTACCCCCAGCGGGTACGCCCAGCAAAGTGTGATTGTCCAGCTTATCGGCAAGAACCGTGAGCAACTCAATCGCTACCTGATGCACTTTGGCATGAGCCCAGCTGCTCGTGGCCGTGTCCAGGCCAGCAACTACGTGCAGCCGACACTGCCAGGTATTGACCCTGCGCCGACAACCAACAAACCTGCCGGATTCGCCATGTTTGCAGTTCCTGGCGGTGGCCAGTGAACCAGTATGTCCAGGCGGGACTCGACTACGCCAAGGAAGTTGTAGCCCGCGAGATTCTGGCGTGCAAGTGGGTAATTGCTGCCGCAGAGCGGCAACTGGCCGATTTGCAGCGCGAACCTTCTGCAGATTGGCCTTGGGTATTTGACGAAGCCCGGGCGGCCCGCCCCTGCGAGTTTCTGAGTCTGCTCCCTCACATCAAGGGTAAGTGGGCACGTGAGCGCCGATTGATTGAATTGGAGCCATGGCAATGCTTCATCATCGCCACGGTATACGGGTGGGTGCATCGGGAGACAGGCCTGCGCCGCTTCCTAGAGGTGTACGAAGAGATTGCCCGCAAAAATGCGAAGAGCACAAAGGGATCTGGCCTTCTGCTTTTCATGCTGGCCGCCGATGGCGAACATGGTGCAGAGTGCTACACCGCCGCTACCACCCGTGACCAGGCTCGAATTGTGTTCGACGATGCCAAGGCCATGGCCGAGCGCACGCCGGATCTGCGCACTTACCTTGGCGTGGCCATCATGCAGCACAGTCTGACAGTGGCTCATACATCCAGCAAGGCCGCGCCTCTGGCGGCTGAAGGCTCCACGTTGGACGGCTTGAATGTGCACTTTGCGCTCCTGGATGAGCTGCACGCGCACAAGACCCGTGCTGTGTATGACGTGATCGATACCGCTCGCGGCGCCCGAGAGCAGTCACTGCTTTGGACCATCACTACGGCCGGCACCGACCGTAGCGGTATCTGTTACGAACGTCGCACACATGTGACCAAAGTGCTGGACAAAGTGATTGTGGATGAACGCACCTTCGGGATCATCTATACGATTGACGACAACGACGATCCATTTGATCCAGCGGTGTGGCCAAAAGCCAACCCTAACTACGGCAAGTCAGTACTGCCTGACGATCTGGCCGCAGCGGCTGTCAAAGCACAGAACACCCCCAGTGCGCTCAACAACTTTCTGACCAAGCGGCTCAATGTTTGGGTCAATGGTGGCGAATCCCCGTGGATTGCCATGAAAGCATGGGACTCCTGTCAGGACAAATCGCTGCAACTGACCGACTTCGCTGGTGAAAAGTGCTGGGCTGGACTGGATCTGGCGCAAAAGAAAGACTTTGCTGCACTGTGCTTGGCCTTCTTCAGAGATGGCATTTGGTATGTGTTCATACGTCTGTACTTGAACGAGCTGGCTGTGCAAGAAAGCGGCAACGCCCACTTGAGTGGTTGGGCCCGTGCGGGATATGTCCAGGTCACCGATGGAGACATCACCGACTTTGATGTGCTGGCAGAGGATATGCGCCGTGATTGCCGCATGTTCGATATGCAAGAAATTGCCTTTGACCCTGCGCTTTCCATGTACTTCGCAGGAAAGTTGATAGAGGAAGGCCTGCCGCTGGTCGAAATCACCCAGCGCGCACTGTTTTTCACGCCGCCCCTGCTGCAAACCGAGAACTTGGTCCTTGAAAAAAAATTACGCCACGACGGCAACCCCGTCATGAGCTGGATGGTCAGCAACCTGGTGGTGAAAGTCAGCAAGTTCAATGAGCTGCGGGCCCCCACCAAAGAACGCCCTGAAAACAAGATCGACGGCCCTATGGCCATGCTGATGGCCTTAGGCCGAGCGCTGGCGATGGTGCCAAAGGAAAACATAGATGACTTCATCAACTCGCCAATCGTGGGGTAAGCAACCATGGGCCTAATCAGTCGTCTTAGTGGCTACTTTGGCCGCTTCGGGGCCACTGGCGATTCCAAAGGTACGCAGAGCCCTGCGCCTGGTGCATCGCTGGTGCCAGATGCGGGCAATGTCGGTGTGGACGGTGCGTTGCAGCTCAGCACCGTGTGGGCCTGCATAGACCGCCGTGCCAGCACCATCGCCAGCCTGCCGTTCTTTGTGTATGACAACAAAGTCGGCCAACGCGAGCTGGCCCGGGGCAGCCGGTTCTACCAGCTACTGCATGACAGCCCCAACAGCCGCATGACGCCATTTGAATTTTGGCGCGCCATGATGATGAACCACGACCTGCGTGGCAACGCTTATGCCCGCATCGAGCGTGCGAGCAACGGCGAAGCCATCGCCATGTGGCCCATGGCTGCCGACCAGGTGGAGTGTTCTGTGTTGGACGATGGCAGCATGGTCTACGCCTACTACATCAACAGCGATGTGGCAGTGCTCAGCGCCGCCAACGTGCTTCACCTCAAGAACCTGGGCAACGGCACCATTGGCCTGGCCAAACTCGAATTCATGCGCGCTACGGTGGATGAAGCCGCCAAGGCCCAGACCGCCGCCAGCAAACTGTTTGCAAACGGCGGCAAGCCCACCGGCGTGCTGATGGTCGACAACGTCCTCAGCAAAGAACAGCGCGAAAAAATCCGCGAATCCTTTGCCGAGCTCAAAGAAGGCTCCACCAGTCGCCTGCAGGTGCTGGAAGCCAACATGAAATACCAGCAAATCAGCATGTCACCAGAGGATCAGCAGCTGCTGGAGACCCGCCAATTCACCGTAGAAGAGATTTGCCGCTGGTTCGATGTGCCACCGGTCTTGGTGCACCACAGCAATGTCACCACCTGGGGAAGCGGCATTGAGCAGATTCTGGACGGTTTTTACAAATTCTCCATCCGCCCCATGCTCGTCAGCATCGAGCAGGCTGTTTCCAAGCGCGTAGCCACACCCAGCCAGCGTGCCCGGCAGACGGCGGAGTTCAGCTTGGACGCACTACTGCGCGGCAGCCTAAGTCAACGCATGGAGATTTATGCGAAAGCCGTGCAAAACGGCATTTACACCCGAAACGAAGGGCGGCAGCTTGAAAACCTGCCACCCGTCACCGGCGGAGACGATCTCACCGCCCAAAGCAACCTAGTGCCCCTGGCACTGCTCGGCAAAGTAACCGGAGGCTCAAATGCTTCTCAAAAAGACCCTACCGCTCAATAGCGTAGACCTCAAAGTCGCTGGCACAAAAGGCCAATTCAGCGGCTACGCATCCATTTTTGGCGGCTATGACGCTCACGGTGACACCATCCTCAAAGGTGCGTTCACCGAAACCCTGCGTGATGGCATGCCAAAGATGTTCTACAACCATGTGTGGGACATGCCGATCGGCAAGTGGTACGCCAAAGAAGACGCAAAAGGCCTATGGGTTGAAGGCGAACTCACCCTTGGTATCAGTAAAGCCAAGGACGTTGCCGCAGCCATGGAGCACGGCACGTTGGACGGCCTTTCTATCGGCGGGTTTCTCAAAAGTGGCGACTTCACCGAAACCGACGCCGGCCGCACCATCCACAAGTGGACCAAGCTGGTCGAAATCAGCCCGGTGGTGTTCCCGGCAGACAGCAGCGCCAGGGTAGACCTGGCCAGCGTAAAACACTTAGATTTTGAAGCTCTCTTGCCCGAATGCAAGACCGAGCGCGACATTGAGCGGTTACTGCGGGATGCGGGGCTGCCCAAATGGGAGGCGATGGCGATCGTCTCCCGCGCAAAAGCCATCTTGGGTGGGCGGGATGCCCCCGAAGACCTTGAAGCGAAACAACTCGCCCAGCTCGCGGAACGACTCCAAAAGCTCGTCGCCTGACAAGGCAAAAACTCCCCGCAACCAGCCACCACCAGGTGGTTTTTTTATTTAGGATTCATATGAGCATCGAACAAGTGATGAAGGCCATGGATGGCGTAGAGGCCCAACTCAAAGCCATGGCAGCAAAAGCCGACGGCGAAGCTGCCACCCTGGGCAAAGTCAGCGCCGACACCAAGACCGCCTTGGACAGCATTGGCGTGCAACAGCGCGAACTGGCAGACCGCTTGCAGCAGTTGGAGCAAAAAGGCTTCACCCAGCAGCCCGAGCAAAAAGCCGACCAATCCTGGGGCGCCCAGCTGGTCAAAAATGACAAATACGCAGACTTTGCCGGTGGAAACCTCGCAAAAATGCGCGTTGAAGTCAAAAACACGTTGGTCGGCTCTGACACCAACGTGGCTCCAGACCGCAAGCCTGGCATCGTTGGTGGTGCGTTCCAGCCCTTCAGCATTGAAGCACTGTTGAACAGCGTGCCCACCAGCTCCAACGCCATCGAGTACACCCGTGAAAACGTGTTTACCAACAACGCGGCAGAGGCTGCAGAGGCCGCCCAAAAGGGCGAATCCAGCCTCACTTGGACACTGGTCAACCAGCCTGTCAGCACCGTGGCCCACTTCATCAAGATCAGCAAGCAGCTGGCTGCCGATGCGCCTGCCCTGGCCGCTTACGTCAACACCCGCATGCGCTATGGCGTCAATCAAAAGGTTGATATCCAACTCGTGGTGGGCGATGGCACAGGCGCCAATATTGCTGGCATGTACAAGTCCGGCAACTACACTGCACACGGTTATGCCAATGCGGCTTTGGGCTCAACCCTCAAAAAGCTGGTACTGATCCGCAAGATCATGGCCGACCTCAAAACCGCTGGTTACCCCGCTGACGCCATCATCATGAACCCAGCCGACTGGGCCGCCATCGAGATCGAGCTCTTCACCACGGCCGCTGGTCAGACTCTGTACAACGTCAATGCCCAAGGCCAAGCCTTCTTGTTTGGCCTGCCCGTCATTGAAGCTGTTGGCATGGCCGTCGACACCTTCCAGGTTGGCCGCTTCTCTGAGGCCTACACGCTATACAACCGCGAAGGCGTGGTGGTTGAAATGTCCGACAGCGATGGCGACAACTTCCAAAAGAACTTGATCACGCTGCGTGCCGAACGCCGCCTGGCCCTGGCCACGGAAAAGCCCGCTGCTGTACGCGGTGGCGATCTGACCCCAGCGTAATCCTGAGTGTGACTCAACCAAAAAGGCCCGCTTCGGTGGGCCTTTTTACTGGAGGTACCTTGATATGACACGAATCCGTTTCAACACACGCGGCTCATCGTCCGCATTCGGCAACTTTGCACCAGGTGACGAATTGACCTGCGGCGAGGCAGAGGCCCGCCACTTCGTGGAAGACGCCCAATGCGCCAGTTACGTCGATGCCCAGCCCAAAGCGCCCGAGCAGACCATTGCCGCACCAGATGCTGCTAAAGCCAAATCAAAGCCGCGCGTGCCAAAAACATCGCCTGAGCCAACGCCCACCACCACCCAGACCGACAAGGAAACCGCGCCATGATTCGCATGCTCCACGCCTACAACGGCTACTACAAGAACCAAGTTATTGAGCTGGGCTCCACGGAAGAAACTCGCCTGATCGGTCTTGGACTCGCGGTTGCCGATGTTGCGCCTGGCGGTTCCGGTATCCCAGTTGCCAGCAGCTTCAGCTTGACCAGTGCAGACGATGGAAAGGTTTTTTCGTGCACAGCCGCACTGACCATTACTATCCAGGCAACACTGAGCCCACGCCCCAGCGTTATCGTCATTCCGCCGCCATCTGGAAACGTGTCCATCGCGGTATCTGGTGGTGCCAAACTCAATGGCGCTACGACAACGCTCACCCGCAGCCGCGCATCCAACCTGGCTGGCGTGGCCGTAGTTCCCTATGTAGACGCTGACGGTTACGGCGTAAGCGGGAGCTAGCGATGGGGTTTAGATTCAATACCCTGATGCGGGCAATAATTGGCAGTGCGCCATCAGCAGCACCCGTTGCGCTGCGTTTCGCCTCAGCGCTGAATGCCAGGTGCAACTACTATTCATCGGCGACTGCTACCCGCAAGAAGATGATGATGCGCGTAAAGGTGATCATCGGCACAAATGACTTCTCCAGCCTCCAGCTTAGATTCCAATCATCCTTCTTTCAGACGGGTGGTGATAACGCTCTGGGTAATGACTACTACATTGAGAAGTGTGCGCTTGAGAAAGAGACGGGAGGCGCTGCTTTTACCCCAGTTTTATTCAGTGGTGCGCGTACAGCGACAGTGGTTGACAGTGCTGGCGGTGTTACCAGCGATCCAATACTGCCGAGCAGCTTCGGATTAGGCGCATTCACAAGGGGCCATGTGTTCTGGGTACGGGCGCTAGTCTATGTAACGGTAGGCACTCACAGATACCCAACTGGGGGCACTGTCGGTACAGGGGCGCAGGCTTTTTTCTTCGACCCCGTTACTTCTGGGGTGTCTGATGCAGATAGCACAGGAAGCCTCGCATTCTCTATTGGTACTGGTGGCACTGGCCCCGCAGATTACAGCTTTGGGTACTCCGTCAGTCCACTCGTCTTGGGTACGCCCGTAACAGGCACAGGAAAGTACATCAGCACACTTGGTGACTCTATCGTTGATGGAACTGGTGACACGGCTGCTGGCTCTGGGCATGTGTACGGATTCGCTGCCAGATCGTTGTTCGACGCTGACTTTGCCTCAAATGTCCGCGCTGGTTGTAAATTCGGGCGATCAGGTTCCACCGCCGCAGGGATGTGGACAGGCCCTTTGACTGAAACAAAGGCCATCCTCGCATACGGAAATGTTGCCGTAGAGGAATGGGGTACAAACTCGCCCGTCTATGCAGATAGTGCTGTTGTATGGGCTTACCTCAAATCTGCAGGGCAATACATCATTCGCACGAAGCTGCTCACAAGCACAACGTCAAGCGACGGATGGGCAACTACCGCTAACCAGACCAAGACGGCAAACTACACAACACCATCTGGTGACCGCATAGTGTTCAACGGCGCTATCGCCGCACAGGAAGGCATCTTGTACGACAAATTCGTGTCGTTTGACTCTGCCGTGCTGCATACAGACCGTGACTTGTGGAAGGCGCCGGGCTATACAGCGGATGGTTTGCACCCAGCCGCTACAGCACATGAAGCGATGGCCGTTGTGATGAGAGCGGCATACGCTGCCTTGCCGTGAAGATGGCATTGACTCAAGCAAACTGCCAATGCCAGCGCCATCTACTGCGCTACCTGCTCATTTTGGTCGCATGGCTGGTGGTTTGCGCTGCAGTGGTGGGGGTTGTGCATGCAGATCCAGTTGAACCGGCCCCCGTGCTGAGTAACTGCGTGCAAGCAGCGGCGCCACGATACGAGTCGTTGGAGGTGGGTAGGCACCTTGTATTCGTGTGCACGGATGCCCTGGGTGTGAAGGCCTACCCGGATGGCCTGTCTTGCCACCACAGTGTGTGCAACCCCAGCGCTTTTGCGGCCGCAGTTATGCGGATAGCCACCGCAGGTGACTACAAAAAGGCCGTCGATACTGAGTGGGCCGCATCCGTCAAATGGACTTGCGACGCGCCACCGGATGACCGAGCACGCGCGCTGTGTGTTGAGCGTAAAGCATGGATCGCCCGCAATTGGACGGCCTGGACAGCGGAATTCAAGCCTGCAGCGTGGAAGGTAAAGGCCAATGGGACTGCTACCACCCGCCCAGCCTATGCCCTGGTAAACGGTGTTTTGGGCACAAAAGAAGTGGGCAGGGCGCCCATAGGTGCGGCATGTGACGTAACCCGGCCCATGGCACCAGCCACTGGCGGCGACCTGCGTGCGGAGTACGGCACCACGGGTTTGGTGACGATTTGCACCAAAAGTCAGCCGTAGCAGCCAAGACCCAATCAACACAGCCACCTTCGGGTGGCTTTTTTCATTCAAGGTACCCATGGCCCTCAAACTCATCACAGCAGCAACCGGCCTGGCGATCAGCGCAGCCGAAGCCAAGGTGCACCTAAAGGTGGACACCGCGGACGAAGATGCGCTGATCGAGGTCTACATCAAAGCCGCCACCGAGGCGGCAGAGCAGATCACCGGCCGCGCCATCATGCCGCAGACCTGGGAGCTGACAGAAGAGGCCTTCCCGGCAGTCCTGCAGCTCACCCGCATTCCCGTGGCCAGCGTCACCAGTCTCAAGTACTTCGATACTGACGGCACCCAGCAAACCCTCAACAACACGCTGTACCAGCTGGACAATTTTGACGACTTCAGCAGCGCCAAGGTAGTGCCAGCCTACGGCAGCGCCTGGCCCAGCGCCCGCCTGGTGCCCAATGCCGTGGCCCTGCGCTACGTGGCAGGCTACGCCACCGCCGCTGACGTGCCCAGCAGCATCAAAGACTGGATCTACCTGCAGGTTGGCGCCATGTACGCCAACCGCGAGCTGGAAGGCAGTGTGCAAACGTATGCACTGGGCTACGCCGACCGCCTGCTGGACCGATGGAAAGTGTACGCATGATGCAAGCCGGAAAACTCGACCAGCGGGTCACCATCCAGCAGCGCAGCGTGGTTGCCGACGCGGTGGGTCACGACACCATCACCTGGGTGGATGTCGCCACGGTGTGGGCCCAGTGCCAGCCCGTGCGCGGGCGCGAATTCTTCGCTGCGGCACAGGTTCAGCTAGAGCAGACTGTCAAAGTGCGCATCCGGTACCGGTCCGACGTAACCCCGCTGCACCGCCTAGTGTGGCAGGGCAGGGCGCATGACATTACTGGCGTGGTGCCCGTTGGCCGCAAAGACATGCTGGAGCTGATGTGCCTGCAAGGGGTGAAAGATGGTCGCTGAAGTCAAAATTGAAGGCTTCGACGAGCTGGCCCGCAATCTGCGTGAGCTGGCCCCAGCCATGCGCAAGCGCGTGCTGCGTAACGCCCTTTCCGCCGGTGCACGCTTGGTGCGTGATGATGCCAAGCGCTTGGCTCCAGTGCTCTCCAATCCCAGCAAAGCGCCATACCGTCAAAGTGCAACGCTTCGCAAGGCCATCCGCGTGCGCAGCAGCAAAGCCGCACGGCGATCTGGCGATGTGGGTGTATTCGTCAACGTCAAACCCGCCAAGGGTAGTGCGCGCGGCGCCAAGAGCCGCACCGACCCGTTTTACTGGCGCTTTCTGGAATTTGGCACCCGCAAGATGTCCGCACGGTCGTTTCTCAGGCCAGCCGCTAGCAAGCTGGGCGAGGCCTACCAAGTTTTTCAAAAACAAGTCGTTCGCTGGATTGAAAAAGTCAACAGCACAGGAAAGGTTGTCCCATGAGTGCAGAAGCAGACTTGCGTGCCTTGCTGGTTGCGGCACCCGCAGTCACCGCCCTGGTGGGCCAGCGCATCGCCGCCGATCGCATAGAGCAGGGCAGCGCCCGCCCATTTGTCGTTTTTACCCGTACCGCTACCGAACGATCGAAGGGCTTAGATGGGTCTGTGCATGGCGTCCTTGTCACCTTTGACCTGCAGTGCTGGGCCGATACCCGACTGGCTGCCAATGCCGTGGCCGATGCCGTGCAGGCCACCATCGAGCAGGCCTACCACACGGTCGAAAACCGCAGCTCCGGCTATGACCCCGAGCTGGATCTGGAGTGCACCCCGCTCATTGTCCAGTGGTGGGAGTAGGCCCACACCCCGTTACCCCGTTTCCAAGCCCACTGCCCACTTTTGAGTGGGCTTTTTTTACTCCTGAAAGGAAATCACCATGTCCGTCCCCAAAGGCCGCAACTGCCGCGTAGAAATCGCGGCCACCTACGCCGCTGCACAAACCGTCACCGCCGTCACCAAGGCGGTGCCACCCGTCGTCACCTCCACCGCCCACGCTCTGGCCGAGGGCACCATTGGCTACTTTGACACTGCGGCTGGTATGGATGAGCTGCTGGGTCAGGTTGTCAGCGTGGATGCCACCGCAGCCAACACCTTCAACGCCGAAGGTTTGGACAGCACCAACTTTGGCACCTTTACCAGCGGTACCGTTATACCTGTGGCCACCTGGTTGACCCTATCCACCGCCACCAGCTACGAAATCCCCGAGGGCGCGGCCGACGAGTTGGACGCAACCACCCTGCTAGACCGCATCAAACAAACCGAAACCGGATTGATGGCGGCCCAAAACGTGCAAATTAGCAAGCTCAGCGACATGCAGCTGCCTGCCCTGGCCGTCGTGCGTGCAGCCGCGCTCAATGGTGGTTACATCGTTGTGCGCATCACGCTGTCCAACGGCGAGCGCCGCGTATTCCGTGGCCAGCCCGGCCTGCCTGGTGAAAGCCAGGGCCTTGGCGCGCTGGCCAGTAGTGGCTTTGGCATCAAGGTAAAGGGCCAAGTGTTGATGCTGCCTGCAGCCTGATCCGTATGACAGCGCAACTCATCAAGCGGCTGCGCGAACAGCGTATGCAGTGGGTAGATCTTGATCTGCCCGGCAAGCGCGTTCGCCTCATTCGCCCAACCGAGATCGAAATCGGCTTGCACTTCATTAAAGGCGGCAGCGTCTCTGTGGGCGTGGCAGAGGTCGAGCGCTTTACGGTCGACTGGGAGGGGTTCACTGAGGCCGACTTGCTCGGCGCTGCGGTGGGCTCTTCAGACGCTGTGCCATTCAGCCAAGCGCTGTGGGCCGAGGTCATCAGCGACCGTGCTGGCTGGGTGCGCAAACTGGCCACCGAGCTGCTTGACATTTTGGTCAAACACGGCGCCGAGAAAAAGGTTGACGCAAAAAACTCTTAGCCCTCCTGGACTCTTATGGAGCCCAGTACGAGGGCGAAGACCCGCCACCTGTTGACCCCTTGCACATGCTGGCAATTGAAGGCTTCCAAATGCTGTCAAACGGCATGGGCGGTATCGACTGGGCAGGTCTGCCCATAGTGGCCGCTCTGCTGGGTGTTGCCGACCTTGAAGCCTTTGCCCGCCATCTCATCACCATCAAGACCTACCGGCCCGACAAAGCCGATACGCAAGACACACCCGAGGATTTAGACAATGGCACTAGCAACACTCTCTGTTGACCTGGTAGCGCACCTTGCCAAATTTGAAGGCGACATGGGAAAAGCCGCCCGCGCGACAGAAAAGGCCAGCCAAAGCATCGTCAGCTCTTTGGGCGTCGTCAAGGCTGGACTGGCTGGTCTTGCTGCTGGCGTCACATTGGGTGCCCTTGTGGACATGACCAAAAACGTCGTCAACAGCGTGGATGCCCTCAATGACCTGAAAGACGCCACCGGTGCCAGCATCGAAAACATCAGCGCGCTGGAAGACGTAGCGACTCGCACCGGTACCAGCTTTGATACCGTGCAGGCATCGCTTATCAAGTTCAATGGTGCGCTCAATGCCGCCAAGCCAGGCAGCGAGCAAGAGGCTGCTTTTGCCGCGCTCAACCTCAGCGTAAAAGAACTGCGCGCATTGGATCCGGCGGAGGCCTTGCTCAAGACGGCCACAGCGCTGTCCGGATTTGCCGACGATGGCAACAAGGCGCGCTTGGCGCAAGAACTGTTTGGGAAAAGTCTCAAAGAGGTCGCACCGTTCTTGAAAGATTTGGCTGAAAAAGGCCAGTTGGTGGCCACGGTCACCACAGCGCAGGCCGAAGAGGCTGAGCGCTTCAACAAAAGCCTGTTTGAGATGCAGAAGAACACGATGGACGTTGCGCGCTCTATCGTTGGTGACATGCTGCCAGCCCTCAACAGGCTTTCGGTGGAAATGGTCGCAGCCAAGAAAACATCCTCCGGCTTCTGGGATGGCGTTCTCACGCAAGTTTTTCAAAACCCATTCAAGTCCGCGTCAGAAAACGCGGCCTCTTACCGCGAAGAGCTGAAAAAGTTGGAAGCCGATCGCGACCGTTTTGTGCGTGGCGGCAACGACACCACATCCATTGACACAGCCATTGCCACCATGAAGCGCCGCCTGGCGTATTTCAGGGAAGTGGAACTTCAAACAGCCGAATTCTCCCCAAGCGACCAATCTAGTGCAGAGGAGGCCAGGCTTGGCCTGCGCAAAGGTAGTGTGGGTGAAATTGCAGTCACCAAGAAAGAGAAAGCCAGCAAACAACAGGCCGAGCAACTCACGCGTGAACAGCAAGCCTTGGCGCAATACGTCAAGACCCTTGAGGGCGCTTTGACAACCACCGCCAAGCTGACTGAGGAGCAAAAGGCGCTCGATTTCCTAAAAGGTCTTGGTACCACTGGCGAAATTCCCCAGGTGCGCGAGCTGGTTCTGGCGATCGCCCAGAAGACTGATGCCTTGCACGCAGAGGCAGAGGCCTACAAAGCCATCGAAGAGGCACGCCGCACATCAGACCAATACATCGCTGGCCTGGACAAAGAAACTGCGGCCATGGAAGAAACCAACAAAAAGATGGCCGAGCACGTGCAAGAAATTGGCAAGACCACGGTCGAGCTCAATGCGCTCACCCTGGCCCGCATGGATACCGCCATTGCAGCCGCCGAGCAGGCACGCTCCCAGCTCACACTGCAAAACAGCTCTGAGGCAGAGATTGCCGCCATGGAGCGAAAGATCGAGTTGCTGAAAGAGCAGCGCAGCATCACCGCCACCGGGCAGGTAGCGCAGGCTGCAGCCGATGGGAAGGATAAGTCTGACAAAGCCAGCAAAGACTTCGCAGACACCCTGCACAACGACCTAAAGGGCGCATTTAGCTCAGCACTGCGCGACACCAGCGGCGAGCCCTTGCAAGCCTTTGGTGATGCCATTGCCAACGTCATCTACAGCCGTGCAGCAACCTCCATTGCAGAGTCCTTTATCGGCGCTGCAGGCGGTACTGGTAGCGGCACTCTGCTTGCCAGCCTGTTCAGTTTTGATGGTGGTGGCTTCACCGGTACCGGCGCGCGCGCAGGCGGTCTCGACGGTAAAGGCGGCTTCATGGCCATGCTGCACCCCAATGAAACCGTTACCGACCACACCCGGGGCCAGTCCACCGGTGGCGTCACCGTGGTGCAAAACTTTACCGTGGGCGACGTGGCCAGCATCGGTATGGTGCGTGCGGCCGTTGCAGGGTCCGAGCGGCGAATTGCCGCCGCCATGGGCCGCAGCATGAACTATGGGGGCGCACTCGCTTAACACCCATGGCACTCATCACACTCCCAGCCACATTCAAGCCGCATTCCTGCATCATGGTGCAGTCGGTAACGCAGCGCGTCAACGCTTCGCCATTTGGCGGGTCGGAGCAGGCTATTGACCTGCTAAACGACCGTTGGATCTGCAGCGTAGAGATGCCCCCCAGTAGGCAAGCTGCCGCAGCTGCCATCGAGGCGTTTATCGGCGCCATGCGCGGGCAAACCAACACCGTGCAGCTGTGGCACTTTTCGCGGCCACAACCGCAGGGCACCGTGCGCGGCACGCTCACCCTCAATGCCACTGCTGCCCAGGGTGCATCCAGCATTGTGGTTACCGGGTGCAGCCCCAGCACCGGCACGCTTAAAGCGGGCGACCTGCTGGGCGTGGGCGGCCTGCTGCTCATGGTAGCCAGCGACTGCACGGCAGTGGCCGGTGTCATCACCGTGCCTATTACCAACCGCCTGCGCACAGCACAAAGCAGTGGCGCGGCGGTAACGTGGGACAAGCCCAAAGCCACATTCCGCATGCTCAGCACCAGCGGGGTGCAATATGCACCAGGCAGGGCGCAGGGCGCCAACTTTGACTTTGGCGAGGCTATTTCGTGAAGACCCTCAGTGCCCCCGTGCTAGCGGCCCTGGCAGGTGGAAGCGTAGCCATTGCCACACTCATCAAGCTGGACTTTGCGGGCACGCCCATCGCACTCAATACCAGCACCTGGAACCTTGACTGGGCTGGCACCACCTACCTTGGCGCCTACGGCCTGGGCCAAATCAGCGCCATTGCAGACAAACCGGGCGAGGTGTCTGGCATCACGCTGGAGTTGCATGGTGCAGACGCTGCCCGCATCAGCCTGGCGCTGGACGATGCAGACATTGTGCAGGGCACCACCTGCACCATACGCACCGCCATTATTGACACCGCCACCTACACCATTCTTGACGCCCCGGTGGACTGGGTTGGCGCCCTGGACACCATGGCCATTGGCGAAGACGGCACCAGCGCAACCATAGCCGTTACGGCCGAGAGCAACGCGGTAGACCTGCTGCGCGGCAATGCATGGACGTTTACCGACGCAGACCAGCGCATCGTCAACGCCGCCGACGCATCGTTTGCATACGTGCTTGACCAAATCGACAAACCAATCATCTGGCCCACCAAGGCTTTTTTCTACAAATGACGCACCGTTTACCCGACTGGCAGACCCGCATGGAGGCCTTTGTCGCCCAGCGCCTGTATGCGCCATTTGCATGGGGCACCAACGACTGCGCTATTTTTGCTAGCGACTGTGTGATGGCCATCACCGGGCAAGACCCGGCGCCTCCGGGCCTGCGCAAGCACGCCACGGCCAAGCAAGCCTACCGGGCTATTGCGCGCCACGGTGGCCTGCCAGCCATTGCCACGCAGGCACTCGGCCAGCCAATAAAGCCGCTGTGCGCCAATTTGGGCGATGTGGTGTTGGTGCCCGTTGGCAAGCGCGATGCGCTGGCCATCTGCAATGGCGCCACGGCCATGGCTCCATCCGCCCATGGGCTGGTTGCTGTGCCAATGGCCAATGCGGTGATGGCCTGGGGGGTTAAATAATGCCAGCTGCCATCATCGTTGCAGTCAACTACCTGGCCGTGTACGGCGCCATCTCCGTGGGCACTGCGGTGGCCATCGGTACCTTTGTTGCCACCTACGGCACGGCCCTGTTGTTGGTGGGCGGCCTGGCCTACTCAGCCGCTAAGGCGCGCGAGGCCAAATCACGCGCCAGTGACGCCTACAACGCCGCCCAGGTAGACCGCAATGTCAACGTGAGCAGCGCAGTTGGTGCGCGCGAACTGGTGCTGGGGCGTGTACGCAAAGGCGGCAATGTGTTCTACAAAGCCAGCACCGGCGCGTACCAAAAAGACCTTTACCTGGCCATTGCGCTGGCGGGCCATGAGATCGACGCCATTGAGACCATCTACCTCAACGACCAAGAGGTCACGCTCGATGGCAGTGGCAATGTTCTGACCGCGCCTTACCTCCCGTCAACCACGTCATCGGCCTATGGCGCTGCCACGGGCTACACCTACAACCTGCCAGCCAACTATGTGCCGGGTAGCGTAAATGGGTACGAGTGCCTAGTGACGATTGTGGGCCTTGTGGCAACAGTGAGCGTATCTGGCGGGTTTATCACTTACCAGGTGTACGACACCACCAGCGCCATAAAAATCACCAAACACCTGGGTGCAGCGGGGCAGGTTGTAGACGCAGACCTGCAGGCCGCATTCGGGTCCGCATGGCCCAGCACCAATACAGTGGAGGGTGTTGCCTACCTGGTGGTGCGCGCCACCTATTCTGAGGGTGCTTTCCCCAACGGCCTACCAACCGTAACGGCGGTGATGCGTGGCGCCAAGCTGTACGACCCCCGCACCGGCCTTACCACCTGGAGCGAAAACCCCGCACTCATGCTGCGCCACGTTTACGCCCACCCGCGTTTTGGCAATGCCACCGTCACAGCCGATGAAGACACCCGTTTTATTGCCGCCGCCAATGCCTGCGACACCAGCACTGTGTACACCGTGGGCGGTGTGGCGCAGGCAGCCAGGGCGCTTTACCAGGCATCCATCGTCATACCGTTTGGAACCCCATCGCGCAGCGCGTTTGACGACCTGGCCCAGGCCATGGGCGGGAGCTGGGCCTTTGCTGGCGGATCGCTCTACATCAAGCCCGGTGTGTACAGTGCCCCGGTATTGACGCTGACCGATGCCGACCTGGCTGTGGTTCAGCGCGACGGTGCCAGCGAATCCCAATCGCCCATAAAAATCAGCGTGCACAAAGAGCGCGCCAAAAAGTTCAACAGCGTCAAAGCCACCATTTGGGATCAGGCGCAAGACTACAAGCAAGCCGTGCTCACGCCGCTTACCAGTAGCGCGCTGGTCACCCGCGATGGCGGGGAGCTGGTGCAAACGGTATCCATGCCCGCTGTTGGATACGCGCCCCAGGCCTTGCACATAGCGGGCATCATGATGCGCGACGCCCGCGACCCGCTGGTGATCGACCTTCCATTTAAGCTGCGCGCCTACCCGCTGGAGCTTTTCGACACCGTGGCGCTGACACTTGCCCGCTACGGCTGGAGCGCAAAAACCTTCATGGTACTGGCCCGCACCTGGACGGCGCAGGGCGCTGTGCAACTCACCCTCAAAGAAACCAGCGCCGCCATCACGCAAATGGACGCTGGGTTTGCCGCACAAGGCTTCGCCGCCAATACCAACCTGCCCAACCCGTGGACGGTTGCGGCAGTTGGCCCGCTTACCATCACCAGCGGCACGGCAGAGCTACTTGCCCAGGCAGACGGCACCATTGTCAGCCGCATGCGTGTGAGCTGGCCGCAGGTAGTAGATGCCGCCGTGGTGCAGGCCGGTAAGGTAGAGGTGCAATACCGCCTGACCACCAGCACCGGCGCGTGGACAAACCTGGTTGTGAGTGGCGAAGAAACGCAAGTTATTGCCAGCGATGTGCTTGATGGCGCAAGCTACATCGTGCGTGCCCGTGCCCGCACCACCCTGGCCATTGGCGACTGGTGTGTGCAGGTACAGCATGTAGTGGTGGGTAAAACGCAGCCGCCACCGCCGTTTGATGTGTTCACCGTAATGAGTCAGCCAGACGGCACCCGGCAGTACAACTTTGCCTACAGCCCCGGCAACAGCCCGGTGGACTGGCTTGGCGCCGAGATACGCTACACCCCCGGCACCGTTGGCAGCCCAGACTGGGCAACCATGACGCCCCTGCAAGACGATGCCACGTACTACACCAGCAGCCCGGTGGAGCTGAATGCGCCGCTATCGGGTGCCTGGACGTTTGCCTGCAAAAGCCTGGACACCACGGGCAACGCATCCACCTACCTGGTGCGCAGCCTTACCCTGCCAGATCGGCGCCTTGGCAATGTTTTTGACGAGTTTTACGAGGGCGCAGAGGGCTGGCTCGGCATCAAGACAAGCTGCCATGTGCAAGACGGCTACCTGGAAGCCAACGACAGCACCACATGGTCCGGCCTTCCCAGTACATGGGATGCCTGGACGCGCTGGAACATGGCACCGGCTTCGCCCATCTACTACGAAACCCCAGCGCGTGACTTTGGCACCGTGGTGGCAGGGCAGGTTAACAGCACGGTGGACGCCGACGGCACTGTGGTGCAAGAGCTGGCCACCAGCGCAGACGGCGTGAGCTGGAGCGCATGGGGAAGTGCCGCAAGCGCATTCAGCACCCGCTACCTCAAGATGCGCCTGACCGTTACCGCCACCGGCCCCGCGCCGGTGCCTGTGGTGCGCCAGTTTGACTGGCAGGTCAACGCGCCCATTAAGAGCGAATACCTCAATGACATTGTGATTAGTGCCCTCACTGGCAGCTACCGCATTGGCACCGGCGACGTACGCATCCCCCTGTCTAGTACCTATTCGGTCATCAAGCGCACCACGGTAGTCATCCAGGACAGCAGCGCAGGCACATGGACCTATGCCCGCATTGATCAGGCGCTTACCTACGGACCCCGCTGGCAGTTCCGCCTAAACGGCACGCTGACCGATCCGGCTTTTGTCGACTTTTTTATTGAAGGATATTGACCATGACTTACCCGACCGCTGCGGTCAACACGGCCAACGCTGATGCTGGCACTGATGTCCCTGCAACGTTCCGCACCGACGTCCTGGACGCGATACAAAAGCTCAACCAAATGATCGCCCACACATCTGCGTTTGCGGCCACGCTGCTCGATGGAGTGGACGCAGCAGCCGTCCGGGCTACGCTGGTGGCAGCGGCATCAGGCGGCAATGCAGATATTACAAGCTGGAGCGGCGGTCCATTGGCCGGTTTTCGCAACCGCATCATCAATGGCAACTTTGGCGTCAACCAACGGGCGTATGTCTCTGGCGCTGCAGTAGGTGCTAGCCTGTACGGTCATGACCGTTGGAAGATGGCAGCATCGGGCGACACCTACACATTCAGCACCACGGCAAACGTAACCACAGTAACCATCCCTGCGGGCAAGGTGTTGCGGCAAGTTATCGAAGGCCTAAACCTTGAGACTGGCACCTATACACTGTCTTGGTCGGGGACTGCGCAAGGGAAGATTGGCGCAGGCTCTTACGGTGCATCTGGCATAACCGGCGCAATCACTGGCGGCACAAACACCACGATTGAGTTTGGCCCCGGAACAGTGTCTAAGGTGCAGCTTGAATTCGGCTCTGTGGCGACGGCATTTGAACAGCGTTTTTACCAACAGGAATTGCTAATCTGCCAGCGCTATTACCAAGTGAATTACGAGATCATCACTGGCAGCGCAACTGCCGGAATGATGAGCTTCATGAAAACGGTGAAATTCGCTGTGGATATGAGGGTAAATCCATCTCGTAGTTATAGCGTCAGCGCCAGTACCAATTGCGGGACTCCGTATACATGGTATGGGTCAAGTCGCGCAGTGTTCTTTCCAGAGGTTCAATCCGTAGCGGCTGGGTATGTGAGTTGTCAATTTGATTACATGCTCAGTGCAGAACTATGAACTACCCCCTACGCCTACTACTCGCCATCGACCAGCTCCTAAACGTCCTGATCTGCAACGGCGAGCCCGACTAGACCATGAGTAGCGCCGTCTACCGCATGGAGCGCGATGGTCGCTTCTGGGGTTTCATGCGCCCGGTTATCGACGCGTTGTTCTGGTTCCAAAAAGACCACTGCCGCAAGGCCTACGAGTCCGAGTTGCTGCGTCTGCAGTACGGCAAAGAGTTCCAGCGCAGGTTGTAAACCGCACGCATCACCGCACCCAAGCCGCCGCAGAGCGGCTTTTTTTACGTCCTGAAACCCGAGGATTTGCATGCCAGAACCCACTTCTACCACAGCGGTTGCCGTCACCACCATGGCTGCAGCCGGTGTATCCATACCCATGCTCACGCTCTTCGGCGTCCCCTTGGGGTTGCGCAGCGATGTGCTAATTGCGGGCCTGCTGGGCTCGCTGATTGGCATCATCTTGCTTAACACCGTGCCTGGTAGCACCGACACCTGGCCCAACCTGGTACGCACCACTCTGCGCCGCATGATGTTTGCCATGGCCAGCGCCATCACGGCAGGCTACATCACGCCCATTGCCCTGTTTGTTGCCAACGTTCCCGATGGTTTGCTGCTCAGCGGTGCATGCGCTGTGGGTGGCGGTGCTCAGCAGGTGCTCAACTTTGTCATACGCCGCCTGGCGCCACCGGCAAACAGCCCTTCGCAGGGGGGCACGCCATGAACGCCGCCATGTTGGTTATTCATTGGGTAGCTGCCTTCCTGGTCATGGCCGAGGCGCTGAACAAGCTGGAGCGAACATCGCCCTTTGCACCTGGTATGACAGCACACGCCCGTGTGGTCGATGGGCTCAAAGCGCTGGCCTGGCTGCTATTGGCCTTGGGCGCTGGTGGTGCGCTTATGGGGCCGTTGCTGCGGCCGCTGGGCATTGCAGACCCCACCAGCCAAGCGCTGGCCCACGTCAGCCCATCCGTTGCCGAAGTGTGCGTGATGGTGGGTTTTGCGGTGCTCATCATCCGCACCCGCGTAAAGGAGGGCTAACTATGCGCCGCACTGCAAATGAATGGAATCAGATTCTGTTGCGCTGCCAGGTCAAGCCATTGGTGGCTGCTAGGTGGGCCAGTGTCTTTGCCGATGTGGTGTCCGAAAAGAGCTTCAATCTTGGCGACATCGAGATGGATGACTTTCTTGGGCAAATCCTGCATGAAAGCAATGGCCTGCGTGATCTGACTGAGAACATGGACTACAGCGCGGCGCGCCTGTGCGTGGTGTGGTCCAGGCGCTTCCCCACACTGGCATCCGCGCAGCCCTACGCCCACAACCCAGAGGCGTTGGCCAACCGCGTGTATGGCGGGCGCATGGGCAATACCGAGCCGGGTGACGGCTGGCGGTACCGTGCCCGCAGCCCGATCGGGCTCACCGGCAAGGCCAACTACGCCCATGTCGGCGAGCTGATGGGGCAAGACCTGGTAAACCAGCCAGAGCTGCTGGAGCAGCCGCGCTTTGCTCTGGAGGCCTGCATTCTCTGGTGGGAAGACACCATCACCGACGACTTGATTGGCGACCCAGAAAAGCAAACTGCCCGCATCAATGGCGGCCTGATCGGCTTGGCCGACCGCAAACGCCTGATCGGCGAAGCAGGGGAGGCCATTGCATGACCGACATCTTTATCAAGATCGCCGCCGCGGTGGCGCTGCTGGCTGTGCTGTTTTCCGGTGAGCAGTACATCGAGGGGCGGGGCTACAGCCGTGCCCAGGCCGAATGCCAGGCTGCGACCAACAAGCTCAAAGCCGACGCGGCCGCTGTGCTGGCCAGCGAAACCGCCAAAACCCGCAGTGCCGAGCAGGCCCTGCAAGACCTCAAAAACACCCAGGAGTTACAAGATGCCACCCATCAAAAGACAGTTGCTGATTTGTCTAGCCGTTTACGCAATCTCGCTGGTGCCCATGGGCGGCTGCGCGACCCACACGCCGCTGGATGTGGGCCAAGTGGTAGTTGCGCCACGGGTGAAACTTCCCCCGCCGCCGGTGATAGTGCAAACGACACAACCCAAACCGGTGGGCTACTTTCAGCAGACCTTAGCGGACTACTTCAGCGGCTCCAGCTCGAAGCCGACACCATCAACGTCGCCTACGCCAGCTGCCGGGCAGATGCCTTTGCCGTGAGGCAGGCTCCCGACATCGAATTTCGTTTACCCGGAATGTGAGACCAAAAAGTTTCGCGTTATTTGGTGAAAAATAGGAAAGCCCACCGGGCCGCTTAATTGCGGTCCGGTGGGCTTTTTTCGTTTGTGGTGCCGATGCCCAACTTGGCCAACCATGGCCAGTCCTTGTATTTGTCGCCAACCTGGCGCAGATGCGTGTACCGCTTCAGGCTGGTCCACGACCGGTGGCCAGAGACGCAGGCCACGCGGGGGATATTCCAGCCCAGCTCAAACAGGCGGCTTATACCTTCATGACGCAAGTCGTGGAAGTGCAAATCATCTATGCCGAGGAAGTCGCAGGCCCGCCTGAATGATGTGCTGACGGATTCAGCGTTGTAGGGCCATATGATTCCTTTGGTCTCTGGCTGCAGCTCGATCAGCTGCAGGGCCTCGGGCGTGAGCATGGTGGTCACGTCGTTGCCGATCTTCTCACCCGGGTTTTTCATATCCCGCACGATGATCTCCAGATTGGCTTTGTCCAGGTCTTTGCCTTCCATGCGACAAATTTCCTCCTGGCGGCGTGTGCTGAAGATAGCGAAGGGGATCACCCTGGTCATGGGAATGATGTCCTTGCGTTTGATTTCGGCCACGGTGTAGTACTTCATGAGCTTGTCCAACTCATCCAAGGTTGGGCGCCGTGTACGCTGTTTGGACCTGCCAATGAGCCCGAGTTTGTCCAGCACTACGCGAGCATCATCAATGGCCTGTTTCTCCAATGGGTAGCCCCAGGCGGGTTTTGCCACGCTGAATACCGATGCCAGGTGCGATATGTAGTTGCCACGTGTTGACGGTTGTGCGTCAATCGATTGAGCGAACTTCACCAGCTCCTGGCTGGTTACCTCTGAGCACTTCAAGCCTCCAATCTCGGCATTCTTAATGGAGCGCAGCACCTGGTCTTTGGTTTTGCCGTGCGGCCGCAGCTTGTCGGTGTTGTACTGGTCGATAACATCCTTGAGTAGTGGGTCGGTGGGCTTGATCAGCGCACCAGGCACGGCCAGCTCAGTCTCCCGCTTCTTCAGCCAGGCTTGCGCAGCAGGCTTGCGGTCGAATGTTTGCGACTCGGTGAAAATGACCTTTCCGCCATCCTTCAGCCGGATCTGGGCGGTGTGGCCGATCGTGCCGTCTTTGCGCTTGCGTGAGACAATTGAACCCATTGCAGTGCTACATGAAGTTTTTGTAGCACTAAATGTAGCACTGACAGACCGAAATCAACGAAAAAGCGGGTGAATAAAGGTGAATCCAACAAACGAGCAAGGCCCCGCTAACATTGGGAAAGCTGATCTTCAGACGCGTTGGCGTTTAAGTGTCGCGCCGATGATGGATTGGACGAACACAATGAAAAAAACCCAATCAGATCAACACGTTACCTGATTGGGTCTTGGTGCATGTAGCACTCATGTAGCACTGGCTAGAACGGGAAGGTTTCAATCCCTCTGTCTTTAAGCCATTTTTCTGAAACACTTATTGGCGGTTGGGTGTACACCTGCTTGGCTCGGCGCATTGGCTGGATGTAGTTTTCATTCGGCCTCTTGGTGACTTTGAGTGCCTTGCTTCGGGCTGTCTCACGGAAAACCCTGGGCTTCTTGCGGTAGTGCCATATTTCCATTTGGCAAGGGAAGTACGGCCGGTCAAGGCAGCTCATGCTCCTACCCCCGCCAGCTGCTTAGCTTCCTTCACAGCTGCAGCCCGCCGATCATCAAGATACTGTGCCAGATCCGTCAGGTGAACGCCCCTGGCGCCCTTCTGTGATCCAGGCTCTACCCGCACCAATGGGATCTTGATATCGCCCAGTGCGACCTTGCGCAGAAAGTTGTCGGTCGACAGGTGCGGAAAGTAATCCTTCACCACAGACGCAACCGGTATGACTGCTTGTGCGTTGTATTGCGCCATGAGTAAAA
>OFQV01000122.1_pt1 | contig 22767 bp, 29 predicted proteins | sample 1542971 | NCBI WGS metagenome assembly OFQV01 (sample SAMN07774229, study PRJEB24372) | wastewater metagenome | isolation source: WWTP Cannobio (Effluent) | place: Italy: Cannobio | collected 2016-01
CGCGACTGATTGCAATGATTTTCGGAGGGCTGAAATAATGGACTATATGCCTATCGCGCGGATCATCCTGCGCTATGCCGTGGGGGCCGCTGTAGGTGCCGCACAGGGCGACATGCTGGCGGGCGACCCTGATGTGGTGACGATGGTTGCCTTGGGCATCGGCGCGATTGTGGAGGTGGGCTATGCCATCGCCAAGCGCCGGGGCGGTGCAACGTGAGCGCCCTACTCATCGCCAAAGCCGCTCCCTATATTGCCGCTCTTGTGGCGCTGATTGCCGCAATCCTCGGGCTGCGATCCGGTATCCGCAAGGACGCGAAAAGAGAGGCTGATCTGAAATCGGCGGAGCGATATGCGAAACAACGAAAGGCGATTGACGATGCGGAAAGCCATGCTTCTGATGACCCTGCTATTTTGCGTGAGTTGCTCAAACATCGCGACCCCGGCACCCGATAGCGCGATCTGCGATGCAACGCGGGCAGCGCGGGCCGATCTTGCGAAGGCCCTGGCGGTTTCGGCGGATGATGCCGCCGTGGTGTCGGGCGCGCGGCTGATCCGGCAGGTGGATGCGGGCTGCGGGGTTTGATCTTTGACATGCTGGCGGTCCCATACGGTCGCATACGGTCGCATTGACTCTTTCAACTGTCTCAATTTCACGCTATAAGTGCAACACAACAAAGGAGTGAATCATGGACTATCAGTCGAACAACCTCGTGGTCCCGCGTGGGTCCATCCTTTTCAACCCGTTTGTTCCCGGAACATTCGCTGGAAAAGGCTTCATGCAACTGGGGAACTGCCCTGAGTTCACAATGTCGCGCGACGTGACGCCGCTGGAGCATCGGTCTTCGCAACAGGGTTATCGCAATCGTGACAAGCGCCTGATTATCGGCGACGATCTTTCCGGTTCGCTGATGACTGATGATGTCAAAGCGGACAACATGCGTCTGTGGTTCATGTCGGCGAGCGTGACCACGATCACCACGTCCTCGGCGACGGCATCGACCGAAACTCTGCAAGATGTACTGAAAGGCCGCTTGTATCAATTGGGTGTCAGTTCAGTGGCTCCGACTGGCCTGCGCAATGTCACCGTCACCTCTGTTACCTCGACGGGCGGTTCGCCTGTCACCTACGTCAACAACACCGACTATACGTTTGACGCGCCGTCTGGCCTGTTGACCCTGCTGCTGGGTGGTTCGATCGCTGAGGACTCCGACATCACAGTCACCTACAATGTGGCCGCTTCGACGCACACACAGATGTTGGCCGACAACAAGGAAGTCGAAGGCGAAATCAAATTCGTCTCGAACAATCCATTTGGAGAAAACTCCGACATTTGGATTCCCCGCGCCACGATCACACCCAACGGCGACCTGTCGCTGCTGACCGATCCCGACTCGCCAACTTGGCAGCAAATCCCGCTGACCATCACGGCGCTGAAGCTGGGTTCGCTGGCGCTGGCCTACCGCAACAGCTTCCCCGTCGCGTAAGGCATCGAAATGGGAGACACATTCGATGACATTGCAGACCTGGTGATCCCGTTCGAGATCGTCGAATTTGGTGGCAAACGCTATCAGGTTCGTGGTCTCGGACTGGCTCAGATCATGTATATCGTGAGGCATCATTTGCCCGTGCTGGCCCCCATCTACGACACAGCGGTCAGTGGCGAGCTGTTCGGCGATCCGACTGCGATTGCCATGGAGATGGGTGAGGGTTTCACCCCGGTCGCATCAGCAATTATTGCCTGTGCTATGGGCAATCTGTCGGCAGCGGACAAGGTGGCGACTTTGCCATTCAGTGTGCAGATCGACGCCTTGGACAAGATCATGCGGCTGACATTGGTGGCTGAAGGTGGACTGGAAAAGGTCATGGAGATCGTCGTTCGGGCGATGCAAGGCGCGGTAAGCCTGACACGCCCGAAAGCCTGAACCGATGGGTCGCAGGTATCCGTAGCCAGGTCAGCATGTTGCTCGATCACGGACACCCCCATGCAATGCGATATCCGGTCGGAATGGTTTTTGTGGAAGCGGGAATAGTGGCCAAACGGATAGGCGTTCAAATGGCATCACAGACCTCGCTTTTGCAAATGGCGCTCTCCACGATCCCCAATATGAACGTCAAGCCTGCGGGCACAAAACGAGCTGCCAAAGACCTCGGTAACGTTTTGAAGGACATGATGAATGGCGAATAACGAACGCACAGTCGATCTGGTTGTTCGCGCCAGAGATCAGTTTAGCAAGGTTCTCGACAACCTGAAAAAAATGCAAAACGATGTCGCCGCGACTTCCGCGACGGCAATGAAGCGTATGGCCATCGGGAACAAACAGGCTCTCGCCGAAACTCAGATTTCGATCAAAAATCTGAATGCCGAATTCAAGCAACTGATTTCCACGCAAGGCTCCAGCCGCGCTGAGATGGCGCGCATTATCATTCAGAAAGCCAAACTTCAAGCCAAGGCACTGGAGTTGCAAGCTGCTCTGGGGCAGGTCAGCGTTAGAACCCAAGCTATTACCACCGCACAGAAAAGCGGCTTTGCTTCGTGGAGTCGCAACGTCTCACTGATGCAGCAGGAAACCACTGTTGCCAACCAAACGGCGACGGCACTCAATAAAGTTGCAGCGGCGAGCAATAACGCGGCTGCGGCACAAAATCGGATGCCATCTGGTCCGACACCGATCCGAGGCCGTGGTGATAGTGGCGGTCGTAAGGGTGAAAGCCAAGACGTTGAACTCTACGGCCTGAAACCATACCAGATGGTCAACCTCGGCTATCAGGTCAATGACGTGATCAGCGGCTTGGCGATGGGTCAGGCACCCATTCAAATCCTCGCACAGCAAGCCGGTCAGTTTGCGCAGATTTGGCCGCAGATGATGGTCGGGCTGATCCGGTCTATTCCGCAGATTGCTGCTCTTACTGCAGTGCTGTCGCCATTTATCGCAGCGTTCATTCGGGTCCGCACAGAAGCCAAATCGCTGGAATTCTTCACTTCACAACTGGCTTTGATGGCCGATGGTGGGCGGTACAGTGCAGAGTCTCTTGCAGCCAATGCCCGCGAAATGCAGAAGTTCGGCATCGCGATCGAGGATGCGCGAAAGATTTCGTTGGCGTTCATCAAAGAAGGTCTTTCTGGCGACGAGATGCTTCCCTTGGCCGAAATGGCGAAGCAGCTTTCGGACGTGGCCGGCATCGACGCTGGTGACGCTGCTGCGAAACTCTCCAAGGCACTCACCGGAAACATTGGTGATGTGCGCGAACTTGATAAAGAGCTAAAATTTCTGACTGCGGATCAGTTGGCCAATATCATGGCGATGGAAGCCAGCGGTCGTAAGGTCGAGGCATTGGGTGAGGCGCAGCGCATTCTGGCTGGTAAGCTGAAAGACACGGTTGCCCCTGCTACCGAATGGGATATGGCCCTCAAAGAACTGACTTCGGCGTGGGACAAACTTGTAACTGCAATTGAAAACTCTGGTATCATTGATCTTGGAGCCCGAGCACTTAGCTTTTTGGCATATAGCGCCAAAGGTGCTGCGATCATTGTTAATGGTGCGGTGGATGCTTTCGACAATTCAGCAGAGACCCTTGCTGAGCAATACGGCCGGTTGAACAAGGAACGGCATGAAATCGAACGGCTTCTTGCCCAGCAGCAACGCTCCGATCGGGCAATGTATGGGGAAAACGCATTAGACACTTCTGCTACTACAGATTTGAAAAAGGCACTTGCTGACCTTGAGGTTCAATATCAGGCTGTCGTCAAGCAGATCAAAGAATACACATCTGCAAAGGATGAGTCCGCAGATACTGGGGTAACCGGCACTGAAGAAGAAAAGAAACTCCAGCTTGATGTCAACGGACTCTTGGATGAACAGATCACCAAGATGCGGGAAGAAGCTAATCTGGCCGCGCTGACCAGTCGTGAACAGTTCATTGAGAACACGTTGCTGGATGCCCGCAACACCGCTCTGGAACGCGCAAACGAACTCGGGATTGAATTCCTTGGGTTGACCGAAGAACAGACCCGGCTGCTGCGTGAGCAAGCTGGGATCACCTTCGACCGCAGCGCCGCAAATACAACGCTGACCAGTGGCATGTCTGCGCTGGTGGATAAGATCATCGGTGTGGAATCTGGAGGCAACGCTTCTGCGAAAAATCCGCTGTCATCAGCCACGGGTGTCGGTCAATTCATTTCGTCAACCTGGTTGTCGATGTTTAAGCGATACTTCCCCGACCGCGCGGCTGGAATGACCGAAGCTGCGATTCTGGCACTGCGCGAAGACTCTGCGATATCTCGCCAAATGGTAGAATTGTATGCTCGTGAGAACGCGGCCGTGCTTCAGAAGGCGGGTGTCGCGACGACCGACGCTGCGCTTTATCTAGCACACTTCCTTGGTCCGCGAGGCGCTGCAGGAATATTGGCAGCCCAAGCATCGACCCCCGTATCTGACATCCTTGGTTCTGCCCAAATCAACGCCAACAAAAGTATTCTCGAAGGTAAAACGGCATCGGAAGTTGTCGCTTGGGCCGAAAAGAAGATGGGCATCTCGCAAAGCGAATTGGCGATCAACACCCGCCTTTACGAACTGGACGCCGAGCGGGTCAAGAATGAGAAAGATTACCTTGAGGCTTACAAACAGCGCATCGAAGGTCAACAGTTCGAACTGTCAAACGCCACCTTGGAAGCACGACAGGCGGCTATTACCAAGGCGTTGCGTGAAGAAGAACTTGACGCACAACGCGCCGGTCTGAGTTTGACCAAAGAGCAGCGGGCAGAGATCGAGCGCACAGCCGGGGCATTGTTCGACCGGCAGAATGTCGAGATCGAAGTCAACCGGCTGCTGGAGCAGCGTGCATTACTGCTGGACAGCCTCGAAATCGCGCAGGCAGCGGGCGATAGTGGACAAGTGACGGCGATTGTTGGTGAGATCAACGCCACGGAACTGTCACTGCAATCTGCCATCGACGATGCTATTGCGTTCTGGAGGGCTATGGGTGGCCCTGGTGCTGATGCTGCGATCCTGAAGCTGCAAAACCTTCGTGGCGGCATCGGCGACGTGATTAAGGATCTGGAAACCGAATTCCTGCCCACTGCTGAAGAAATAAATATACGGTTGGCCGACATTGGAAGCAACGCATTCAGTAAGTTTGCTGAGGCCATAGCCAATGGAACGAATGCAGCGCAAGCGTTCTTTCAAACCTTGATGCAAGGCATCGGTGAATTCCTGATTGAAATTGGAAAAGTCATTGTAAAAAAGGCACTGCTGAACGCTATCAGTGGGGGGTCTGAGGGGGGCGGACTTGGTGGCATCTTCTCTAACTTACTTGGAGGTCTGTTCCACAGCGGCGGTGTTGTTGGTCGCAGCGGTGGTTCCGGCAGCCGCATGGTGAACCCCGGCGTCTTCGCTGGCGCGCAGCGGTTCCACTCTGGAGGCGTTCTTGGACTCGGGCCGAACGAAGTTCCAATCATCGGGTTGAAGGACGAAGAAATGCTGACCCGTGACGACCCGCGGCATGTGATGAATGGCGGCGCAGCAGGGTCACAGGTCAATGTGAAAAACGTCAACGTGTTCGACCCTGCCGATGTGTTGGAAGCCGCTCTTTCTACAGAGATCGGAGAAAGGGTCATGCTCAACTTTATGACCCGCAGATCCCGTCAAATTGGGAGTCTGGTATCAGGATGAATTATCATCTGATCCCCAACTGGAGCGAAAACGTTACTGAAACCTATGAGTTTCGGACGACAGTTTTCACATCCTACTCGGGTAGGGAGCAGCGTGTAGCCGAACGGCTGACGCCTCATCGAACCGTCAGTTTTTCCACCTTGCTTTGGGATGATCGTCTCTTGGCATTCAAGGCGCTGATGCACTCTCGCGGTGCCGACAGTATCTCGATTGCCGATCCTGCTCGCTACGGGGCAGTGCTTTCGATTGAAGCCTCCATTGGCGCAACTGATATCGTGGTTGAAAGCGCACCTTGGCTGACCGCAGACATGCTACTGGTTCTTTCCGATCTGGATAACAGCGAGTTTGTTGGCGGTGAGGAACTGACCAGCGTTGGGTCATTCAGTATTGACTACGATGAAGATTTTGACACGCTTTTGAGTGGTGTGCAAATTGGCATCACCACCCCTTTGACGAAAGTTTGGCCGAAAGGCACGGTTATTCGCCCTGCGGTCAGTGGCAGACTGAACAAAACCGTGACTCTGAGCTATGTCACAGATCGCGTGGCCACATCGTCTATCACCCTCGAAGTGAACGTTCCCAGCGGTGCCCCTTTGATGGGTTCAACATCCCTCGGAACGTTCAACAGTCGCCCGGTATTGCTTGCCTCCCCCAATTGGGCGCAGCCGCCATCAGTCACTCTTTCTTCTGGGATCGAAGAAGTTGACTATGATCGTGGGATCGTGAAGACCTTTCTGCCGGTCGAATTTTACACGAAAATCACACAGTTCAATTATGCTGATCGCAGCCGCGATGACATTGGGGTGGTGTTGACCCTGTTCAACCAGATGCGCGGACGGCAAGGGGAATTCTACTGCCCTTCTTGGACCACGGACATGCTGCCAAGCGGAGGAATTGTCAGCGGGAGTGCTTATCTGACAGTCGTAGGCAGCGCAGTTGCTGAGACGTATGCTCTTTCCACGGTTGAAACTGCGTTGGCGATCAAACTGATTGATGGAACTTGGCTGTTTCGAAAAATCATCAGCATTATCGCCACCGATGATCCCGGCCCCGGCGCCTTCTCTCTGGACTTCGACGAAAGTTTTGACATGGGGTCTAGCGGGCTGTTCAGCAAAATTGAATTCGATACTGTAGTCGGTGTCGATGTTGCCCAAAGCCAAATAGCAATGATCTGCTGGCTGAATGTTTGCCGTTTTGCCAGCGACAGTTTGACAATTCGGTGGCTTAACGATGACGTTGGACAAGCCGTGGTGCAAATCATGGCACTCGAATCTCTGACGCCTGAAGCATAGGAACTGGTGAACATGGTATTTGACATCAAAGAATCTTCTCGCCATCGCGGCAACCCTGCCAAATTGTTCTTGTTCAAGGGCAGTGATCCAATGCTGGAATCTTTGATGCGGTCGGTTACCATCATACCGGGCGCGACGGAATTCGGCTACGGCACAACCCTCGTCACTGACAGCGTTTCTGGCCAGCCGAAGAACCGATACGCAGGACAGGCGGTCAGCGATTTCACTTCGTCGCTGGAAGACCTTCTCGCATCCGCGCCACATCTGGAACACGTCAGTTTGGTTGTGGCCTGGCATGGGACCGATCTGCGCTGCGGGAACTGCGAAATTCGGCCCAAAGTCGAAACTGCCAGCGGAAGCACCGCCCCCTACGTCTGGAAAGTGGGCGATCTTGTCCGGGGCACAGCCCAAGTCGTTTCGCAGATATCAGGCAAACCTGCCTATGGTGGAGCCCCGTCAGATCGCACCATCTACGAAGCCATTGTCGCGCTCAAGGCAGCAGGACTAAAGGTCACGCTTTATCCTTTCGTTATGATGGACATTGCTGCTGGCAACGGCCTGCCAGACCCCTACGGCGAAGCTGCGCAGGCGGCATACCCGTGGCGCGGTCGGATCACCTGTCACCCGGCAGTAGGTGAGGCTGGCACCGTGGATGCGACAAGCGCGGCCACCACGCAGGCCAACGCCTTCTTCGGCGGAAGCACTGCTGGAGACTTCTCTTGGAACGCTGGCGAGTTGCGCGTCAATTACAGCGGCGCGGCGGAATGGAAGTTCAACCGATTCATCCTGCACATGGCCACGATTGCCAATGCTGCCGGGGTCGATGATTTCCTGATCGGCAGCGAATTGGTCGGGTTGACCACCATCCGCAACGAAGTGTTCGCCTATCCAGCCGTCACCAAGCTGAAAACGCTTGCTGCGGCTGCCCGGACCATTCTTGGGGGCGCGGTGAACATCTCCTATGCTGCCGACTGGTCAGAATTTCACTCGCACAAAGTCGGGACCGATCTGCGCTTCCATCTAGATTCGCTGTGGTCTGACATCAACATCGACTATGTGGGCATCGACAACTATTTTCCTGCCGCCGATTGGCGCGAAGGTTTCACCCATCTTGACTGGTTGGCAGGATTCAACTCGATCCATGACCCGAACTACATCAAGAGCAATATCGAAGGTGGCGAGTATTTCGACTGGTTCTACGCATCAGATGCCGCTCGAACTGCGCAGACCCGCTCTCCAATCACCGATGGGGCACACAACGAGCCGTGGGTCTATCGCCAGAAAGATATTCGGGGCTGGTGGTCGAACACGCACCACGAGCGCATCGCAGGTGTGAGGCAGGTATCAGCAACCCCTTGGGTGCCGGAACTAAAGCCCATCGTATTCACCGAAATCGGTTGCGGTGCGATCGACAAAGGGCCGAACCAGCCGAACGTTTTCCTCGACCCCAAGTCCAGCGAAAGCGTTGTACCGTATTTTTCCAACGGCCGACCAGATGCTGCGGTGATGCGGGCGTTTCTTGAAGCGACCTTGGATTACTGGCACCCGAACAATGGCAAGAACGAAGGCATGATCGACTATGACAAGATCAGCCTCTGGACTTGGGATGCTCGCCCCTATCCGGTCTTTCCAACGCGCACTGATTACTACGGTGACGCTGGCAATTGGGTGACCGGCCATTGGCTGACGGGTCGCATCGCGCCGGGTCGCGCTTTTGAGCATGGAACCTTCGGACCCTATGCGTTCACCAACGCAGAAACGGCGATTGTCAGGGCTGGAATCACCTATGCACCATGGGCCATCAAGCACAGCGAAATAAGCACCACAGGCACATTGGACAAGTCCGATCTGACGATCACGATGGCGGCTGGGTCAGGTCTGGAAGATGAGTTCATCGGATACCCGCCGTCCCAGGTGATCAATCTTACGATCTTCCAAGGGCAGATGGACGACACCCCAACATTGGTGGATTATCCCGCGCAATGGCTCGGGCGGATCACGGCACCAGAGTTCAACTCGCACGAAATTGCTTTCAATGCTGTGCCGGTCTCAACCTCGATCCAGCGGCCGGGGCTTCGTCGCAACTATCAACTGGGCTGCCCCCATGTGCTTTATGGGTCGCAGTGCCGCGCCAATAAATCCGCAGCGACGGTCACCCGCACAGTGTCAGCCATCATTCGCAATCGGGTTCAGTTCGGAGCAGCGATAGGTGGCGGTGGTATTGACCCTGCCCGCTACATCAGCGGCTTGCTCGAATGGACTGCCGCAAATGGTCGGAAGGAAACCCGCACCATCGCAAAAGCCGAAGCCGGCGGGCTTGAGGTAACGATTCGCGGTTCGACGCGGGGGCTGGCCGTTGCGATGAGCGTATCCGTGGTGCTCGGCTGCCGTCGAAATATGACCGACTGCAACACGCTGCACGAGAACATCCTGAATTTCGGCGGGCAGCCCTTGATCCCCTTGGAAAACCCCCTATCGCAGAAGAACCAATTCTACTAAGATCACGCTTTATGTGATACTCTCGGCAAAGGAGCCATGCAGTGCCTTTCCAGTTCTTGCCTTTCCTTTATCAACTGCTGGTCGGGGTCGCGCTTCAGGTCATCGGCTATTTGTTGATGGGAACGCCCAAGGGCGCGAAACCTGATGAGGTGAAAGACCTCGAAAACCCAACGACCGAAGCCGGTCGGCCCATCCCTGTCGTGTTTGGCGAGTTGGAAGTGACAGGTGTGAACATCATGTGGTTCGGTGACAAATCGACCAAAACTTTTAACGTGAAAGCCTGACCATGCCCGAAGATGACCCTCTGATCACGATTGCCGATTTCAGGCGGGTCTTCTGCGTGGCTGGCACGGCGAAACGAATGATAGAAGCTGGTATCGACTTCAAAGAATTCGTGAAGCATGGCCTACGGCAATCCGAGTTGATGGGTCGGGGCCATGACGCTTTGATTGAGCGCATTGTCGAAGTGAAGCGCACCGTCGAGAGCAATACCTGATGGGTAAGCCAGGCGCTCAGGTTCAAGTATCCGAACACTATATGTCGCTGCATGTGGGCGTCTGCGCTGCGGGGCAGGGGCTTGAACTGGTTGCGATAAAAGTCGGCGATAAAGAGGCTTGGCGGGGCGTGGTATCCAACAACACCGTGGGCAAAATCGACCTTCCAGACCTGTTTGGCGGCAACAAGAAAGAAGGCGGGGTCAAGGGCCTGTTCTGGTGGCTGAACGGAAACGAGAAGCAACGGCTACCCGGACCTCTGTGGAGTCGCTTCGGGCTGACAGGAACCACTTGCCCAGGCTTCCGAGGCTTGGCAAGCATTGTCTTCAGTGGGTTGCGCAACGACAACACTGAAGACACCAGTTTTCTGTGGAGTGCTTTCGCTGCGATCAATGGCACGGCAACCGACGAAAAAGGTTTCCACTGGTCCTCGAACAACCCCTACCTGAAGGCGATTAGCGTTCGGGTACGCAGGGCTCCGCAGGGGCTCAATCCCTCGATTGCGCTGATCCGGGTTGCCGACGATTCGAAAGGCAACCAGCAGTGGTCGGCCAATCCTGCGCACATCATCTTTGAAACCATGACCAACCGCGATTGGGGGATGGGGGAAAGCTACGGCGCGTTCAACATCGGGTCGTTTGAACAAGCAGCGCAGGTTCTCTACGACGAAGATTTCGGCGTCAACATGATCTGGACGCGCCAAAGCAAAATCGAAGACTTCGTGAAAGAGGTACTGGACCACATTCAAGGTGCGCTATTCGTCGATCCTGCGACTGGTAAGCATACTTTGAAACTTCTGCGCGCAGTTGCTCCGGAGATCGTGGTTCCGCAGGTCAACCCTGACAATGCGAAGCTTTCGAACTTCAAGATGAAACTCTGGGGTGATATTTCCAATGAGATCATCGTCACCTGGACCAATCCCGAAACGGGCAAAGAGGAAACTGTTGGCGCGCAGGATCTGGCTGCTATTGGGATGCAGGGAGCACAACCTGCGTCAGACAGCCGAAACTACTACGGCATAGCTTCGCAAGCTTTGGCTATTTCCGTGGCTGAACGCGACTTGGCGGCGGTGGTGCATCCGATTGCGACCTGCGATGTTGAGGTCACCAAGGCGTTCTGGAAGACAGTGATCTATGACACTGTGGAACTCGTTTGGCCTGACCGCGCCATCGAAAGCGCCTTCTTTCGCGTGGCAAAGGTCACAGCCGGAACCACCGCAAACACAGTCAAGCTCTCGCTTTACGAGGACATATTTTCTCTTGATCGCACCAGTTACTTGACTCCGACCGACACGGGCTGGGTGAATCCATCGCTGCCCCCTGAGCCTCTGATTTACCTGCAAACAGGCACCGCACCAGCCTTTATGACAGCGGCGGTTCTTGAGATGGACGATATCAGCGAACTGATTTACCCAGAAGTCATTTCAGGTTTCACTATCGGTCCAGACAGCGAAGATGACATCGGCTACGAGTTGATCGGCTACGAGTCTCTGACGACCGGCGAAATCGTCCAAGTGTCTCTCGGCGACCGACAACTGCGTGGCACTTGGCTCACCGATATAGTAATGGATGCCGAAGTAACGACAGTTGTTCCTGATATCATGGGCTACCTCGGCTTGCCGCCATCAGTCGGCCAATTTGTGCTGATAGGCCAAGAAGTTGATGAGGACACGGAGATTGCACTTATCCGCGCCATCGACGGCAGCGGCTACACGCTTGATCGAGGGATGCTCGACACCACGCCGAAAGAATGGCCGATCGGCACGCGGCTGTGGTTCATTCCGACAGATACACAGGTTCCTGATCCAACGCGGCGGGCTGCCTTCGAAACCGCATCCTACCACTTCCGGACCAGAACCAGCGTTGGTATCTTACCTCTCATCGAAGCCGTTCAGACAGACATTGTGCTGAGTGAGCGTCCGCATCTGCCCAACCGGCCTGCCAACGTGCAGATCGCAGGAACAGCATTTGGCACCTACGATCTGGCTGGCGGAACGTCGATGCTTGTCACATGGGCACGCCGCAACCGGATCAACGAGTCCGCGCAAGCCTTGCTCTGGACCGACAGCGACATGGCGCCGGAAACAGGTCAGACGACCACCATATACATCACCGAGCCTGACCTGACACCAATCACCGCGATCACGGGTTTGACCGGCACCAGCTACCTGCTGTCGCGAGCGGAGTTCGCAGGAAACCTGTCGGCAGTGGTGCGGGTTGTCGCGGTGCGGGATGGTCTGGAATCCCTACAAGGGCACGAGATCGGCGTGACCATGAACCTTACGAGCGACGATATTCTGGCGCTGTCGGGCGACATGGCTGGCAACACTCTGGCGCTGTCGGGCGACATGGCACCGGGCAACCTCATAGTCTAAAGGACTTCGAAATGGCGAACCTAGAAACTGCTGCTTTGACTGATGTAACCAGTCTGAATTTTGCCGATATCTTTGCGCTCGTGCAAGGTGGCAACAGTCGAGAAGGAAACTTTGGGCATGTCCGCGATCTGCTGGATGGGCAGACATCCCGCACTTTGGTCAAGCCTCTAGGGAACCAAGGGCGAATGGCGCTGAACACCGCAACTGTCTTGCTGACCCCGAATGGCGCATCAGTGACTGCCACGGGATTTTTACCTGACCGGGCAATCGTTCTCTGCGTGACCAGCTACGTCATTGCCGCGCTGACCGGTGGACCCACCAGCTTTGACGTTGGGATTACGGGCACACCTGCGGCGTTTGGCAGCACCATTGGCGTTACCACGGGAGCCTCGAACATCGGCGTGGTTTCTCCGTTCCCGACATTCGGAGCGACTGACGTTCTGGTCACACTCAACGGTGGCACTGGCAGCGGCAATACCGACAAACTGCGCTTGGTTGCCTACTACCTGAGTTTCGATACACCGGCCGCATAATCACTCTAAAGTTGACATTCACTTTACAATCAACCAGAAGCCACCCGTGCCGACTTCATGCGGGCCTGTGGTTTCTGGTTGATGCTGATCTTCGTGGTGATCGGGATGGATCGGTTTAACTATGGGGAAATACTCAATTCTTCCCCCATGGCAAAGTGGAAACCTGCTTCAATCCCGCCCCAGGTTGCAAATTTTGCGGCTTGACCTTGGCTCACTCGGAATAGCAGGGTTGAATTGCCTGTCACTACCATAAGCATTTGTAGCAACCGGAAGTATTTTCGACCAAGCGAGCAGTCTTCGCCATAGTCACCGGTCGAAACAACGCGCCAGGTGTCCTCAATCTTGCCGTTTTGAGCCACGGCGACATACGGTAAACTTTCAAAATCCATTTAGTCATTCCTCTTTAGATGAGTAGGTTGCTCAGATCGGTTGAAGATGGAACTGGTGAGTGCAACAACTTATCCAAGCTGGTTTTTGATTGTGCCGCATCAATAGAATTGAACCGCTTGGTCAAAAACTCAATGTATTCAGGTTCCGCTTCCATCAGGACGCAGTTAAAACCTTCGCGCAAGGCTGCTTCGCCAGTTGTCCCGCTACCGGCGAACGGGTCTAGCACCGTGCCACCTGGCGGTGTGACATGGCGCACCAGAGCTTGCATCAGGGCAATGGGTTTGACCGTTGGATGCTTCGATCCTGCCCGGTCATCCTTGCCTGCTTTGGCTTGGTAGAAGACAGGTTGATCGTCGAAGGGGTAGGACTCGAAGAAGCGGGCGGCGGAACCAGTACCAGCGTCACGCAGGTCGGCAGGCTGGTCACCCATCGCCCAACCAGACTCTTCATCGCGTGGACCGCGTTTCAGCTTGCGGGCTGCCCCGCTGCCGCCGCTGTCAGGAAACAGCGCGACGACCTCGGGCGATCCGTCATGGATCAGGTTGGCGGGGTGACGGCCGGTCGGCACACCAGATGAATATGAAACTTCACTTTCTCCTGTTCCGAAGATCGAAGACCCGGCTGACCCAGTTCTATTTCCGCCATAAGAACCACCTTTCAAAAGGCGGCAATTTTCTTCGTAAGCAACCCGACACCCATCCACATTGACCGCACCAACACCCCATTTCAGGATGTTGGCCGCGCCTGACTTCTCGCTGAACGGCTTCTGGCCAACATAGATTGGTTCCAATGCGGGCTTGCGCACCTGACCGCCGTAGGCCCAGCCACCCCATTCGGCGGCTTCTGGGGTGGCGGGTTGATAGTTGGATTGCTTCTTGAGAATTGCTTCAGGGTCGCTCATCCAAGGGCGGGAAAAGCCACCGTCTTGAGACATGGTGCCGGATTCACGAAGCGAGCGAAGATTATCTTTTCCGAAATGCCCTTCGTAACCGGGTTTCACTCCATCATAGGAACCCTCTTTGCCCAGCATCTTGTCTATGGCTTTGTCGGCAGCGTGTGCTTTCGGGAATCCTTGCCCGTTCAGCCAACCGATCATGGGATGGGTGATGAAGCCAGCATCCTCGATCGCCACAGCCATGCGATGATAGGTGCGCGATGCGCTGAACGCGACGATATAGCCGCCAGGCTTGAGGACGCGCAGCACTAGCTTCCAGAACTCAGGATCACGCTCAATACCGGTTCCGTCCCACGAGTTTCCAGTCCAAACAGGCTTACCGTTGAAGCGCGTGTAGATGATGTGATGTTTCGGAACCCCGATGCAAAAGACTTCGCCCGTGTATGGTGCATCGTGCATGACATTGCTGCTGCTGCTGGCAGATTTTTCCCCGTACATGCGCTTGCCCGGTTTCAGGACGCAACATACCCAAGAGTCGGATGAAACTACCATCCGTCCACAGATTTCGACTTCTTTGCCGGCAGGTTTGAAGCAGTTCGCAGCCGATCGGCCGGTATGCAGGCACAGCCGCTGAAAATCTTCTGCAAGTTGCTTGCTTGAAGTGAAGAACACCTCCTGATCTTGGCCCTGCACCGTACCATCGGTTTCGATCAAGCCACGATACAACGACTCCAGAACAGACGAATCCCAATCGAAAAAGTGATTGGGAATGAATTTTTTTTTGGCTTTCCCAATCGTTTTCAAGAAGCCGAGAAGCGCAAAATCGTAAATGTAGAAAGCACTGATGCCATTCTCTTGTTCTGTTTCGGTGAACTTCACACCGAGATCTGCAAGACTGCTCCTCACGGCAACTTTCTTGCGTTCCTTCTTCACATTGATACCACAAAAATCATTTGCTGGATGGTCATCAGTTCGCGTCACGCAGTAACCGTCGCCGAGCCACAGACCGAAAAACTTGAAAAAAGCAAATGGATCGAATTCTTTACGATCAATCCTCACAAGTTCTCGATCCACACCGTATACGCGCTCAGATTCAATGACTATGGGGTCAAGGCTACCGGTGATCGGGTGCGCTTGCGCGAACAGATGAAAGTGAGATTTCAGATTACCAGGTTCCACGAGTTCAAGATTAGTGCCACCGTCAAAGGAAACGAGCATTTTGTGATTTGGCGTGATGATTTGCTCTGTCGAACGATGTTTGACGTGAACAAGATGACCGTCGAACGGATAGCGATGAACTTGCTCAACTTCCTGCCATTCGAGTTCGCGCGTTTCAGGGTTAAGTGTTGCCACGGTTTCTCCGAGGCTCACGGCATCAACAAAACGCCAGCCTTTCTTGGTCATGACTTCAGTTGCTGGATGGAAGCATTTTCCCATGAACCCTTTGGAAACCCGAGCAAACGCTCCGTCGCTTCCATATTTTACCGGAGCTGCGTTTTCAGCACCCATTCTTTTAGTGATACTCGTGTAACCGTAAGGAGGGTCGCAAAGGATGGAATCGACGCTATTCTCAGCCATGGCTGCCAAGCTGATGCGGTTGTCGCCGGGATGCAGGATGATGCGTGCCATGATGCTCGTGAGATTAAGGGGAGAAGTGATGATCAGTCCAGCAGATTGCTGAGATCAGTTTTGTTGCGAGGTGGCGCAATTGCCTTCAAAAGAGCCTCCCTGAGCGCGGTGGCAGGGTCTTCATTGTAACCAGTGCCGAAGTGAGAGAATGCCTTCCAAGCCCCCGCCCGCGTCACCCCACCAATGGGACGATCCATAGTGATCGCTGACACACCAGATGCACGGGCACGGCGCAGCAGGTCTTCCAGAGGTTCAGTCATTAAGCAAATCCACCAGATTGGTTGGCGATACCCGCACCACTTCGACTTTTTCCCCGAGGCAGGATTCCAACGCGCTTACGAAATCACAGCACAGTTTTCCCTGTGTCCAGTCGAGGCGAAACTCGGTCTCCTTGAACGAAACTTGCCATTTCCCCTTGGTCTTTTCACTTGGTCGCCGTATCGACATCACCGGGATATCGCGTTCATCCATTATGCGACCGATATCACCGATGCTGTTCATCATGCCAAAAGGTCCATCAGATCGGTGCCAACAGGCTTCTGACTTGGTGAGGCTTTCACGGCTTTTACAGGTTCCGTGATCACGTCAACACCATCTTGAAACCCCAGCAGCGCGTTGAGGGCATCTCGCAGCGTCGGACCCCGAACCTGCTTCATGGCGTCCGAAGCACCTGTGCTGGCGAACCATTGACCGCGGCGCAGGGGAGAGGATGATGGGCCGAAGTGAACCGAAACACCGCTCAACACCATCTTTGCGATGGCATCTTCCAACTCATCAATGGTGGTGACGGTCATGTCACAGGTCCAGCAGAAGCGTGGTTGTCTTGGGTACAGGGGCGGAGATTGGCAGTTCATCGTCGAGGTCGAGCAGCGAGGCTGCCGGGGCTGGAGCGACCGTCTCCATCATCGCCAATAGTGGCCCAGGTGCAGCACTTTTTACCGCATAGACCGCATTGGCATCCGCTTCCAGCGCCAGAACCATATCGTCGCCAGCAGCGCGCAGCGTCATGCCAGTTTCCACAGCTTTCCCACCGGGAAAGGCAGCATCGAGTGCTTCAAGTAGCGGACCTTTCATCAAGGCGAGTGTGGTCACCGTACCGGGTGATAGTTCGATCTGCAGCACGGGGCTGCCCTTGGTAGAACGGATGCTTGATTTCAAATTGCCGAGTTTCACAGGTGTCTCCTTCTGTGGTCAGATGTCGCCAAGTGCGGTTTTGTACATTTCCAGAATCGCGTCACGTTCAGCCCGATCATCGGCGCTGAGTTTGCGGTCCTTGCGGTGGATGCGAGCCACTTTCACATCAAACCCGCTACCCTTGAACTCTGCCCAGACTTCCTTGATCTGCTCAGAAATGTCTTTTTTCTCAGCTTCGAGTTGGTCAAGACGCTCATAGAACTGCCGAAGTTCATCAGCGGTGACGTTGTAAGCGTTGTCGCTGTTCGATGGGTAGGGCAAGGATTCTCTCCGGTGATGTTTGAGTCACGTTAAAGGTGAAACGCTGGGCCGTCAATTGGCAGACGTTGAATTTCGAGCATCTTTATAGGCCCGTGGCGGTTCTGCCCGCCGACCATCTTCCAGATTCCAGTGAACGTTGTGACACAAGGCCACGGCGTTCCAGAGGATGTGGTCGGTGTGGAGCAAACCGGAGTCGCTGTCACGGTCTTCGCCGCGTAGGTAGGCGAACGTGTGACGCAGCAGGGAACCGAGCAACTGGACGCGAGACAACCCCTTAGACCAGTTCCACGGTTCATATTTTTGACTCCCAAACTCTGCCGGTCGGGCATAGGCGGCAACGATCTCCTGAAAAGGGATCAAGTCGTAGGGCAGGGCGTGCAGCTTTTCGCGTTTGGCACCACTGGTGGCTGGCATTTCTTGGGTCATGCCGCACCGCCGATCTTCTTCACGAACTCAGCGATTTCCCGCTGTGACATGCCTGCCTTGGCTGCCATTTCAGGCGAGACCTGATAGAGACGCAGGACATCCTGAATGATCGCCACTTCTTGGCGCGAGAATGTGACGGCGTGCTGCTTGTAATCCTCGAACGCTTCGAACGTGTGCGGCACCCATTGCTTGACCAGTTCGCAGATTACGTTGGCGTACTGACGGATTTCCCATTGGGCATGAGGATCAGCCCGCAGCCGTAGGAAGTGCAGAAGGTTGTGCAGGTCGACCTTCCAGTACCATTGGGTGTAGATGTTGACCGGCAGGTTCATGCGAGCCAGTTCCCGCGCCAAACCATATTCGCCGCCATCGGCCACTGGTTTCGACACGTCGATGTAGCCATCATAGGCTTTGGTGGAATCCCGGATCAGCCATTCCTGAATCTCGCGGGCTTTCTCTGCGTCCAACACTTCAGCACGACCCTGCTTGTTGTCGGTCGCCTGCATCGCCATCTGCGCGGGTTCTGGGATATAGAACTCCCGATCGAGGATGCTGTACCGCGCCGAGTATTCGTTGACGTTGGCAGTGCGATGCCTGATCCACTGGCGAGCAACAAAGACGGGCAGTTTGACGTGCAGTTTGATCTCGCACATCTCGAACGGAGTCGAGTGGTAGTGCCGCATCAGATAGCGGATCAGCCCCCGGTCGTCCGAGACTTCCTTGGTGCCGGTGCCATAGGACACGCGGGCAGCCTGCACCACGGCACTGTCGTCGCCCATATAGTCGATGATGCGGACGAAGCCATGATCAAGAACGTCGAAGGCGTGGCCGAGCACCTGATCGAGCGAGGGAACGCTGGTACGCTTGATCTCGTAGGTGGCGTCGGCAGTCAGGTTGGCGGGGTAGGTTGTCATTTCATTGGTTCCTGATGATGAGCGTAACGCAGTTTCTTTTTCCAAGCTGCTGGGATGTCTTGACCCTGCGGATCATAGATTTCTCCGTGTCGAACCATCGCCCGCAGCGTGGCGTTCTCGGCGGCTATCGCGCAAGTCGTTGAAGTAGTCTCCCATGTCTCCCATCACTCACCCCCGATCTTGGTATTCGCCCAATGCGCGGCGTCTGCGTGTTTTTGCGCGGCGGCTTGGGCGGATTCGAGGGTGGGGAAATACTGGTCAAAGCGGGAAGCCTTCGTCAGGACGTATTGGCCTCCCATTTTACGCACAACCCAGCCTAATCCTCCCGCCCAATGGTTCCCGTTGTTCATCCAATGCAGAGGCTTCGGCCCCACCAGTTCCAGCACGGCGGCGGCTTGATCCGCAAAAGACAGATCATCGTTCCAGATTTCTTCCATCTTGGCAGCCAGCGCCTCAAGTATTGCGGGGTTGGTCATGGCTTGACACCTATGGCCAGCATTGATACCTCCCAAGTCCCCTCAATTGATGGCCCAACAATCCCATTTCCGCTGGGGTCGCAAACAATTTCACCATCTAAAACTACAACGACATGATTGCAGCCAAGGCTTGATGTTCCAAGCAAGATCATCGGAGTTTCTGGGTTCTGCTTGGAGGTCCACAGCATCACGTCAGACATGCTGATTTCCCCAGAGTATGCAACTGTCGCTTCCGTAAGGCCGCGCTCATGGAGCCATCGCGTTTGTCGCTTTTTCCACCAGTTTTCATCTTGGCGAGTTGCAGTTGGATCGTCGCAGAAGTGGGGGACTTCTGACGGATGGAGATCAAGAATTACCGCGATGCATGTGCGCTGACAGTCGCCGTACATTCCGTTTTCTGGGTCGTGCTTGATGAGTTGATTGTGCGGGGTCATGTCTTTGGCTCCTTGATTGCGGCGAGGGCGGCGCAGGCCTCATCAGTCCACTCGCATGTCTCGTAAAATCGTAGCGTTCCTGTGTCGTAATCCACAGCACAGCGATGCAGCCTATTTGCAGCAAGTTCCAAAGCCTCCACCAGCGCCTTGACCTCCGGCAGTCCCATCGCGGCGGATAGGGTGGGTGTATCGCGTGTGTTCCATGCTGCAACAAGCCGTTCTGGAAACCACATGTTGTCGAGCGGGCAAGTGTCACTTGCGGGGTGTTCGAACCCCTCATTGCAGGGCCAAAGGTGTTCACTACACAACGGGCATGGCCTTAACTCACTCATCCCCGCCTCCTGCGATTGCGCGAAGGGCGGCCACAACGGCAGGCTGATACCCCATTACATTGCCGTTGTTTGGCTTTCTGTTGCGCATAATTTCGATTGATAAATCCAAGACAGCATCCGCGTCAGACAACAACACCCTTGCCGCATCCTGCACAGTCGTTATAGGAGCAGCCACCGCAGGCGCGGGCTTGTCGCGGAGGGCGAGGATGGCGTCTACGGCGGAGTCGGGATCGTCGTAAAAATCCGCCAGAATTATATCCGCCGCCTCCACCAGCGCCGTATCCCGCGCCTGATCCGCCCGCGCGTTGGCGGCGTCACGTTGATCACGCAGATACCGCAAGCAATAGGCTGTGTCGTGGGTGGAATAGGTTCCATAGGATCGAACGCCACTATGGCCGTCCAGCGTAACGCCACAGTTGGGGCATGGCCGTTCTACGGCCCGTGTCGATGTGTCAGTCATGTCTCACCTGTGATTTGATGGCGCGCAAAATGGCGAGTAGCCATGATCGGGCGGGGTCGCATCCACCGTCGCCGTAACTCGGTTCGGCAGTTGTCGACATAACCAGCACTGAATGCAGCTCAATCATCCATTTGTGATCAGGCAACAGCGCATCATGCAGCGCGCGGGCGGCGTCGAGTGAGCCGTCAAATGCGTCCACTGCGTCCATTGATGATTGATAGTCTCCGAACACGGAAGCTGTGTTTAGACCATTGCCGCGAACCCCCGCCTCCACGGCGGCTATCAGCGCATCAAGCGCGGTGATCTGTGCGGGGGTCATTCGTCCACCTCAATATCTTCGCAGTCGATGCCCATGATGGTTCCAACTCGCACCAAATGGTTGTTGAACGCCATCAGGGCCTTTTCATGGGCCTCTTTGTCATTGCGCGCCGTGACGTGGACGGTTTCATAGACGGTGTAGGTCGCTCTGATCAAAACGGCGCGTTCTGTCGGCTCCCCAGTTCCGGCGTGTGCATCCCATGCGCCCGCCTTTATTAACTCGGCTGATGCTTTGCCCGCGCCGGGCGTGTTGGCTATTTTGTGCAGGTCAATGATCATATCACTCACTCCCTTGATAAGCGGCCCACTCGCCGCATTTTGGACAGACCACAAGCCGACCGGGCTTGCGCTTGCCGGACCAGCCGCACGCGGCGCAGGTGACGGGCGCGGTCATGCTTCACCATTTTCAAAATACTGCGTGTCGCAGACCGGGCACGACCAAACGGGTTCACTGACAGGCCACTTGTCGCCGCCCTGACAGCCGGGGCAATCCCAATTTGGTTCGTGAATAAATTGTAGCGCGTGACTTTCGCCTGTCATGGATTCCAGCTTGGCCTGATCCGCCCGAAGCGCATCCATCATCGCCTTATCCATCACCCACCCCACCCGATCAAAATCATCGCCATGGCCGCGAGTGTGAAGCCCGCACCGATGTAGCAAAGCCAAATCACGTTATTCATAATAGACACCCTCCAGATTATGCAGCGGGCCTTCCCAGAGCAGCACGCCACCTGCGGCCCAAACCCTGACGCGATCCATGTTTGCATGAGGCCCCGGCAGATCATTCGCCACGGTGATCATGTCCACGACTGGCGCTGCCTTGTTGTGGTATGGGAAGTTCTGGCCGACAGCGGCGTGAAGCCCATCTTCACCAGTCGGGCCGCATGGGATGCCGGATACCATTTTTGCGTTGCGGATTGCGGGGCTGGTCATGTCTTTGGCTCCTTGATTGCGGCGAGGGCGGCGCGCAGCCCGCAGGAACATGCGTCGCGGTTTGGGTAACGGTTGATGGTGCAATCGTCGTCATGCACGGCATAGCTTCGGACGCGCCAATACGCCGCTACTGCCGCGTCCCGTTCCTCTTTTAGGGCCTGCACCTCGGACAGTTGTAGCGCGGCGGAAAGTGTTGGTGGCGCACCTTCTGCCGCTTTGGCCCATGCGTCGCGGCTGTGCTGGTCAAGGTCAGCAAGAGGCACCGCAGGGGCGGGCTTGTCGCGCAATGCGAGGATGGCGTCTACGGCGGAGTCGGGATCGTCGTAAAAATCCGCCAGAATTATATCCGCCGCCTCCACCAGCGCCGTATCCCGCGCCTGATCCGCCCGCGCGTTGGCGGCGTCACGTTGATCACGCAGATACCGCAAGCAATAGGCTGTGTCGTGGGTGGAATAGGTTCCATAGGATCGAACGCCACTATGGCCGTCCAGCGTAACGCCACAGTTGGGGCATGGCCGTTCTACGGCCCGTGTCGATGTGTCAGTCATGTCTCACCTGTGATTTGATGGCGCGCAAAATGGCGAGTAGCCATGATCGGGCGGGGTCGCATCCACCGTCGCCGTAACTCGGTTCGGCAGTTGTCGACATAACCAGCACTGAATGCAGCTCAATCATCCATTTGTGATCAGGCAACAGCGCATCATGCAGCGCGCGGGCGGCGTCGAGTGAGCCGTCAAATGCGTCCACTGCGTCCATTGATGATTGATAGTCTCCGAACACGGAAGCTGTGTTTAGACCATTGCCGCGAACCCCCGCCTCCACGGCGGCTATCAGCGCATCAAGCGCGGTGATCTGTGCGGGGGTCATTCGTCCACCTCAATATCTTCGCAGTCGATGCCCATGATGGTTCCAACTCGCACCAAATGGTTGTTGAACGCCATCAGGGCCTTTTCATGGGCCTCTTTGTCATTGCGCGCCGTGACGTGGACGGTTTCATAGACGGTGTAGGTCGCTCTGATCAAAACGGCGCGTTCTGTCGGCTCCCCAGTTCCGGCGTGTGCATCCCATGCGCCCGCCTTTATTAACTCGGCTGATGCTTTGCCCGCGCCGGGCGTGTTGGCTATTTTGTGCAGGTCAATGATCATATCACTCACTCCCTTGATAAGCGGCCCACTCGCCGCATTTTGGACAGACCACAAGCCGACCGGGCTTGCGCTTGCCGGACCAGCCGCACGCGGCGCAGG
>OFQV01000123.1_pt1 | contig 22739 bp, 23 predicted proteins | sample 1542971 | NCBI WGS metagenome assembly OFQV01 (sample SAMN07774229, study PRJEB24372) | wastewater metagenome | isolation source: WWTP Cannobio (Effluent) | place: Italy: Cannobio | collected 2016-01
GCCGTAACGGCGACAGGAAACACTACAGGCAACTTTGTTAACGGTGCGATAGACGTTAACAACGCGGCGATGATCGTCTTCGACGAGCCCGCGCCACCGGCCATCACAGCCCAGCCGGTTCAACAGACGGCAGCATCTGGTGCGACCGCCACGTTCAACGCCACGACAACCGGAGCGACCAGCTTCCAGTGGCAGGAACAGGTCGCTGGGGTGTGGACGAACGTTTCTACCGGCACCGGCGGGACGAGCGAGGACTACACCACTGCGACACTGAGTAGCGCAGACAACGGGCGGCAGTTCAGGCTGCAAGCGACCAACGCAGCTGGCACGACGAACAGCGCCGAAGTCTTCCTGTTCATCTCAGGTCAGCCGATCACCGGCAAGGGCCGCAAGGGATGGGGCTCGGCCTGGTGGAAGCGATCAGTACGGAAAGCGGGTCCGATCAGCGGCCTGAAGCTCGCAGAGCTGAGAAAGCGCCCTAGCCGCGGTCCCAACTTCGACAACGCAGACTTCATCGCTGCGTGGAATGACTGGTACTTCCCTGCGGCGGCTGGAAGCGGTTCTCATGCAACCACGGGCGCCCTGTCTGCTCAAGACGCGACCCTGGCCGGAACTGCCGCGCACCTAACGCTGCACGCGACAACGGGAGCACTAAGCGCTCAGGATGCGGCCATTGCTGGAACTGCGCAGCACCAGCACACGACGGATGGTGCGCTGTCGTCGCAAGACGCGACCATTGCTGGAACGGCAGCCCACGCGACGCTGCACACAAGCACGGGCGTTCTTGACTCCCAAGCCGCAACGATCAGCGGCACGGCGGCGCACGAACACGCCACGTCCGGGACGCTTGCGGCACAAGACGCCACGATTGCGGGCGCTGCGGATCACACGGTCGCTGGGGCTTCGCACGCCACCAGCGGAGCACTTTCGGCGCAAGACGCCACGGTGGCCGGCACCGCTGACCACCGCACGCTCCACCAGACGAGCGGCGCGCTGACTGCCCAGGCCGCGACGATTGCAGGATCTGCCGCGCACGAGAACGCGACGACCGGCGTACTGGCCGCGCAGGCATCGACGCTGGCCGGAACCGCTGCGCACCTCACGCTGCATACCAGCACCGGAGCGCTCAGTGCACAAGCGGCAACGATTGTCGGTGCGGCAGCGCACCAACACGCCACAACGGGCGCGCTGTCGGCTCAGGCCGCCACCATCGCAGGCTCGGCGGATCACACGACAGCCAGCGCTTCGCACAGCACCAGCGGCGCACTGGCGGCGCAAGATGCCACGCTGGCCGGGTCTGCCACGCACCTGACCCTGCACACGACGTCTGGCGCGCTTGCGGCTCAGGCGTCGACCATTGCGGGCGCTGCTGCTCACCAGCACGCCACAACCGGGGCGCTCGCTGCCCAGGCGGCCACTGTGGCTGGCGCGGCCGCACATCTGACGCTGCACACCTCGAGCGGCGCACTGTCGAGCCAGGCCGCAACGATCAGCGGCGCGGCCGACCACAGCAGCGTCGGTTCCCATGATGCCGCTGGCGTGCTCGCCGCAGGTGATGCGATCATCGTCGGCTTTGCGTCGCGGTCTGGTGGAGCGCCTGGGCCCGGCTTCTTCAACGAGGCGTCCGGCCTGCCGGGCTCCACCGCGAAGACCCCGCCGAAACAGCCACGCGTCAAGGCTCCGAAGGCAAAGGCGAAGGCCATCGAGCGCGCAGTGGTTGTGCACGACGCCATCGGCGCGCTCTATGCCGGCGAGGCGACGATGTCCGGCGTGGCTGAGTTGGCGGCCCTGATCGTGCAGCGCGGCTTGAAGCGTAGCCAGCCAGTCGCCCCATACCCGCAACTGACGCGGGAGAACTGTTCCCACTGCGGCGCGCCAATGTCGGCGCACCGCCAACCGTAGAGAAGGAGCTATGCACCATGACCGAAGCCGTACTCGACACCAATCCACCGGCAGCAGCAGCGGCGCCGGCAGCCGTAGCAGCACCGGCGCCTGCAGCGGCGACTCCGACTGCACCTGCAGCGCCTGCCGCCCCGGCAAGCCCGGCCGCCCCTGCCCCTTCGTTGCTGGCAAAGGGGGCTGCCGCTTCTCCTGCCCAGCCGGCGGCCGATGCGCCTGCCTCGCCGATCCCGGCGAAGTACCAGGTCAAGACGGCTGACGGGAAGGTCGACGTCGAGGCGTCGATGGCCAAGTGGAGCGAAGGGCACTCGAACCTGGAGAAGCGCCTCGGCGGCGGTGATGCGCCGCCGGCCACGCCCGAGGACTACGCGCCGACGCTGCCCCAGGGCCTGACGATGGAGACGCTCAAGGCCGATCCGCTGTTCTCCGGCTTCCTGAAGGGTGCCCACGCCCGCGGCATGAGCAACGCCGACGTGTCATTCGTGCTCGAGTCCTACCAGGCGCGCATGGCCCTGGCCAACTCCCCCGAGGCCGGCGAGGCCCAGCTGCGCAAGGACTGGGTCACGGACGACCAGATGGAGCGAGGCTTGGCCGAGAGCTACCGCGCTGTCGCCGCCTTCACGAACGGCGACAAGGACCGCATGGCGCGCATCGAGGCCAAGTTCGGCAACGACCCCGATTTCGTGTGGCTGACCGCGCAGATCGGCAAGGAGCTGCAGGAAGACACCTCGGTGCAGGGCGGGCTTACCGGCGGCGAGCAGCAGACGCTCGAATCGCTGATGGCGTCGCCGGCCTACATGGACGGCAAGCACGCCGACCATGCCCGCGTCGTGGCTCAGGTGCAGACCCTCTACACTAAGCGCTACGGCGCGCGCTGACCTGTAGAGATTTCTCCGGGCGGGTGGTTGCACATTGCCGCCATCCGCCCGGCGTGGCTGCCGGATACCGGAACAGCCCGACGAGATCGCAGAACGCCATGCGTCCCCGTTGAACTGCGGCCCGAGAGGACACCCGCGACCCGGCGATTCGAACCCAACACAAGGAACGGATCATGTCCACCTCTCCGACCATCACCACTGCATTCAAGCAGCAGTTCCACGACACCTTCCTGCACGCGCTGCAGCAGAAAGAATCCCGCTTCCAGGGCCGCGTCCAAGATCGCGGCATGATCGCCGGCTCCAGCTTCACCACGAACAACCTCGGTCTGGTCGAGGCCCGCGAGGTCACCGGCCGCTACCAGGACAAGACGGCACAGGACGTCAGCCACGAGACGCGCATCGCGTACATGGCCGACTACGACATCGGCCCGCTGGTGGTCGACGGCTTTGACCTGGCCAAGCTGACCGCGGACCCGACCTTCAAGTACAGCGAGCTGCTGGTGGCCGCTGCCAACCGTCGCAAGGACAAGACGATCTATCGGGCGCTGCTCGACGGCTCGCTGACCCGCACGACCGAAGGCGGCACCGTCTCGAGCACCGCGCTGCCTGCCGGCCAGATCATCCTCGCGGGTGCCACCGGCTTCACCAAGACCAAGATCCTGAGCGCGGTCGCGCTGTTCCGTGCCAACGAGGCGGACGCCATGAACGGCGAAGAGCTGTATATGGCCTACAACTCGACCATGGTGCGCCAGCTGCTGGCCGACACCACGCTGACGTCGGCCGACTTCATGGCCACGCAGATGCTGCAGGCCGGCCAGGTCGCGCAGAACTGGTGCGGCTTCACCTGGATCCCGTACGAGCAACTGGACGTGGGCGCCGGTGGCGGCACGGACCGTCGCACGGTGGCCTGGTGCAAGAGCGGCGTGCAGTTCGGCACCGGCATCGATGTCCGCACCGACGTCGACACCAACAAGGGCAAGCGCGGTCACCCGACCGAGGTCTACGGCTGGCTCTCTCTCGGCGCCACGCGCCAGGACGAGAAGAAGGTCGTTGCGATCGACTTCACCGCGGCCTAAACCTCAAGGAGCAACATCATGGCTGAATTCGACTCCCGCCAACTGGCGGCTCTGGAAGGTTCCCCGAAGGTCAAGGCCTCGCCGTTCGATCATGGCCGCATCTCGGTCGCGGTCGCCACGACGCCGGCCACGGCTGCCTGGGCGCAGAATGACACCTGGAATACCGGCATCGTGATCCCGAAGGGCTCGCGCATCCTGCGTTCCGGTCGTCTGTCACACGGCATCTTCGGCGCCTCGGTGACGATGAGCGTCGGCATCCGCGCGACGGACTCTGCCAGCACCGTGATCGACGTGGACGGCATCGCCGTCACGCTCGACGTGGCCGCCGCTGGCGTCAAGGAACTGGACGGCGGCTCGCTGTTCGCTGCTGGTGTGGCCTACACGACCACGCAGGACAGCGAGGTGTACTGCACCCTGCTGGCCGCGAATCCGACCGACAACGCGCAGGCCGAGGTGGAGATCCACTACATCGCGCCGGCTGCGACCTGATCGAGCGGTTGCCCACCTCTTTCTCCCGGGTGGGTTGTTTCAAAGGGGGCCGGAGACGGTCCCCTTTTTTCATGGAGCCTGACGCATGACGACGGCAGTGGGAATATGCAGCAATGCCCTGCTGATGCTCGGCGATCGACCGATTGCCAGCTTCGAAGAGGCGCAGGATCGGGCGGCGCTGGCCTCCAACCTGTGGCCGGTGGTGCGTGACTCCATCCTGCGCTCGCACCCGTGGAACTGCGCGATCAAGCGCGCGGCGCTGGCGCCCGACGTCACCGCGCCTGCGTTTGACTGGTCCTATGCCTACACGCTGCCCGAGGACTTCCTCAAGGCGCTGTCGATCGGCGAGATGGGCCGCGAAGGCGAGTTCCGCATCGAAGGCCGCAAGCTGCTGTGCGACGACAATCCCTGCTTCCTGCGCTACGTCTTCAAGAACGACAACCCGGCCACGTACGACACGATGCTGGTCGAGGTGCTGGTGGCCGAGATGGCTCACCGCATGGCCTACGCCATCACGCAGTCGGCCTCGATGGTCGACACGATGGCGCAGAAGGCCGCGATGCTGATCCGCCGCGCTCGAGCAGTGGATGGCCAGGACGACACGCCGGAGCAGCTGGGCGATAACCCGCTGTACGAGGCGCGGTTCCTGGGTTCCGGCCGGAGCTGACGCATGCCGCGCGTCACGCTAAACCAGACGTCATTCGCTGGCGGGGAGATCTCGCCGCGCGCCATGGGGCGCACCGACATCGACCGCTACGGCACCGCGCTGAAGAAGGCGCGCAACTGCCACCCGGTCATCACCGGCGGGCTCAAGATGCGCGAGGGGTCGCTGCATGTCGGCACGGCTGTAGCGGCGAATCCGCTCGAGTCCGTGCTGATCCCGTTCATCGTCGGGCGCGATCAGGCATGGCAGCTGGAGTTCTCGGCCAACCTGGTCACGGTCTACAACGATGACGGCACGGCGGCCGGGTTCACGATGGCGTCGCCCTACATCGCAGGCGCCGTCGCGCAGGTCGAATATGCGCAGTCCGGCAGCACGATGTGGCTGTTCCACAAGGACAGTCCCATCCAGCGCATCCAGCGGTTCGCGTCCGGCGTGTGGGTGCTCAGCCCGGCACCGTTCACTACGCTTCCGTTCGCCGAAACAGGCCTCATTGGCTCCGGGTTCCTGGCCATCTCGTTGACGACTGTCGGCGTGGGGCGCACAGTCACCGGCCCGGCCGGCACGTTCCTGGCCTCCGATGTTGGCCGCGGCCTGCTCGAGACGAACGGCTCCGGCATCGCGGTCATCACCGGCTACACCAGCGCCACGCAGGTGACGGTCGAGGTCACGCGCGCATTCTCGTCGGCCTCGTTCGCGCTGTGGTCCATGCAGGGCAGCCCGCAAACCCAAGTGACGGCCAGCGCGAAGGATCCGCTTGGCGCCACCATCACGCTGACCGCGGTGGCGGACGCTTGGCGCTCGACCGACGTCGGCGCGATGGTCCGCATCAATGGCGGACTGTGCAAGATCACGTCGCTGACGTCGGCACTCATCGCAAACGCCACCATCATCCGCGAGTTGACGTCGACCGTCGCCGCGCCGTCGCTGGCCTGGTCGATCGAGTACGCCGTATGGGGTCCGACTGTCGGCTACCCGCGCACCGGCACCGTTCACCAGCAGCGGCTCATCGCCGCCGGCACCAGCCTCTACCCGCTGACCGTATGGGGCTCACGCCTGGCCGAGCCGTTGGACTTCGAGCTCGGCACGACCGACGACTTGGCCTTCTCGTTCACGATCGACAGCGACCAGGCGTCGGCCATCTCCTACGTCACCAGCGTCCGCGACCTGGTCGTGTTGACCGAGTCCGGCGAGTTCAGCATGCGCAGCGGCATCGAGAAGCCGATCACGCCGACGAACGTGCGAGTGGTGCCCGAGAAGAATCACGGCTGCGCGCAGATCCGCCCGGTGCAGATCGGCGACGAGACGATGTTCGTGCAGCGCGCCGGCCGCAAGATCCGCTCGATTGGCTGGCGCTACGAGTTCGACAGCTACAAAGCGCCCGACATCACCGCGCTGGCCGAGCACCTGACGACTTCGGGCGTGCAGTGGATGGCCTACCAGCAAGAGCCCGACCTGATGCTGTGGGTCGTGCGCGCCGATGGCAAGTTCATGACCTGCACCATCGACCGCGACCAGCAGCCGAGCGTGATCGGCTGGGCCTTGCACGAAACTGACGGCATCGTGGAGTGCGTGTCGGCCATCCCGAACGGCGACCGTGAGCAGGTGTGGGCCATTGTGCGGCGCACCATCAACGGCTCCACCGTGCGGCTGATCGAGCGATTCGACGGCACATTCGAGCCGATGCACCCGAGCGTGACGACTGACGGGCCGGTCTACGGCTGCACGGTCGACTGCGGCGTGGTGGTGGACAACCCGGCCGGGCAGACTGCATTCACGGTGGCGCACCTGGCGAACACCGTCGTGACTGTCGTGGCTGATGGCTCGCCCATGGGTACGTTCACCACGGACGGCACCGGTGCACTGACGCTGCCGCGCGCCTCGAAGCGCACCCTCATCGGGCTGCCGTTCCGCTCCGAGGGCACGCTTCTGACGCCTGAACTCGGCACCGGCGAAGGCTCGGCGCAGGGCAACGCCGCGCGCACAGCTGAACTGTCGATGCGCTTCCTTGACACGATCGGCGCGAAGGTGGTCGACTCCGAGGGCGGCGAGCAGACAGTCCCATTCCGCCGGTTCGGGCCCGACATCCTGGACGCTGCGCCGGAGCCGTACACCGGCCTGCTGCGCATCTCGAAGCTGGGATGGGAGCGCGGCGTGGCTGAGGTGTCCGTAGTGCAGGATCAGCCGCTGCCGTGGCATCTGCTCGGCGTGATTCGCAAACACACGGTGAACGGCTGATGCTGACCATTTACAAACTCACCCAGGCTCGGGCGGCTCTCTGCGCGATGTCCTTGTGCGAGGCCGACCAGGCCGAACTCGACGCGGCCGGCATCGAGGATGCTGTCGCGATGCTGGAGCAGTCCCTGCCTGACTGTTCGTGGTCGCATGAGGCCAGGTGGAACGACCGTCCGGTGTTCATGTACGGCGTGCGCCCGCTGCCCGGCAACGAGATCGGGATTCCCTGGATGCTGTCCACGGTGCACCTGGAGCAAGCCGAGCGCGTGGCGGTGGCCAGGCTGGCGCGCAAGGTGGTGGCGCAGATGCGGGCCGAGTTCCCGATCCTGACCAACATGGTGCACGCCGACAACGAGGACGCCATCAAGTTCATCCAGTGGCTCGGTTTCGACGTGTCGGATCGACGTGTCGGTCCCGGCGAGAATTTTCGACAGTTCATGTGGAGGCGCGCCTGATGTGCGACCCAATCACGATGATCGCGGCCACTGCTTCGGCAGTCGGCAGCATCCAGCAGGGCAAGGCGCAGCAGGCGCAGGCCAATGCCATGGCCGGCGAGTCCGAGTATCAAGCCGGCGTCGCGCGGTCGAATGCTCAAGCCGAGGCCTTCAACATCCGCCGGGCCGGCGCGCGCCAGCGTGGCGACACCCTGTCGAGCGTGGTCGCCTCCGGTGTCAAGATCGGCGAGGGCTCGGCACTGGATGCCGAGCGCCAGGTCATGGAAGACGCCTCCCGCGACGAGTACATGGCGCTGCTGACCGGCGAGCGCCAGTCGTCCGCCTACCTGCGCGAGGCCGAGAACCAGCGCCGGGCCGGGCGTGACGCGCGCCGCGCCGGCAACATCGGTGCCTTCACTTCCCTGCTGTCGGCCGGTGGCAGCTATGCCAAGGCCAGCGGCTGGCGCTCCAACGGTCCCGGCTTCTCCGGCACGCAGATGCCGGCGCCTGTCGAGTCGCGCAACATTCCCAGGGGCTGACGCATGGCTCGAATTCCTCTCGGCAACTTCGGCAACTCCACCCCGGGCCGGGCGCCGCAAGTCTCCCAGCCGGCCGGCGCGTTCGGTGCGGGTGCGGCTGCCGCGCTCGAGGCCGGCGGGCGGGTGGCGACGAACATCGGCCTGGACATGGTCGCGGCCGAAACGCGCCTGGCCAACGACGAGATGCAGCGGCAGAAGGCCCAGGCTGACGCCGTCGAGCGCGCGCAGGAAGGCGCGGCGCTGCACGAGACGCAGGACAAGCTGCGCGACCTGCACGACGAGATCGGCAACCAGGTGCTGACTGGCCAACTCCCGCGCGAGGCAGCCGAGCAGACGTTCGGCGAGCGATCGAAGGCGGTCATTGACGAGGCCATGCCGCGGTTCCGCGACAGCTCGAAGCCTCTCGTGGCACCGCGCCTGCAGGCCGACACCGCCACCATGGGCAACAGCGTGCGGCGCATCGTGGAGAAGCGCGGCAAGCAGGAAGTCACGACGGCGGTCGGCAAGTCACTGGAGTACTTCGAACGCCTCTACCTGACCGATCCTGTGGCCGCGCAGAAGGGCGCCGAGGGCACGCTGGCTGCGATGGGTCCGTGGTCCGATATGTCGCCCGAGCAGGTGGCCAAGGCCGGGCAGGGCTGGAAGGAGCGCACCCAGTTCAACGCCGCGCTGCGTCTGGTCAACGACGGGCGCCGGGACAATGCCGCGCTCGACCAGGTGGCAAAGAGTCTGGATGATCCGCGGTTCGCCGACTTGGACCCGAGCCGGCACGGCCAGTTGCTGACCACGATCGAGGCCTATCGCGTGTCGAACGCGCAGAAGGCTGAGGCCGACGCGCGACGCAGGCAGGCAGACGAGGAACGGGTCTACAAGCGCGCAGAGTCGCAGTTCAACGCCGCGCAGTCGATCATCACGACCGGCAAGATCCTGTCTCCCGACTACGTGCAGCAGGTGACGCAGGCGGTCGCCGGAACGCCGTTCGAGGGTGCGCTGCGCGAGACGCTGCGCCAGGGGCCGGAGCGCGCGGCGTTCGGCGTCCGGCCGCTGGCCGAGCAGGCGCAGACCCTGCAGCAACTGCGCGGTCAACTCAACACCCAGGGCACCGACCCGACGACCGAGAAGCGCGTCTCCGATCTGGAGAAGGTGCACGCCGAGGCGGTCAAGGACTACGCGAAGGATCCGCTCGTGGCGGCGCTGGACCGTGGCGTGCTGAAGGCGATTGAGCCGCTGGCCATGACCGACATGCCGAGCCTTGTCAATGGCCTGGCCGCGCGCACGCAGCAGGCAGCCGTCGTCGAGCAGCAGGTCGGCAAGCCGGTGTCACCGCTGACCGCGCAGGAAGCCGAGCGCGTGGGCGAGATGCTGGCGCTGCTGCCGCCGGCCGATCGCTCCAAGTACGTGGCCACGATGGCGCAGGCAGTCGGCCCGAAGTCGGCGTCGGCGCTGGCCGCGCAGATCGACAAGAAGGACCGCGCGCTCGGTCTTGCCTTCGCCATGGCCGGCAGCCAGACGACAAACGGGCGGTTTACTTCCGAGCTCGTGCTCAAGGGCGCGCAGGCCAAGAAGGACGGCACCAGCACCAAGGGCGAGAAACAGCCCGACGTGAAGGTGGCCAGCTGGAAGGCAACGGCATCGGCTGAACTGGCCGACGTCTTCCCGACGCAGACCGCGAGCGATGCCTACCGCGACGCCTCCGAACTCATCATGCACGGCATGGCCGCGGAACAGGGTGGCCGGCTGAGTCAGGACGACATGCGGCGCGCTGTCGAGCTGGCGATCGGCGGGAAGCTGGTCGAGCACAACGGCCGGAAGATCCCGCTGCCGGCCGGCGTCGATACCGACATGCTGGACAAGCGCCTCAAGTCAGTGACAGCTGACGAACTGGCTCCCTTCGGCAAGACGGTGCGGGCTGGCGGTGTCGAGATCCCGACCGAGGAATTCGTCAAGACCCTGCCAGGCGCCGAGCTGATCTATGCCGGCCCGGGTCGGTACAGCGTGATGGTGCGTGGCCGTCCAGTCGTCGGGGCCAACGGGAAGCGGGTGGTCATCGGGGTCACGCAATGAGCCTCGGCGACGCGTACCAGGATGACGTCGACCGCGCGCTCGATGCGCAGGCCGCGCTGCCGGTCGATCCGGTCATGCCGAAGCCGCGTGGTCTGTGGCGCACGGCTGCCGACTCGTTGCTCGGTGCTGGCGCGAAGCTGCAGGCCTCGGCGCTGGAGGTCGGCAACGTCATCGGCCCGGCGCTGGCGCTGTCGGCTGATCCGTCCAATGCTGAGGCGCTGGAGGCGGTCAAGCGTGCGCCAGATTTCCGGCAGACCGATCAGAGCAAGCCGTTCCGAGACTTCGAGCGCAAGCTGCGCCCGGATCCCGTCACCGCCAGCAAGGCCGAGGAAGTGGTCTACGGCGCGACGGGTGCGATGGCCACGCTGGTGGGTGGCGCGGTGCTCGGTGGCGTGCCCGGCCTGGCCGCGGCGGCTGGTGAGCAAGGCTTCTCCGCCGCCGAGGATCTGGCGCAGCAAGGCGTCGACCTAAAGACCCGAACCGCAGTCGGCACGCTGACGGCTGGCGTCACCGGAGCCAGCGCGCTGCTGCCCATGGCCGGGCCGACCGTCAAGGCCACGATCGGGCTGTACCTGGCCGGCGGCCCGGGTGGCTTCGTCGCGCAGCAGTACGCCACGCGCAAGATCCTGGAGGCCGCCGACTACGCCACGATCGCCAAGCAGTACGACCCGCTGGACCCGACCGGCCTGCTGGTGTCGGCACTGATCCCGGCGCCGTTCGCTGCCTGGGGCATCCGCGGCAACCTCAAGGCGCGCAAGGGTGCGCCGGCTCCGGTTGCCGATGTGCCGCCGACCACACCGACCCAGCCGCAGGACGTGGTCGACGCCGCGATGGCTCACAACCTGACGCTGCAGCGGGACATCCGCGAATCGGTCGAGATCGCACCGCGCGCTGGCGAGACGGTGCCGATTCAGTCGCTCGCCGAGTTCGCCCAGCAGCGTGGCGCAAAGCCGGCGGCATCGGTGGCAGACGGCGGCGACGGGTTCCTCGGCTGGCTCAAGCAGCAGGGCGGCGTGTCGTCGGCCGAGAAGTTCGACATTACCGGCGAAGGCTCAGGCATCAGCCGCGGCGCCATCTTCAAGCGCGCGGGGCTTGGGCTGGATGAACTGGCGCGGCGTGCTGAGGCTGACGGGTTCCTGCCGCCCGGGTCTGTGGCGTCGGCCATGGACAACGGCGGGACGCGCGCCATGGCCGATCTGATCCAGCGCGCGGCCGGTGGCGAGCGGGTGCTGACGGCAGGGCAGCAGATGGCGCGGGCCATCGAGGATCGCACGCAGGCCATGACACAGGAGCGCGTCGGCATCCTCGAGGACCGGCTGCGCATGCTGGGCGAGGATCCGGCGCCGGCAAAGGGCGACCTTGACACGCTGGAGTCATACCTGGCGCAGCACGAAGACCGCCTCGTGGGCGCGATGATGGAGGACATCGCTGCACAGCAGCAGGCGCTATCGGTCGAGGCCATGGTGCCGCCCAAGCAGGCCAAGCCGGAGCCGGTGCAGGTCGAGCGCGCGAAGTTGGCGATGCAGGACATGCAGGACAGCGGCAAGCCCATGGCCGACTTCGCCGCTGGTGCCAAGCTCGAGCCCGACGTGCAGAACCTGCTGATTGGACTGGCCGAAGCCGGCAAGGATGCGCAGCGTGCGGCCCGCATGCTCGGCGACTTTACCCGGGCGGTCGAGGCTCAGCCCGGCCGCAAGCCGGTGGACATCGCTGCCGATGTGGTGGAGGCCAGCCGCGAAGGGCGCACTGTCACGCCGGAGCCGCAGCAAGCGCCGGCCAGCGCCGGCACGCCCGAGAAGGCTACAGCCGAATCCATCCAGAGCCGAATCGCCGAACTGGAGGCCGCGGCGCCCGACATGGTGGTGCGCATGGCCGATGACGGCAAGCCAGTGACGCTGGCCGACGAGATGGCGCGCATCAGGCGCGAAGCTGCGGAAGGCACCGACACCGAACTTGGCACCAACGATGCCGGCCTGCTGAAGGTGGCAGCCGAGTGCGCTATGTCAGTGGGGCAGGTATGAGCTGCAGCATCAGCAGCCCGAGCAGGCAGCCGGCCAGCGCCAGCCACTTCACGACACGCCACCAGGCGCGGAAGTACGATGTGGCGCCGCGCGCCGTGCCGCTGATGAAGAAGCCGAACAGCCAAACCCAGGCCAGCATCGCAGCGAGCGAGCCGGTCATCACGAGGATCTGAGGTATGGCAATTGCACCCAAGTGCGTGGCCCAGTTGAACGCCGCGGCAGGCAAGGCACTTTCGCCGGGCAAATTGAAGGCCATCGAGACCGAACTCGACGCGACTATGCGCGAACTTGCGCGCCGTGACAAGGGGCGGTGGCGTTCACTCTCACGCGACCAGCGCGTGGCCGAGGCTGCGATGGAGGCCATGAAGCAGGTCGAGGCAGACGCCAGCCTGAAGCAGTACCGCACCATGCTGCAGATGCTGCGCACCTCGGAGACTGATGCGCGGATCACGCAGCAGAAGGGCATCAACGACCTAACCCAGTCGCAGGCCCTGGTGCGCGACATCGAGCAGACGTCGCAGTACGTCGATGCGGTGCGCAATGACTCGATCGCGCAGATGACCGAGATGATCGACGCTGCGGAAGCGAAGGACGGCACCGGGCTGATGCGCAATCTCGGCATGCGGATGTTCGACCTGGACAACCCAGCGATGACGGCCGACATCGTGCGCGAGGTGTTCAAGCTGGGCGACGGGCACACCGGCAACAAGACCGCGCAGGCCGCGGCGAGGGCGTGGCTCGACACGATCGAGACGATGCGCGTGCGGTTCAACGCGGCCGGCGGCAACGTCGGGAAACTGGCCTACGGCTACCTGTCGCAGAAGCACGACGCGCTGAAGGTGTTCGAGGCCAAGGCCGACAAGTGGGCAGCCGATGTGCTGCCGCTGCTGGACCGCGAGCAGTACGTGCGGCCCGATGGCTCGCTGATGGACAACGCCGAGGTAACGGAACTGCTCAAGGCCTCGCACGAGACGCTGGCAACCGGCGGGAAGAACAAGGTCGAGCCCGGCCAGTTCGTCGGCACCGGCGCGAAGGCGAACCGCGGCAGCGATCACCGGGTATTGCACTTCAAGGACGGCGACGCCTGGATGCAGTACATGGACGCCTACGGGCAGGGCAGCCTGTACGACTCCATGACCGGCCACATCGGCGGCATGGCGCGCGACATCGGCCTGGTCGAGCGGTACGGCCCGAACCCCGAGCAGCAGTTCCGCGTGCAGAAGGACATCGCCGAGCGCGCAGACGGCGCCGGTACGGCGGCCAACCGCGGCGCGCTGCTGGTCAAGCCGGAGTCGGCGTGGAACGTCGTCAGCGGCAAGGCGGGCATGGCCGAGAACCGCGTCGTGGCCCAGGTCGGCCAGGACGTGCGCAACATCCAGACCGCGGCCAAGCTCGGCGGCGCGGTGCTGTCTTCGTTCACTGACGTTGGGACGATTGCCAGTTCGCTGCACTACAACCGGCTGCCGTACTTCGACATGCTGGCCAACGTCGGTCGGCAGATGACGAAGGAAAACCGGGCGTGGCTGCAAGAGCATGGCGTGATCGGCGAGGCGCTTGTGTCCACGCTCAACCGCTGGACCGGCGACAACATGACGCACAGCCTGACCGGGCGCGCGGCGTCGTCGGTCATGAAGCTGTCCCTCATGAACGCATGGACCGATGGCCTGCGCGGCGCCTTCGCGCAGACCATGATGGGCGGTCTGGCGCGCATGGCGAAGAAGTCATGGCAGCAGCTGGACGACTGGGATCGCTACCTGCTCGAGCGCAAGGGCATCAACGAGGCTGACTGGTCGATCATCAGCCAGTCGAAGGCCGAACTTGACCCGAGCGGCGTCGAGCGGCTGACCGCTGACAGCGTGCGCGCCACCGGCGTGGATGGTGCCGACCAGGCCGCGACGAAGCTGCTGTCGTTTGTCATCGACGAGTCTCAGTTCGCCGTCGTGAACCCGGACGTGGCCACGCGCGCCATCGTCACCGGCGGCGGCATGCCGACCGGCACGCTCAAGGGCGAGGCCATGCGGTCGTTCGCGCAGTTCAAGTCGTTTCCAATCGCGATGATGACGCGGCACTGGCGCCGGATCTTCGAGACGCCGCAGGGCCTGGAGGGTGCGCCGGCCGGGTTCGGCGGTCAGACCGCGGCGGCCGGGCGCGTAAACCGCGTGGCCGGACTGGCTGCGCTGAACGTGACCGGCATGATGCTCGGCGCCATCGTGCTGCAGAACAAAGCGCTGGTGCAGGGCAAGGATCCCTACGACATGACCGATGGCAAGTTCTGGCTGCGCTCGCTGGCGCAGGGTGGCGGCATGGGCTACGTGGGCGACCTGATCTTCAAGGATCCGACCGAGCAGCGCAGCAGCACCGTCGAGCAGACGGTCGGCACGGTGCTCGGCCCGGCTGCCGGAGCTGCTGCAGGCTTGGCCGGAGACCTGATCGTGACGAACGCATGGGAAGCGGCCAAGGGCAAGGACACCAAGGCGGCAGCCGAGACGCTGCGCTGGGTCAACTCGCAGCTGCCCGGCCAGTCCTTGTGGTGGTCGCGCGGGGTGTGGGAGCATGCCTTCGTGTTCCAGGCACAGGAAGCGCTCAATCCTGGATACTTGGCGCGCATGAAGCAGCGCGCGCAGAAGGACTGGGGCCAATCCTACTGGTGGGATCCTGCCGAACTCACGCCGGACCGCGCGCCGGATCTGTCGCGCATCACTGGGGACTGACATGGCCGACCCGAAGGACTACGAAGCCGAGCTCGAACGAATCCAGAACATGGCGCTCGAGCACGCGATCGGCGAGATGGATGCCTCCGACGAACGCGGGCTTGACACGAAGGAAGACCGCGGCGACCGCGGCTTCCTGACCGGCATGGCGGCAAAGTCCCTGGGCGTGGCTGTCCGCATCGAGCAGTTCCTGATCCTGCGCCGCCGCGAGGGCTTCGGCGATGACGATGCCGAGCAGCAGGCTGCGACGTCGAACATGGTGAAGAAGGCGCGGGCCGAAGTGAGGGGCATCCTTGAACGCGTCGGCACCAAGCGCGAACGATAAGGCCTCGTTCCCCGAGTTCTTCCTGATCTGGTCGAAGCGCCAGCGATGGACGGTGCCAGACATCCATTGGCGCGCGGTGTCGTGGTTGGAGACGCGCGGCGACCTGGCGGTGTTGCGCTGCTTCCGCGGCTTCGGGAAGTCGACCATCCTCGCGGTCTACAACGCGTGGAGTTTCTACCGCGACCCGACGCATCGGATCCTGCATCAGTCCGAGTCGGACCCGACCGCGTACAAGACCAGCCGCGACACGAAGGCGGTGCTGCTGGCGCATCCGCTCACGAAGGACATGCTGCGCGAGGGCGAGGTGGAGCAATGGTGGGTCAAGGGAGCGATCGACGCCCGCAATGCCTCCATGTACGCGAAGGGCATCCTGTCGAACGTCACCAGCGCACGCGCCGACGAGTGCCAGAACGACGACGTGGAGGTGCCGCGCAACATCCAGACGCCCGAGGGCCGGGAGAAGCTGCGCTACCGCCTCGGCGAGCAGACGCACATCCTGGTGCCCGGCGGGCGTAAGCTGTTCATTGGCACGCCGCACACTCACGACAGCCTCTACGACGAGCAGCAGCGCCTCGGCGCCGACTGCCTGACCATCCGCATGTTCGATCACGAGCACCGCATCGAGGCGGCCACCGAGCGCCGCTACACCGTACCCTTCGTGCCAGAGATGGTGTTCACCGGCATCGGCGAGCACGCGCATCTGCTCAAGGCCGGCAAGGACTACGAACAGACCGGGCGGGTGATCGTCTTTAAGAAGGCGCCCGGCGCGCTGGTCGACTTTTACGCCGGAAGCGCATGGCCGGAGCGGTTCAACCCAGCCGAGATGCTGAAGCGCCGCCGGCAGACGCGCACGATCAACGAGTGGGATTCACAGTACCAGCTGCACTCAAAGCCGGTCACGAACACGCGCCTGGACCCGGACCGCATCACGCCGTACGACGTCGAGCCGGTGCTGCGGACTGCCAACGGCGAGACGATCATGACCCTGGGCGGCACGCAGATCGCCTCGGCTACGTGTCGGTGGGATCCGGCCAGTGGCAAGCTCAACAGCGACGTGTCGGCGGTGTCGCTGTGCCTGCAGGATGAAGGCGGCAGGCGCTACCTGCACCGGATCATGCCGCTGGTCGGCGACGTGGCCGAGTTCTCCGAGGACGGCCGCACCATCACCGGCGGCCAGGTGTGGCAGCTGTGCGAACTGGTAGAGCAGTTCCACCTGCCGAAGATCACGGTCGAAACCAACGGCATCGGCAAGTTCGCTCCGGCCACGCTGAAGGCTGCGCTCAAGCAGCGCGGCCTCGTGTGCGGGGTGAAGGAACTGAACGAGACGGGCAACAAGAACAAGCGCATCCTCGAGTCCATGGAGCCGCTGCTGTTGGCAAATGAGATGCTGTGGGCGCACGTGTCAGTGATGGACGGCCCCCTGCCGCAGCAGATGCGCGACTGGAACCCGATGGTGCAGGATCAGCCAGACGACTACCTCGACGCCACGGCCGGCGCGGTGTCGGAAGCCCCGGAGCGCATCGGCCGAAGGGTAAAGATTTCTACGGAACGTGAGCCCCAGCATTGGCGCCAATCTGCGGGCGTCCACGACGTGATCTCCTAGCGCACCGCGCCCGCGTTCCCGAAACGCGAGGCGTAGATGGCAGTCACCGAAGAAACCCCGATCGCCAGTTCTGTCGCCAACGGCGTCACGCTGGTATTCCCCCACACGTTCACGCTGCTGGATGACGCCGACCTGGTCGTGACGGGTACGGTCGACGGTGTGACGTCTGCCTATGTGCTCGGCGCCGACTACACGGTGAGCGGTGTGGGCAGCTCGAGCGGAAGCGTCACGTTCGGCGTGGCGCCTGCATCCGGTGTCATCGTCACCCGTTATCGCGACATTGCCCTGGAGCGCGCGACCGACTACCAGGACAATGGCGACCTGTTGGCGGACAGCGTCAACCTAGACTTTGATCGCCTGTGGTTCGCGCTGCAGGACATTTTCAACGGCGGTAAGGTGGTGCCGACCTGCGTGCGCGCTCCGAACGGCGAGACGTTGGTGGCGCTTCCTCCGGCTGCTGCGCGCGCTGGGTATTTCCTGGGGTTCGATGGCAGCGGGCAGCCGACGCTGCTAGCTGCTTCGGCAGACACTGCGGCGGCACTGGCCGCTGATCTGGCGCTGTCCTCGAACTCATCCAAGGGCGACGCTTTGGTGGCCGTCAAGAAGACGGCGACCGGAGCAGTCGGGCGAACTCAGCACGGCGCAAACAATGACGCCTTCACGCTGCGCGACTTCGGCGCTGTCGGCAATGGATCGACAGACGACACTGCCGCATTGCAGGCTGCAATCGACAGCGGCGTCTCGTGCATCCATGGCGTTCCTGGAGATACATATCTCATCAACGGGCTTGCAGTCGGTTCTCCCACCACTGTCGGGTCTGGGGTTCGCTATGCCCTGTATTACTCTGGCACCGCGTCGTTCGAGTTCATCGGCAACGGTGCGACGATCAAGCGGACCGACATCACCTACGGGACCGGGGTCGACGAGTACTTCAAGATCATCACAACGGGGTCGGTAAAGTTCTCTGGGTGGACGTTCGAGGGCCACGGCACTCCGGGTTCTACGGTGGGCGCTGGTCGGCCGATCCAGTACGTGTTCCATCTGGAGACGGCGAACGGTTCGCGCATCACGAACAACCGCTTCCTCTGGGGCGGCATTACCGAGCTTTACGGGTGCACCGACACCTGGATCTGCGACAACCTCTACGAAGACACGTCGGGGATCACGAACACGTTCAAGCACGGCGCATCCACCTACACCGATGGGCTGCGCATCTCTGGCAATCGCGCCTACCGCTCCGAGTTCGACGTGATCGACCTCAACGACGCCACGCGCAATTTCGTCATCACCGACAACTATCTCGAGGACGCGAACTACCGCGACTACACATCGGACAGCATCGACTATGACGAGTTCATCGACGTCGGCGGGACTTCGCTGCCCGTCTACAACGGGATCATCGCCAACAACGTGCTGCGCGAGGCAACGGGACGGCCGACGCGTGGCATCTACCTGAAGCAGTACAGCTCGCACATCATCATTGCAAACAACGTGCTGTCCTGGGATGCCGGCAGCAAGCGCGCCGAGAACGACGGCATCACGCTGAACTTCGCTGGCGACGAGATCCAGATCATCGGCAACCAGATCACCGGCTTTGACGCTGGCATCACGGTGCGGAACAACCCGAACGGGTCGAACTACGTCATCAAGGGCAACATCATCCGCGACGTGGCCGCGCTGGGCATCTACGTGAACGGGTTCGATTCGATCATCAGCGGGAACCACATCAGCAACTCGTCCGGGTCGCTGACGGGAACGCTGTACGGCATTCGTGTCGACGATCCAGGCGGCTGCACCATCGTCGGAAATCAGATTGACCTCAACGCAGCGACGGGGTCGATCGGAATCTACTACGTCGGCACGAACTCGCTGAACGCCAGCGCGATCAAGGACAACACGATCCGCAATTGCGGGCTGGGCATTCGGCACTTCGGCGGGTCGGCCTCGTACGTCGGCAACAACATCCAGCGATGCCGCGGTGCTGCGTTCAATGCGACCAATGGCGGTAAGTCGGTGAAGTTCTCCGGGAACTACATGGCCGACAACTGGCGCAGCGGTTCTCCGCTGACGGTGCAGTCGCTGGTGTGCACCTACACGGTCGAGATCGCCGAGATTGTGTACGTGCAGTGCAACGACAACATGATCGCCGAGAACGACCTCAACACCGAGCGAGGCACTGTGCGACTGTCGCCTGGCGGCGGTGGATATGGCCTCGTAGCGATCGGCAACTACTGCACGAACGACACGAGTGCGCGCGCCATCACGTCTCCGACTGGCTACGTGGAGTCATCCACTGGCAACAACATCCCCACATACGCCATCGTGCCCTGAATCTATGCGAGCCTTCATCCTGCTGCTGTTCCTGAGCCTGAGCGCGCAAGCGCAGACGCTGCCGAAGTTCCCCGCGGCCGGCAACGTCACGGCTCAGTTCACTGCCGGCCAGCATGGCGATGCAGACGCCGGCCACCGTTGGGCGCATTGGTACTACCTCAGCGATGACGGGTTCCGGTGGATCGCCACCTGGCAGGTGCTGCGCCGCGACAAGGTGCTGGTGACCGTGCCCGAGGTGAAGGGCGAGACGGCGCAGGCCTACATGGCGCGGGTCTACAGGGCGAACATGCCGTTGCCATGCAGCGATACCGCGATCAAGTCGATCTGCGACACGGCTCGCGCCGACCAGGTGTCTCGCGACCCTCCAGAGCCGCCGCGGTTCGTCGTCTCGGATAAGGGCGTCACGGGCACGACGCGGCCGGTGCGGAAGTTCGATCCGGTCACCAAGGCGCTCGGGGTGACCCTGTCCAAGCGCGTGCCGCTCCAGACCAACGGCGCTCCCACTCAATGCGCCTGCTGGGCCTACGGCGTCCGCAGCGGATCCACGGCCTGGTGCGTGTGGGTGAGTCCTGCCGGCGACACGCGGGCCGACGAGGTGACGCAGTGCCGCGAGTGAACCCCATCAACCCGACGAAGCTCGCGGCCTACCGTGAGCGTTACCTCCATCCGTTGCGACCCAGCCACTACGGGCCGGTGCGCCAGGCTGACCTACCCAAGCCGGTAGACGAAGACCAACTTAAGCGCGAGGCCGAGGCCGGGCGCGAACTGATGCGGGAGATGGGAAAGTGAGCGGGCCGGGCGCTACTCCGGCTAACTGCCTAACGGGTCATGCTTTGGCGTTGCGCCGCCGTCTTCCCGTGCTCTTAGCAGTCCCTGGTCGGCAAACCGAGGCGTGTCTGCTTTCCACGCCGCCGCTCAGCGGTGATTCTATGTGTCACATGAAGGAACTGCAATGCTAGAACTCCTGATCGCTCTCGTCGCCGGTATGGCGGCAAACCGTGCCGGTGCCAAGTGGGTGCGCGCGCTGCCTGATGACTCCAAGCTCAAGCGGCCGGGCTTCGTGATCTTCGGTGGCGGCGGGCCTAAGCCGGTGAAATGAAGCCTGCTGTCGCAGCGCTCCTGTTGCTCGGGGTGCTGCGGCACTATGGGTACAAGCTGGCGCCCCATGAACTTCACGCGCAGGTATGGAACGCAATCGCATCCATCGTGATAGTTATCTTCCTCCTAGCCGTGGCCTCGAAAGATACTTGGCCGGTAGCCCTGTGGTGGATCGCAGAGGAGGTGCAGGCGGCGGGGTGCTCTATCGGCTGGATGATCCGCCCGTGGCACGTACCGGAGGGGGAGGACCAGTGCTCGGCGTTGCTGGGGTTCGACCTTTCCTCCGCTGGCCTATTGGCAATATCAGCGATCCTTGTTTGTCAACATGTAAGGTCTTACAGGTCACAGAAGAAAGAGAATCAGACATGATTGCCGAACGCCGCCCAGCAACGACGATAGGTGAACTCGACATTCACCTCGGTTTCCTCATGGAGGAACTGCGAGACATCCGCCAGAGACAAGAGTCTATGGTGAACATGCTCGCCACCAAACAGGAAGTCGCCGACCAGATCGCAGACCTGAAGTCCAAGATCGAAGCCAACTCCCCCCGAAGTTTCTGGAAGCGAATCACGGAGATGGCAGTCGGCGTCGTTGCTGTGTGTACGGCTGTCGGGTTCCTCGTGGCTGTCTTCCGGTTCCTGAAGCTGTGAAGCTCGAAACCTTCACCCAATGGGAGCAGCAACTCGGCATTCGCCGATCCGTTGTGCTGTTCGTAACCCTGTGGATGACGTGGCGCGCGTTCACCTGGGCGGCAGAGTACGCTAGCGCGCTTGTGGCCCTCGGCAGCACGGATTCATGGGTAGCTGCTGCGGCAATGATTGCGGCTGTAACGGCTCCCGTGTCCATGCTTCAGGCCTCCGTCTTCAAAGCCTACATTGAGAGCAAGTCCGAATGATCATCGTCGTTGACCGCCTGCAGAAGGACGAGGACGTGACCATCAGCGGGATCACCGTCGATGGTGAGTGGCAGTGCTGGGGCCTCGAGGATCCGGTGCGTGAGGTGCCAGGCCAGCCTGTCTCGACGTGGAAGATCCACGGCGAGACCGCTATTCCCGCAGGCCGGTACAAGGTCATTGTCGACATGTCGGCGCGGTTCAAGCGCCTGCTGCCGCTGCTGCTCGACGTGCCGGGCTATTCCGGCGTGCGGATCCACGCAGGCAACACCGCGGCCAACACAGAGGGCTGCATCCTCGTGGGCAATGAGCGGCTGGCGAAGTCGCTGGCGCGCTCGCAGTTGGCCTTGGCTCCGTTCATGACCAAGCTGACCGAGGCCCAGCGCAAGGGCGAGACGATCTGGCTGGAGATTGCGTGATGTGGTGCTCGTACTGCGAGAAGAACGACCACAGCGACGCGCAGTGCTGGTGCACGCGCCCTGTGCTTGAGCAGCAGCCGCATCGGCTTCTTGCTCTTCCGTTCCAAGCGACAAAACCTGACGCCAAGCAGACGCTGCTTTCTCAGGCGATGGCAGTCGTCAAATACGAGGCGCGGGGATGATCGGCCTCGGCACCCTCCGCGCACTCGGCATCGGCCTGATGTTCGCCGGGGTGACGACCATCACCGGCTCGGTGGTGTACTACTTCAAGGGCAAGACCGCCGGCCGGGCTGAGGTGCAGCGCGTGCTTGACCGTGCGATTGCCGACCACAACGCAGCCGCGCTCACCGCCTCCGAGAACTACCGCCGCGATGAGCAAGCCTGGCGCGAACGCGTCGACAAGGCAGAAGCGAACCTGCACCAACGAGAGGCCCAGCATGAAACTGACATTGCATCTGTGCGCGCTGCCGCTGCTGCTGATCTTGGCAAGTTGCGCCGCGCCCTCGCCGCCCGTTCTGCCAGCGGTAGTGCCTCAGCGCCAGAATCCAGCGCCTCCGCAAGTGACTGCGCCGGCACCGCAGGGCGACTACTGGAAGAAGGCCTGCGAGTACAGGCGGAACTTGCAGCAGGAGCTGAGCGTGAAGCTGACACCGCTCGAGCCTTGCTTGAGGCTTGGCCTGGACGCTAAGCCTTGAAGCGTTCTCGGATGGCGGCGGCGCAAGCCTCGGCGCCCATGATGGTGTACTCGTGGTACATGCCAGGGCCTTCGCAGAGCTTGGCGCATTCTTCGGCTACGGTGGCGGCGAAATGCTTGATGAAGTCGGCTGCCGGGTCGATGTCAATCCAGAAGCCGCTGCCCTCGCCGCCTACAAGATTCTCGTCGCCGCTCAGCTGTGCAGCCTCTCGCGCTAGCTTCTCAATGTCCATTGTTCCTCCGTTCGCCTAACGTCCGATAGAACGGACACCTGCGGTGCCGTTCATCTCCTGGTTAGGCCTCAAGGCGCTGGGTGCGCAGCCCTGAATGCCTCGTGCTCGGCGGTTTCCTTGTCCCACAAGGCTTGCGC
>OFQV01000125.1_pt1 | contig 22584 bp, 34 predicted proteins | sample 1542971 | NCBI WGS metagenome assembly OFQV01 (sample SAMN07774229, study PRJEB24372) | wastewater metagenome | isolation source: WWTP Cannobio (Effluent) | place: Italy: Cannobio | collected 2016-01
CTTAAAGCTAGGGTACAGGAAGTAGATAGAACTACTGAAGCTTATAGGGGTAGAGGTAAGACACTGCCTACTATAGACACTGGGGTACAGCAACCTACTATACCAGAGGCTGCCCCTAAGATATTATCCCCTGAAGATTACTTAAAACAGTTCGGTAACTAATATGCCTATAGTTAAAATGCCTAATGGCCAGCTAGTAGATATGCCAGATAATCCAGATCCTGAACTGCTTCAGAAGTTTAAGGATCATCTAGCTACTACTAAAGTAGATAATAGTGCGCCTATAGAATTACCTGGTAATAATCCCTCTACTATGGATAGGTTAGCTGCTGCTCATAATAAAGCTATGCCTGAAATGGTTAATGCAGTAGATGTTGGTTTAAGAAAAGGTTTACTAGGTTTGCAAAATCTAGGCTTACAAACAGGTAAGCAGATAGGACAATTGGCTAAACCTTACTTACCACAAGTACCTGAAGGTAAGTTTAAAGATACTGTAGTAAATGCTAGGGATGTTATATATAACTATATGAATCCAGAAGATCCTAAGACTAATACTGGTAAAGTTATGGCTAATCTTATAGCTTCAGGTAGCGGGGGTGTAGTAGCTCCTGGTAATATGGGGCAAAATGCTGCTATGGGCTTAGCTGGTGGGATAGGAGCTGAAGGTGCTGCTAAGGTGTTTGGGGATAATCCAGTTACTAGAATAATTGGTAGTTTAGTAGGATCTGGTGTTCATGGATTAGCCACTAAGGAATACCTTAATAGAGCTACATTAGCTAGGGAAATGCTCTCAGATGTTAAAGATGAGGATCTATCTAAAGCTATGCAGAATCAGAGAGATGATTTTGCTAGAGGAATACCTACTCATTTAGGTCAAGCTATGCCTACAGCTTCTAATATAGATACTTATGCAGATGCTTTAGCTAATTCACCTCAGGGTAAGAGCATAGCTGAACTATTAAGGGATCAGCCTTATAGAATTAGTAATAGAGCTGAAGCAGAATTAGCTAAGTTACCTGGTGAATTACTTGGGCCTCATACAGTAGCTAATAGGGTTCAAAAAGCCGCTACTGAGGTAATTAGTACTGCTGATAAAGTACCTGGTAAAGTATGGACTGATACATTTGAAGAAGCTGCTAAGACTGCTGGTAAGGATATACCTGAAGAAACTATTAAGACTGTAGTTAAGGGTTTATTAGATAAACGTGACACTTATGCTCAAGCTACTAGTGAATATAAAGCACTAGATGAACTAGTTAGTAGATTTGCTGAAACTAATCCTAATACTAAGGAGCTAGGTTTCTTAACAGATGCTTCAAAGTTACATAGAAGCCTCAATGACTTTAAGAGCTCGTTATCTAAAGAGAATTTAGCTAAGAAGAATTACTCTACTTCAGTAGATAAGTTTATAGGTAAGACTATACAAGAAGTTAAAGGTAAGTTAGGTGAAGCTTTAGAACCTTATGGTAAAGCTAATAAAGCCTATGCAGAAGCTAAGAAAGTAGTTACTGATTTGAAGGAAACTGAGATAGGAAGATTAGCCCAGAGACGCGGAGCTATAGCCGGGCAAGAAGCCAGTATGTCACCTATTAGAGAGTTGTTTAACAAAGGTAGTTTACCGGGCGCACCTTCTGAGATACTACATGCTGCTGATAAGATGGTAGAAGTAGGCAGAGGTAAAGCTTTTGTAGATGCAGGTAAATCACACTTTGCAGAACTGATAGATAAAGCAGGGGTTACTAGGAATGATAGAATTAATGATAACATAGCTGAGAATCTTACTAAAGTATTCGGTGCACCTCAAAGGACTAATCATGTATCTAAAGGTACTGAGGATATACTAATAGGCATGGCTAGGGGTTCTGGTATTAAAGAAGATAGAGCCTATGCAGAAGGTTTTAGAAGATTTATGAGTACAGTAGCTAGAGCTGCTAAAAGACCTGGGACTGTGTCAGGTACTAGTAAAGCTGCTATAGATGAACTTGCTGAAAAGTCATTAGGTAAGTCTATTGGGCAAGTCAGTATTATTACACCATTCAGGCAACCAGCACTAAGATATGCTATGTTCTTGAAAGATGACTCTTTAACTGCTATTGATAAGATGTTGACAGATCCCGATCAAGTGGCTAATCTTATACTACTAGGAAAGCAACCAACGATGAATCAAACTGCACAAAAATCTATAATGGCTATACTAAGTGCTAACCAAGCAGCACATCATTCTAACTTAGAAGGTAAATAACTATGTCCAGCGGAATACTTGATGTACAAGAAGTTTATGATATTAGAGCTAGATCACAACTTACTGCTATGTCTATAACTTCTGTAGTATCAGAATATAATGGGTTTACTGGATCAGACATACCTACTGTAGGCATCTATACTGTATGGGCAACTGTTGATTGTACTATTAAACATAATACAGCAGCCGGACAAACTGCTTGTACTGCTGAGAATGGGTTAATACTTAATGCTAGAGTTCCTGTAGATATGCGTATTATGAAAAATGATGTTATTAGCGCATTATCTGACTCTGCTTCCGGTAAAGTTAGATTTATGCTTACTAAGTCGGAGGTATAGTATGTCTAAAGGACGAGGAAGAAATCCTAATATATTTTTATCTAGTGATGGGCTCAGTATAGTAGATCAGAATGGTACAGCTATTTCAGGTATTGCTGCTTATACCTGGGCGCAAGTCGATGGTGGGTCAATAGTAGCTACTGATTTTATAAATACTCCAATATTTGTAACAGATAAAAATACATTAACTGGTGATGGGGGGGTTATCATAACTGGTAGCGCTTCTGGCCTTTGGACTCAGGTTAGTGACACAATTTATTTCTCATCTTTTGCGGCACTTCCAGCAGCAGCTACTTATAAAGGGTGGAAAGTAGTGATACCTTTATTTGGGAATTTTTGTGAGCTAGAGTCACGGCTTGTCGGGGCTGATTGGCTTTGGCGTATAGTTGGTAACTATCATCCAGCTTGCAGCATTATTGCTGATATCCCTAAAACCGGCACAATGACTACTCAAGAGATATTAAAGCAGATCGTCATTCCACATAATGCCAACACAACAAAATCCAGCGTTGCTGGGCAGAGTTTACTTCAGCCCGGAGACTCTATCCGTTTTGCTATAGCGCAGCAAAAAACTGGCGCGGCCGATTTTATGAATATTAAGTTCTTGATGGGAACGGCAGGAACTACATCAGACACTCAAATAGGATCTGCAAGTGCCGCAAATGGCTTGGAGACTGGTAATATAGCGCATACATCTCAAGGCATAACTGGGCGGATAACTCTTAGATCAGCAACTTCAGCACTTTTAGCTGGCCCAGCTAGCGGCATACAGTGGAATGGTGGATCTACAGGAACGGCCTTGATAACATCAACCACTATAACTAATGCTGATCTTAATGACCTTTATTTTAGTGTAACTTCTCAGACTAGGGCTGGTGTTGGTACAGACACAGCTTTACTAATCCGCACGCTTGATTTAGATATCTTTCATACAGGCGGGTAAATTATGACTATCCCTGCATTGACCAGCTTCCCGGCGTATGGCAATCCTCCGAAGCTAAAATATACATTTTTAGGTGATGGGTCTACTTCGCTAGGCACTATTACGTATGTCGGGGATTATTTAGCCAGGTCGAATATTACTGGAACTGATAGCTATGGTAACGGTAATACCCAACTAGCAACTATATTAAACTCAACGATAGCTCATAACCTAGAACCTATTTATGATGTACAAACCAATCCAGGGACTGGAACTGGTACACCTACAGACTGGACAAGTCAGTGGAATATGTACTTTAGGCCGTCTACTTTTCCAGGTGGTATAGGTAATGAGTTGGTACTTAATCAATTAACTCGTGTCAATACTGAGTGGAGTACTTTAATAACCAGACCACAAGGAGGGCATAAAATTACACGGAACCAGGATGCTAATCCATGTAATACTTTGTACTTCGAGACTATGATGCGTGTGCCCTCAAACTTGGCAGATATACTTGATGGGTATGTTGGTACATTTGCCTGGATGGAGCCTATAGCTTTTAAAACAGCAGCATCATCAAGCAACCAAGATGGCAGATTCAGTCTACAGATAGGCCTAAAAACTGGAGAGACTGGGTTTCGTGCAAGGTGGCAGTTTGACACAGGGGCTACTCCTGTTACGGTTTTCTGGACGTCAGATAGTTATGAAGGATCAATAGTGCCAGGTAAAGAGTACCTGATTAAAATTTGGATTGATAGACCGGCAGCAGGAAGTTTAGATATAGTTAATGGGGTATCTCAAGTAACTATGACTAGATTAGATACTAATGAGTATATTGTAGTTGCGGATCAGCATGGTCTACAGTTTTGGGGAGCTAGTGGCAAACCTATAAGCCGGATTTACAGAACTTGCTATACAGGTGGCTTTCCTGCTACTGGGAATATTGAGATATCCTTCAGTAATTTGAAGATATGGGATAAAAGGCCTCATATACTAATCCCTTAATATCACTTTTATAAATTAAAAGGAAGTTACTATTATGCCTTTAGACGGTTCAGGTGTATATACCCCACCATCACCAGAATTCCCAGCTATACCTAATACTACTATATTAGCTAGTGATTTTAATACTATTATGGATGATTTAGCTGTAGCTTTATCATTAGCTATTTATAAAGATGGGCAAGCCTCTATGGAAGCTGATCTTAATATGGCTTCTCATAAGATTACTAATGTAACTACAGGTACTAATCCTGCTGATGTTACTAATGTGTTACAGGTATTTACAGATCCTACATTTACTGGTACTACAGGTACTGGTGTAATTATTACGGGTACTAAAGCTACTGTAACACCAGCAGTTCTAGACCTAACTGTAGCTGATATTAATATAGCTGGTACTACCTTAGATATAGTTGCGCCTACTACTAATGTAACTAGCTCTACTGCATTAACTCTTACTAGCCCTGATACTTCTATAGTATCTAGTGCTAGTGTAGATATTACTGCTGGTACTACTATTACTGAAACTGCTACTACATCTATTACTCTAGTATCTCCTATTATTACAGCTACTGGTAGTTTAGTTGCTACTATGGATGCTACTAGTACTGGAGTAACTGCTACTTCTAGTGATAATACTACTAAGTTAGCTACTAATGCCTTTGTTCAACAAGTAGCTTTTAATGCTGCTATGCCTGCTCAAATATCAGATGGTATTACTAGATACATGACTTCATTAGGTGGTACAGCAGCCTGGAGTATACCTACTGATGGACTACTTTACTTCAACCTTAACTACATATAAGGATTATAATGGCAACTACACCTAAGTTTGTAGGTACTTCTAAGAATCCTACAGTTACTATATCAACAGCTAATACTAATAGAGATGGTACTACTGGTACTTATGGTACTGTTATGACTGCGGGAGCTAGTGGTTCTAGGATAGATTCTTTGAGTATTAGTGCTATAAGTACTACTACTGCGGGGATGGTTAGATTATTTTTAGCTAGTGCTTTAATAGCCGAAATACCTGTAATAGCAGTTACTCCTAGTGGTACACAACCAGCTTGGTCTACTGAGGTTAACTTCCCTAATGGCTTAGTGTTAGAGGCTTTAGCAGTATTAAAAGCTAATACGCATAATGCTGAGAGTTTTGCAATAGTAGTATTGAATGGCGGGGACTTCTAATATGAATAATAATCAAGCAGGATACCCAAACCTGAGTAAGAGGCATACAAAAGTGGCTCCACCTAAGTGGGCTAATGCTAAAATTATTAAAACTACTACATCTTCTGAAGTTGTACCTGCTGGTATTACTCAGATGCTAGTTATGGTGTTTGGTGGGGGTGGTGGGGGTGCTAAGTATGCTTCTAACACAGCTTTAGGTGGTGGTGGAGGTGGTTTTGCCTCAGCTATAGTTGATGTAGTACCTGGACAACTATTACCTACTATTACTATAGGTGCTGGTGGTGCTGGTACAAGTACTGATAATACTGCTGGAGTTACTGGTGGTACTTCATCATTTGGTTCACTATTAACTGCTACTGGTGGCGCTGGTGGTGCTAGGGCTACTGCTGCTGCCGGTACTATAGCTGGTGCTGCGGGTGGTATAGGTACAGTATCAGCTACCCTAAGATCGGGTTTCACAGCTTCTGGGGGAACTGGTGGTGCTAAGACTGGTGCTACTACTACGTCTACTAATGGTACGGGTGGTGGTGCTGCTGGATCTCCTTTAGGTACTGGCGGCAATGGCGGTGATATAGCTATGGCTGCTGGTTCAGGTACTAACGCTACCGGTGGTGGAGGTGTATTTGGTGGTGATGGCGGTGATCTTATAGCTAATGGTGCTACTGGTAATGCTACTGGTGGTGGTGGTGTAGGCTTCGGTGGTGGCGATATTAATACAGCTACTGCTTCAAATTTCTTCTCAGGCGGTGGTGGTACTAACTCAAAGGCTCCATTAGGTGCTGCTACTAATGCTACTAGTGGTAATGGGCTACTTGCTCCTTCAGTAACTGGTGCTACTAATGGTACTAGTGGTGCTTTAAATGCTTTTTCTTTAATGGACTTACTGCTTCAACTAAACTTTACTGGTTCAGGTGGTGGTGGTAATAGTAATAATGGTGGTAATGGTGGGTTAGGCGGTGGTGGCGGCGCTGATGGTGGTCAAGGAGGCTCTGGTGGTGGGGGCGGTGGTGGTATAGCAAGTACTGGTGGTGGTCATGGTGGTTTAATGGGGGGAGGCGGTGCTTATGCCTCAGCTACTATCTCAGCAGGTAATGGAGGTTACTTAGGTGGAGGTGGTGGGGCTCAAGTAGCTGCTGGTGCTTCTGGTAATGGCGGTAATGGTGCAGTTATACTATTCTGGACAGAAGGATATTAAGCTTAATACTTGATTACATTGTGATAATTACCACACTTGACAGTATTTATTAACCAACTATAATAGAGGCTTCTTATGATAAGCATGACGTTACAGGCTCTTATGAAACTATTTGATATTCATAAGCTAAGGCAATCAGATGATTGTCCCTTGAACTCGCTACAAGCTGAGTATATTATTAAATCTGTAGAAGGAAATACTATGAGAATCCAGAAAGTTGAGAAATTGATTTATGTAGTAATAGCTTTAATAGTGTTAATTGGTTGTACTAATATAGCTACAACTACTGCACCAGATGGTACTAAAATAGTAGCTACTACTGCTGAAATGTGGGCTAAGTTGAAATATTATAATGACAAGTATTGTAGTGTTGAAAATACTCTAGTAAGAGAAACACTAGTAGCTATTATTAAAGATAAGTTTCCAGAATACCCAGTAGGTGGTTTATGTGAAGAAGAGCATAAGTTTGCAGATGTTTTATCTGGCATACAACCTAAGAAATGATTAATAAACTGTTAGACTTACTTAGGAGATTTAGTGCTAGTCCTCTAGCTCCTATTAACTTTCTTACCAGACTAGATAATACTTTAAAGGAAATAGTTATGAATCAAGCAGAACTGAAAGCAAAATTGGATGAAGTACAAGCTAGCCAAGAAGCTACTCAAGCAACTCTGGTTAAAGTATCTACTGAAGTGCAGGCATTGATTGGAGCTTTAGCTAATACTAATAACACCTTAGATCCTGCTGTGGAAGACGTTGTTAATAAGCTGATTGCTACTTCTAATGAAGTTGGTCTAGCTGCTAAACAGTTGGATGATTTGAATGCTGATGAACCTGAAGTACCTAGTACACCTAGCTAAGAATTAGTTAGAAGTAGTTGATAGGGTATAGTTTTGATGGACTATACCCTATTTTTATTATAATTGTCCTACCATGTTCTCACTAACTTCTACTAGCTTCTTTACTCCTTCTACCTCAGCTTTTAAATCAGCTATTTCCATAGTACTATTATCTACAGCTTTCCTATAGCTATCAATCATATCTTGCTGCTTATCTAGTAAATCTCCTACAGACATAGCTTTGAAGTCTTTGTACCACTTCTTATGTTCATTGAATAACTCTGTATTAGTTTCGTTTAAGTCATATAAGTCGTTACAATATACTTGCATATTCATTTGCAATGCCCCCATGAAATTTCTGATGTATGTACTTCCGCTGGTATAGTTAACGGAATCCTATAAGGTAATACTATTTCAGTAGCTTTCTTAATCTCTTGAATATAATACTCCTTATCTTCAGTAGGAAATTGACCTGTCAAACTATCATGCACTTGCATCAAGCAATCAAACTGCTTAATAGGTACAGGATACCCCTTACTATCTATTACTAGTTGCTTAGGTTGAAACTTCTCTTGCAAAGTTACTAATGCTCTATTAATAATGCAAGCTACAGAACTTTGCGGCTTCCAAGATACTGCTTCATTAAATACTGTACCTTCTATACGTTGAAAAAAGTGTATCCGGTATCCAAAGATATTAGTAATCATCTTTCTTTTCATAACTTGATCTTTAATAGAGTTTTGCCAATCTAGTATCTCTGGAAACTTACCATAATACCACTGTTGAAACTTCTCTACTTCATGCACTATTAAGCCTGTTTGACCTGCTAAACCTTTACCAGTACCTAAGTAATTAGTACCGTGACATAGCGCTTTAAATATTACATACTGAGGATGGTGTTTAGTCATTGTAGGGTCTTTATAATACTCTTTCATAGCCTCTACATAGACTTTCTTACCTTCATTAAGCATAGCTATCATTTCTTTACACTCAGAATCCCAAGCTACTATCCTAATATCAGCACTATCTAAGTCTACATCGAAGAATGTATAGCCTTCATCAGGTACAAATAGCTTTCTAAGATTAGGTAAGGCTATAGTCGATCTAGTACCATCAGTAACATTCTGTAAATTAGCACCTTCATCAAAAGCATCCTTAGTAGAAGCGAATCTATAGGTAATAGTACCTGTTATTTTAAAACTACATCTTAACTTACCATCGCTAGATAACTTAGCCTCTAGGAACTCCATTACCTTACCTAGTGATCGTATCTCTGAAATACACCTAACTAGTGGTATTAGTATAGGCTGAGCTTCGCCTATCTTAGTTAATGCCTCATCATCTACGGATAAGTTACCTGTTTTTCTATTAGTTCTTTGCTTCTGTAGTAGATCCTCATAGAATAATACAGCCATTTGAGCAGGTGAGTCTATATTAGGCAGATATCCTAGTACATACTCTAACCACTCCTCACGATCTTTTATCAATCCTAGTACTATATTTCTATATTCCTGCCTAAGATCTCTATCTACAGTAACCCCTTTGTGCATCATACGTTGTACTTGAGGCCATAGCTTTAACTGGAAATCTACTATTTCTCTCATAGATTTACCAGTATTATCTTTATGATCTATCATTAACTGCTGTTTTTCCCATATAGCATAGGTTTTACAAGCATCTTCAGCATTATACCAGCTTCTTTGCTCTAATGGCGGATCATTCTTACCATCTTCTTTCCAGTGTTTATGGTAAGGTAAGTACATACTACTTAGGAAGCTTAGATCCTTAGGTGTTACACAGGTTAGAGTATGCTGATTAACCATAGTATCTTCTATAGCTTTAGGTGTAAACATCCAATACTTACATATATACTGGTCATCAAAGTTATATCCTTGCCCTATAATTCTAACCATTTTGTGAGATAGTATCTTATAGATTAGATATACTATATCAGTTTCTTCATCTTCAGTGTAATAGTGATCTTCAAAGGCTACGAACGGTATACATATAGCTTCTCTATCATTCCATGCTAAGGCTATCATCTCTATAGTACGATACTTAGTTTCAATATCTACACCTAGGCGTAGTAGGTTAGTAGCTTTATTAGCTTGATCTAGGAGCTGATTCAATACTACTATAACTTCATCATAGGTAGGCTTGATAAGAAAGTTGTAATCAATAACTGGAAATGTGTGTACTGTAGACTCTTTCTTAATTCTAACTAAGTCCATTATTCCTATTACTCTCCACTTCCAAACCTTACTAATTTGTCTAGGATGGTAAGTAGGTATTACTTTAATGGGGTAACCTATCTCTTCTTGCAAGGTACATTTAAGTACTGAACCTCTCCAAGCATTGATACTCCATTCACCAGTTAAAGCCCATAGAGCTACATTACCTAGTGCTACTATTACATTAGGTTTAACTCTGGCTATTTCGTCTTTTAGAATTAGTATATGATCCCTTAGAATAGGTAGTATTTGCCTGCCATTATACTCTATATGATCGAATGTAATAGCTTTCTTAGTTAAAGCCATGAATGCTTCAGGTGTGTCATTAGGTGCTTTAATCTTTAATACATGAGTCTTATAGCAAGTTCTCATATCTATACCAGCTTCAGCCATCATAACACTGAGTACTTGCATGGTATAACCACTAAAGGCTACTCCTGTAGCTAGTTCTTCTGCTATAGGTGCGTCTGCTACTAACATTATCCTAGCAGGGCAAGCGCCTGATGGTAGTATAGTTTTAATGACACTCACATAAACCCCCATTGTAGGCATAAGGCCCTCTGTCACCTTTAGGATCTTCGCTATTGTAGTGCCTACCAGGCTCGCCATACCACTCTTCAGTATTTCCACAACAATCACATACTGATACATCATGGCCTCCATTCGCAGTTATCCATACAGGTACTTTAGCTACTAGATCCTCACTCATAGTAGCTAGCTCTTCTTCAGGTATTTGGTGTAGATTAATAAACCCAAAACCTTCACACCTTGTACACAGTATGCTCATGATGTTTGAAGCTCCTTAATTTTATTAAGTATCTCTTCTATTTCTTCTAAAGTAAAGTCTCCACATAGAAAGGTTAACTTATACTTATCTCTTTTCCATATATGAGCTACAGCAGGTACTAGTGTCCTACCATCTTCTTCTACCCTAGAACTTGTACAAGTTACCGCTGTACCATCTACTGTCAATATCATACTCATTTGAATTGTAACTCCTTTATAGTTAATACCCTCATTTAGATAGTCTCTTTCTACGTAACTCTTCTCTCTTAGCTTCTATCAGCCCTTTTTCAACTTCTGTAGTATGTGGTCTATAAAAGATACTCCCAGTTTCAGTAAATATTACTCCAAGAAAATTCCTATTATTAGTGCTAGGTTTATCATTATCCATAGCATCTACCCTATAACCATAAGATATAAAAGTAATCATTTGAACTGTAACTCCTTTATAGTTTTTTCACACTCTAACTTAGCTCCATTATCCGCAGGTATAATCACTGTAGAACATAGCATAGCTTGTGCTGCTTTAATTAGGTTACCATTAGTAATATTTATACCTAATATAGTATCCCCTGCATTAGCACTTCTTAGCAATAGGTTAGTATAGAATCCTAAGTTACGAGAGTCTTTAGCATAGGTAGATTCTATTACGTTTGGTAGTAGATGGTTTACTGGTTTATTACCTTTATTCAGGTACACTATATACTCTAAATGTTCTTTATATCCTATTTTAGGAGTGTGTACCCTAGAGCTATACTTAAACGTATGTACATATTGAAATAATGATACTGTATACTGTGAAGCAAAGCTATGTATAATAGGCAGTTCTTCATAACTACATAGTATATAGAGATGCGAACTTTCCCCTAGTTTTCCATATAACTTTAGCATAGGTGTATGAAGCATACCCCCATCTAGTATTACAGTACTATACTTAGTTTCAGGATCTACTGATAAATCTGCAATAGATACCAACTTATGCTCTATAGACTTAGCAACTTTAGCCTTACTATGAGCCTCTTTATGATTTAATTCTTTAATAGCTTCCCTATCTATTATACTTTTATCTATAGCTGTACCTGATTCTATCTTAGCTTTAATCTTAGCTGTATGTTCTATTAGCTTCTCTTCATCTTCTATCTTCTTAGCTATGATACTTTTACTTATAGACTCTTGCAACATACTACCTCCCTAGACTAAAAACCTCTACCCTAAGCTAGAATAAGGTAGAGGCTAGAACTATATTAAACTAGATACTATTAAATATGGATAATCTTACCACGTTTAACTTCAGCGTATTGATCGCCATTTTCTTCATTAGTACGAATAGTAACACTACCTTTTACTAACCGATTGAGCAACATATTCATGTTAAACTCTTTCTTAGGTTCATTAAGGTCACATGCTTCACGAATACGACCTAAGTCAATATTCTTACCTTTAGCATCGTCTAGCTTTGGTAAGCCTGTAGCTGGATCTGTGATAATATCTAACATACCACTATGTTGAACAAATACTTTATCCCTACCTAACTGCTCACGTACTGCTTGATCTTCAACTTCTAGCATAACATTCAGCATACAATAAGCTTCACCATTCTTGTTAGTACCTGTACGAATATCTAACTTAGAGATAAGCATAGTGTAAACACCTTCAGGGCATGGTGCTACTTTGGTATCAAAAGCTACTTTAGTTGCTGATTCTAACAACATTTCTGGATTTAATTCCATGTTTTATTACTCCTAGGTTTATAATACGGCTTTGCTACTACTATACAATTGCCGTTTACTTGTATAGTTTTACTTACAGAACTTTCTTACTATGATAGCACCTACTAATATTAAAATAGCTGTTATAGCAGATCCTATCCCTATACCTACTACATAAGTTATACAATCTGTAAAGTTATGTAACATTCTCCATCCCCTTCACTCTACTACGCCACTTCTCAATAACTGGTATAAATGATGGGGATAAACCAGCTTGTATTGGTAAGTTTCTAGTCTTAATATCAGCTAAAGGTGTACTAGTATCCCAAGACCATTTATTACCATCCCTAACACTCAATATAACATCGCTGAATAGTGAAGGTAGCTTAGAATATAATGCTCTACCTAGACTAGATACCATTAACTTAGTACCACCTGATATCTGATCTACTTCCCTATCAACATGAGCTAGTATTACTACATGACAGTTACATTGATTGCATAAAAATGTTAACAGATCCATTAGCTGATTCTGAGAAACACCCCACTCATTCTGAGCATAAGCAGGTTTTCCACCTACCATATTCTTCATACAGATATTAGCTAATTGAGTCATGCTATCTATTACTAAAACTCTATTCATATCCCAGTCGTTTACTGAGCCAAAGTCCTCTCCTGTACGATCATCTATGAATTTACCTAAGCTACTGAGGAAAAGCAGGTACTGATTGTAGCTGGATCTATTGGGATCGACGGCTTTGCAAAGGGTTTCATAAGAAAGAGTATTGACACGTCTCGCGCCATCAAGCAGTGTGGATATACCTGATTTAGGTTGCCCAATTTTGAACCAGTGTAAGTTGTCTGGTAGTACCTTTCCATGATCTGTATAGTATCCTATTAAAGATTCTAACCCATTTTCTAGGTCTACATAAAATACTTCTAATCCAGCATCTACTAGAGTACCTATAGCATGAGTCTTACCTGTACCTGCTGGCCCCATTAGTAAGTCTTTTATACCTGATAATCTAGGTAAGGGCTTAGTAGCTCCTGAGGGTAGTTTCTCTAAGTCCTCTGAAACTTGGTTCATAAAATCCATTTTAAGGCTCATATTAACTCCAATAATCTAGGTTGTTTAGTTTCCGTAGTATCACTCATACTAATTTTGCCTTGCATAGATAAGTGCCATCTTCTTGTTTTACTGAATCTTCTAAAGCTATTCCTATAGGTCTATTCATAGCTTCAGCACTACCCATTAAAGGCTCATTCTCTAAGTTTTCTGGTATTACATAAGGTGGGTGCTTACTTACTGCTACCATTCCATTTCTAGCTTGTAGTAACTTCTTAATCATAGGTTCTGGCGGTTGGTAGTTTTCACCTTTAAGAAACTTACCATTCTCATCCTTAATAACTTCACCATTAGCACCTAGCTTAGACCATTGGCTTTCCATGATAGCTTGCAGTACTTCTGGCAGGTAGATACCATGCTTGTTAGCTTCTGAAGCACAATATACTATCATATCTCCTAATAGATCTGCTAAAGATACATAGTGATCTATAGTTACTATAGGGTACTTAGCACTTTTACCCATAGTATCACTAAATTCAGGCTCGTCTAGTATTGCTGTTATATCTAGTAACTCATTAACTTCATCAGTTAGTGTGTTATGTAATTGGTATAACTTAGTAGCTAGATCCTTATCAGGTTCAATAGACTGTCTAACTGGTAAGTCAAACATCTTATTCATCTTAATTATATCTTCATTAAAACCTTTATACATTATAGCTCCTTAGTATTTATCAAGAAAGTTTCTACTACCTTTTACTATGCTGCAAGTGATACCCCAGTGTGAGTACTCCCCTATAACTGCCATTACCCTTCTACCGCCTAAAGTTAACCCATCTTCTTCAGTAATTGCCTGTAGTTGAAATGGGTAATGGTAATCTGCTATAATATCTAAATGATTGTAGAACTTAGCTTGATCTTCAGAATCCATATTCCAGTATAACTCTGCTAACAACTCTGGTGTTACTGGTGTAATAACTTTATCTACTATTACTTCTACAATCTTATCCATAGTAGCTCCTTAATTAAGTGCTTTATGTTCTGCTAACTTATTAGTAATATAGCTATGTACTAATCTAAATACTTCTGAGTTAGTTAGCATATACATAGGTATAATCATTGTGATATTTATATCAGACTCTATTATCCTGAGTTCCTTCCAGACATCATCTATCTCTACTCGCAGCTTACCTGGATTACCATTAAACCGTAATAGTATTCTACGGATAGAAGCTTCTTTCTCAGTTTGTGGAAATGGCATAGTTATAGAAGTTCCTCTACTTCTGGTTTGATTTCTACCCGATTAAAGCTATCAAAGTTTTCTAAGAAGAATTTTTTCTTAGCTATTAAGTCTTGTAGTTCCTGCTCTTTCTTAGTAATATCTTTGTCCATTAATCGTAGAACATTACCCTTATCCAATTCCATAGAGTTATAATCTATATCAGCTACTATCTCAAAATCTCTAGTATCCTCATTGAAAGTAACAAACTTCAGATCTGCTGAAGAGTATGTAGTATCTAGGTATGCTACTACTATACTAGGCTTATTTTTGAATGGTACAAAACCTACTATAACCCCAGGACATACTTTATAATCTGTATACTGCTTCACTAGGCACTTTACTGGTGAACCTATCTTTAACTCATCAATACGTCTAGCTGTGCGTAAATCTACTTCTAATTTAACACCATTTACTTCAATAATAGTCTTTGTACTCATTATAATACTCCTTGATTAATTAATAATTTCATAGCTCTCAATTCCAATAGTAACTCCCTTCTTAGCATCTCTTCTGATAGTTCATCTATAGTATTGTATCCCTCCATAAGTATAGATCCTGGTAATGTTAATCTTGTTTTATATAATAGTAAGTCCCCCTTACCACAAAAGTAGCATAGTGCATTAGGTGTTATATATCTACCATTAGTATCATTAGTTAATACTACTACCTTGCACCATAAGTTACCACATTTAGAGCATACCCAAACCTGACTTGGTGGCCTTGATTTTTCACCATGTATGCAAATATCTTTCTTAAAGCTTTCTGAAGTAGGCTTACCTACTAATTGATAGATAACTTTATACATACTTACCTAAATAATCCTTGATCTTTCAATTCCTGTTCAAACTCTTCTACTGTTTGCTCTATTCTACTAACTGGATTCCATACTCTTTGTACCATAGTAGCTGGTAACCATTCATCTTGCCCAGTCTTACAAGTTTCTACAAATGCACATGGTCTGAAGTATGAGTTACAAGCATTATCAAAGTTATAATCATAGTAGCCTTCATCCCACATAGTTATTAGTCTATTTAAGTCTCTAATAGTTTGAGTATGCCAAGCTTCTAGCATATGATCACTTCTATGAGTTAATACTTGCATACACTCGAAGCCTGTTTTCTTAATAGCAGTACCTCTAACCACACAACCTACTACATCTATATCAAGTACTCTTCTAGCTGCCCATGTATAAGCTGTGAACTGGCTACGCATCTCCCATTGTTCAGCCCATGAAGTACCTAATTGCTTCGTAGTTTTATCATCTTCTAGCATAATCTGATTGCAGAAAGTGCCTATCATATCTGCTCTACCTGATAATAGTATAGGATCACCGGTCACTGGATGATTAATACCTAGTGGCTCTAAGAACGAGAACTCTATACCTAGCTTATTACCTACTCTTAGAGGCTCAAACCCATCAGCACCTAAAGGATAGCTATAGAAGAAGTACTCGAAGGCTCTCTGCATATTCTCTAAAGTCTTAGCAGTATCTATAACTGGATCAAAGTTACCATAGTACTTAGTTAGTGCTGTTAACCCATAACCTAGACTAGTATCTTCATCTATACCCTCTTCATAGAAACACTTCCTAGCTACTTCAGCACCTTTAGCAAAAGCACCCCCTGCTACTAAGTCTACTGATTCTAGTTGAGGTTTCCAGTGCTGCATGTATGCTCTAAACATCTTCTGAGGGCATTCACGTAGTGCTGATATCATAGTAGAGTCTACTACATGTGGGAATTGGGGTTTAGTTAGCATGCTTATTCCTTCAGTCATGTTTAATCATCCTTGTCATCAAAGAACCAATCTTCATCATTTCGTGAGTACCCGCTTTCATCAATTTCGTCAGGATCTTCTTCATCAGCATCATTTTCTCTATCAATAAGGCTCTGTAGGTCTTCTCTTGCGGCTTCCAGAGTATAAGTCCCATTTAGTAGCTCAATTAGATAAGAATCTCTATGTGGCCAGTGAACCAAATCCTCATCTTTGAATTCAATAGTTTTCTTTGCCATTTTTACTCTCTACTTGAATAAGCTTCTCAATATAGTGTATAGCTTTCTTCAGATCCTCTACCCCATTCTTATCCTTATATCTATCTAGGTACTTATGAGCATTACCTCTTAGAAAGCCTACAAACTCTTCTTTAGTAAAGTTTGCTTCCATATATACCCAGGGCTGTATAGCTTTATTTTTATAGTGAGTACCACCTACTTGTTTAGTATCTTTCATATTACCTTGAGAAAAACAATTCGTATCAGTAATAGCCTCTGTATTTATATGAGGTTGCTTCACTGCATCAGGTTTAGTTAATGTAAAGTTTTCCCATATCACGTTACAGATAGGTATAAATACCCTGATAAGGTTTACTAATACAGGTGGCTTTGCTTGATGATCAGTAACACCTACTAATCCCTGTTTTTCTTCATCGTACACAAATACTAAATCATTTCTATCTTTAGTATACAGTCTAAAAGGCTCTTCTAACCATATAGGTGTATCATCTACTATAGCTATTGCATAAATTCTGTCATGATGTTGTGTCTCAAATATTGGTTTTATAGCAGCTACTACATAAAAACCTGATTTTACTCTAATTTTAATACAATTATGTTCCTGTCCCTCAAACTTAGTACCTTTGCACATAGCTACTACACGATCCCACTCTTTCATTTGTTCTTCTCTACTTAGCATGCCAGTTCTCCTATAATATATGAATACTCTAACTAAACTACTTATGTATTATTTAAGAATCCCCTACTATTAACGAGACTGGGGTTTGACTCTAGTTACTCTCGTGATGCTAGTTACTTTTTAGTCTGTAGTCTGGCAAGTTGCATTGTAGATACGTGTAAACTTAATATTACTAGCTGCCGAAGTCCAAGCACCATTAGAATCTGTATTAGCACGTTTAGCTACAGTAGCACGGTGCAGTTTCAAAGCATTATCACATTTCTCTTTGGTAGAGAATGTTTTAGCACGTGGAAACTCATCAATGAAGGCTGGTTGCCCTGGTTCATTGACGTAATCATTACCAAAGATTGACCAACCTTGTGCACTAGCCATACCTACCATTGATACAAACAACATTACTGCAAAGATTACTGACTTCATAGTTACTTCTCCATTAAATTGGCATACAACAGGTATGCTAGCTGTTTACTACTCTTACTGCTTTGCTAAGTTTCGTTGCTCTGCTATTAACCTTCTAATAAAAGCTAGATACTCTTCTTTAAACCTAGCTTTAGCTATTCTAGCATTCTTTTGATTAGCTCTTCGTACCTCAGGATACCTGCCAGCTATCATAGCTTCAGCTTTCCTATCTTCAAAACTACCTCTTCTTCTAGCTTCTCCCATACTATCTCCTATTTATTAAGTGTTCAGTATACTATATTATTAAAGCTTTGTCAACTTATATTAACCCATTCTTAAAACCTTCGAGCAAAGCTGAAGTATTCACTGCCGGTTCAGCTTTTTTCTTAGTACGAGAAGCTACTATACCAGAAATTCTAGTACCACGCAAGTGATTTATAGCTACTTTCATCTCTTCTCTACTTAATTCCTCACCAGCTATACACTTCTGAGTATATATAGCTATGCGTTCTTCGATAGGTATATTCTCATTTAGTATGATTGGTAAGTTCTCTCTTTCAGTTGGCATAATCTTACATTCCTATAATAAGTTTATTCTTAGCTCTACTCATAGCTACATTTAAACACTGTAATGATTCGATAGTATTCTTATTAGATAAGATATCTTTAGCATGTACTAATACCCTTTCATAAGTACTACCTTGCGCTCTATGTGAAGTAATAGCGTAGCTATGCCTAATATGATGCACTGATTCATTCAGTTTCCAGTAATGCCCCCAAGTACCTGAATGGCAGGTTGCTGCTGCTCTGGCTTCTGCTAGTAATGTTTGGAATAAAGCTTCATCAGTAGGATGGCATATACTGAATATTTTAGTAGTATTATCATCCATAGTACACTGTACGTGCATAGTTTTCATTCTTAGGATACTATTAAAACCATCTAGGGTCTTTTCTATTATACCCTCTTCATCTATAGTAGCTACAACCCTATCTTCAATATCCCTAGCTGGTGAAGTTACTACAATCTTATCACCTACTTCATACTTATTCATGATATAAGTTTGTGGGAATATTCTACTTCTAGCTATATTATTATATTTATCTACTATAGCATTTCTCCAGGCTATTACCTTGGTTTGCCCAGGCTTAATAAGAGTATCTGGTTCTTTACTAGCTATATCGAATACCATCTGCTCAAAGTCTTTCAAGCTAACTACTTCTACATGGCTAGAGTGGGGCATACCTCTATAATCTTTAAGGAATGGTAGTTTGAAGCTATAAGGTGTATCAATAGCTTTCCTTACTTGCTCTACACATTCTAAGATAGCACCTTCATGCCTCATAACCTGGTGTAGGGTAGCTTGGTTATCAGTATTGAAGTACTTAACTATAGGACTCTTAGCTTCTTTAACTGGTGGCAATTGGTAACTATCGCCTAAGAATAGTATCTTAACTTTAGGAGATTCTTCTAATGCTCTATCAATGAACTCTTTTAAGTTAGCATTAATCATGAAAGCTTCATCAATAATAACTAAGCCAAACTCATTAATATTAAAATCATCAGACTTACTAACTACTTCTTTAACTTCTCCACTACTATCCATACTTAAACCTAGTAAGCTATAGATAGTACAGCACTCTGGCTTATATTCTGGTGAAGTTAGTACTTCCTTTAATACCTTAGTAGCTTTATTAGTCGGTGCTGTGCATACTGCTTTCTGCTGATATTGTGCTAGTATCTGTTTTAATACGAAGGTTTTACCTGTACCCGGTTTACCTTGTAGTAGGAATACTCTTTCTTTAGATCCTAGAAACTTAATAATAGCTTCTAAGGCTAATTGCTGGTCATTTGATAGTTGCAATTTCTTCTCCCTCTTTAGATTGTACTATATCCTTTAATACTGCTATAGTCATTTCTATAGCTTTTAAGTCCTTACCAGTTACTCTTATACATGAAGCTAATTCTGCATAAGCATTGCTTAACTCATCTAAAGCAGTTTCTATATTCTTACCCTCTAATCTTTCTAGCTCTTTAGTAACTGCTCTATCGAAGAACTCAGCTTGCCTACCATGTGGAATACCTTCAAACTTATGATTCCATAGCTGCTCTTCCATTCTTGCTACTAATTCTTCTCGAATCCTGATACTCTTAGTAATCATTATTCGTTTTAATGGTGGTGATACTCTCATAATATTAACCCTTTAATCCTTTGAATAATGAACCATACTCTTTTTCAATATTACTACTATCTAAGAACTTTCTACAACTATGACAAGCTACTATATCTTCATCAGTTCTTATCATTTTAGTTTCATGTATGCTTGCTAGTTGCTCATCTAGTCTTATTAGGTTACGCCTATCCCAGTATTTCTTATGCTGTAGTATCTGGAAAGTACCTGTATACTGTATCTCACTACCCTGGCAATTTCTGCATCTTTGCTTATTATAGCATTCTACAGTAGCTACTATCTTCCAATCATCTACATCCTTCATCTTAGTAGCTAGTTTTACATAATCTTCAGTATTCTCTACTAGGGAATTAAGATAATCTGCTTTAACTCTATGATATACTTTTCTAATAGCTGGATCATTAAGTAGTTTCTTAATATCACCAGCTTTCTTAAACCTTAGAAATACTTCTACTTCTCTACCTGGTTTACTAGTTACTTCGCATAGAGTTTCTTTTAATAATAGTAGCTGTTCTTTAGTCGTTAATTGGTAGCTATCTGGTACTTGTATAGTTGTAGCTTTTTTAAGTAGCTCCTCTAATTCCATATTAACCCCTACTCATGTAAAGAAGTTAATACTTTTAGTGCTTCTTCTGATAGCCTAGCTGCATGATCTACTATAATGGAACTTCTACGCAATCCCTTCAATTGATCTGGTGGAAGTGAAGTAGCTGCTCTAAAGTATAAATCCGTTCTACCTAGTGTTTCAGCCATATGCCTAATAGTAGCTATAGAGTTTACAGTAGGGCATATAAATAGTGCTTTTTCAGGTGCTTCTAAGATAGCTCTAGTTGTTCTGCCTGTTTGTCTCTTAGTATCTTTATATTCCATTTGAATCTCTTATTAGTTATTAATCTATGTAGCTACTATACTCTTGTAATTATATTAAGTCAAGTTATTTTATATTATATTAATGCTATAGTTAAGCATAGTATATAAAGTTATATAATATATTAGTATAGAATGATAGGCATAAAAAAGCACCATAGCCAGTGAGGGAGTTAGCTATGGTGCTTAGTGTAACTTTAAGATAGTCACCATCGTATAGCATTAGCAGTTAAAGCTGTAGTATCAGGGCACATACTGAGGAGACCGTAACTGGTGCTATAATATACTAGCTATAGTTATAACAGTTAGGGAAATTCCTATAGCTAGTTTGTTGGTACCACTCGTAGCAGGCTTTACGATTCCCATGTAGGCGCACGTATTCTCGCCATTGGAGTCTCTCCAAGCTAAACCAACAATACAAGATTCTATAGCTACCTCAACCTCTAGACCTGTTTCCGGCATGACTATTTGTTATAAATAGCTATAAAACCTTGTATTGTTGGCTCTGGGCTTCCACCAGATTCACTGTGTTTCACAGCTTATAGTCTCTCCTATAGTCACCTGGAACTTTAACCATGTCTCTGATGTAGGTCATCGTAATTATCTCTGCATGGTAGAGGGTTAGATCATAGTATAGACACTATGCTAACAGACCGGTACTACTATCTATATGGTCATAACCTTTAGCCCATCAAACCTTGTAGTAATGAAGCTGTATCTACCGCTGGTTGTTTAGCTTTCTTAGCAGCTTCCAGACGTTCAATGATTGGAGCGATTGAAGCATCTTTACGTAAGGCAAGTTTCTGTGTTTGATTCAAAGCTGCCAAGAATACTTTAACTTCTTCAGCGGATTTACCAGTAACCTCCATGACTGCTTTATGAAGAGGGGCACTAGATCCAGTACCTTTAGCACGTTCTTCAGACCATTTACCAGATTCAAGTAACTTGAAGAACTCTTCACTATCTAGAATAGCCGAATCAAGATCATCTTCGCCAGCAATTACATCACGGCATTTCTGGCTAGCACCAAACTCTACGAATTTACTCAGCAATGCACCAGTAACTACTACGTTTAATACTCGACCATTCAGGAAGTCTTCACGAATATGTAACTCACCATTATCGGTAACAGTGGTAGTTACTTGAAGCTTACGTTTACCTGGGAATGCTACTACTTTACCATCTTCCATTTCCACATTAGTTACTACTGTTTTGTTAGCTTTAGCAGGAGCTTTATTCATTTCATTAATTTCAGCATCTGTAGGTGCTTGAGTATCTTCATTTACTAATACTTCTGCTTCTGATTGTTTATTTTTAGCCATTTTAATTCTCCTAGTTATTTAATATAGTTTTTAATCTGGTTTGTGCTTCTTGTTCAACAGTTGCTATTATACATAGCTATTAGAAAAAAGCAACACTTATTTATAAATATTTATAATTATTTTTAGATAGTATTAGCAGGAGGAAATATCTGTAGATTTAGCAGGTACAAAACTATCTATTAGCTATTTCTAAAAATCCTGGTAAAAATAGTCTATCGAATTTTCTGTAGATTGAGCAGGAGGAAAACTTTTACTTAGTAGAGTTACTATAGATAGTATATAATTTTATATAATGTATTCTTATATATCATATACTTA
>OFQV01000127.1_pt1 | contig 22370 bp, 28 predicted proteins | sample 1542971 | NCBI WGS metagenome assembly OFQV01 (sample SAMN07774229, study PRJEB24372) | wastewater metagenome | isolation source: WWTP Cannobio (Effluent) | place: Italy: Cannobio | collected 2016-01
ATCGTCTTTGTAGGAATGGTATTATATATAGTATTCCGATTACCTAAATTATTTGAGTAATCAGGTGCAGGTAACTCAATTGTAGCACCACTTCCTTTTACAGACCTTAACTCATCTCGTGGTGTTGGTAATGCTAATCTTGGAGATTGGCTCTTTTCTATTGCACCTTTTATAATAGGTGATTGATTTTCTGCTACATTTACACCTTTGTTAAACACATTCTTCATAGACTTCCCTTTTATTGCAGACATTACTTCTCCTCCGATAGCACTACCGACAGCACTACCGATAGGTCCTCCAAACATACTACCAGTAAAAGCACCGATGATATTACCACTAATTTGTGCAGAATATTTACCTAATCTTCCTCCTTTTACTCTCCTACCATCTAGGTTTTTTAGGTACTCAATATCTTTTAAGTATTTAGCCAATTCTTTATTGATTGGCTTTATATTCTCATTTGATATATCTTCAATAAGTTTCCTAGCTCCTTCTGCTAGCCCCTTTCTTTCTGCTTTTACAAAAGCCTCTGTATTGTAATCAATACCTTTAGTCATTCCAACCTTAAAATCCTGAAATGCTGTAAGTGGTATAGTTCCATCATGGTTTGCCTTTAGTTTTAGACCCTCAATTTCATCTAATACGTTCTTCTTAGCAGTAGTCAAGGCTTTACCAACAAGACCACTATTATCTACTGCATCAGTTAAATACTTTTCTGCAACACTAGGTTTTACCCTTCCTCCTTCTCTTTGTAACAAGTTAGATACTAGACTATCAGCGTCATCTAAGGTCATCTTTGTATATTTATCGACAGCACCTCCTTTTTGAGTTGTTCGTATAACACCATCTACATCTACAGCATCGGCAAGTATTCCTGTCTTAGCTATTCTTTGACGTGTGTCTTGTAATCCATCTTTTGCATAGTCAATAGCTTTTCTTGTCTTAGCGTATGAGTTCTCAATATTAAATAGTTCTTTTTCTATGTTTGATATGACTTTAGTCTCTGGTGCTTTTTGAAATATAGTAGGTATCTTTATTCCTTTAGTGCTTTCTGTTACAGCTGTCTTTATTTTTGGCGCTTTCTTACCTCCAACAAATGACCCCACAACATTAAGAGTATCAGAAAATACTTGTTCAGCTCTTGGGTTCGCTACAGCGAATTTTTGAAGATTTGGGTCATTAGATATTTTATCAGCAACAGGGTTGATGATATATTTACTTAGAAAATCACCTGCTTCTCTACCTACAGGGTTATTAGTAGCAGTTTGAAAACCTCCTATAATAGGTGAAAATATAGTATCAGCAATACCAGATGCTCCTCGTAATGTATTTACTCCAGCATCAAGAAAGTTACCCTCTGCTAAGTCTTTTCCTGCACCAGCAACTCCTTGTATAGTCTGCATCACACCCTTGCTAGCTGTATTCAATACATTACCAACATATGGGATTTTACTTACATATGGAATAGGTTGATATTCAGGTTTTACTTTTTGTTTTGTTTCTCCTGTCGTATAATCAGTACCACCACGTCTACTTAACTCTGCAATTTGAGTGTCAATAGCATCAGGTTGACCAGATGAAATACCTAAGTCTTTATCCATTTGAGAGAATTTATCGTTTGCTCGAGGAGTTATCCCTAAGTCTTTATCCATTTGAGAGAATTTATTATTTGTATCCATATATTTATGCTGTTTTATTTATTTTTCTCCATGCTAAATTCTTTGCTACTGCCATAACCCCGTCATCCCATGATGAATATGTCCTTAATGCTCCTGTATCATCATTACCTACATTACCAGGATTTTTGGTTCTTACTGCTTTACCAGCTGTACCTAATGTTGAATCCTGTTGCATGATAGCAAGTATCATTTTTGGGTCAACATTATATTTCTGTGCGGCAGCTATAATAGCTTGCCCTGTAACTGGACTGTTCTTTGCTACTTTTTTTATATAACTATCTATCGTATCTGTTGTAGATACATCAGGTATCTTTGAATATATATTTGCAACATTTACTTCATGCTTAGGGTCTGTAGCATATGATTTGATATCATACCCTGCCACTATTCCATTTGAAGCTTGATTTGTGTCGCTTCCAACTTTACTTAAACCCCTTGACTTCTTATATTGTTGCAACTCTTCGGGAGTAAGGTTGTATTTCTTCATTAATTCATTATCTGCTGGAAGAGAAGTTTTAGTATTCTCATAACCTTGAGATGTAACATTCTCTTCTGTAAGTCCAAATTGTCTAGCCATTGATTTAGCTCTTTCGTTTTCTGCATTTATTGATTCCTGTGAACTCTTTAGATATGTCTGTGCAATATCACTAGCTTCTTTCAAAGTAGCTTCTGTTACACCTGCTCCTCCTGCAACAATCGTGTCATATTTACCTCGTAATTGTTCAATAAGATCTTGTCCCTGTGCTGTTCTATCATATTCAGATTCACGAACAACAGACGTTGGGTCAAGAATCTTGTTAAATGATGTAATAATAGCCTGTGTATTAAGACTTCTATCACCTCCTTTTAGCACATTGTTATATGAATCAGTAATAAGTTTAGCTTGACGAGCCATTTCTCTTGCGTTAGCTGTTCTAGCTTGAACATCTTTTGCAATAGATTGTGTTGCTTGGAATTTTTGATATGGAGTGAGTGAGTCAACCTGTGCCTTTACACTAAACGGAGCTAGTAACGCAATAGCACCTGCTCTATCACCTTGTGCAAATAGTTTTGTAGCATTATTTTGTACATCAACAGGCGCTCCTTTTACACCTGCTTCGTCAATTATAGATTGAAAGTCAGACTTATCTTTTATCTGTGTTTGTAGTTGATACTTTTCTAATTCTAATTTTTGTTTATCACTTTCTGATAGGTCATTACTATAAATTGATAATGTTTTATCAAGATAGTCAATTCTATCTGATATAGGTTTAAATTGAGCATCAAGTTTTAGATTGATTAAATCAGTAGCACCTTTTATATCACCTTGCAATGCTAATTTTTGAATTGCTAAATTAGCACGTTGTGATGATATATCTCTTTGATATTGAGAAATAGCTTGCTGTCCAGCTCCGCCAAATAAACCATTTGGATTTTTATTTATTATATTATCTTGATAGTCTTGTAATTGTTTTTGTAGTGCAATATCTTTTACACCTAGTGCATTAAGTGCATTAGTTTTATCTTGCAACCCTGTTTCATTTTGTAATTTTAATGATGTAGCAGAATAACCACTTTCAGGGTTAAGATACTGGTCAATAGCAGTCTGTCTATCTTTAATAGCTAAATCTCTTTCACTTGGTTGAACAACGGGTGCTATTTGAGCTGTCATTATTGCACCTGAAAGAGCATCAAGATTTTGACTTGGTGCATTTATTGGAGTTTCAATAGCACTCCCTGTTGGTGCTTTATACGCTAGCGTATCACTTGGGATAGTCTTAGGAATATCAACAGTTGATGTTTGAGGTGTCATCGTTGGAGTACTCTGTGCTAAAGGTTGTGGTGTATTATTTCCTATAGTAGCTGGTGTACTATTTGCCGTATTCGTATTAAAGGTTTTGAGTAAATCTTGCATATGATTATTATATATGAGTTGTTAAAAGTATATGTATTATTGACATTATTTTGCTTTTACTTGTGTATCATCTGTTAATGTTAATTCTTCAATCATAGGCTCATTAGCTCCTCTGAATTCAATTTTTACTTGCATATATTTACCATTCACACCTACTCCAAAATATTGAAATCCATCTGTATTAGTATGTGCAATAGTTCCTAGCTTCTTCCAGTTATCAACAATAATACCTGCTCTATCAGCATTTGTTACTCCTGTGATACTTTCATCAAGAGTAATAGTATATGTACCTGCATTACTTGTAATGGTTGTTATGTGTGCCAAAGAACCTGCTCCATTTCCTGTAAGAACTGATACCTCATCACCAACAGATACATTTGCAAATCCTGTATTTGTTGATGTAAATGTTGTGGGTGATGTCCATGTTATTGCATATGTATTATTTGCTGGAATAACTAGGGGTAAATTAGTTTTTTCTAAAGTTCTATACTTCACAATAATCTTATCGGTTGAATCTACAAGATTTTTGTATTTAACATATATTCTCTGGTTTACATTAGTAATATCACCTGTGTATATCTTTGATGTTATAAAATCACCTCTGTTTTCTCCTGATGTTATTGATTGAAGATATGAGTTTGTAGTAAGAGCAGAGTTAATAAGCACCGCATAAGCCAAAAAACTGACCCCTGTTGCTAGTGTAGGTGAATTTGGATAAGATACACTATCTTCTTGCAAAAGTCCTATGACAGGGTTACTAAGGGCATATAATTGACCATAATCAGTAATACTAGACGATGTAGACTGTGATGGTGAGTATTTATGTACTAATCCGAAATCTTTATGGTACTGATAGATACCATTTTTAAATTGAGGGAGTAGTGTAAGAGTATTATTCTTAATAAGAGAGTTTTGTAAGTTTATGTATAAGTACTCATCTTGAACTACAAGTGCATTCTTAAATGCCTGCGTATTAAACGATAATGACTTATCAAAATACCATTGATAATCTTTCTCTTGAAAGAATGGTAGTGTAAATATTTGTGTAAATCCACCTCCTCCAAATCTAAGTCCTTCTCCTCTTGATGTTACGAGGACGATAGATTCTTGGTATGCAACCAATCCTAGAATAGTTTTAGCTCCAACTTCATATCCGTTTGAACTTGTTGCTGTTGAACCATCCCATTCAAACATAAATGCTTTATTATCGGTTTGCTTCTTAGTAGCAATGTACATTCTATTATTCAAATAATATAACCCATATATTGTATATTCTGCTGGAATAGTGAGGGCTGTTGAGTTAATACTATCTGCTGTATCAACTGTTTTAATGACATTTCCGTCTGCGATACAGAGTAGGTTCTTATTCACAAATACTGCCATCGGAGCTGGGTATGAAGACCCAGAAAGTACAGATAAGAATGAGTACGCACCTGTTGCTCCTGCTGACCTGTAAAATAACTTTACTGAACCAACTGTTGAATACCACACACGACTATTGTATATAATCATGTCTGATAAGTTATCTATAAAACCTGCTGTTGTTGCATCTGTATCTTCCGCAATAGTTGTAAAGTTATAATTTGAATCAAATATCTTTGTTCCTGATATAAACTTATATTGAGAACGTGCAGAGTTAAGAATAATAGAAGGTGATACACCACTTAATCCATCGTCTTTTTGTATATATGACATTCGTCTTGATAGTCCTATATAACCACGTCTTTCAAGATTGATATTTCGTGTTGAATACAGTACAGGGTATAAATCACCTTTGTTTTGCTGTATCCAGTTTTTATCTTGTGTCTGTGGAAATATTGTTTTTGACATATGTTTTTATGATGAACGTAACCAAACATTTATTAAATACGTTGATACCCCTCCAGTGTTTCCTACAACTGCACCTGTACCACCACTTGCTCCTGTTGTACCCCTTAACACTTGGTTATTAGCCACAGCTGACCATGTTCCATACCCTAATTCTGTTGCTGGATTTACTCCTGTTGTTGATAAATATATTCCACCTATTCCAATCTTTCCATTGTTCTCATTAATAATTCGTAAAGATGTTTGGTCAATAGGAAAAGATATTTGCTGTCGCATTTTTTCTTCTTTCCATGCGAGTAAATCTTCTATTTGTCTTTGTATATTGTCTATTTGTTGTTGCATGTTAGTTGTCTAGTCTAAAGTATAATCCTGCATATCGTTCTGCTGTTACTGATGCTGTAGGGTCAAATGTTGATGGCATCGTACTTGCTGTTACTGTCTTATATCCACTATAGTAGTACTCACCTGTAACAAAGTTAAGATTTGCAGCATTCGCACTAGGGTCTTGTCGCATAACCTCAAAGTTAGATGTACCTGTATACAGAAATGCTATGTAATATTTACCTGATGATATACTTGCAGGCGAAGCTAATGATGTTGTTACTTGTTGACTGCCTGCTGAGATTGTTGCTGTAGTTGTAGTAGGTATTACTTGAGTTTGTCCATCTTGTGAGAATAATGCAAATCTAATAGTTCCTGATGATGTATACGAGTTGACCCAGAAGGATAACTTATTAGCTGTTATTGTTTCAATAACATCCACTAGGGAAAAAAACATGTATGTATTGCTTACAAACCCGATATTAGTTAGTGCTGTCATACCTAAAGTAATTTTTGGTATTGCTGTAACTGCTGATGTACCAGCACTTGGTGAACCCCACCCTATTTGACCTGCACCATCTGTTTTTAGTACTTGATTGGCTGCACCGTCTGCATTTGGAAACTTTAATCCTGCTGTACCAAGTTTTACACTACCTGTACCTTTTCCTTTTACATTTAAGTCAATGTCTGTATCAGTACCAGCTGATTCAACTGTTGGAGAATTACCTGTAGCACTGTTTGTAACTTTAATATCATTTACTGCACTTGCCGTTGTAACAAATTCAATTTGTTTATTACCATTTTCGTCTGTAATCGACCCTCCTGTAACAATTTTAGGAGTTGTAAGTGTTTTATTGGCTAAAGTTTGTGTAGCTGTCTTACCTACTGCTTTATCAGTAGATGTAACTTCACCTAGTTTATAATCATGTGATGTTGTTACTGCTGAACTATCAACACCTACTTTAGCTTCAAGAGCTTCTAGTATATCATTTACATTTGCATGTTGTGTTGCGTGTGATAATACCGCTACTTCTGTTGTAGACGTTGGGTTTGTTAGTGTGTCCAGCGACACTGGGTAGTTTACTGCCATATATTAATTTTTAGTTTGATTATTCCATATTGATAATATACCTGCACTATCGTAGTACACAATTGCACCAGTTGTAGGGTCAAGAAGTTGGTCATATGTGTAACCAAGTTCATCATAGTTCCATCCTCCTAATCCTGTATTTGGTTTTGGTGCATTGTCCCAGATAGTTGTCATAGTTATTTATTCATTCGTGCTATTACTTCTTGTATAATTTCTTCCTTATCAGGAGTTTCTCCGTCAAAGTAGTCTACTCCTTTTACAGGTGTGACTTCTGCTCGAACAATCTCTTTGATTTGCTCAAGCTCATCGTCTGTAAAATAGTCTTTTCCCTTTTCAGGACTATCCCCTTTTATAGAATCAACTTCTGACAAGTCTAAACCTTCAAGAGCCTTTGTAGTTAGTGTTAGTTTAGTATTAATCTCATCAAGCATATCAAAAATAGCAAGTTCAGGACTTGTTGCGAATGCTTTGAGTTTATTTGCTTTGTTGTCTTGTTCCATATATTTTTTTGATTAATGCTTCTAATATCTTTATTTGTTTTTGTAAGTCTTTAAGCTGTTTTAATGCTTCGACTATATCTTTTGTAAGTTTTAGTTCCATGTCATTGGTCTTATTCTAAATTGTATAGGGTCATCGGGTTGTCTAGCGTTGTAATGGTCTTGCAGTTCTTGTTCGAGTATTGTTATTTCATCTCGTAATGCTTTTGCAATAGGTATTTGCCTATTAAGTGCATAGTCATAACAAGCCCACCGCTCGACTAATCGGTGAAAGGTACTAGCAAATCCAGGCTCTTTTGTTGTATCAGTTATATCAAAGTATGAAGAGCCACGTTGAAAGTATAGTTTTAGTCCTCCTGTTGAAGAACCAAGTGTTACATATCCTGTTTGTGGCTTTGGATATAAGAAAATAGATTCACCTTGTGTATCATAATATCTAGGTGTTGCAGGTGTATTAAGATAATCAACCATTCCACTATCTTCAATCTCATTTACATCAACTGGTTCAAGTTTTACCCAAATACCTTGTGCATCTAAGACTTCTACTCTTACAATTTTCAAATGAGTTGCTGATAATCCATAATCTTGCTGTCCAGCAACTAAATCAGTTCTTCCTATAGGTAAATCTGTATAGTTTGTAGCATCATATTGCCAACGTCCATCACACTGCATGATAAGATTAGTTACCTTATCAAGCGATGAATTAAGTAGGTTTGTAAAAGCTTGTAATCTATTAGTATTACCACTAATTTCACCAAAACCATTATCACCAAAAAGAGTAAACTCACATCGTTGTATAAGTCCAGAGTTATTAGTTGTATCTGAGAACTGTGTCATGTAATAAATAATACCACCCATTTTTTTATGAGTGGTATTATTGACACCTGTATTTTACAGTTTGTTTATATCAAATGGTTCTGTTATATCCTTTCTAAACTCTTCATCGTTTTGCATCCGTTGATAGAACCCTATAGCTCTTGAGAGAATATCATCTAGTCCAGCATGAGGTCTATCGTAACTGTCTACAAAACCATGATTTTTAGACTCAAATACTTTCTCTTTTGACATTGCAATCTCTGCAAAATGTCCTTGATAATAGATACCTGCTAAATCACTATTAGGATTTGGTACAACTGTAAAATCAGGAGATATTTCTTTTAACTTTTCTTCAACCTGGTTTATTGTGTAGGATTGCATGTTTTTGCTTTTTTAATTTTATTTTTCTTGTTAAATACTGATGATTTAAATACATCAAACTGTTCTACTACTGTAGCAATACCATTAAAATGATTTCTTGCATTATCCACTGTTTGATGTGTAACTGTTTCAGTTATCTCTGGTACAAATGGACTAGGTACTTCTGCTTTATGACCTGCCTTAATACACTCTATTGCATATAGTAGTAGCTGTGCATGTAAAACTTTCTGACATACTTGTAGAGATTCAGATAAGTCAAACTTGTTTATAGTCGCACTAAAATGTAATCCTCCAAGCTTTCCGTTTCCAACTAATACAGCAAACTTCAACATGTCTGCTGGCATAGTTTCATTTGTACTTACATCTTCAACACTTACCTCAATATCTTTAGACATAAGAAATGCTTGCATCTCCTGTGTGATAACGTCTTTATAAAATGACATATGTTTATTCGAGTTATTAATTAATATATGAATTGCCTTAACTCTTAGGATTACGGTATGGAGAGTATCACCGTACCATAATCCTAGACAATTGCATATATATTATATACCGATTGTATCAACTAAGTAAAGCTACGCTGTTGCAGCTGAACGAATTGAAACTGACCAGTTACTATTAAGCATAACTGTTGCAAACTTAACTTTCCAACCGATTGTACTAAATAGGTTCAATGGGTTTGAAGTATCACTTGAATCAGATTTCTTGTAGATAACAATAGGGTCTTTACCAGCATCGGCTCCTTCAATTGCAGTAATACCATAAGCTTGCATACCAAACACGAATGTTTCGTAGATGTTAGTTACTGTAGTACCTGTAATTGATAATGAAGCTGATATGATTTGTCCACTTGGAACGTAGTTCAATAATGTAGAACCAGTACCTCCAGCTGAAACAGTTGAGTCGTTAGTTTCAAAGAAAACAACTCCGTGTAGTCTTCCGATTTGTCCATCTTTCCAGTTGTCTGCATTCACATATGTGTTTGCTGAAATCCAGTCAGTTGAACCTCGTAGGTCATACGCACACTCTACTGGGATGATAGATTTATAGAATCCATCCTCGAATGTAGGTGCTTTGTTTGCTTTAAGTGTTCTAACTGCTCGTCTAATTTCTGAACCTGTAAGAACGTCTGTAGATACAATAAGGTTATCAGATGCTCGTGAAGCAACACGTTGGATAGTTGAACCAGGTGTAGTAAGGAATGATGTCATTACCTTTCGGATTACTTGGTTTACTGTTTCTGCTCCGTGTTGAGCCATAACTGCTACTTGCTCTTTCAAGCCAGCATCAATTGATGTTTCCTCGTAGAACTCTGAAGTTTTAACAAATGCTCCATAAATTGAAACAGTTGCTGTTACTTGTGAAGTTGTTAGGGAAACCTCACTTGGAGTCGTTCCTTCTGTCAAAGCTGTAGTAGCAAGAGTAGGAATATCCATTCGGTTGAAGTAGATAGTCTTACCTGCGTTAGCTGGAATGTTTCTAATTGTTGCCCCGATACCAAATCGTAGAAGAGCTTTTACTCTTTCTAGGAATTTCTTATCGTAGAATATACTCATTGTGTTTGACAATGATGATGTTGTGTTTACTGCCATAATGTTTAATTTAGTAATCTAATAAAACGATTATATGTTGGCAATAGTAATTTATCGTTTCCGACCACTCAATACTGCTTCCATATCATCGGCTGACATAGCTTGTAAATCGGCAGGTGAGTATTTTCTTTCAATAGCAGACTTCGATGATACGTTCATTGCAACTGATTCAGTTACTTTGCGTTCCTCACGACTTCTTTCTATTGCGGATTTAACAAATGGATCTTCTAATGCTTCTTTACCACCATTCTTTTGAATGAATGCAATTTCTTCACTTGAATATCCATCTGTTTTAAGCTCAATGCTTTCTCTCCATGCTATATCGTTGGTGTTTGTTGGTTGACCTCTTTCAATGCCTTTAAGTGCATCTACTTCGGCTTTGAGAGCTTTTTTCTCCGCCTCCTCCTTTTTAAGGCGAGCGTAAAGTTGTTTCTCTGTTTCTGAATATTGAGGTTGACCATCCCCAGATGGGTTACCATCATTTCCATTTAAGTCTTGGATGACTGTTGTATCGTCTTGCATAATTTTATGAGATTAATTAACTCTATTAAAGGAGCTTTTGGAGAGTACTCTAACTCATGGTGTAATAATATAATGACTTTATAAAGTCCGTATGATTATTGACACTAAGAAAATGTAACAGGTACTTCTTCAACCTTAGTTTTAGAGAAATTATTTTTATCTAAGAACTCTATAAACTTTTCAATTGCTAATTGTCTTGCACGTATTTCAATCTTCATATCTTCTGCTGACAATGATTGGTCAATACTACGAATATCCATGAGTTCAGATATCTTACTCTTGAATATGTTTTCAACTTCTAACCATTCAGGTGTTTTTGTAAGTTGTTCTACTTGGTTTAATTCATTCATGTTATGCTCCTATTGGTTGTGCTACTTGATTATTAGTTGGTACTTGTTGTTGTGCTGTTGGGTCAGTTGGTTCTGCTTGTGGTAATTGTTGTTGAGGCATCTGTTGCTGTTGATTAGCCTGTGCTTCTTGTCTTTTCTGTACAGCTAGTTCTAGTTCCATAGGTGATATTCCAATCATGTCTGCATACTTGAAGTAGAATACTTTAAGAACAGGGTCATCGATTACAGCAGGGTTTTGTGATAAGTCTGATATAAGTTTAAATGTATTTTGTGCAAGTACAGCAGTATCTCGTTGTTCGTCTGTTGTAATCACATCAAACATAAACTTACTGTTTTTATAAAAGTCTTGCTTCAACTTAGTAAATCTCTGACTTCCTTGCTTTCGGAGTGACATCTGTACATCATTCTTAATCTTCTCAAGTTCAGGTGCATAAATACTTTCACCTTTCAAAGTTCTTTTAATAACCTCGTCTGTTACATAGTACGGTGTTACAAGATTATCAAATCTTGCCATATCTTCTGGTGAGCCGATGAATCTTAAGATATGTTCATTTGAAATATCTTTAAGCAATTGGGGCAATATATGATTATTCATTACACGAGTGATAAACAATCCAAAGTTCTCTCGCTTTTTAGCGAAGAATGAGTTGATGTTATTATTCTGTATAATTGCATTCGTAGCAGGAGTTGATGAGGGCATAGATTCACCTCTTGAGGCATCATAAGCAAACGTAAGTCTATCTGCTAACTGGTTATATAATTGCTCTTCTGATGCAAATGCAGGTAAGTTACGTTCCTCATTAGTAATAGGGTTAATACCAGCTGTTTGAATCACATCTGCATTATTTGCATAACGTAATAGGTTGTTAGGTGACTTTTTATCTTGTGTTTGAAAGAAATGAAGTGATGAAATCTCCATTGAGACTCTCTTTTGGTTAGCAATCTCATTAAATCTCTCTTGTACTTGGAACAAATCCTCAATAGCTCCAACACCAAGCCATCGTCCCTTGATTCTCTTGTAATGTAGGTCTTCATATGGATACTCCTTGTTCCATTTTGATTTAAACAAGATAACACCCTCATCCATTTCAACACCATTTTGCATACGCATAACAGCTTGCGGTTCTGCAACAACAAAGAAAGCTTTAACAAGCTTATCTGACTTAGACTTATCATCAACCATGTACTCGGGTACTTCACCATATCTCTCATAAATCTTATAATAAGGTGTTGAGCCTATAATATTTTGCTGTCCATCATTTTCATATGAAGTAGGTGCGTAGTATGAACCAAATCTTTCAATAACTTCTTCAACATTTTCCCATTTTCCACTCATTGCTTCGAGTTCAGTTTGTGTCATGTACATTTCTTGGGTAATAAACCTAGAATCTCGTATGTTTTTTACAGTTGGGTCAAGAAATAGTCTTCTTAGGTCTACGTTTTCTACCTTTGATGCAATACATTTAAGCACAACTGACCCATATGTGGCTAAATCATCACCTAATTCGTTTAGTATCTCACCAAATTCACTATCCTTTAACCAATACTTAAATTCCTTCTCTGCAATAAATGTCTGTACATCTGATTCAGGGTTATCTGCAACAAGTTTTATATCCTTTGTATCAATATCAATAGACTTTGCTATTGTATCTCGTCTGTATGTAGCAACATCAAAGAATAGTTTAGATCTTCCTTGATATGGTCTATCATCTTGAAACTTCTTGTTTATATATAAGTGAGTTTTTTTAATAGTATCATATTGATTAAATAGACAACCTGGTACAACTTCAATCTGATTGTATATAAAATCATTCATTTCCTTTCGGATTAAACTATGAATTGTTTGAGACATTAACATATTTGAAATTATGACATGATTGAGATAAATTGCTTTTTTATTGACACAAGAATATAATTAAGTAATGCGTATATTACCAAATCGTGATGTGTATGAGAGAGAAGACACAAGACAATCAATATCTAATGAACAGGATTATGACTTTGTTATTAAACATTTAGACTTTAGACGAGATACAGGGATATTGGTTTATTATGAAGGAGCTGAATATCCAAAGAAGGGGGGAGCAGAGCCAGAAGCAATGTTTGGTATCAATATTATGAAGAAGATTATAGTTCACCCAACGCGATTATTATTGAATTGGGAGTTCTACCCAACAATTGCTTTATTTTTACTAAAGACACGTAAAGGTAAGGCAAAGTTTTTGAATAAAGTATTAAGTGTATATAACTTCATATCACAACGTGCTATAGAAGGAGTATTGATTAAGAGATGCTACATGACACCAACAGCAAAGTCTCTTGATTTGTTAGTGTATAAGACATTACTTAATCTTGGTGTTGATGAAAAAGTATCTAATGACTTTGCAAGATACTTCGCATGTCTATTAGAGTTTGATGATTTATATAGATATATATTTCAAGATGTCATGAGTGAGGTTAAACAAGATGATTTGTTTAAAAATCCAGCAAAGGAGTTTATACGAGTATTAAAGATATATCAATCGAGAGACTTTAACGGATTAAGCTCAAAGACTGCTATTCTTGAACCAGCTATCAAAATACTATTTAAGTTCAAATGGTTTACTAAAGCTTTTATATCATCTTTAAAAGATATCAATATAAAAGATATGCAGTTTGATATTACAGATATTTATTGGACTAACATGAGAGCTGATTATAACTTTAGAGGTATGACACATGAAGAGAGAGCTAAAGAAGTAAAAAGTTTTCCTAAAAAAGTAAAGAAATGATTAAAAAACTATTACTTAAATTTCTAAATTGGTTTGAGTTTGATGATGAAGAAATTAAACATATAAAAATGAGATTCTATGAATACCTTAATATTAAGTAAACATGAAATTATTATTCAATACATTAAGATAGTAATGGGACTTATCTTTCTTATTGCTGGCTGTTATTTTATGTATCGGTCTATATCATTCTATAATCATTTTGAACAGGTCTATAGTCAATACGTTCAGTGTGGTCTGTAACAGCGAAATACCTTGTACAATCTGCAGCATGACTTGACCAATCGTGTAGTGGTTTCATCTTGAACTCTCCCATTTTATCATTCCACTCTTTTTGATATGCTCCCAAGCATTCAATCAGTCTTGCACACTTAGTCTTATCTATCACAAGTGTGTTAAATCGTGTTCGTACAGCGTTTATACCATCTTCAATAGACATACTAGGAACTATCTCAAAGTCAATTCCATAGTTTCTTGCTTGTTCAATACGAGATAGACCAGTAATAAACTCTCTTTGTGCAATATCATGAGGTGCATAATGTGCTGAATAGATGTATGGCTTTGATTGTAGTATCTGTGCATAGTGTGATAGACCTTCTCCTGATGCCTCGTAGAAGTCAATAAAATGCCACCTGTAGCCTATTCTCTGAGCAAAGATGATAGTTGTACTATCTCCTACCCCAATATCCCACCATGTGACTACAGGTTGCGTTATATCATGTGGTACGTCAGTGATACGACCTTCCTTATAGGCATTTGTTAGCACATCTTTGTAATAAGAACCTTTCAATCCAAAACCACTCCATGAACCATATCGCCATGCGTTACGAAGTTCCTCATCTTGGATTGAATTCAATGTATTTAAATAGTTTGTATCAGACTTCAATAGTATCTGATTATCTTCAACAGTTGATGGAACGAATACTCTTGTCATTGTACCTGTATTAGTCACAACAATATCAGTAGGTAAATCAGGAATACCCCAACGAGCTTTCACCCATTTTCTACCATCACCATCAGGGTTAGTTGTTGCAAATATTTGTGACTTAATATCAGCATGTTTAGAACGACATGATGCTCTTAGTTTTTCATAATCAGATTCATTTGTAATCTGTGTCAACTCTTCAATCAATATCTTTTGATATTCATGTCCTTGATACTTTGAAAAAGCATTATCATCTTTCAAGTGTCCTGTTCTAATCTTTGCACCACTTGGAAATGTAAATGTATTACCTGTATATGTTGCACCAACAGGTGAGTACATGGTCTTTGCTCTATCAATCCAATCATCAAGGTCAGTAGCATTACGTCTAATAACCAATGCTCGATAGTATGACTTATCAATGTCATATAGAAGCCATACTTGTCCTGCATCTGTTTTACCTCCACCTCTAGCTCCACCGAATAATATCTCATCTTCAATACGAGCTAACGCAATCTTCTGCTTTGGTTGAGCTTCCCAAAATACTTTTGTTTCATTATTCATTGTAATAGTCTTTTATAAAAGATTTAATATTATCAGGGAAGAAACTAATATGTATAGTTAGTTCATTCTGTTTTACTAATGGTTGTATAAGTAAATACAATTCATATCTCATAAGAAAACGAGATAATTGTTTAGCTGTTATCTCTTTATGAAATACGACTTGTATATACTCAACAAGTTCTTTTATTTGATATTCAAGGAACTTTCTTTTATACCAAATATTATTCCATTCTTTATTCGATATACCATGTTCTTGATATATAAGTAATGGATTCTTATTAAATAAATTATTGTTGAGGTTCAATATCATTTTTACTAGGTAAAATTATGACACCTGTTTGTAATTTTTCTCCGTCTGATACAACGTCAAGTTTATCACCATATTTCTTTGGTTTCATCTTAGACATTGACCATTTCATATTATCTGCTTTTAGTTTATAAGCAGTAACAACAGCTGAAACATTCTTATCTTCATTTGTTTTTGCATATTCAATAGCCTCATCACCTATAAAGTTCAAATCTTCATGCTGTGCTTCTGATCTTTCAACAGTTGCACTCTCGTATTGTTTGGTAAACTCTGGTTCACTCTTTAACCAATCATATATTGTTGAAATATCAGGCATATCATCTTCTCGACATACAGCTCTTAAAGATTTACCCAAAGCTATTCTTTTACATATGGTTGAAGCTAATTCACTTGAATAAAGTGTTGGTCTTCCTCCTGCATGTTTTGGTGAACTTTGGTTTACTTCTTCCATACCTATTATTATACAACCATTACTGCAATCAATGCAAGTGATATTGTTTTTAACAATAACCTTTCCAATCCTATTCCCGATATTAAAAAAATAATATTATAACACGTTAGTAGCCCTTACCCCACTCCCTTCCCTCTGGCCCCCCCCTGTGGGGAGGTCGGGGGACCCTCTGGGTTAAGGGTACCAATGTCAAGCCCAAAAGTCAAGCAACCCTTATCAATTCAAGATAAAAACACACCTTTGTAAAGATGTGTTTGACAATAAGCCTTATATATAACATTATTTTTAGACCTTCCATTCATCCATATTTATGTGTTGTGATGCTTCACCTTCTATATCTTCATCAGTTTGCTCACGATTTACTATCTCTAAATCAACACTAATATGCTCTATTCTTCGTACAATATTGTATTCATTTTCATTATCAAATGACCACCCAAGTGAACCTTCTGTACCATTTCTTTTAAGTATCTTGAGTGCCGCCATATTTTGAAGTATCCCTCGTACGATAGATGTATCCAATCCAACAGCATCAGCTACACTTGATGTAGTATGATATCCATCATAGACATGACTTGCTATGAACTTTAAACATGCTCTATTCTCCTCATTGGCTAGTGAATAACCAATCCAATCAATACAAGTGTAATCACTTTCATCATATTCAAAACTACCACTTTCATGGTATCTCATAATTGCCATAGCTCGTGCAATAGACTGTAATTGTTTAGCAACACGCATAGGAAATGCACATACAGGTATTCTGTTAATATTACCCTGCCAGTCCTTGCTCGCATTTGTTCTAGCTCTCTCTGCAAACATAGCAACCTCTATAATTCTATCCTGCATCTTGTCTGATATAACCATAGTATCCTTAATTGACAGATATGTTTGTGCTACAGATGTCATATACTCCTTATATGCTTCTGACAAAATAACATCAATTTGTTTAGTATTTATAGTTGTTGATATAGCAAGTCGTGTAGCTTTCTCTTTACTAAACTCTTTCATACGATAATAAATAAATCGCTCTCCCATATCTGCTACCTCTTCAAAGTGTTTATATACAGATGGTGTACTACCTGCAAACATACCAAGATACCCTTTCCAAGTTACAGGCTCTGGCTTATTACCAATATGTTTAGTCATCTCTCCATCATAAAGCATACGGAACTGTGAAAGAATTGCATTTCTACTTTCGCTATTCTTACTCATAATAACTGTAAAATCTGATATAACAATAACCCCATGATTACCAATCTTGTGTAGTAATGATGGTGATTTTGTAGGGTCTGTAGTTGTGATACCTGACAACAATGTATTTTCTGTTAAATCATCAACTCTGTGTGCTAATCCTGTACTCATGGATATAGGTCTAAGTATCTGACTTTTACCTCCTGATGATGCACCAATAATAAGCATCCATACAGGGTCACCAAGCTGTAGTTGGTTAGATAATATAGAAGCTATTGATACATCTATAACACCTGTGTCCTCCATATACTGATATTCTTGTATTTTGTTTTTAAGTTCGTGAAGTTTCATATTAGTTATTGCTTAGATATTTGATAGCCTCTGTAAATGTGCAATTGTGTATATGTTTATATATATCTATGGCATCATACGCTTTACCACATCCACCAAAACAATAACAGCTATTAGTTGCTGGATAATAATTTAATGATGGTGTCTTTTCATTATGAAAAGGACATATAGCTTTACCAAACATATCAAACTCCATAAGATACGATATAGGATATTCTTTAGCTCGTGTTACTTTATCACTTGTAAATGATTGTTTTCTTTCCCCTTTATATATATTTACTTTAGTATGCTTCTTTATATAAGCATCATGAAAGTGTACTGATTGAAAAAGCACTAATCGTTTTAATCTATCCTCAGTGACTTCTCCAATGTCCTTGAAATGTCTTGCTGTCTTTAATAGTTCAATCAAATTACCACCGACATTTACATAATCTGCAATGTCCTTTACATTAGGCATATCAGGAATAAAGATAACCTTAGCCCAATCCAATATCTCTAATATCTTAACCATTCCTTCACCTCCAGCTTTATCATTATCAAGACATATAATAATGTCTTTTTGTTTCAATAACTCTTTCCATTCTTTTTGAAAACTCATAGCTCCACCTGTTGATGTTATAGCAGGGATATTTGCACTCCATGAAACTAAACAATCCTTTTCGCCTTCTGTTATTAATATAGTCTGATAGTCTTTTGCTTTGTGATATCCATATAATGATACCTTACCACCAATATCATATGTATACTTTGGACTAATAGTATCAAGTGGACTACGTCTATATTTATTAAAAATAAAAATCCCATCAATATCATAGACAGGAAATACAATCTTATCAGTATAGGAAATATTGAACATTTCTGCTACATGTTTTGTTATTTTACTAGCAGAAAGCCAGTTATCGAGTACCATATTAATTTGCATGAATACATTATATTATGATAATCACACTAAACACAATCTTGCTATTTACACGCACGCATGTTGTATTAGCTTGCGTTATGTTTATCACTATGCTAGTCTATATATATGAAGAAAAAACAAGACATGTCCGCACTCGCAAAACTATCACACAAGAAATCGCCTAGACCAAAGGGATTCTTTAGTAATATAGCAAAAGAAAGGCATAAGAAAGATTTACTTGCATGGATAGCAGAGTATACATGGGACACAAAAGAGAAAGAGATAGCAATATGTAAACAGTGGTTACAGAAACAAGTATTTATCAAAACGTTAAAGATGCACTCGTATACATTGAAACATATTATAGAAAGAGAGATGAAGTTTTATATAGCCAATGAGTCATTAGTGCAAGCAATACTTGATATGAACATACCTTATAAAATACATAAAGGAGAATCGGTTGTATATGGAGTAATGGTTGGGATTAAGTTCAAAGGTTGGGATTATAAAGATTAAACAATATAAACACATGATAATAAAACAATTTACAAAAAACTCACCAGAGTGGTTACAAGCCAGAGAGGGACTTATAACAGGTACAAAAAACAAAGACCTCATTGTCAAACGCGGTACTGGTAAGAAAAAGGGTTTTTACCAACTCATAGCTGACCGATTACAAGTACCAAAGACATCATCAAACAGAGAATATATTGGCGATGTAGAAGACCCACGAGCAAGAGGACATCGACTTGAAAGCGAAGCAGTAGCGAAGTTTAGAGAGATGATGCCTGACTTAATAATCAAAGACGATTGTGTCCTATGTGTATCAGAAGAAAATCCAAAACTAGGATACTCACCAGATGCACTTGTGTATGAGGGACAAGAGTTTCCTGATAAAGAAGCAGAGGGTATTACATATCTTGAAGGTGTAGCTGTTGGCACACTAGAAGTAAAATGCCTTGACGATGCCAACCACATTGAAGCACTCATAACAAAAGACTACTCTGACTTTGAGTGGCAAATAGTACAAGGTTTCATTGTAAATCCAAAACAAAAGTTTGCATACCTTGTATTCTACAACCCCGACTTACTCCGCCCCCTACACTACATACTTATCACACGAGAGGAGTTGCAAGAAAAGATTACACAGATGCAAGAGATACATGAGATAACATTGACAGAGGTTGAAGATTGGACTAATAAGATACTTAATAACGAAATATAAATATATGATAATAAACAAACGAAAAGTAAATAAATATAAATGGTGCTGGGTATCAACCGAAACTAAAGACGGTTGGAGACTGAAGCTATCTATTGGTGCAGGTGAATATAAACTCGTTGGTGCTGTATTCTCCTCGATTGAAGAAGTTGAGAAAGTTACAAACGGCACTGACGGAAAGATAGTATTTATCCATTTAAAAAACAACAATAAATAAAAAATATGGAAGCACAAACAGACTTTGCAGGAGCATGCTCATTTGCGAGAACAGAAACAAAAAAATTAGGACAAGAGATAAGTAGCATTATTATGTTTGCAAAATCTCACCCTGAAATCGAAGGACTCGATAAAGGCGAAATGATTGCAAACGCAACACTAGCTTATAGACATTGTGAAGATGTAGCAATGCGACTAGGAAAAGCTATTCAAGCATATGAAGGTGGAAAATCTATTTATGACAGTAATGATGCAACTCGTGTTGCACAATCACCTGTCGGAGCAGGAGAAAGAGCAAACTAACCAACTGTTTGTTGGTACATACTCTTCTGAACTATGAGAGTATATACCAGTCAATAGACTGGAAAACATTACAAGATAAACAAAAATAAAACATAAACATATGGCAAGAGAAATATATACAAGAGATACATTCGTAACAATACTAGGTTCAGATGGAACATTCCGAGAGCGTGTAGCTGACGGAGCAACTGGACCAAATATTCAGACACGAGAAATTATTGATAAAAAGACTGGAGCAAAGTCATACAAGACTGAGGAAGTATTTAATAAACTCACAGGTATGATTACAGGTATTGGTTTCTATGACGGAAACTATGGTACTAACATACAAATCACTGTAGCCGATGAAGGTAAGGCAGATGTTATATCTCTACCTATCAACGACCCGTTTGGTGAGGACTTTATGAAGAAGTTTCCAAATGTTGATACATCAAAGAAAGTTACATTTGCACCATACTGTTTTGCAGACAAAGCAAATCCTGAGAACAAAATCAAAGGGCTAACATTGTTACAAGACGGAGTGAAGGTTGATAACTTCTTTGTTGAGAAAACAGAAAACCCTGACGGAACATTCACATACAAAAATCTACATAACTACCCTGAAAGTAAAAAGACAAAAGACCAAATTGCTAAGATGTCTAAACCAGAATATGACATGTACTGGAAAACATTTTACTTTGAGGTACAGCTATTCTTGATGAACTACATCAAAGATAACTTTGCACACTTGAAGAGAGTTATTGAACCAGCAACTAAGGACACGACTACACCTGTTGATAATTCAGATGCAGAAATGGATGAGTTGAAAAAAGATATGGAACAAGCATTTTAGTTTGTTGATAGCTTACACCTATATGGTGTTAGTTATTCAGTAAATTATGCAACTATCCACTATTCAACAAAAGATTTTTGACGATAATAGATTAAAAACTATTATAGGACTCGGCACAGGCAAGGGTAAAACTTTAACATCATTATTGTTAGCACAAGGTAAGATACTCATTGTGGTTGATAAACAGCAGAAAGTTGATAAGACATTTGAGAATACATTAATAACATTTAATCTTGACAAAGATATAACAGTGTTAACGATAGACCAATTTAGAAAAACATGGCAGACATTACCATACTTTGAAACACTGATTATTGATGAATGCCATAAACAGCTTGGAGGAGCAGTGGTGTATTTTAGATTCAAGACATATTTTAAACCATCATCAATATGTAAAGCATTTTTTTCTTATGTACAAAAACATAACCCCGAACGTGTGTACCCATTGACTGCGACGATAGAAGCGTCGCCCATGACGATATACAACGCATGTAAGATAATTGGTGTACACTTCAACCTTAATGACTGGATAAAAGCATTTTACTTTTTACTCAATGAAAGATATAGAATAAAGAAAGATGAAAAAACAACAGACAGACTGATAGCGGTTGTATCAAAACATGGATACTATGAAAAGCATGACGATGCACCAGAACAGATATACCAACAAATCTATGTTGATAATACACCTGAACAACATAAGCGTATAGAAGAAATAAAAATTGAATATCCTGATATGCAACAAGTCGGTAAAATATATCAGATAGAAAATGGTGTGCTTAAAGGCAATCAGTTCCAAGAATCAGAGACATTTACTTGCGAAAAGTATACTCATATACAACAGATTGCAAAAGAACACCCTAGACTTATTGTGTATGCAACATATACGGAGCAGATTGATAGACTGTATGATTTGCTTGCAACATCATATAGTGTGTATAAACTGACAGGCAAGACACCAAAAAAAGTCAGGGAACAACTACTTGCATCATTACATAACTTAAACAATTATGTGCTGATAGTAAATACAGCAATCAACTCAGGTTGGGAACTAAAACATTGTCCTACTATGTGTTTCTTTTCAGTACCATATACCACACGACCACATCATAGAATACAAGCTGAGGGAAGAATACAAAGAACAGGTAATCTGAAAGTAAATACGTACATTGACATCATCACTCGTGGTGGAGTAAATGAAGCATTATATAACGCACAAAAGAATGGTAAAAGCTTTTCAGAAAAGTTATTCTTTAATCAAAGTAAGCCTATTGATATGTTTCAACAGACATTAGAAGATTTTAAAAGACGGGGTATCTCTGAAATACAAATAGGTAATAATAAATATAAAATATGAAAAAACTAGA
>OFQV01000128.1_pt1 | contig 22338 bp, 38 predicted proteins | sample 1542971 | NCBI WGS metagenome assembly OFQV01 (sample SAMN07774229, study PRJEB24372) | wastewater metagenome | isolation source: WWTP Cannobio (Effluent) | place: Italy: Cannobio | collected 2016-01
GCAACAAAGCCGCGTGGTGCCGACCAAGCTGCGCGAGTCCGACCTTGACCGCGCCCAGGCCGAGCGCGATGCCGCCGCGCAGTCGCTGCCCGATCTGCTGCTGGCCAAGGGCTCAATGTCTGGCCCCTATCGCGCCGCGCATCCGGCGCGCAACCGGCCCGTGCGCCGATTCTTCCGTGCTGTGCTGGCATTCCTGCTGGCACCGCGCCCGTTCCTGTAAACCACTGGAGAGAGTGTGAACCAACTCGTTGAATCGCCGCGCGCAAGTTCTGCGCTCGCGCTTTCTGATGGCGAACTACTGAAGGTGCTTCAGTCTTCGCTGTACCCCGGCGCTGCGCCGGAATCCATCAAGATGGTGCTTGGCTATTGCAAGGCGGCCGGGCTTGACCCGATGCAAAAGCCTGTGCATATCGTGCCGATGTGGGACAGCAAGGCCGGCGCAATGCGCGATGTGGTCATGCCGGGCGTGAACCTGTATCGCACCCAAGCCAGCCGTTCAAACCAGATGGCGGGCATTGGTGAGCCCGAGTTCGGGCCGATGATTGACGGCAACCTCGGGAACGTGGACATCACGTATCCCGAGTGGTGCAGGGTCACTGTTCGCAGGCTCTTGCCGAACGGCGTCACGGCAGAGTTTTCGGCCATCGAATACTGGATCGAGAACTACGCCATCAAGGGCGGCAAAGAGAAGTCCATCGCGCCCAACGCCATGTGGCTGAAGCGCCCGCGTGGGCAGATTGCCAAGTGCGCTGAAGCTCAGGCGCTGCGCAAGGCATTCCCGGAAATCGGCAGCGCCTACACGGCCGAAGAGATGGAAGGCAAGGCCATCCAAGACGACGCGCCCATCGTCCATACATACCCCGAGCGCGATGAGTGGATCGCCAAGGCCATGGCCGCGAAGACGCTGGACGAACTCTCCGTGCTGGCGTCATCGCGTGGCCCGGCCGTGGCTGCGCTGCAGAAGGCGAAGGACACCGAAGGCTATTCGCTGTTCGTGAAGGCCGTGCAGGCCCGTGGCGCGGTGCTGAAGGCATCGCAGGCGCCTACCCCGCCGGCCACCACGCAAGCGCCTGCAGCGCCCGCCACTGCGCCGGCACAGACAACGGCAGCGCCGGCCCCTGGCACTGATGACCCGTGGCTTGCCGACATGGAAGCAGCGGAGCGTGGCAATGCGTGATCTGCGCATCCGGTGCAGCGCACTCGGCAAGATCATGACCGAGCCGCGCAGCAAGGCCGATGGCCCGCTGTCGCAGGGCGCCAAGACCTACATCCGCGAACTGGCATCGCAAGCCATCTTCGGCGTGGACTTCGATGTGTCCAGCCGCCAGATGGAAAAGGGCATCGAATGCGAGCCCGACAGCATCGACCTGTTCAATCGCGTCTTCGGCCGCAACCTGACCAAGAACGATGAGCGCCGCACCGATGAGTACCTGACCGGCGAATCCGATCTGCCTGATGTCGATGAAGTCGTTGACATCAAAACGGCATGGTCAATCGCCACGTTCCCGCTGTGCCGCGATGACGTGACCGATGCCACCCTTCGCCTGTACGACTGGCAGCTTGTGGGCTACATGCGCCTGTGGAACAAGCCGCGCGCACGGCTGGCCTATTGCCTTGTGGATACGCCAGAACGCTTGATCGGGTACGAGCCGATTCCGCTGCATGCGGTGTCGCACATCCCCGAGCACCTTCGCGTGACTTCGTGGGTGCTGCACCGTGACGCGACCAAAGAGGCTTTGATGATCGAGAAGATCAAGGCAGCCCGCGCCTACTACGCACAAGTGCTGAGTGAGTTCGACGCCACGCACCGGCCGCTGGAGTTGGTGTGACCGTCTTGCGCTCATTCGTCTTGAACACGCCCGAGAAGGCCGCCGAAATGGTTGCCTTCGTCAAGGCGCACGCGGGCTCTGCAGTTCAAGCCGGCCAGCCGCTGCAGGTCACGGTGGCCCGGTTCAAGCCCAAGCGCAGCGACGGCAGCAACAAGTTCTATTGGGGCGCCGTGCTGCAGCAGATTTCCGACCAAGTTCGCGTCGGCGGCCAGTGGTTCGCGCCAGAGGTTTGGGGCGAGCACCTGAAGCAACGGTTCCTGCCTGAGAAGTGCGCTTCTGGCAAAGAGAAGTGGGCGCATTACCCCGATGGCACGCGAGTCCTTGCCATGGGCTCCAGCGACTTGAATTCAGAGGAAATGGGCCTGTACTTGGCTGCGTGCCAGGCATACGCCGTGAGTGATCTTGGCGTGTCGTTTGACAGTCAACAGTGACCTAAAAACTTAGAAGCCGGAGCCTGCGCGGCCATTCGCATGCAAGCCTACAACGAGGAAACGATATGAGTACCGCAGCCTTGAAAAAGTTGATCCAGACTTCCACCGATCCGAATGTGGAGTGGCGCGACATTACGCCTGTTGTCGCCACCGAGTGGCTCAAGATGAACACATTGAATCGGCCAAAGAAGCTGAAGAAGATCGCCCTCTATACCGCCGACATGAAAGCTGGTGCGTGGCCAATCACCGGGGCGACGATCTGCTTCGGAAAGAGCGGCCGACTGCTTGACGGCCAAAACCGGCTGCAAGCAATCGTTGACAGCGGTTCCACCGTTCGCATGCTTGTTGTGTGGGATTTGGCTGACGACATCTTTGATGTCATCGACGGCGGGGCCAGGCGCACGGCTAGCGATGCGCTTGTGATCGAGGGGCACGAAGGCTGGGTTGCGTCATGCGGGGCTACAACGGCTCGCCTTGTAATGAACCTAACCGAAGGACGGCTTCCCTATTCGCTGACGTATTCGCCGCAGAACATCAGGCGCTTTGTCACCGCCGAACCCGACATCATGGGCAGCGTGCAGTTCATCGCATCGCTGCCGCGTCGACCTGCGCCGATGCCTCATAGCGCAGCGGCTGCGCTGCACTTCTTCATGGCACAGCGCGATTCAGACCTTGCCGATCTGCTGATGATGCAACTCTATCGAGGCGACAACATGACCGCCGACGATATGGTGCTTCGCCTTCGCAATAACCTGCTGGGCAGGGTGCAGCAGGGCGCAATGGGCTCAAACACCGATGTCACGAATATGATGTCTGCCGTTATCCGCGTGTGGAACTCAAGGCGCGCCGGAAGAAGCATCGCGCACATCGGTAACGCATTCACTCGCGGCGGCGAAGACTTCCCGGCAATCAAGTAATGAAGTTCCACCCTATCTCGGAACTGCTGCCTTCGATGTCGGATGCTGAGTTATCAAACCTCACATCCGACGTCAAGGAACACGGATTGCACCACCCGATAGTGGTGTACGAAGGCCAGATTCTTGACGGCAGGCACCGCTTCAAGGCGTGCGCCGCGTCCGGTGTCGCGCCGATGTTCATTGAGTTCAATGGCGACGATGCAGGCGCCGTTGCGCTCGTCACCAGCGCGAACCTTGCTCGCCGCCAACTCACGAAGTCACAGCTTGCGCTGGCCGGCGCCAAACTCAAGGCGTGGCATGCGGTGCGGGCGAAGGAGAGGCAGCTTGCGGCTCTACAAACGAGCGGCAAGCGCGGCGGAAAGGTTCCGGTGGATTCGCCGGAACCTATCGAGGAAGGCGATGCGCGCGACCGCGCCGCCAAGGCCGTGGGCGTGGGCGGCAAGTTGATCGACCAAGCGGAGAGCGTGATGCGCAAAGCAGCCCCTGAAGTGATGGCACTTGTTGAGACTGGCGCAATGGCCATCAACGAAGCCGTGAAGGTGTCCGAATTTTCTATTGGTACGCAGCGCCGCATCGCCAGCCGCCCAACGAAGTCAGCGCGCCAAAAGGAACTCAATACCGTGATGAGACAGTCTTCTTCGGCAAAGAAGACTCTCGTTCGCAAAAGCCAAGTCGTGCAGGCGTCAGACGCCCCCGGCACGCATCTTGTACGCACACTGCTTTCACGGCTCGAATTGCTCACCAACGAAATTGAGCGTTCTGGGATGACGCCGCAGAAGTTTGCTGAAAGTTTCGTGGCTGACTTCGATTGGCAGGAGCCGCTACTTGTGCGCCGGCTCGGGTATGTCAGCAAGGCCGTCGATATGGTGGCAACGCTTTCCGTGATGAGCCAGCGCGCAATGCGTGAGGCCGCATAACCGACATCAACCTGCAGGAGTGACGATGAACACTGAAACGCAGCCCGTTGTTGTCGGTCCTATCGAATCAACATTCATGCCGCTTGTTTACAAGGGTCTCCGCATTTTGGATGGGGATATGGCCGGCGTTGTATTGACGGCAAGCGGTGAGCTTGCGCACGAAATTGATTCGCTATCCAACATGGCATTTGAAGTCGTCAACGAGGCCGGCCGAACACTGCGGTTTCAACCGACGGGAGAAATTGATAGCAATGCGAATCTACTTGTACGCGAATCGTCCTAACAGGAGAACAACATGCTTGTCCAAACTGAAGCCCTGACCCGCGCACTGAAGTTGCTGACCGCAGCCAATGTGCAGTTCGCCGTGATCGACGCTGAAGGCGTTAAGCACGGGACGCTGGAAATCGCGGTGACGCCCCCCCCTAAGAAGCGGCATCAGAACCACCCGCGCGGCGCGTTCCTGAAGCATCACGAGGCGCTGACCAAGACCCTGCAGCCGGGCTCTGCTGTGGTGGTGCCATACGGTCAATTCGAGAGCACCGAAGACCGCGAATCCCTGCGCAGCAGCATCACCGGCTATTGCGCGCGGACCTGGGGCGGAGGCGCGTGCATCACAGCAACTTCCGATGGCGGCATTGAAGTGCTGCGCGTCGAATAACCAGAGGACACCGAATGAGATACCTTGACGAAGACGAGGCCAAGAAGATCAACGCCGAGCCGTGGCAGTTGGCTTTGCTTGCTGCCAATCCTGGCTATCTCGGATGGGGTCCGCACGAAGACTATATGTGCGGCAAAGGTGAAGGCTGGAATAGCCGCATCATCGTGCCGACATGGGCCGAGTTCGGCCCGTGGTCGCTGGACGATTTGAACGAGTGCGTCAACTTCTACTTTGAAGTCAGCCGCGCCAGCGAGGACTGCAAGACGTGCGGCGGCGATGGCTATCACCCCGATTCCGTCAGCGTCACCGGCACGTTCTATGAGCACATGGCGCTTGAGCGTGGCTTTCCGCGCTCTGCTGCGTGGCACGACAAGATCACGCAGGATGAGGCTGATGCGCTTGTCGTGGCGGGCCGTGTGAAGGCAGGCAGCACCGCTGAGCAGATCAATGCCGAGAACGGCCCTGGCCGGCGCGGCATGGGCCATGACGCCATCAATCGCATGTACCTGGTCGAAGCCCGCCTGAAGCGCCTGGGCCTGCCGAAGACGTGCCCGGCATGCGAAGGCAGCGGCTACACCTACACCGAGCCGACCGCGCATGTGTCGCTGATCCTGTGGTGGCTGCACCCGCGCAAAGGGTGCTCACGCGGCATTGAAGTGACGCGCCTTGAGCGCGATGACTTGCCGGCCGTGAAGGCGTTTCTGGCTGAAGCCGCCACCCGCAACGCCGACAGGTTCAAGGGCATCGCCCTGATCGCCTGACCAATCAACCCGAGGACACCATGAGTAAAACTCTAGACCGGCCCGAAGTGGCCGATGAGGTTGTTGATGCCAAGCCGGCGTCATCAGCCATCACCGAATACAACGTCACGGCGCAAGCCCTGGCCGAACTGCGCCAGCGCCTGGCCGGCAAGGTCTACGCCTTGCAGACCGTGGCCGGCGACAAGGAAGCCCGCGCCGACCGTCTGGAGCTTGTCAGGTTGCGCACCAGCCTGGAGGCCAAGCGCAAGGAACTGAAGGCGCCGGCCCTGGAGCGCTCGCGTCTGATCGACGCCGAAGCCAAGCGCATCGAGGGTGAAATCCTGGCGCTGGAAGGTCCGATTGACAAGCAGATCAAGGCCGACGAAGCCCGCCGCGAAGAAGAGCGTTTGGCCCGCGCCGCCGCTGAAGCCGCCCGTGTGGCCGCGCTGCGCAAGCGTATCGACTACCTGCGTGGCATTGCGCCCAGGGCCGCCGGCCAGCCTGCGCGCGAGATTGAGTTCAAGACCGCCATGGTTGAAGCCGTTGTTGTCGGCGATGACTTTGCGGAACTGAAGGCCGAAGCGCAGGACGTGCGCGAACAAGTACTGGCCCAGTTGCGCGACATGCACGCGGCCACCGTGGCGCAAGAGGCCGAAGCCGCCCGCGTCAAGGCCGAGTCCGAGCGGCTGGCCCGCGTGGATCACTACGGGCGCAAGCTCATGGAACTGCGAAGCCTGAGCGTGGGCATGAGCAGCCGCAGCGCAGCCGCGATCCGTGTGGCGCTGGACACGCTACGGACGCTGGCCATCGACGCCGAAGGGTGGGCAGAGTTCGCCACGCAAGCCGAAGAAGCGCGTACCGCCGTGTTGGCCGAACTGAGCCAGATGCTTGAGGCGGCCGAAACCCGCGAAGCCATTGCGGAGCAGCAGGCCCACGAAGCGCAGCGACTGGCCGCGCAAAAGGCTGAGCAGGATCGCGTGGCCGCTGAGCAGCGCGCCGCCGAAGTGCAGCGCCAGCAAGAGGCCGATGCGCGGGCCGAGTCTGAGCGGCTGGAGCGCCTTGCCGATGAGCGCCGGGCGCAGCAAGCCGCGACGACTTACTCCAGCGGCGCCCCGATGTTCAGCAGCACGCACGTCAAGGAAAACGGCGATCTGATGATGCTGGACGAGCAGGGCAAGCGCAGCGTGTTCTGTGACGTTGACGAAGGAGATACCGAAGGGCATGGCTCGCAGCAGGTTTTGAAGGCAGAGCCGGTCCACTGCCGCTGCGACGGCGCCAGCACTCTCGCGCCGCAGTGCGACGGCGCTGGATGCGAGGCCGACCGCATCAACGAATCCGCCGACGCGGCCCCCGTTGTGGATGCGCCGACCATGATCGGTATCGACCCCGGTGCACCCGAGGGTGACCGCACCGTGTGCGCCGAAATTCCGGCCGACGATGGCCGCCGCTATTCCCTTGGCGCAATCTGCGAAGAAGTCGGCCACGGCTTCAAGATGACTGAGGCGTTCGTCAAGGACACCCTTGGCATCGCCAGCGTGGGCCGTGAGCGAGCGTCGGTGCAGTACACGTCGCAAATGCGCCGGGGCATCTTTGCGGCCTTGCGTGCCCAGCTTGATCTGTTGGTGGCGAAGTCATGAGCTACACCAGCATCCACACCACGCATGCCGTGGGCGACACGGTTTACTTCCATGAGGCGTCCACCGATGCCGTGCATCGCTGTGTCGTGACTGGCATCGAAGCCAAGTCAGTGACGCCAGCCAAGGGCGCGATGATCACATGGGAAGTTCTCTACACCGTCATTCCGGTGTGCGCAGGATCTCCGCCAAAGAGCCCCTATCTCATCGGTGATGCGTTCTTGAAGGACAACCCGCGCGATGCGTTTCCTGAGGTTGTGCGTTGCGCTGGCGAGGTGATGGCATGAGCAAGCCCCAAACCACCGGCCAACTGGCCGCCGCCCTGTGCGTCATTGGCGAGCACGCGATCTGGGTTCACCGGGCATGGATCGCTCGCAATGAAGCGCGTGCGCTGCGTCAGAAACTGCTGCACGCATGGGCAGATGACACCGGCGAATGGTTCAACGAAAAGGGCAGTGACCGTGACGAAGAAGGCGGCCCTGAAATCGTCGCGGCCATCGAAGCAACCAAGGTAGCGCAACGGGCCTTGAACAACGCACGCGGCAAGTTGCAGTCCGCTATTCGCAAGGGAGCGCCGCTGTGAGCATGAACCAATCCGACGCCGCCAACGTTGCGTCATACCTGACGCACATGACCGCTCAGGGTCTTGGATCGCAGGAGTCACGCGAATCCGTGCAGCGCGTGGTCGATCACCTGACCGCGCAGATCACGCGCATGAATCAACCGCTGTTCAACCCGGCCGCGTTCCCTATCGCGCATGACGACAGGCCGGGCGCGTATCCGGCAGAGCCCGGCATGAGCCTGCGGGACTACTTCGCTGCGCACGCGCCGACACCTCAATTGCCCATGGACCTTGAAGACCACAGCGCCTATCGCTACCGCTACGCCGACGCCATGCTGAAGGAGCGCGACAAATGACCGCCGCCGAAGACCGCGCCGCCTACGCCAAGGCAATGATCGCCGGCCTCGATGACGAGTGCTATCGCATCGAATGCCGCTATCAGCTTGACGGCTACCCGCCAGAGCTTGTGAGCATCGGCCTGAATGCCGCAGCCGAAGGCGGCGATGCCCTTGGCGCCGTTGAAGCCTACCTTGACGGGTGCGGAGCATGAGCGCCCCCAAGTGCCTCTCCGAAGCCTGGGAGTCCTACCAAGCCGACATGCTCCCCAAGGCCACGCCCGCCGAGATTGACGACGCCCGGCGCCGGTTCTATGCCGGCGCGTTGGCCTACGGCGCGCTGCTGAAGGGCTGGGCCGACCCCGCATCCCTCATGTCTGAGTTGATGGCCTATGGCCGGACGCTTGGGCGCTGATTAGCCTCTAGGAGTTTGCATGGAACTGAAGATTCGCCCCATTGAGAAGGTTGGATACGTGGGCCAGTGCATGGCATCGCCAAGCAGTTACGCCAGCGCCTTGAGCAGCTATTCGACGCCATCGCCTGATCGTGTTGCGCAACATGCCATCCAACAACTTGAAGCCGCGCGAGCCAAGGACGTTGAAGCGCATGAGCGCAATCTTCCGGCCCTTGAAGCGAACAAAGCCGTTTGCGCGCACGTTGCTGGCGTCATGGAAGCCATCGGCATGCCAAAGAGGTACAGCGTCAAGGACGCCAACTCTCGCGCTCGATACCCGAAGACCATCACTCACGATGCCGGGTATCTGTCGGACCTTCTGCGCGAGGTCAAGACCAATGATGGATTCGAGCATGCGACATCCTGCTATGAGCGCATGCGAAAGGACTACGACGCATACGCCCAGCGCGCGGCAGCAGAAGCCGAAGCCGCCAAGAATGCCAAGGCCCGTGAGCAGCAAGCCCTGATAGAGAAGCGCAAGGCCGACATGGAATTGGCTGCGATCCTGCTTCGCTACGGCATGCCGCTTGAGTCCACATGGCGCGACGTGCTGGACGTGCTGGCCGGGAAGCATCAGCGCATCGCGCTCGCCATCGCCATGCAGCAAACGCGCAATGACTGGAATGAAGGCCCGTGGCGCGTGCGTGATGCCATCGGCGCCTTCCAGATCGAAACCACCGAAGACAAGGACATTGCCAACGATGTGCTGGCATGCCTTGAAAACTTTGACGATGGCCGCGTGTTCCGTGACACCACATGGAGTTACGACGCGCTGTTTGCATCCGTGACCGAGCCGAGCCTTTCCGCCGATGCGCAACTTGCGCTGCAGCGGAACTCCGACTGACAACTTCCCCACCACCACGAAAGACCGCAATGCCGTTTGAACTCCTTGAACCCATCGAAGCCAAGCTGACCAGCGTCACGAACCGAGTCGAAAGACATGGTGATGACGAGGTGCCGGCCATCAGCCTGGGCTTCTGCATCGCCAGCGCCAACACGCTGTTGGACAAGATCAACCCGACCCTGCGCCACGCGCTCTACAAGGCCGTCGAAGGTCAGGACCAGTTGCCCGGCGTGGAGCCCAGCACTCCGCTGCTGCGCGCCAAGGGCATTGATACCTGCAACCTGGCCGGATCGTTTGAAGGCTGGACCCTGAACATCGAGCACGGCTTTGACGCCGAAGACCCGATCACGCTGGGCGGGATTAAGCTGGACAAGATGAAGGTCGAGCCCATGGAAGGCGGCAGCGTCAAGCTGTACTTCCGTTGCGGCACGAGCGATGTTGAGCCCGAGGATGCTGGCCTGCTGTGGTCCAAGAACGGGCAGGAGGTCAGCATCACCCTGACCGCGCCCAAGGTGGCCGCGCAGACCATCGACGGCAGCGTGGCCGCCTTCAAGGCCGACCATCCCGAGTCGAGCCTGTTCGATCCTGAAGCGCCGCAGCCGGATGCGACTGATCTGTTCGTGGCCGGCGCGGGTGATGGTGAAGGCGGTGCTGACGGGGACGATCAACCGTGAAGCTGCGGCAAATCGGTTGGTACTGGACGGAGCCCACCGGCCTGGAGTGCTTTGGCCGCATGGCCGATAGCGCTGTGGCCGAGGCGATTGGCGCCGATCCGGTATACACGTTGTCCGAACGTGTACAGATTCCACCTGAAATTGAACACGTCACGCAGGCGGTGCGGCTTGAACTGAAGCCGGGCGATGTGGTGGCGCTGTATTTCAATCGCGTGATCAGCGTTGACCAAGAGGCATCCATCAAGCAGTGGTGGGAGGCGCAGTGCCATGGCACACGGGCCATCGTGCTTAGCTCAGGGATGACCATCGGCGCGATCTTGGCGGGTGAATCGCCATGAGCCTTGATGTCTACCTGACTGACGCCGAAGGCCAAGAGGTCTTCAGCGCCAACATCACGCACAACATGGGCGCGATGGCCAAGGAGGCGGGCATCTACATGCACCTGTGGCGCCCGGATGAACTTGGCATCACGCGGGCCGGCGACTTGCGCGGGCCGGTGGCCGCAGGGCTTGCGCTCATGGTGTCAGAGCCCAAGCGGTTCAAGGCGTTTGATCCGGCCAACAAGTGGGGATCGTGGGAGGCGTTTGTGCCGTGGATCGCGGAGTACCTTGAGGCTCTGCGCGCGTGGCCCGAATCGACGGTGAGGGTGTGCCGATGAAGTCCCGCCCAATCCTTTTCAGTGCGCCGATGGTCCGGGCGCTTCTGGCCGGCACGAAGACTCAAACGCGGCGCGTTGCGAAGCATCCGCATGTGCTGTCAGCGAAGCGCATCAATTCGTATCCAGGCCATACCTTGTTTTACTGCACCCTGCAAGAGACTGTTGTTGGGGCGGCAAGTGTTGGGGCGGTGGCGTGCCCATATGGCGTGCCAGGCGATCAACTCTGGGTGCGCGAGCAGTTCGCCGGCAGCATTGCCTATGAGCGCCACGGCTACCCGCTACGCGAGTGGGGCAACAAGATCTGGTACTGCGCCGATGGTGAGCCGCGATCCGGCCAGTGGACGCGCCCGCGCCCGTCGATCCACATGCCACGCAGCCTGTCGCGCATCACGCTTGAACTGACCGATGTCCGCGTGGAGCGGCTGCAGGACATCAGCGAGGCCGACGCGCTAGCAGAAGGCGTCACGCCGAAGTGGGAGCCCGGCTGTAGCGGCCGGCTCATGGAAGCGTTCAGAGGCTTCAGCTTCCGGCCTGCGGCAAGCGCATACGCGGACCTGTGGGAGTCGATCAACGGCGCCGGCTCATGGGACGCAAACCCATTCGTTTGGGCTCTGTCCTTCAAGCGCGTATGACCACCTACACCATAGAACTCCAGCGCCCAGCCGGCACGCTAGAACGGCGCGTGACGAGTCAATCGCATCGGCATGCGCTGGACGCCATGCGCCGGATGATCCTCGCGTGCGGCAATGATGGTTTCGTAGTCGTGCTGCGCGACGGCTGCGAAATCACCTATGCCGCCATGCGCGGACTGGAGGTTTAGGGTGCAGTCGAAGAACAAGCGCGCGCCGACCGCGAAGGAGTCGCGCCACATCGCTCGGGTCAAGTCCTTGCCGTGCAGCCTGTGCGATGAGCCAGGCCCGAGCGATGCCCACGAAATCAAGCAGGGCCAATGGTGGACCTGTGTCGCCCTGTGCAAGTCCTGCCACCAGGGGCCGATCCTTGGTCTCCATGGGCAACGGCGCATGTGGGCGATCAAGAAGATGGATGAACTAGACGCGCTGGCCGTCACGGTCGAGCGTCTACAACTGGAGATCGTCTGATGGCTGAGAACTCAAAGATCGAGTGGTGTGACAGCACCTTCAACCCGTGGATCGGGTGTACGAATGTGGGCCCCGGTTGCGACCACTGCTATGCCGAGGCGCTGATGGACAAGCGCTGGCGCAGAGTGCAGTGGGGCATCGGCAAGCCGCGCGAGCGCACCAGCGCCGCAAACTGGAAACAGCCACTGCTGTGGGAGAAGGAGCACGATGCCTTTGCGCTGATGCACGGCCGGCGCCGCCGCGTGTTCTGCGCATCGCTGGCTGACGTGTTCGACAACCAAGCGCCGGCCGCGTGGCGCGCCGAGTTGTTTGCGTTGATCGGCCTGACGCCGCACCTTGACTGGTTGCTGCTGACCAAGAGGATCGGCAACGTGAAGCAGATGCTTGAGCAGCCCGGAATGCCGAAGGATGGCATGCCTTCCAACGTCTGGATTGGTGCGACCGTGGTCAACCAAGAAGAAGCCGACCGCGACATTCCGAAACTGCTGGCCGTGCCGGCGCGCGTGAGGTTCTTGTCGATTGAGCCGATGTTGGGTCCGGTGGACCTGGGCGCGGTATGGGTGCCAAACGTTGTCCTGCGCAACATGGTCATGGCCATCTATAGGCTGGATTGGGTGATCTGCGGCGGCGAGTCAGGCCCGAAGGCGCGGCCGATGCAACGCGAGTGGGCGCGTAGCCTGCGCGATCAATGCGAGTCGGCCGGTGTGCCGTTCCTGTTCAAGCAGTGGGGCGAGTGGCGCCCCACCATTACCGGCGAAGTAGCCATAGGCGCGCAGATCAAATGGGCCGATGGTTCTGTATCAATCCGCGCCGGAAAGAAGCTCGCCGGCCGCCGCCTTGATGGCCTCACGCATGACCAATTCCCGGAGTCCGTATGACCGACGACAAGCCCAAGCGCCAAGCCTTCGCGCCCGTGAAGCCGCTCTATGTGGACCCGGCCCAAGCCCCCGATGTGGTGCGCCTGCCACCGTCCACGATCTACGAACTGGAGCACGCTGGCCTGTTCCCGCGCCGCCGTCAACTCAGCGGCAAGCGCGTGGGGTTCCTGCTGCGCGAGCTGGAGGAATGGGCCGAGTCGCGGCCGGTGTCCACGATCCTCCCTGTGGCTGGGAAGAAGGTGGAAGCATGAGCGGAACCGTTTGGCTTGCGCGCATCGTCATCTACTCCGCAACCATTGCCGCGTGCTTTATGGCCGGGGCGGCATTCAAAGCGGATGCCTCCTGTACCGCTAATGGCGGCGAGCGAATGCGCTCCTTGTGGGGCCAGTTCAAGTGCTATGACAAGGCTTCGCTGAAGGAGATAAAGCCATGAGAGCGCCCACCTGTCGCATCCTGTCGGCCCTTGATCCCGCCGATCATTCCTGCACCGCCTGGTTCACGGTCAACGGTATCGAGACTTCGATGCGCTTCTCCCGGAACACTCAGGCGCATGAGGTGAACCGCCTCATTGCTGCTGCGTACAAGCGCGGCATGGAAGACGGCCAGCGCAGCCTTGCGAGTGCCGTGTACCGTGATCTGAAGGAGCATCTGTGACCGACCGCGAACTGCTAGAGCGCGCCGCCAAGGCTGCGGGCTATGCCGTCATTGGGTGGGACAACATGCTGCCCGACACGCCAATCGTCGCTGGCGATCGGTACGGCTGCGGTGCGACGGTGAAATGGGTCTGGATGCCACTCTGCGATGACGGGGATGCGCTGCGGCTGGCGGTGAAGCTCGGAATTGACGTGACTTACAAGGCATTTGGCGAAGACGAAGTGATGGTCAGCGCCAGCGAAGATCAATTCGACGGATGGTTCACGGAGCCGTACGGAGACGACAAAACCGCAGCCACCCGCCGAGCCATCGTGCGCGCTGCTGCCGAGATGGTGAAGCCATGAGCATGCGCACCATCAAGCGCCGGCATGACAAGGCCACGACTCGCGTTGCGATATTCCGATTCGGCAGCCTCTCCGTTCTGGCTTGCTTCAAGACCGCAGATGGCCGTACATGGGGCTTCGCTTCGCGCATCACGAAAGAACTGTTCCACGACGCGCCCGCACTGAAGTCGTGGCTTGAGCAAGCTTCTGGTTGCCCAGAACCAGCCGTGTTGCATGTTGCGTGGCTTAAATCAGTCGGCACGTCCTATGCACTCAGAGTCTTTGAGCGCGGCGCCTATTGGACTCCGATGGGCAGTTTCCTTGCGCCACTTCCGCATGAGGTGCGCCGATGAAGGTTCGTGCGATCAAGCGCCGGCACGATGCGCGCACGCTGCAGCAAGCGATGGCTGAACGTGCGTTCTTTGATCAATCAGTGCTGCCCGTAGGTGTTTTCAGCGGCTCGTCAGAGAAACTACGCCGAATGTTGCAGTTGGCGCGCTGTGGATGCAAAATGCGCTCGCCCTAGCCGGCGAGTGGTTGCCGGCCGACTCGCCCCCGTTACGTAGGCGTGCCCCCGCGCATACATGGGGTGGCGCCTGGAGAAAATTAGCGTGCCAGTGACAGCCCGGAAAGACGGGCATCTTCACGCATGCGACTTGTGCCGGCGCGGGTTGTACCGGCCGGGTAAGTGTCGGGTTACACCGGCAGTCAGGTGGCAGCCGTGAGGATGAATGCGCAGGCTGATGCGCAACTTCTGGGGTGTCTCACAAGCGCGGCCGCGCTTCCCCTGAGCAGGCTGAAAGGTCAATGTGAGAAGCCGGGGATCAGCGCCGGCCATCCTCAACCTTCAAGCGTGCGGCCCGTCGTTATGCGCGGGACGCCTCCAACTGCTGCACACTGGCGGGGCAGCCGGTGGGCCGCACCCTTGAGGGTGAAACAAACAGGGCTGGCCTGCCGATTGGGAGCCAGCCGGCGCCGTAGGTGGCTGCGTGGCCTTGTGCCGAATGCGGGCTGAGCGGGTCAGCGCCGGGAAGGGATCGGCACCCTCACTCGTTCATGAGCACGCGCCTGACTTCGGACTGATGACGTTGCAGCCCGGCTTTCTCTGCTGCAAGGCGCTCAACTCGTCGGCCGCCTTCTTCAGCCAGGCTCGCACCCTCTGCGAGTAGTCCTGCGATTCGCTCAAGTCGTCCGTCATCAGCGCAGCCGGTGGAAATGGGATCGGTGGCAACTGCTGCGGCGGCTTCGTTGCGCAGGCGCTCAAGATCACTGCGAGCAATGGCAGCAGAAGTCTCAGCGGCGCGCAGGCGGTCGGTAGTTTCACGGTCATTCCTTTCGGTGGACTGCATGAGCGCCTTGCCCTTGAGCCTGACGACTTCTGCGGCGGCATCCTTGGCGGCACTGGCTTCGCTGTCCGTCTTCCATGCGTGGACCTTCCACCCTGACGTGAACGCGATCCCTGCGGCCACCAGGGCGACGGCGACGTAGGTGTAGATCACCAGGGCCTCCAGTTGCGGATGGCGCGCAGCCATCCCATGATCTTGGCGCCCCAATTCTCAAGACTCTTGTTGTCACCCCATCCGGCCATGATTCACCCCTCAGAGTGCGTTGAGCGCCGTCTTGGCGCTTGACCACAGCATCAGGCGCTCAGGCAGGCCATTGATGCCACCATTGATGCGCCGGGTGATGCGGTCGAAGTCGCCGGCATCCGCAAGCGCATTCAGGCCACGGTTGGCCCAATACCACCCGGCCGACAGCGCAGCCCACTTCGGCAACTCCAGCGCCTCGGGCTGGGCCTCAAAGTCGGGCACGTTGGGCGCGTACTGGCGCAGCCCAATCGCAGTGGCGCGGTAGTTCGCGCGGCCGGTGGTCTGGATCAGGCCCCGGCCACGGTACTTGAAGCCGTCGCCCTTTTGCGTGTTGCCAAGGTCGGCCCGGCCTTCATAGCGCAACTGCTGTGGCAGCGGCCCCCACAACTCGCGCACGTAGATCAGGCGGCCGGACTCGTGCGCAATCTGGGCCAGGAATGCGGCCTGCCGGGCCGGTGAGTCAATGGCGAAGATGCCCATTGCCTCCGACAGAACCGGCGCCCACGTAGCCGCGCGCTCAGAGTTGCACAGCGTGGCGCGCTGTAGCACTTCAGCGGTAATCATGGCAAGTCCCTCGGTTGCATGCTCCCGCCGGCCACGGAATCCCATGACGCCGATTGCAGATCAGGGGCGCCGCGCAGGGCCGCGTCCACCTTGGCGACGTTGTGGCGCCAGACCTTCCACGATGTGCCCGTGGCGAAGCTGGCCAGGGCCGCATGCAAGATCAAGTCGCGCGAGCCGACGCTTCCAAACCGGATCACGTAGACAGTCTCTGAAACCGCCCACAGGATGACTCCGGTCAGGCCGATGAACTGCGGCCAGTTGTCCCGGAATGCGTTGCTGAAAACGCCGGCAGAGCATGCCGACATCAGAACCGCCAGGCACCCGATGCTGATGACTTCGCTCATTCTTGGACCCCCATCCACGATGCGATGCGTTTGCGTAGAAGCGTGCCGATGTCAAGCGCAAGCCATGTCGAATGCACCTTGGCGACGGCGGCCATGCCGAACAACCCCAGCAGGAACCCGGCCAGACCTTCCGACAGGCCGGACCATTGCGCCATGGCGGGCGCTGCGTAGTAGCTCAGGGCGCAGCCGCAAATCACCATGCCAATGCGGCGCGGCCATGGCATGTCGCCCATGAACAGAAGGGCGCCAGCAGCGCCTACAGGGCCTGCAACGATCTTGGCAATGTCGGGTGGGAGGTCCATGCGTCTGGTCCGTTGTTATGTGATGTTTGCCAACGTCACGATGAGCGCGACGAATGAACCCACTGCTGCGCCGCCGATGAACGCCACGGCTGCGGTAGCCGCAAGCCGCAAGCCGGGTCTCAGCTTCATGTCAGAGATGGGCCAGCGCCACCGGGACGCCGCCTGCAGCCGTGGCCACGAAGTCATACGGATCAACCGTGTGGGGCGCCACTTCGCCACGGGCCACGGCTTGCCGGTTGGCGTACCAATCCATGCCCTCCTTCAGCACGCCAGCGAAGCACGATCCGGCCATGGCGGCGGCTGCAGGCGGGATGCCGTACTGCGGCAGCAGGTAGGCGCCGATGGCGCGCGAGACTGTCGCGGCCACGCTGCCGTAGATGAAGTGGTTGGCCTTGTCGGCATCAAGCATCGGAAGATTCATTGCGGCTCCTTCGGGCATGAAAAAGCCCGCACGCGGCGGGCTCGGGTGGATGTGGTTGGCTACGGCCGCTCTGCGTCTGTGATGGCGGCGTCCAGAATCACAGCCGCGCGCCCGACGCCGATCAAGCCGGCCGTCTCCAGCGCCTGCACGCCCACGCGCGTTTCGGTGAAGTCCAGGTCGATGTACTGCGCCGCGTTGATCTTGGCCTGGTAGCGCCGGATCGTGGCCGCGTCGGTAGTGGCGCCGATGCTGGCCAGGTCAATGGCCACGGCCTCGGCATCGCTGAACCGGCTCAGAAAGGCAAGCTGCGACACGTAGCGCAAGACCGGCGGCACAAACGCGGGCCGGTCCAGTTCGGTGATCGTGGTGTTGCCAATCGTGATGGTGCGGTAGGTTTCGCTCATGGCCAGACTCAGAAGGTTTGCGCGGTGTAGCCGATGGCCAGCTTGTCGGTTTCCGACAGACTCGATGCCACCTCCACCACGCACGAAGTGGAGAAGCGCAGCGGCGCGCGGTGGGTGATGACGGTGGAAGGCGACTCGTAGATGACGCCAGCCACCACCGTGCCGTTGTTGGTTGCAGCAAAGGCCGGAGTGGTGGCATCGAACACCGAAATTCCATCCAGCGTGACCTTGCAGCGCAGAGTGCGGGATGTGGCGTCTTTGGTGTAGGCCATGAGGTGAGCCAGCTCGCCCGCGCCTGAAATCGTGAGCAACGTCTTCAGCGTGGCCGCCGTGAGCGCGCCCGAAAGCACTTCACGCGCACTGGCCGTGTACAGGCCCGACTGCGGCCCGGTGCCCGTGGTGCTGGTGCCGTGGATGACGCTCTTGGTGACGCGCTGGGTGGTGAACTGCGAAAGGGTGCTCATTCAGATGATCCTCAAGCCGATGCCGGCGCTGATGTACCGCAGGCCCACCGTGGCGGTGGAGTTGTCGATGGTCACGTCTTCGGCCAACCCCATGATGAGGTGGCCATTGCGTGCGATCACGTTGTCTGTGCGACCGTTGCCGGGGCTCACCCAGATCACATCGCCTGCCGTGAGCGCGGCCGGCAGCGTGGCGGTGCTGGCCGATGCGTGCGTCAACACGATGTGCTGGTTGGCCAGTAGCGCATTTGATGTGGTGGCGCTGATGACAAGCTGCGGCGCAGCAGAGCCGGCCAGCGCCCAATTGGCAGCATCCGCGCTCGGGTCCGTGGTGCCTGCGCCGGCCACGATGCGGCGGTATGTGTAGTACGTGGCGGGGCTCCACACCACGTCGCCCAGCGCGTAGCTGGTGCCGCTCACCCACAGCGTCGCCCCGGCTGATACGGCAGCGGATGCAGCGCTGGCATTGGCTGCTGACGCCGATGCGCCCGCCGCAATTTCGCTCAGCAGCGCCGCCGCCTGGCTGGCGGCCGACGCCACAGCATTGCCGTTGACGGCGCTCGCCTGCGCGTTGGCCTGCGTCACAAAGTCTGCCAACGCCGCCACAAGCGCAAAGGCCCGTGCGTTGAAAACGGCTACTGAATCTGTCGGCCCCGGCGGGGTCGGCAAGGCGGTAATGGTCATCAGGTCATCCCTTCAATGTCGAGTGAACAATCGCTCACGGTGCTGTATGCAATCACCACTTCAAAGGCTTTGTAGAAGCCATAGACCACGCTGCTTGCGTACTGGCCAGAGCCGATCCACAGGCACGGAATAGCGCGCAGGGTTGCGAGGTAGTCAATGACCGAATCAACCTGCCCCGACATGATCGGGATGGAGAAGTTGGCCCGCTTTGCAAACGCGCGCTGCACAAGCACGGTGTTGCCCCAGGTGTCGGTTTCCTTGCGGCTGTAGTCCACGATGCCGACTCGCGCGCCTTGCAGCAGGCCGACGCCGACTGAGCGAGCCTCACCGAAAAGCACCACGCCCACGGACATATCCACGGTGCCCGAGAAGTCAACGATCAGATCGCAGCCAAGGATGCCGGGGAGGTCCGTCAGCACCATCAGGGACGGCGCGGTGCGGGTGCCAAAGAACCATGCCCACCATCCCACATCAGGCGGGGTTGATGAGATATCGGTCGTGGTGTCATAGACCGTGCCCAGCGTCGAGTGCGTGAGCCGCACGCGAACGGTGTTCACGCCAGTCAGGTTCAAGGCCGCGAAAGCGTTGATGCCGCCGACAGGGCGCAGCGTGTAGGTCATGCTCCCGGTCGGGGCGGCCGTCACGGTGCTGTTGCTGCCGTCGAACATAGCCCACCGATTCGTGGGCGACACCTCAATCCAGTTCGTCGTGTCCGTCACCGGGTTGTGATTGAGGTTCCCGGCCGCCAGAGATTCGTAGATAAGGTGTACGTCCGTGGTGACAATGCAGCGGTCCCCGAGCGCATAGGTCGTGACGGCAGACCACGCGGCATAGTCTGCTTCGGTGACATCCGTGCTGATGAGCATGGCGTCAGTCACCGACACCGGCCGGACAACGATCAAGGGATTGGTCATACGGTCGTCCGCGTGGTTGGCATGCCGTCTGTCTCCCACCGTTCCATGAGCTTCAGCAGGCGAACCTGAAGGTCTGCAAGTGCCATGGCCTGCGCCCGGTTTTCGTCGCGCAGTTGCTGCACTTGGTCGGCAATGAGCGTGCTGCCTTGCTGGCTATCCCACCCGGCAGGGCTTGATCCGCTGTACGCGGACGGCACCACCAGGCCCATGCGGCCGGCGATGTCCAGCCCCGTGCGCTCAAGGCTTGCCGCCGTCTGGCCGCGCAGGCGCTGCACGTCAAGGTAGCTGCCGGCTTGAGCCTCGGCCACGGTCAACATGGCCTGCGCCAGCGCCGGCAGTGTCTTGGCGGCATCCTGGCTGCCAGCGCGGGCCTGCGCCGTCGCAATTGCGAATGCGCTCTGCGACTGCGCAAGGCTTTCAGCGGACCCGCTGCCCATCAGGGCGCGGATGCGGTCAACCTCACCAAAGATGCCATCGGTGACGGACTGCCATGCCGACTTCAGTTGCTCAGCAGCGCGGGCAGACTCCTGCTGCGCCGAAGTGGCATCGGCTTGCGCCTTGGCCATGTCCTCAAGCGCGTAAATCTGCTCCTTCAGAGCGCGATTCGACGGGTCCAGAGATGCGAGTTCACGGGCGCGCAGTTCTGCGGTGTTGCCCTGGAGTTCAAGGATGCGCTGCTCAAGACTCACACGCTCGCTCGCAATGGCCTGAGCCCTTTGCGCGGCTTCGGCTGCTGCGGCTTCTGCTGCGGCTGCGGCATCCTGCTCGGCCTTGGTGGCGTCCTCAAGCGCAAAGATGCGGTCAAGGATGGCGCGGTTGCCTTCATTCAGGGCGTTGCGCTCAAGCTCGCGCAGGGCTGCTGTGTCACCTTGAGCCTGCAGCAGACGCTGTTCAAGGGTGGCGCGCTCGCTCGCAATGGCAGCAGCAGCCTGGGCCGCCTCTTGGATGATGCGCTCAGCCTCTTGCGCAGCCTTTGCTGCATCGGCGGCGGCCTGCTGCTCGTCTTCCAGCGCGTTGATGCGCTCTTGGATGGCCCGGTTGGACGGGTCGAGTGCGTCAAGCTCGCGCTGGCGCAGCGCCGCTGTGTCGCCCTGCAGTTGCAGCAGGCTCTGTTCAAGCCCCAGGCGCTCGTTTGCGATGGCTGCAGCGGCTTGCGCAGCAGCGGCGGTCTGGGTGGCAAGTTCCTGCTCTGCTTCAGCGGCGTCCTGCAGCGAATAGATGCGCTCTTGCAGCGCTCGATTGCTCGGGTCCAGCGCGGCCAATTCAAGCTGACGGAGTGCCGCCGTGTCGCCCTGCGCCTGCAGTATCTGCTGCTCCAGGCCGCTGCGCTCACTGGCCACGGCTTGGGCGCGCTGGGCCGCTTCTTCCTGCGCCGCCGTCGCGGCTTCAAGGGCTGCGATCTGCTGCTTCAGGGCTTCGTTGTAGTCGTAGCTGGCAGCGATCAGGGCCTTGTCCGAATCGGACACGCCAGCGCTCAGCGATGACAGGTCAACGGCGCGCTGAAGTTGGTTCGCTTCGGTCGTGCGGCCACTGGCGCGCAGCAGGTTGATTTCAAGGCTGCGCTGATCCGCAAGCAGGCCGTCCTTCGCCTTCTGGCCAGCCTCGGCCATCTTGGCTGCGGCGTCGGCAATCTGCTGTGCCGTCAGTTCGCTGGAGTTGCCCAGCGTATCGGTGGCGGCCACCACGCTTGCGAAGGCCGGCGCAAGCTGCAGCAGGGCGGCATAGGCTTCGCGCCCGGCCGTTGTGGTCAGGTCTTGCGCATCCACCAGCGCACGGTAGGCTTCTCGCGTGGCCGGAACGGTGTTGATGCCGAACCGCGCAAGCTCCTGCCCAAGTTGCGACGTGGCCAGCGCGGCGCGCTCAGTCTCGCTGTAGAAGTCCTGCAGGTACTGGCCGGCAGCCTGGCGGAAGCCGTCAGTGCCGCCGAACAACTTCTCAAGATCAACCGCAGCCTGGCCGCCGTCGATAGACGCCTGCAGGGCCGTCTTGCCCAGCAGGTTCAACACCTCATTCGTGCGCGAGATGGCCGCGCCCACGCGGTCAATGGTCTGTGAAGTGGTTTCGCCGTAGGTCTTCAGCGGCGCAATGGCCGTGGCCCAGCCGTCCACCAGGGCATTGCCGTACCCTTCAAGCGCGCCCATGAGCGCGGCATTGATCTCTTCCTGGGTGTTGCCGTTGTTGAACTCCAGCGAGATCGACTTCGTGACGCTGGCCAGCTGCTCAGCCGGCAGGCCCAGCGCGGCACCGAACTGCTGCGCTTGCTCCAAGATCGACTTGGATGCTTCATCAAGGAAGCGGCCTACGTCTTCGGGCACATCCTTGGTGATGTTGTAGCTCTTGCTCCTGCGCAGCCAGCCGCCCTTTTCATAGATGTGGTCGTAGGCGCTGCCGCTGAAGTCCCCGCCGCCGAAGGTGCCGGTGATGCCGGTGGCGGTGATCTTGGGATTGGCGCGGCCAAAGGTCTTGGCCCAGGCGGTGGCGCCCGACAGAATGTCGGCCCACTTGTCACTCAGGCCCAGCTTCGACAGGCCGGTGGCCACGTCAGCAGACAGGCTGCCATACAACCCGCCAATGCCGCCAAGAAGCGCGCCGCCGGCAGGATTGATGACGTTGCGCGCCTGGTTGCGCCGGAACCCATCGTCGTAGGCTGAACTGGCCACGTTGGCGTAGATCGCGGCAATCGCGGCCGGGCCGGCAAGCGCACCAGCGCCCATGCCGAAGCCGCCGGCATAGTTGCCCGCGCCGATCATGTTTCCTGACGCGGCGAGCGCGGTCCCGATGCCGCCAGTCCCGGTCAGTGCAGAGCCCATACCAAACGCAGTGCCGAAGGTGCCAAACGCGCCCAGCGAGCCCAGTCCAGCAGCCGTGCCAAGGGTCGAGCCAAAGCCTGCCGAACTGCCGCCAAGCGCACCCATGCCGGCGTTGACGAACGGCTGAATCGCGGCCTGCACGATAGGCTGCAGCACCATGTTCTTGAACAACCGCTTGACGTACTCGGCGCCCTTGTCGCCGCCTTCGATCAAGGCTTCTGCAAGCCCTTCGCTGAT
>OFQV01000129.1_pt1 | contig 22143 bp, 27 predicted proteins | sample 1542971 | NCBI WGS metagenome assembly OFQV01 (sample SAMN07774229, study PRJEB24372) | wastewater metagenome | isolation source: WWTP Cannobio (Effluent) | place: Italy: Cannobio | collected 2016-01
GGCCGGTATGCCGTGATGACCCGATCCCCGAGGTCGACGCTGACGTGGGTGGAGTCAATGACCGCGACGACTGTGCCTTGAGTGACCCGCAACCCAGCGTTGGCCGCGTCGCGGATCGTGCGGGCCAGGTCCTCGACCGAGGTCATGTCACTGCCTCACCATCATCGTGACCGGCATCAACGCCGGGGCATCGTCCGGGCCAGACAAGGTCAAGTCCCACGACTGCACCCGATACACGCCGCTGACACCGGCCTGGTGACGGGTCAACGCGACCGGGTCCCGGTAGCCGAGGTCGGGCCGGGCCGGGACGGTCACCTGCACCGACTGTTGCGGGCGTGCCCACCGCTCACCGGACATGCGCGCCAGCGACTCCGCCGCCGCGACCGTCGTCACGGTCGAGGACTCGATCCGTTGCTCGGTCACGATCGTTTGCGAGTCGGCGTCAGGGTTGGTCCACACGCCCACGACGGGCGGGGTCACGTCCGGGGACGTCGACACCACCACGACCCGCCGCGGGATCGTGGACGTCTTCGTGCCTGACTTGAGCTCGACCACGGGACACGCCGGACCCTCCTGCCAGTCCGCCACGACCGCGGACGGGTCCGGGTCCGGGCGCACCGTGATCGTGCCGAGCCGATCCGTGCGCACCACCATCCCCGCCATCGCCGCGATCTCGGTCCAGTCCTCCGCCGGGTCACGGTCCCACAACTCGTACGACGCGGGCAGCGTCGCTGTCGAGGGCGCGATCGACACCGGGAAGCCTGGGGCGACCGTGTCGAAAAGGCGTTGCAGCGCAGCCGAAACGGTCATGCCGCCGACCTGCACCACCGACGCACCATACTTGCCGCGGCGCGCGACCGAGAGCACATCAAGGCCCGGCACACCGATCGACAAGGTGCCGTCGTCGGTGACTTCGGGGTCCTCCACGATCAGGGTGCCGGCGGGGCATTCCATCCACCCGGCCGTGGTGAGGATGCGCCACCAGACCCGCAGCATAGTCCCTGAGCGCCCATCCAGCAGTGAGGTTGTCGACACCGGCACCATCGCCGGATCCACGAGCGCGAAAGATCCGCGCCACGACTCGGCCTGGCCCCCATCGAACGACACCCGAACGCCCGTGCATGGGACGTCCCCGAGAGACTGGCCGTCGAGGGATACCGCTTCAACGCGGGAGGACAGGGTGCGGCGTGGTGCGGTGACCGCCGCCCGCCACTGCGGTGAGGTCACGTCCTGTTGCCACGTCACGCCTGCTCCACCCACGACACCGGCAGGTGATAGATCGACGAGAGAGCGGTCTGTGCCAGACGTTCCCACTCCGGTGGGGACACGCGAGCCGCCCGGATCGGCCGATGCGGCTGCCCATCGTCAGGGCACATCACGATCCACCACACCGACCGGTCCTTGAGCCACGCCAGCAGCTCGGCCCGCTCGACCAGAGTGTCTGTGGCTAGCACCAACTCGCCTCGCTCCCCCGCTTGGGGGGTCGAGTCCACTCGGGCACGGGTCGCGCCCAACCCATACGTGGCGGTGATGCCTTGCACGATGCCGCGGCGTGTGTCGGTGACCGGTGAAACCTTGAGGGCGGTTGCACGGTCGGCGTCGTCCACGAGCCAGCACCCGTCCGGGGTGGCGGTCACGGTCTGCTCCGTGGACCATGCCGACGTCATCGGCACACCCTCCACGATCGAGCCTTGCCGTGCCCGGATCTTCACGGCCGTCCCGTTGGCGGCGAGCACGGACGTCACGGTCATGGTTGTGGCTGTGGCGGTCCGGGACGTCAGTGGCGTCCACGTCACCCCGTCGAGGGCCTGCTCGATCTGCACGACGTTACCGACGGTGACGCCAGAGACGACGACCTGCACCGGAGACCCGGCCGTGACCGTGAGTGTTGGAGTCGCGGGCGGGGTCCACGACACGGTGAACGTCGCGCCGAAAGCACCCGACGAGACGCGCTTGGACACGCCCCCGGACTGGTACACCTGCACCCACGCCTTGAGCAACTGTCCGTTGTTCCACGGCGTGGACGGTGGCGCCGTGATCGACGTGCCTGCGTTCTGGATGACACCGGAGTCCCACAACGCAGCCGACGCGTCGTTGGAGATGGACGGCAGGATCCACACCCGGTGCGCGGCGATGACGCCCGTGCCCGGCGACGCAGTCCACGACACCGTCGGCGACAGGTCACCCGCAGGAGAGGACACGGTCGGTGTCGACACCGTCGGCGGGGCGTCAGGGTAGATCGCCCGCTCGGGGGACCACGTCCAACCCGACACCCACTGAGTCCCCACACTCCACGTGTAGGCAGCGTTCGCGGTCAGAGTCGACCACGTCCAAGCCCATAGCACGCCCGTGCCTGACATCGGGATTGACCATTCCGTGCTCGACAGCGACCCGTCAGCGCGCACCCACGACGTGGTGCCACCCGTGACGAGCTTGACCTGGTACATGTCGTCCACACCCGCGGGGGTCGTCTTGTGCGGGCTCTCCCACGACAGCACGATTGGGAGCGTCGCGTCGACGTGTGCGGCAGCGGCAGGCTCGATCAGGGAAGGTGGCGGGTACGACGTGGACGGAGGCTGCACCTCATACGAGTAGCAGTCCACACCCGAGGCGACACCCGGCAGCGACACATACCCGGCATCACACGGCACCGTGAATGTGGCCTGCCACCAACGGTTTTCGTCCTGCCACTCCGCGCCCTGCCGCCACGTCGCCGGAGCCATCCCCGACGACTGCCGCGCCCCATCCACCAGCAGCACAGACCCGTTGGTCTGGATCGTCAACCCCGACTGTGACGACGTACGCCCGATCTGCCCGGCTCCCGTGAACACGACGAGCTTTACGTGCGTGGCCGACACCGTGAGCGATGACGCAACATCCGCGGCAGACAGAAGCTTCCACCACGCCTTGTGACCCGTGGGCACCCACCCGGCAGAATCCGGACCGAGCGGCGAGAGCTGCCCTCCACAGTGCACCCACGCCAAATCACCCTCGGCCGTACCAGCCGGCCATGTGATCGTGGTCCGCCCCGCAGGAGACACCTTGCCCGAGTAGGCACCACGCACCGTCACCGGCATGTCAGACACTCCTCGAGTAGGCCGTGACCAGTTGCGCCGTGACCTCGCGCGTGATCGAGTCCACCGGCCCGAGACGCAGCGTCGCCCCATCAAGAGCTGCGCGGATGGTGGCTGGGTCGAGCGGGGTGGCCGAGGCAGTGGTGGTGACGCTGGCCCTCGTGGCGTATGCCGCGGCGGGTGCCGTGCGCATCGTCGAGAAGTCGACGGCGCCGCCCTCGGCGAAGCGGAGCATGCCGTGCCGGATCTGCTGACGCATCCGATAGATCGCCGCCTGACCACCAGCCAGGTCGACCTCGCGTGCAGTGAGGACGTGCTCACCATTGGACAGGCGCGCCGTGATCGAGTCCGACGTGGCCGTCCCCGGGCCACGGACAGCGCCACCGGAAGCGAACTGGCCGACGTTCTCCCACGCTCCACCGGAGTAGACCCGTGACACCGTCACGGTCACGCTCTTGGACTGGATCGCCTGAAGTTTCGCCTGTATCCCGGCCAGAGCCGACATGGCCTGTGTCGTGTTGGCGTTGATCGTCACGGTCTTGCCCTGCAGTTTGTAGATCTGCCCGTCGAGCATCACGACCCGCTCACCGGAGGCGGTCGCGCCGATCTCTTGCACCTGAACGGTCTTGCCGTCGAGGCCGAAGATGGAGCCGTCGAGGGTGAGCACGCGCCGGTTCGACTTGTCCGCGCCCGCCTCTTCGACCGTCACGGTCTTGCCTTCGAGGTTGAAGATGCTCATGCCGAGGTCGAGCACCTGGGCGGTGGACTCGACCACACCGACCGCCTCCACGACCGGGCGAAGTTCGTCCGGGATCAGACCCATGGCGTCGGCGAGTTGAGCCGCCATGTCGGCGCTGCCGGTCATGGCGGTGGCGACCTCGATGAAGGCTTCGCGCTGCTGCTGCATGGACGCGTGGATCTCATCCGCGCCGCGACCCATGTCCATCTGCTTGGTGACGACGGCCAGTGACGCCTCGGCCACCTTGTCGAGCGCCGCCCGGCGCTCATCCATGGTCGCGTTGCCGTCCTTCATCGCCTTCTGGGCGTCGGCGAGGGCGTCACGATAGGACCGCAGCGCGGCCTGCTCGGCCCGCACTCCGCCGCCCATCATCTCGATGGCGTTCTGTGCCTCCTGGTAGGCCTTCGCGGCGTCCTGAGCGGCCTTGGCGGACTCGTCGAGAGCACCGCCGAGTTTGTCGACGCCACTGACGGCGCCGGCCGCTGAATCGCCCGCGAGCTTCTGCTGACTCTCAGCCGCCGCCAGCGCCTCGGTGTAGCCGGGCATGAGCTTCTTGACTTCGTCGACTGAGTGGCCCGAGGCCTTCGCGCTTGTCGCGATCTGGTCGAAGATGGCCGCTGCCCGGTCCGCATGGCCGGACTGCACGAGGCTGGCCAGGACGTCGCCGACCTCCTTGAATGCGTCCTTTGATCGCGCGATATCGCTTGAGTTCCGCCCGCCGAGCGCGTTGAGAATCGAGCCGCCAACGTTGTCGATCTGCTGCGCCACGCCGGGGTTGAACGCCGCATCCAGCGCGGTCCCTATGTCGGTGATGGCACCGTCGTAGATGCCGCCCAACTTCGAGCCATCCGCGAGGATCCGGTTCAGCGTGGCCGCGGCGTCCTGAGAATCCAGGAGTGCGAGCGTCATCTTCTCAACGCCGAGCGTGTTGGACCCTGTCGTGCTCGAGAGAAGCGCGGCAGTCTGTAGTACCGCAAACGACTTGGCGGCGATCGCCGCTGCCTTACCTGCACGGTCGAGGCTGGACGCCATGGCCGGCACGTCAGCTTTCAACTGCTGGACCGACTTGTAGAGCTCGTAACCGCTCGTGGCCGCCTTGAGGACTCCGCCACCAAAGAGCAAGGCTCCCGCCGCCGCGATCCCCAACGAGGCCCCGGCGGACTGGATGGGTTCAGGCAGGGACGACACGGCCGACGCAAACGACCCGAGCGCTTCCGCTCCCGCGGTGATGATCGGGGCGACCGCGCCACCGAAGGTGATGAGCGCGTCCTTGGCCTGGTTCCACGCCACCTGGATCCGGGCGGCGTCGGTCTCGTAACGCTTCGCTGCCTCGGCGGCCAGCGCGGTGTTGTCCTGCCACGCCTGCGAGCCGAGCGCGATGGACTCGGTCAGCATGTCCGAGGCCCCGGCGAGCCGCAGGAAGACTTGGGCGTTCTCGGTGCCCTTGAGACCCACTTCCTTGAGCGCGGCCGCCGCGTCGCCTCCGCCCTTGTTGATGCGGTCCAGCCCGGCGACGAACATCTGCACGGCCGTCACCGGGTCGCGCTGCCACTGCGCAGCGAACTCCTGAGCGGAGACGCCTGCCACCTTGGCGAAGGCCTCCAGCTTGTCCCCGCCGGACTTGACGGCGGAGTTCATGGAGATCATGGCCCGCGACATCGCGGACCCGCCGAGCTCTGCCTGGATGCCGACCGAGGCCATCGCGTTAGCCAGCGACAACACACCAGCCTCAGACGCGCCGGCGACCTTCCCCGCGCCGGACAGCCGCTGCGCGAGCGCGAGGATCTCGGACTCGGTGGAGGCTCCAGCGTTGCCGAGGGCGACGAGGGTGGCGGCGAAGTTGTCGACCTCGTCGCCGCTGGTGCCCATCACGTTTGCGATCTGCGCGATGCTGGTCGCGGCCTCGTCAGCGGTGAGGTTGGTCGTCTCCCCGAGGTCGATCATGACGCGGGTGAAGCCGAGAATGTCGGCCTGCCTGACCCCGAGCTGCCCCGCGGCCTCCGCGACCGCAGCGATCTCCTGGTGCGTCGCCGGGAGGGTCTTGGCCATGTTCCGCAGGCCCTGCTCGAGCGCAGCCATCTGCGCCGGGGTGCCGTCGACTGTCTTGTTGACCCCAGCCCAGGCGGACTCCCAGTCGATGGCGGCCTTGCCTGCGACACCGAGGCCGGCGGCGAGGGCTGCGCCGGCCGTGAGGCTGGCGCCGCTGATCTTGTCCCAGTCGGCCGTGCTCTTCGAGACGCTCGACGTCAGGCTCTTGCCGAAGTCGGCCGTGGCCGTCTTCATCTTGGTGAGGCCGGCCAGGTAGCCGTCGATCTTGGCGGTGTACTCGGCAACGATCTTGCGCTCAGTCACGAGTCACCACCCCTTTCAGGTCGAGGCGTCGGGGAGGGGAGGGTGGAGACGGTGCCGCGGGTTTGGGACGAGCGACACGGCCCACTGCAGACCGGCGAGGTCCTGCGGCTCGTACGACTTCGCCCACCGGGCCTGTGACCGGGCGAGCGCGGTGCAGGCCAGGCATTCCCACGGTGCGCCGGTCTCGTAGTGCGCGACGTGGTCGGGATCGGCGATGTCGTGCGCTGGGTTCATCGTTTCGTCGCGATGGTGGCCGCATCCGGCGCAGATGCCGGACTCGTGGATGCGCAGCGCCCGGATGAGGAGCCGGTCCATGTCGGTCAGTGCAGCCCCGGGTGGTCGATGGCCCCAGAACGTGAGGGGGGTGAACCCCCACTCACGCGCCGCCCTCAGGTCTTCGACTGCTTCGCGATCAGCGCGGAGGACTTCAGCGAGAAAGGGGCGTCAACTCCCACCCCACTGTTCGCGAGGTTGGCGGTGCGGGCGATGGTCTGCATGAAGTACGCGCCGAGGCCCGGGGTGCCGCCCTCGATCCCGGTGTGCAGGGCGTGGAGCTGCTCCCATGTGGCAGTGACCGGGGAGCCGTTGATGGACACGACCTGCGCTGCCCAGCAGCGGTAGTCGAATTCGGTCAGTTCCGTGCCTTCGCCGTAGCGGCCGATGATGGTGGTGTCGTCGACGGTTTCGGCGCGGATCTTCTCGATCTCGCCGTTGCGCAGCGCGCGGAACTTCCATCGCGCGACCGAGGCGAGCATTTCTTCACGCGTGGCCTCAAGTTCTCGGGCGATCGCGAGGGCTGGCGAGGGTGTCATGGGGCGGTCGTCGTCGACGTCGGAGATGTCGGGTCGCTCAAGTTGGGCCTTGAGGTCCTCGATGACACCCATGAGCTGCGGCTTGCCGCACACCTCGACGGTGCGGGTGATGAGGGCGGTGCCTCGAATGAATGCGTCGAGGTCGAAGCCTGCGACGTCGGGACGGGGGTCGTCGGTGTCGACCTGCTGGCCGAAGGCGTTGCTGTTGGTGCGTGGGGACATGGCGGGGTGCTCCTTTGGGGTGTGGTGGCTCCTGGCGGGGGTGGTGCGAAGGAGGGTGCGGCCCGGGCCCCAGGAGGAGCCTCCATCCCGGGCCGCACCCGGTTCTTGTCAGGCGACGAGGGCGACGTCCTGCAGGACGGGACCGTTGACGAAGGGCTTCTGCTTGACCTTGCCCTTGGTGTTGCGGGTCACTGGGAGCTTGACCTGCGGGCCGAGCTTGACGGGGATGACGTCGACCTTCTGCGCGGCCGCGGCGGCGGTGTCGTAGTCCATGCCGTAGCGGGCGACGAAGTACCCCGAGGCCCCGCTGGTCATGGCGGCGTAGGCCTTGTTCGACACCGACGCGGGGTTCTGGACGTCGTAGATGTACTGCATCTCCTCGACGCTCCAGGTGACCGCTCCGACGTCCTCGAGGATCTGCTTGAGGCACACCCGGTCGTCGGTGATGGTGGCGACGGATGCGCCGGGGGCGAAGTCACCCGTGAGGTAGCAGGTGACGTCGAGGCTGGTGGCGGCGTTGAGGGCTGCGGCGACACCGGGCGCGGCGGGGTTGGCGAGGTTGGCCAGCGGCACCCACCAGACGCGCAGGGAGGCGTCGGAGATGAAGCCGGGGGGGACGGTTGCGGGCATGTCAGTTCTCCTTGGTGGTGCGGGTCTTGGCGCTCACGGCCTTGGTCTCTGCCGGCTGCTCGGGCTCGCTGGGCTGCTCGGGCTCGCTGGCGGGTCGGGTCGTCGGCTGGCCGGCGAGGTCGGTGCGCGGCTTCGAGGGCAACGGGTAGCCGAAGCTGTCGACGGCCGGTTCTCCGTCGAGGATGGTGTAGTCCTTGAGGCCCTCGACGACGACGCGACGCAGTGACTCGTGGCCGTTGGGGCCGGAGACGCGCACGATCTCGTAGTGGTTGGGCTGGGTCTCGGCCGCTTCGGGGGCGGCTGCGGTTTCACTCATGTGTGTGGCCCCTTTCGTGGCCTCGGTGTTCACGCGTCGCCGACTGCGACACGGAAGATCAGGGGGAGGTACGTCCGCGACGGCGACGGCACGTCGTCAGTGCGCGGGATCGGGTCGAACGGATCGACACGACAGATGCCCCCACCGGGTAGGCGTTGGCCGTGCAGGGCGGAAAGGACCTTCGCGACGGCCAGTTCACACCGGTTTTGGTCCCCGCCCGCGGCGGTGACCTGGAATGTGGCGCCCAGGGTGCCGCCGGTGCCGGTGAGTCGCTCGTCCTCGCCTGGCAACGCGGCGCCGGTGTAGAGGCAGGCGTACATGTGTGCTCGACCGTCCGGGTCGACCGCGACGTCCCGCGAGGGGGCGCCGTAGCCGACGCTCGGGTTGGAGTCGTCGGGTCGACCGTTGAACACTTGCAAATTCGCCTGCGACACAAGCCGACCCAGCGCCCAAGCGCGGACGGTCACAGCGCAGCCCGCCCGATCTGCTCCAGCGCGGTGACGAACGCGCCGGCGTTGCGGTCGAACGCGGGCCCGAGGAACGCGTGGGGCGCCATGCGGGAGGTGCCTTCCTCGACGAAGCGGGCGTATGCCGCCGTGAAGTAGGTGACCCCGGACAGCCCATTCTTGGAGCGTCCACCGGAGTTCCGCAGGTTCCCGGTGTCCACCGGCGCGAATGCTTGCGCGTCGCGCAGCGTGTCGGCGGTGGCCTTGTCGACGGCCAGAGACGCCAGGCGCACGGCCTTGGCTCCGGCGGCACCGAGGTCGGCCGTGACCTGGTTGAGCCCATGAATGGTGACGTTCACGAGGGGCTCCCTTCTACCGCTGGACGTGCGTGCAGATGAGGTCGCGCGTGAACCGTTCGCTGCCCTCTTGCGGATCCTCGACAATCAGCACCTGGTCGTGGAGGCCTGCAGTGTCGTTGATGACGTCGTAAGGCACGACGGTCCAGCCTTCCCCGATGGCGGGGGCGTCGAACAGCAGTTGCACGAGGTATGAGCGGTGAGTGACCTGCTCGTCGGCTTGCGGGGTCGACTGCGCGTCGTTGAGGGCTTGGATGCGGCAGGGATTGTCGTAGACGGGGGCGCCGCGGTTGAGGGTGGTCGACTCGGTGACCGGGTCCCAGCCCTTGACCTGCAGCGCCGGATCGTAGATGCGGCACTTGGCGTTCATGCCGCCGGCCGCGACGGGCGCGTGGTGGCGGGACCAGCCGGTCGGGATGACCTTGGTTCCGGGTAGGGGACTCACAGACCCCACACCTGATGTCCGGTGTGCTCCGGCCGCCACGACCCGTAATAGACGGTGTCGACGATGTCGAAGATGTCGGGGTCTTCGCCCTCGATCTCGCCCTCGGCGGCTGCGCGGGCGCGGTAGTTCTTGGCGAGGGTGCGAAGCTCAGCCGAGACCGCGGGCCCGTCCGTGGACAGATCCTGGGTGCGGATCTTCTTCGAGACCAGCACCTCGGAAACGGCGATGACCTCGAGTGCGTCAGCGGCGGCCGACCACGGCCCGGGGGCCGCGTCCCATAGCGCCCTGAGTTGATCGGTCGCGAGCAGTGGCGGCTCGGTCGTGTCTGCGATGCGCAGCCGCAGCACGAGCAGGTCGTCCTCGGTCATGTCGGCCACGGTGTTACCTCCCGGCAGTGGGTTGGTGGGGGCGCAGGTCCGCTGCTACAGGGAGTGAAAGGCGAGCCCGCGACAGGCTCAGCGTTACCCGCCGCGGCCTCCCCAAGCGGCCTTCGGTCCAGGTGATCTGGGATCGTCCGTGCGTCGCGGTTCGGGACCGTTGACGCCCCCACCGCGCCCCGCCCGGGTTGTCTCTCCCGGGCGGGGACGGTCAGGGCTCAGCGGCTCACTTGGAGCGGCTGGGCGTGGCCGGCGCCTTGGCGTCGGCGACGGCCTTCTCGAGTTCGTCGACCTTGGCCTGCAGTTCGGCGACCTTCGCCTCGGCGTCGGTCGCGCGCTGCTCCGCGGCGGCGACCTTCGCGTCGATCTCGGTCGCGTCCTCCTCGGACTCCTCGACCTTGGGCGCCTTCTTCGCACCCTCGGGCAGGAGGTCCGTTCCGATCCACGACGACGGGACCGGGTTGGCGAATCCGTCGATCTGGTTGCCGTCGGCGTCGACGACGTTGACCCACTCGATCTTCTGCGTCATCGTCACCACCCGGCCTTGGTGAGGGTGGTGCCGGTGCCGTCGGACGCGAGGGTGAACTTGGGGTCACCCTGAGCGCCGCCGGTGATGTGACGGACACGGAAGTAGATCGTGTCGTCGTCGAAGGAGCCGGCCTCGACGGGGACGTCGCCGCCACCGATGGAGACGCCCTGGTCCTTCTTCACCCGCAGGTCCGGGGACTCCTCACCCGCCATGAAGACGGTGAAGAGCGCCGGGCGCGGGTTGCTCGGCACCGGGATGACGTACCACGCCGTGCCCGGCAGGTTGTCGAGGACGTCCCACGCCTGACCCGCCAGCGGGTTGGCCTCGACGACCTCCACACCACCGGTGGTGGTGCGGATCTGCTGGGCGCCGAAGAGCCGGGACGCGACGAAACGCAGCGCCGGACCGACCACGACCTTGAGCGGTCCGGGGTAGAGCAGGTTGCCGTCGACGTCCTTGATGGTCGTCAGGGCCGTGATGGCGGCCTGCACGTTGTCCGCGTTCAGCGCGCCGGTGTAGATGTTCTTGTTCGCCGGGTTGAACAGGGCCGTGTTCGGGGCGCCGGTGAGCGGGTTCGCCAGGGCGGCGAGCGTCGCGGCGTCCTCGGTGGCGCGGGCCTTGGCGGCGAAGCCGGACGGGATGCGCTGCAGCTCGTTGAGGCGGTCATTCTTGCGGGCCTCGAAGGTGTAGCCGTACTGCTCGCCGTACTTCTCGCCCTTGATGGTGATCTCGGCCGAGGAGGTGGTGGCCTCCGGGTAGTTGGTGTGCTCGGGCACCTTCGCGAGGGTGCCGCGGCCACCGAGGAGGTCGACGTACTTCTTGGGGCGGAAGTCCGTCACGACGGTGCGCGCGGACACCTTGGTCCACTGAACCGGCATCCGGTCGTACTCGGCGAGCAGCGCGCGGTCGAAGACCTCACCAGCGGCCGAGACGAACAGGTCACTGGTGGTGAGGGCTTCGTTGACGGCCTGACGCGCGCGCGCGTTGCCGCCCCACGCGAGACCGAGCAGGCGGCCGGTGTCGTCGATCTCGGCCTCGGAGAGACCGATACCACGCAGGGGGGTGTGGAGGTCGCTGATGCCGAAGGACTCGGCGAGCGCCTTGATGTGGGTGCTCATGATGTGTTGGCCTCCTCAGACCTGAGCCGGGCGGACGATGACCTTGCCGGAGGTCGCGGCGCGCACCCCGGTCTCACCGACCTTCGGGACGGTGTAGCCCCACACGGCACCGGAGACCGTGATGGAGAGGATGGGCGCGGTGGCGCCAGCGCGAGCGGTGAGGTAGACGGCGGTGCCGGGTCCGGCGATCGCGCCGGCGACCTCGTACTCGTAGGAGCGCGAGTCCGTCAGGACCGTGGCGTTTCCGGCCGGGTTGCCGCCCTCACCGATGTTGGTGGCGGCGACGCCGTTGAAGGCGCCGACGCGGACCGGGTCACCGGCCTTGGTGCCGGCGACGACGGGCAGGGAGAGTTCCGCGGCGGGGCGCATGTACTCGTTCTTCATGGGTATCAGCCCTCCTGGGTGATGCCGAAGGCGGCCATGATGGACGCCGTGGATTCGGTGGCGGTGATGGTGCCGCCGGTGGTGGTGCCGGTGGCGCCGAAGCCGGTAATGGTGCCGGCGCCGGCGCGCTGCGCGGACTCGGCCACGGCAGCCTCGACAGCGGCCGTGAGTGCGGCGGTGTCGACGTCGCCGGCCGGGACGCGGGCGGCGAGGCCGTCGCGCTCCAGCGCGGTGAGGGAGTTGGCGCCCTCGACGGCGTTGATGGTGGCGGTGATGAGGTCGCCGCGGTCGCGCTGGGCGAGGGCCTCGCGGGCCTCGTCGCGCTCCCGGATGGCCTGCTCGCGCTCAGATTCGAGCGTGGGCACCCGGCCGGCGGCCTCGGTCAGGTTGGCGAGCTGCGCCTCACTGATCTCGGGCATGATGGTGTCCTCCTTGGACTCCTGGGTGATGGGTTGCCCGGCCGGTGCCGGGACACTTAGGGAGGCGCGCGGAGCGGCCTCGTTGATCCAGGCCGTGACGGCGCGGCCTTGGATGGTGTCGACGCTGAGCGGGGACGCGACGAGGAGCGCGTCGATGACGCGCGTGATCTGGAGGCTCGTGCTGCTCTCGGTGGTGGCGGTGACCGGCACGTACTCGGTGCGGGCCCGGACCTCGATCGGGTCGCCGTCGGCTAGGACCGCGGTGCCGTTGTCGGCGAGGGCGTACGCCTGCTGGTAGATGGCGCTCGAGTCAGCATCCTCGCGGGTGAACCACGCCGTGGTGTCGTCGAAGTCGCGCAGCCACAGCCACACGTCCTCGGCGCCGTATGCCGCACGCAGCGCCGCATTGAGCGCCTCGCGGGTGTCGTTGCTGGTGGCTTCGTCGACGCGGGTCCGGGCCGATTCCAGGGCGGACAGGACCATGCCGCCCCTTCCCGCTTTCGTCACGAAGTCGACGGACTCGGCGGCCAGCAGTTCGGTGATGATGGTGCCCTTGCGGCCCTCGGCCTCACCAACCGTGGTGTCGGCGTACGCGCGAAGGCTGACGCCGATGGCCTTGACGAAGTCCTCATCACGGAAGAGGTCGCGGTAGGGCTTGAAGATCTTCGCCTCGGCCATGAGCCCTTGCTGCGGGTCCCATCGCGCGTCGCTGTCGAGAACTGCGACCAGGTCGCGGACGCTGCGCTCGGGTCGGTCGTGCTGCTCGGACTCGCTGGGGTGGTCCATGTAGAGGTGCAGGTCCTTGCCGAACACCTTGGCCGTGGCCGCGTTCTCGAGGACCTTGGGCCCGTACCAGCCGCTTGAGCCCCACCCAGGGCTTGCGATGACAAGGGGAACGATGCCCTTCTCACTGACCTCGCCGAGGCTGTTTGGCGTGGCCTCGCGGATGAAGGTTCGAGACATGGGCGTGACCTCCGGGTCAGGGGCGAGAATGGCGGGGTGGGTATGGATGACGACGCGGACTGCGCCGGGCACGTCTGGCAGGTGATCGGGGTTCTGCTAGACCACGACGGTGCAGGGTTGGAGAAGGAGTGTGTGCGCTGCGGCGCGCTCGTCGTCGTCGCTGGTGACGAGCTCGGCGGCTGGGTCGGCTAGGACGCCTTCGCGAGCAGGGCGCTTACCGGGGTTGGGACGATCGAGTCCCGCCAGCCGTCGGTGGATCTGCGCGTGGCCAGGTCGCTCCACTGGATCTGTCCGCTGTTGAGGAGCGCGAGCCGGTCCTTGCCGAGGATCGCGGTCTGCTGCTCGGCTGGGAGGTCGTCGAACACTTGCCGAGCATCGGGCAGGACCGAGGGCGGTTCGTCGATGTCGAAGCCGAGGTCGGCCCACGACTTCGTCGTCGGGACGGACGTGCAGCGGCCCTGCTGGTGGTCGATCGGGCCGAAGTCGTCGACGCCGTGGACGCTGCCGTGCATGGACCAGCACGACGGGCACGTGCGGGCGTCGAGGGTGGCGACCCACGTCCACCCGGTCAGCACGTCCGTGTTCGCTTTCCGCTGCGCTCGTGACGCCTCACGGTGCGCGTCCAGCATCTCGGTGCGGGCGATGACGAGCGCGCGAGTGAGGCCACCGTTGAAGTGGCTTTCGACCCTGGCCAGCATGCGCGCCGCGGCCACGCGCGGGTTGTCACCGACGGCGATGCCTCGGATGATCTCGGACTTCATGGCGGCGACGGCGCGGGGCGCGAGCGGGTAGGACCGCGACTGCACCTGCCCGGCAGCCCTGGTCACGATCGCGTCGAGGGCTTTCGGATCCACCCGGTCCCAATCGACACCGAGACGCACGTCGGGGGTTTGGCCAACACCCGGCATCTGGGCGCCGATGATGCGGGCCTGCCATGTCGCGGTCGCGCCGGTGAGGCGAGGCAGGACGCGCAGGACACGCACGTCCATGTCGCGGGCGAGGCCGGTGAGGGCGTCGGTGGTGTGGTCGAGCGCCTGCTGAGCCCGTTTGGCCCGCGCGATCTGCGTCCGGGTCGGCCACTTTCCGTCCTTGCTCGTGGCGGCCAGGTCGTTGAGCGCCGCTTCCCACTCAGGAGCGACCTCGTTCCATGCCCGCGTCCACGACGTGAGCAGTTGACTCTGCTCGTCGTCGACGAGTGCACCGACCTGCAGCCGCATCCCAGCGGCCAGACGTAGCGTGCGGTCGTCGATGGCCACGGCGGTTAGGCCGCTGCGGTCGGTGCCGGGGCGCCGTCGTTGTATGCAGCGCCCGGGCCCTCGATCTGGTCCCGCAGCGACGGCGGGTAGAACTGGCCGTCGTCGGTCTGGACCTGCGCGATCCACCCATCAACGTCCTCGACGGCGAGTGCCTGCATCGCCAGGCGTGCGAGCAGCAGCGGCGGCAGTTTGTCGATGCCGTCAGCGGTGGCGATGGCGTCCATGAGGACCTTGACGTCGATGTCGTTCAGGCTCGGCCATGTGACCTCAACCTCGTAGTTCTCGCCGTCGGTGAGGATGACAACCTCGCGGCCGGTGACCGGGTCGCGCATGATGCGGCCTTTGAGCGCACCCTGCGGGGCGCGCACCGACTCGCGGATGACGTAGTCCAGCACCTGACCGATGAGGTCGCCGTGGAGGCGGCGTCGGGCGTTGATCTGGTTCCGCAGCGGCCGGTCGAGGGTCTCCGCGGTCGCGCGTGCGCCCGTCACGCCAGGGTCGGCGAGCAGCATCGTGACGGGCAAACCCACGCCGGCAGCGGCGAGCGCGGCCAGCGGACGCCCGGAGTTGGAGTCGATGGTCGCGCCAGACTTGCCGATGGCCTCGAGGCGCTGACCCTCGCCGGTGATGACGGTTGCGCCGACCTGGCCGTCCGTGCCGACAGGCGCGGTCGCGATCGCTGCTCGGGCGGACGCTGCGCCGGCGCGGGTCTTGGTGGTGGCCTGGAACGCGAATCGGGAGAGGGCCTTGACGAGGCGTGCCCAATCCTGCATGAAGTCCTTGTATGCGATGGACCAGACGAGTGCCGCCATGAGGTCGGGGGTGCCGCGGCCACCGTTGGGGTTGACCATCGTGTGGATGACCGGAGCATCCCAACGGACCTCATGACCGTCGATGGACCGGGGTCGGGTCGCGGGCCGGTGCCACAGGCTCGGGTAGTACGTCGTGCGCTCCTCGGTGGCGCGCACCGTGGAGGCACCTTGGGCCCGCAGCACGGTCGTGGTGTAGGTGCGCTTGTAGAACCACACCTCGTCAACGTCTTCGGGGTTCGTGATGACGTCGGCGACTTCCAGGCACGGTATGGACCGCACCTGCACCCGACCGGACAGCGGCGAGGTGATGAGCGCGTGGAAGGTTTCGCCGTCGGTTTGCAGCGCACGCTCCCGCGCTTCCTGCGCGGACGCGCTCGTGAAGCCGGGCAGGTTGGACGGGTCTTCGAGGAAGCCTTGGACGACGGCGTTGACGTCCTGCCCGCCCTTGCGTTCCTTCGCGGCGACCTGCACACCACCGCCCCACACGTAGCCGACGTGGAGCGCGACCGCGCGCCGCATCAAAGGATCCATGAGGGCGTGAAGGCGTGCCTGCACCGTTTTGGCCTTGACGACCTCCCGCGGAAGCCGACCATTGGTGCCCACGTCGCCGCCGAGACTCATCCAGCCGACGTCCTCGCGGGCGAGCAGGAGCGCGGCGTCGGAGGCTGCCTCCTCGAGACGCTCGACGTACAGTTCGAGCTCGTCGGCTTGGGCTTGGGTGAGGGTGATCGTCACGGACCCTCCCTCGGGCGTCACGGGTGGCGGATGGGGTTAGTAGCCGACGGCGTCGGCCCAGGACAGGTCGAGGTCGTCGTCGTCGAGGATGTCGGTCTCGTCGAGGACGCGGCCTTCGAGGATGGGGACGAGCAGCAGCCGGTGCACGGCCTGGCTGAAGGCGTCGACGGTGTCGTCGTGCGCGGTGCCGGGGAAGTTGGCGGCTTCTTCGGTCAGGTCAGTGACCCACGCCGTGCCGTCGACCATCGTCGGGTCGGGCAGCACGACGTCCGAGGCTTCCACAAACGGGGTGACAGCAGCGGCGCGGGCGTACTTGGAGCCTTCGGGTTCGACGGGGATGAGGCCGCCGACCTTGGAGCGCAGGGCGTTGAGGATCGCGGGTCCGTTGGCCTTGTCCTCGACGAGCTTGGCGATCGCCTGTGGCCAGCGGGCGGTGAGGTCGAGCATCATCTGCGTGGAGGCGGAGAAGCCGGCGCGGGCGCGGACCTGGTCGAGCAGGTAGGCCTTGGTGTCGCGGCGCAGCCAGATCTGGCCGACCACGTAGTCGCTGCCCTTGGTGTCTTTAAAGGTGAAGTCCCAGGACTGGACGAGCTCGACGTTGGGGTCTCTGCCGGCGTCGGGGACGAGGCGGGCGCCGTCGTCGCGCACGACCCATAGCGGCTGGGTGTATCGGGCCCAGCTGTCGCGGGGGAAGAGGTTGCCGGTGTCGGGGGTGGGGCGGCCTTGGTAGAGGCTGGCCCAGGTGCGTGACCCGACGCGGACCTTGACCGCGGCCCACTGGGCCAGGGTGCGGCCACGCGCGGAGACCATGAACTCCTCGAGTTCACGCCCGAGCGGGTCCGTCGCGGGGTCCTCGCATTGCGCAGGGATGTTCACGACCCGCCACAGGTGCCCATCCTCAGCGGCCAGGAGCCGCCCGGCGAGGTCGTCGTGGTGCCAGCGGGTGAGGATCACCACGACGGGCGCGCCGGGCGCGAGACGGGTGGAGGCGACGTCGGTCCACCAGTCCCAGGCGCGGTCGCGGTAGGTCTGGGAGTCGGCCTGTTCGCGGTTGCTGATCGGGTCGTCGATGACCATGAGGTCGGCGGGTCGGCCGGTGAGGCCTGAGCCGATACCGACGGACAGGACGCCACCTTCGTGGCCTTGGAGGGTCCAGTCGCTGACGGCGCCGTTGTCGGGCGCGATCGTGAGGCCGAGGTCAGGGTGTTCGGTGATGCGGCGACGGATGGCGCGGCCGTTGCGGTTGGCCAACGATTGAGCGTAGGACGCGGTGACGATCCGCAGGTCGGGGTTTTGAGTGAGTGCCCACGTGGGGAAGTCGCCCGCGACCCGGGTGGACTTTCCCTCCTGTGGGGGCATCGTGATGATGAGGCGCGCGTCGGGGGTGTCGAGGAGCTTGACGAGCTCGGCGTCGATGAGGTCGAGTGCGGGGGTTTGGACGGTGTCGGGGCGCATCCACTTCGCGAGGGCGCCGGGGGTCGCCCACCGTCGCGGCGGGGGCTCGAAGGCGCGGGCGGCGGCTTCTGCCCAGTCGAGGGTGAGCGTCATGGGTCGCTCACCTCACTCGGGCAGGTTGTTGGTTAGCCCCTCATGACGCGGGTCGGGCCAGCGCCGATTCGGTTGCCCCCCACTGGGCCCGTCAGTCGAGGACCGACGATGCGGGTTGCGCGCTTGGCTGCGAAGTCGACGACAGGTGGGGCGCCATGCTCGCGCACGATCCGGTCGACCTCTTCGGTGATCTGCGGCGCGAGAGGGAACCACTCGCGGCCGTGGGTGAGCAGGTGCGCGAACCGTCGGTGCATCTGGCGCTCATCGCTGCGAGTGCCCGGCTTGACCGCGAGGAGTTGCGTGTCGGGCGGGTATGCCTTCATGCGCTTCTCAAGGTGTGACGTCCAGCCGATCTTTACGTTGCCGCCGTTGCGGGCGAAGTAGATGACGCCGATCTTCGGGGCGTCGGATGTGGCAGCCTCCCGCGCCTGCGCGATCGAGGGGAGCACATCGTACTCGCCGTCTCGGCGTCTCACCACGCGGGGGCGACTCTCGACGAGGTCCCTGTGCAGGTCGGCGGCGATGCTCAAGTGCATCGTGCACAGCGGCATCTCGTTCCACCCGTCGAGGGGGCAGGAGGGCCAGACGCATGTGCCCTGGGGACGCTGCCGCGCCGGTCGGCGTCGGCGGTTGCCTGATTGGTGTGGTTGGCGGTTACGCTCAGTCATGTCGACTCCTAGCCAGTCGGCCGGTCCCCGGAGGTTGCCGCCTCGCGGGGACGCTTCATGCTCGCTCGTGGATAGAGACACCTCTCCCCACGAGGCTCATGCTAGCCGACGAACCACACGAATGTAACTAGCTCGCCACGCGCGCCTTCGGAGGATCCTCAGCAGCCTTCTCGGCGACGATCCGGACCGCCTGACGCTCGGCCATGAGCTGCCGATCAACCAGGCACTCGGTGCACTCGACCGGGTAGCCGTCCTTGTCGATGGTCCAGTGCTTGGCTCCGCGCAGATGCTCGCTGGCCCAGCGGATGTAGTCGCCGAGCTGGGTGTAGTTGTGTTCGTCCCAGACGGCGCCGCACTTGGTGCACGTGGCGACCGCGACGTCGAGGCGGATCCGCAGAGTGCCGCGGCGTTCGCACTCGGTCTCGGGGCAGGGCACGTCCGGCTCGTAGGGTGCGACCTCCCATCCGGTGAGGCAGCGTGCTGCGATCCACCAGGCGCGCACGGTGACGTTCGGGTCGGTGCCGAGGCGTCCGGCGATGGTGGACAGCCGAGCACGCAGCGGCGCGGGCGGGATGTCGAGGCTTGCCGCGAGAGCCAGTGACTCGCGTTCGATGCGTTGCAGGCAGGCGATCGCGTCCAAGCGGGCGTTGGGCTTGGACTTGGGGGAGCCTGCGAGCCACCCATCGTCGCCCTTGGACTGCCGCACGGCTGCCTCGAGCTGGTCGAGGAGGGGGTGATGCTGGATCGTGACAAGTTCGTGGATCTTGGTCCACTTGGGGAGTTCGCCCACGTTTGGGACCGGGACGAATCGGACGATCTTCAGGTGTTCGACTTCGCTCTTGATGAGCGCTCTGATGTGGTCGGCGGCGAGCATGGGGGGCTTGTCGGTCACGAGGTCAGGCCCCCTTCGGTCCGAGCGTGCGGACGGAGTGCTACGACACTGACCAGTGCCCATATGTCGAGGATCTGCGTGCTAGTCAGGGTCGCGTCGTCGGGATCAATGCCGGCCGAGATGAGAAGGTCGATGACCTTCGTCGCGGCCGTGATGTCCAGTGGGGTCTCTCGTGCAAGGCGGGCGACAGTCTCGTGCAGGTCACTCACGGGTCAGGTCCCCTTCTCGGCGGTCAGGAGCCGCAGTTGTTGCGGCACAACGGTGGGCACGAGCAACTGCTGCTCCGCGGTGAGGTTGAGCGCAGCGAGGATGCCCTTGATGACGTCGGCCACGAGCGCGCCCTGCTGCTCGGCCAGGCGGACCCGCCTTTCGTCGACGCCGGCCTTGAGCGCGGCCGCGGCATACTGCGCGAGCCGATCGCTGGCGCGTTCGAGCATGACGTAGGCGATGTGCGGCTTCGCCTCTTCGGTGGTGCCGAAGTCCTGACCGCCAGACTTGTCCTTGGTGACGCCCCACGTGAGGGACCGACGCCCGCCCTCGTCTTCGATGGCGACGACCTGGGCGCGCCAGTAGGCGACCTCGCCGGCGGTCCAGTGGACGAGGTCGATGAGGGCGTCGGCGGGGTGGATGTCGACGCGGAGCCCGAGGCGGGCGACTTGTTCGGCGGCCGCGAGGGTGGCCAAGCGTTGGGTGGCGGCGGCTTGGGCGCGGGGGGAGTTGCCGCCGTGCCATTTGCAGACGGTGCCGCCTGGGATGGGTTCGCGCAGGCAGGGCCCGCCGCCGCGGGCTGCCTTCTTGTGGGCCTGGCAGCCGCGTGGGTGGGTTTGGCCGCAGGTTGGGCAGTCGTAGGGCTTGTCGCTCACTCGTGGTCCTCCTGGGCGGTGACGGTCTCGCAGCGGCATGTGACGCAGTGCCGGACAGGGAATGAGAGGCGGTAGACCCAGCCGTGCGCGTCCCAGGCGCCGGCTTCCTCATCCCATCCGGGCGGGGTCGCGTCGGTGGACTTCTCGCGTGCGCGGGTCACGATGGTCTGGTTGGGCTCGTCGATGACTAGGTTGCCGTCGTCGTCAACGACGACCTCCAACCAGTGCACGTGGAGCGCGTCGAGACTGTCGCGGGTGACGGTGAGCGCGCCGGGGTCATCGGGTATGTCGTCGCCGTTGAGTCCGATGCTGGCGAGCCATTCGATGAGGAGGGTTCGGCGGGCCTCGTCGGGGCGGGGCATCACGGGCATGGCTTCTCCTGGTCGTGCGTACATTGCTGGCACTGTCGAGCTAGGTCGTTGGCGAGGCGGTCGCGCTCGTCAGGTTCGAGGCGTGGCACGGGCACGGATCGTGGATGCGACGACCGCGGCATGATGAGGATGGTCACAGCCAGCCCCCGATCTGATCCCCGCTGTTGTTGGACGCGGCAGCGACCTCGGCCCATGCCCTCATTCGCCCCTGCAGGCATTGGTCATAGTCGCCCCACCCGTTCGGCGGATTCATGGCGCGCCACTTCGCGGGGTCGGCGTTCATGCCGTCGAGGACGGCGAGCATGTGAGTGCCGACCTCTCGTGCCGTCTTCCCGATGCACCACTTCCAGCCGTGAAAGCCTGCTGATTCCAGCATCCCGGTCAGGTTGTAGGTGATGTTCAGCGACTCATCGACATCGCCTCCACGCCCGCAGGCGTTGCATCGGTCTCGGACGATCCACACGTCGGCGCTCATCCCTGCACCCGCTCTCGATCGGTGTCGGTCCACTCGTCGGGCTCCCACTTCACGAGGTCAGCGATCTGCTCGCCGGCATCACGACGACGGCAAAACTCGCGCAGGTTCTTGCGTGGCAGTAGCCACCATCCCTCGCCGGTCTCTTCGAGGTCGTCCTGATTGGTGATTCTCCACTCGGAAACGTTCCAACCGAACGGCATCTTCTCGATGGGCCAGTCGGGCCAGTTCGCGGACGTGCCACGCTCATCAGCTCGGGCGAACCGTTCCGGGCTCCCTTCGTTGTCGAGAGGGACGTAGTCGCGTGGCCCCCATCCGATTGGGGCGTCCACGACGGTGGACCACCAGACGTAGAAGTCCTCGTCGCGGCTGGGCTTGATGATGTAGGTCGGCATCACTGCTCTCCTGTCTCGTCGGTCAACTCGTCGGCCATGCGCCTGAGAATGTCCGCTCGGGTGGTCAGTACTCGGCGGAAGTACCACGCGCTCAGGTTGTCGATGTCCTTGCCTTTCGCCTGCATGGCTGAGCGCACCGCGGCGAGATCGGCGCTGTCCACGTCGCGGAAGATGTCGGTGCCGTACCAGTCGCGGGCGTTGGCTTCACACTCGTCGGCGGCCACCCTGAGCGCGGCAGCCTCAGCGGCACGGGCGACCTCGACGGCGTCCCGCTCAGCCAACGGCCCGCCCCGCGTAGTCGCGCGCGAACTGGTAGGCCACACGGCCAGAGCGCGAGCCACGCTCCAGCGACCACACCAGCGACTCCTGCCGCGCGGCCACGATGTCGGCCTCCGTCACGCCGAAGCTGCGCAGCCACTGCGCCACGATGGCCAGGTATTCCTCCTGGCTGAAAGGGTAAAAGCTCACCCACAGGCCAAAGCGCTCGGACAACGAGACTTTTTCTTCTACTGCTTCGCCGGGGTGGATTTCGCCATTGACGTTGCGGGTGTCCAGATTGTCCTGCATGCGCTCGGGCATCAGGTGGCGGCGGTTGGAGGTGGCGTAGATCAGCACATTGTCGGCGCGGCGCGCCAGGCCGCCGTCCAGCGCGGTTTTCAGCGCCTTGTAGGCGTCGTCGCCTTCTTCAAACGACAGGTCATCACAATACAGGATGAAACGCTCGGGCCGCCCCGCCACCAGACTGACAATATCGGCCAGATCGGCCAGATGGGTTTTGTCCACTTCGATCAGCCGCAGGCCGTCGGCGGCAAACGCCGGCAGCAGCGCCTTGACCAGCGAGGATTTGCCGGTGCCGCGCGCGCCGGTCAGCAGCACGTTGTTGGCGCGCTGGCCGGCGATGAACTGGGCCGTGTTGCGCAGCAGGCGCTCCTTCTGCGGCTCGACCTCC
>OFQV01000130.1_pt1 | contig 21970 bp, 22 predicted proteins | sample 1542971 | NCBI WGS metagenome assembly OFQV01 (sample SAMN07774229, study PRJEB24372) | wastewater metagenome | isolation source: WWTP Cannobio (Effluent) | place: Italy: Cannobio | collected 2016-01
AAGATTCTCTGGGACGGCATGGACAATACAGGCCGTCGATTCCTCGACTACATCCCGAAGGCCTTGATTAAGGGCAAGCCGAACGAAACGGAAATGCAGGTCGAATTCCAGAACGGCAGTTTGTACCAAGTGATTGGCGCGGATCGGTTGTCCTGGATCGGGACCAACCCACGCGGCGTCATTTTCTCCGAGTACCAGCGGCAAGACCCGAAGGCCTGGGATTACATGCGTCCCATTCTGACGGCGAACGGCGGATGGGCTGAGTTCTGCTATACGCCGCTGGGGCATAACCACGGCCACAAGCTCTACGAAATGGCCCGCAAGAATCCGTCCTGGTTCTGCCAAAAGCTGACCGTCTTGGACACGTTCAAGGCAGACGGCTCACGTATTGTCTCGGATGCCTTAATCGACGAAGAACGCGCCTCAGGCATGGATGAGGACCTGATTCAGCAAGAGTATTTCTGTTCCTTTGAAGGCGCGATGCAAGGGAGTTATTACGGTGAACTACTCAAAGAGGCTCGTGCGCAAAGCCGCGTGACTCTCTTCAATCATGACCCCCACGCAGTCGTCTATACGGCGTGGGATATCGGCGTCGGAGACGCCACGGCCATCGGGTTCTTTCAGCGCATCGGGCGCGAACATCACGTGATCGACTATTACGAAGCGAACGGCAAGGGCCTCGATCACTACGCCCGCGTGCTCCAGCAGAAGGCCATGGAAAAGAAGTACCTCTACGAACATGTGGAGGGAAAGATAGCCTGTATCGGCCCGCATGACATGAAGGCGCGAGAGTTCGGGACCGGACGCACCAGGCAAGAGCAGGCGCGGGACTATGGCCTGCATTTCCGGCTGGTCAAGCGGCAGTCGTTAGAGGACGGGATTGCCGCCGTCCGTCGGATCTTCCCGGCCCTGTGGCTGCACGAAAAACATGCGGAGCGGGTCGTTGACGCGGCGGGGCACTACCACAAGGAGTGGGATGAAGTCAAGCAGTGTTTCGGAGACAAGCCGGTCCATGATTGGTCGTCTCACCCGATGGACATGCTGCGCTATTACGCGCTGTCCACGCGGGATGAACCGGCGTACACGGGCAGCATCAAGGCGGTGGCGGACTTCGACCCGTATAGCGAGGGCGTGACCGAAGCGGAACATGAGTTTAACCCGTATGAAGTGGGGGCGTAATGGCGAAGCCAGCGGATGCCTTACTGAACATGAGTCCTATCGGTCTGATTACGCAGGGCATTACCGGCGACAAGATGACGCCCTTTGGGGACGTGCAGAAAAGTCTGGAAGTGCCGGACATTCCCAAGCCTGAGACGGCGGCTCCGACGCCTCCCGGCGTGGATGAAGCCGACACCAAGGCGCGATTGGTGGCCGCAGAGCAGAGTGCTAAGGCCAGGAAGAAAAAGACCGGCACGATCTTGACGAGTGCACAAGGGGTGCTGAGCCAAGCCCCAACGGATGTCAAGCAACTTTTCGGGAGCTAAGCGGATGGCTGTCAACGTCCAAGACCTCTGCATGGAGTACGAACAACTGCTGAGCCAGCGGCGGCAGTGGGAACCGGCCTGGCGCGATCTGGTGGAGTTCATCCGCCCGAACGCCAAGCGCATACGGGATTTCCAAGTGCCTGGCGCGAAGCAGACGGAACGGCTCTACGACCCGACTGCGCCGGATGCGAACCGCAAACTCGCGAACTTTTTGAACGGGGCGCTCACCTCGTCGTCTACGCGCTGGTTCAACCTGGTGACGCGAGACGAAGAACTGATGCGCAATCGTGAAGTCTCCATGTGGCTGGACGACACTGCAACGAGAATGTACGGGGCCTTGCAGCAGAGCAACTTTAACGCTGCGGCCCCCCAAGTCTACGCCTCGCTCACCGCCATGGGCAACGCCTGCACGTTCTTAGAGGAACGCGACAGCCTGGCCCGTGGCTTCGGCGGGTTTCGGTTTATCGTGGTGCCGGTCGGGCAATTTGTCTGCGGCGAGAACCACGAAGGCATCATTGATACGGTGGGCCGGTCGTTCGATCTGTCCGCCAAGGCCGCAGCGGGCAAGTTCGGGTTGGACGCCTTGCCGGACTACATCAAGGAAGCCTATCGCGACAAGCCGCATGAGCGATTCCAGTTTATTCACCTGGTGAAGCCACGCGGGACGAGCGGCATCACGAATAAGAAAATGCCCTTCGGGTCGTACTACTTCACGCTGCGCGACAAGACGCTGGTGAAGGAAAGTGGCTATCACGAACTGCCGATGTTTGTGCCGCGCTGGGAAGTGGAAGAAGGCGACGTGTTCGGACGCGGACCTGGACACATTGCCCTGCCGGATATTCGCTCACTGAATAAGGTCAAAGAGTTGGGCTTGCAAGCCCTCGCACTCCAGGTCCGTCCCCCGCTCATGGTCCCTCACGATGGGGTGCGAGGCGGCAAGACCCGCCTGACTCCGGCCTCTGAAAACGTGATGCTCGATGATCGGGAGATTAAGCCCATTCAGTTAGGGCAAGACCTCAAGAGCGAAATGGTCAAGGCCGACGAATTGCGGCAAGCCATTCGCGGCGTGTTCCATCGGGATCTCGTCTCGCTGCCGGACAAGAATTACATGACGGCGACGGAGATCATTAAGCAATTGGACCTGACGCATCGTGAGCTTGGCCCGACCATCGGCAACATTCAAGACCAGTTCTTACGACCGTTGATTGACCGGGCCTTCGGGCTCATGTGGCGGAAGCAACAGTTCCTAGAGCCGCCGCCTGACTTGGCCGGGGCTGATTTGGACGTGACCTACGAAGGGCCATTAGCCAGGGCGCAGCGATCCGGCGACATGACGGCCTATCAAGGGGCGCTGGCGCTGGTGGCGGGTATGGCGCAGTTCGACGAGCAGGTCTTAGATAACCTCGATACGGACGAACAGGTGAACTATATCTGGCAAGTCTCGGGTGTCCCGATGCGCCTCTTGCGCTCAAAGGGCAAGCGGCAACAGATCCGCGATGCCCGCTCGCAGGCTGCACAGCAAGCCGCCGCAATTGAAGGCGCACAGGGTACGGCGGACGTGGCGCTCACGGGCGCGCAAGCGATGGGAGCCGCGAAAGAAGCCATGCAACCACAGGGGACCGCCTAATGGACCCGCTTGAACTGGCAAAGATTCAGAACTGTCAACTGACGTTCTCGACGCCCTACGGCAAAGAGACGTTGAAGGATTTAGAGGACGAGTTTTTTGAACGTACGTCCTTTAATGCCGACCCCGTGAAGATGGGCTTTCTGGAGGGGCAACGGCACGTCATTCTCACGATCCGGCACCGGATGCGGCTGCAACCAGACGCACAATCTGTGACCGGCAACGAACAGGAGTAAGGAATGGGCGATGAAGTTACCCAAGGTGCAGGCGATCAAGGCGTTAGTGGCGCGGGCGAATCTGGCAGCGTTGCTCCCGCAGGCAGTCAAAACGACTGGACGGCGCATATCCCGCAAGAGTACGCCGCCGAAAAGTTCTGGGAACCGCTGAAGGGCAAGGGCTTTGGGGATGTCCTCAAGACCTACGCTGAGGCGCAAAAGTTTATCGGCGGGTCCATCCGCTTGCCGGGCGAGAAAGACGCCCCGCAGGATCGCGAGAAAAAGCTGAATGATGTCTACGCCAAGCTGGGGCGGCCTGAGTCACCGGACAAGTATGACCTGAAGTTGCCGGACGTGAACGGGGTCAAGTGGGATGACAACGCTGTGGGGATGTTCAAGCAGACGGCGCACAAGCTGGGGCTGAATAGCACGCAATTGAATGGCCTGTTGACCATGTACGGGGAGCACTTGAAAACCGGCCTGCCGAATATCGAGGAACTGAATCAGAAGGGGGCGCAAGCCCTGCAAGAGCATTGGGGCGTCAATGCCAAGCGCAATGCCGTTATGGCGGAAAACGGATTCAAGCAATTGGCCCTCGCTGAGCTAGGGGCGGAAGGATCGGAGCGATTACTTGACGCGATCAACGCAAGCGGGTTCGGGTCGAACCCTGACTTTGTGCGCGTGGTGGCTCGCATCGTCTCAGAGACGGGTGAGGATAAGTATGTAGACGGGGTGGACAACCATCGGACGGACGAACAGACCGACGATGAAATCCGGACGCTCATGGGCTCGAAAGAGTACATGGATGACCGCCTCCCCGGACATCAGGCGGCTGTGGACAAGGTGCGCCGACTCTTTGAAGAGAAGGCGAACCCCCTGAATAAAAAAGCCGCGTTCAGTGTGCTGTAAGGCCGGGAACCCGTAAGGGCCGGATGCTGACGGGCAAGCCGTCCGATAGGCTCCACGATTGGAGCTAGGCAGCGGTCCCACCTTCGTGGGGCAACCCCGCCGATCACACGTAGACCAGTGAACGGATCAAGGAGGTTGTCCCATGGCGAATTCCATCACAGAAGCGAGAGTTCAGCAATACAAAGCCAACATCACGATGCTCTACCAACAGAAGATGTCCAAGCTGCGGAAGATTGGGCGGGTAGAGTACGTGGTCGGCAAGCAGGCGTTTTTCGAGCGGTTGGCCCCCTCTGAGGCGCTGGAAAAGACGGTGCGCCACAGCGAGCAGAGCATTGTCGATTCCATCCATTCGCGGCGCATGGTCATTTTGCGTGACTACTACTGGAATGACTACATCGACAAAGAGGACAAGTTGAAGATGTTGATTGATCCGCAGAGCCCGTATGCACAGAACGCGGCCTCCGCGCTTGGGCGCAAGCTCGACAGTCTGGTGTACTTTGGCGCACGCGGAACCGCGCTGAGCGGAGAAACCGGCAGCACGTCAGTGGTGCTGCCATCCGCGCAGAAGATTGCACACGGCTCGGCAGGGATGAGCCTAGCGAAGATCCTGCAAGGGAGTCGCCTGCTCAATGCGGCGGAAGTCCCAATGGATGGGCGCTATGCCGTCATTGAGTCGAACGGGCTAGAGGACTTGCTGAACATTCAGCAACTCACCAGTTCAGACTACAATGCGGTGAAGCTGCTCACGACCGGCGAAATGAATCAGTTTATGGGCTTCGAGTGGACGATCTACAATTTCGCCGCTGAAACCTCCGTGTACTACGGGCTGTTCTGCCATCGTGACTCGGTAGGCATTGCCATGGCGCAGGATGTGATGACCCGCATTGACGAGCTCCCGCACAAACACTACCTGACCCAAGTGTACGCCTCGACCTCTGCTGGGGCCACGCGGGTGATGGAAGAGGGTGTGGTGGAAGTGGCCTACCAGTAAACACGGACGGACAAACGAAGGAGGAATGAACCATGGCAGTGACCAACGAAAAATCAACGCAAGTGACCAACCAGGACGCGAACCCGCCGTCCATGAACCCCGCATACGACAGCGGTGGCAAGGTCAAGATTCAGATGTGCGAATTCACGCAGGGCGCGGCGGCTGGCGATGCGACCAGCACCATGTTGCTGTGTCGGATTCCAGCCGGACAGGGCCGCATCCTCAAGAAGTTGTCGGTCTTGACCTGGAGCGCCTTCGGGGCTTCTCGCACGTTGGACGTGGGTTATTCCGCCCATACCAAGCGGGACGGCACGGCGGTGTCTGCTGGGGTAGACATCTTGGAAGATGGGCGGGATGTGTCGGCAGCGGGTGGCGCGGGCGTGGCCCTCGGCACCGGCACCAACGCGGACGATGCGGTTGTGTTCACCTACGACAGCAAAGCGCCGATTGACATTCTGGCGACCGTCGCAGGCGGGACCATTCCCGCAGCGGCCACCATCACCGGATGGATTGCCTACGTGCCGAACGAGTAACCGACCAGGGGCGGGGCTTCGGCCTCGCCCCATACCGGAGCGCGATGAATCACCATCACGAACGAGAATTGACGCATTTAGTTGCAGAGCATGATCGGGCATATCAGGCCAAGGAATTCAAGCTGGCGCACAGCCTCGCGGCCAGGATCTCCATGCGGTACGGCTATAAGGTCCGTGCCGAAGTGCAGCCGTTCGAACCGAAACTGGTCAAGACCTAAAGGGGGCTCGGATGTCTACAGCCTTTCCCAATGAACCGACCGGCTCGAACCTCATCAACGATCAGCCGCACAATGCGATTGTCGGGAACGGTTGGACGGACGTGTACGACACGGCCGGCTGGCAAACCACTATTGTCTCTGACGCCACCGCGCCCTTGTCGCCCACCAACGTCCTTCGGCAACGGTTCCCGCAAGGACTGGTCGGCGGGAATGGCGGCGGCGGTGGAAACTTCTACAGCTTTGGGGCGTCTTACGATCAATGTTTCTTGGGCTTCTGGATCAAGACCGACGCCAACTGGGAACAGCACCCCGTCTTGACCAAGATCGCCTGGATGCATACCACGCTGGCCGGCACTCCACACATGAACCAACTGTTTCTCGGCCTGGCCGGGAATAACCCGTACTACATCAATGCCAACTATCAGCAAACGAATATCGACAATTCCCACATGTTCGGTGGTGGCCCCGTTGGCACGATTCGCATGGACCCCACGGTAAACAGCACCTTTGCGGCGGGACAGTGGGCCAAGATCGAATGGTATTTCAAGCAAAGCACGACCAACACATCACGCAACGGGATTTGCAAAGTCTGGGTCAATAATGTGCTGACCATCAACGTGACGAACATGAACACTGACCGGATCACCGTGGATTCGGTTTCGCACATTACCGTCTGGGGTGGAACCGGGAGCGTGAAGTCGCGCGAGAGCTATCTGTATTTTGACCATTCCTACATCAGCAGTGCCCAAGGCGTTCCATCTGGCGGTGGCGACCCGCCACCCTTAGTGGCTCCAACCAACCTCTCGCCTGGGAATGTCACCATCCCCTATGGCTCGACCACTTTCTCATGGAATGCGGTGCCTGGCGCGGCGAACTACGCCGTGCGGATTCATAAGGTCGGCAACCCGTATGAACCGACCTCCGAACTCTTAGCCTATGTCACGCAGGCAGGCACCAGCATTACCAAAACCACCGAGGCCTCGTCTCAATATGACTGGTGGGTGCATGCGGTCGATGGGACGGGGGCGCTTGGCCCATCGAGCGGCGCACTGTTGACGACATCGGCCTCGCCAGTGCCGCCGCCGCCTGACCCTGACCCGACGCCTGATCCGCCTCCTGACCCTCCGGTGACGCCGGACCCCATAGATCCGCCCCCGGTGATTACGCCGCCGCCGACCGATCCACCGGCAGAACTGCCGGAGCCTGCGGTGCTAGGAACCGTGACGATTACCCGGGTGGTCAAGGACCGTCAGAATCCCGTGATCAAGGAGTACCGATTCTATGGCCGCTAGCTCAGAAACCGGCATCGTCAATACCGGCCTGATCCTGCTGGGGGAACTCCCCATCTTGAGCCTGACCGATGATAGCGACGTGGCGCGAGCCGCGAACGCGGTCTTTACGCAGATCCGCGATGAAGTGCTCGCGCAGCATCCGTGGAACGGCTGCACAAAACAAGTCACGCTGGCGCAACTCTCGGGTACGCCCATTTTTGGATGGTCGTATCAATACGTCTACCCATCGGACGGCCTGCGGATTCTCTTCACCGATGACGACCAGTACGCGTGGAAGGTGAGCATTGGCACGGACGGACAGAGCAAGGTGGTCCTCTCCAATGCGCCCACGCTGGCCGTGGAATACATCTTCCGGCAAACGAACGTCTCTCGCTACGGCTCATGGCTCTCGTTCGCCATGTCCAAGCGCATGGCGGCGGAACTGGCCTTGACCCTCACGCAGCATCAAGGGAAGGCGCAGGGCCTCATGGCTGCGTACCAGGGGCAACTGTCCGTCTCCAAGATGATGGACGGCCAAGAGCAATCGACCAGCGAAGTGATTTCGACCACCTTAACCGATGATGTGAGGCTCTAGGCGTGGCGGTTCGCTCAACGGTCGCACTGAACAACTTTAGCAGCGGCGAGATCTCCGAAGAACTGCACGCCCGTGTGGATCTGGCGAAGTACCAGAACGGCTGCAAGACCATGCTCAATTGGTTGCCGCTGATCGAGGGCGGGATGATGCGGCGACCGGGCACGCGGTTTGTGGCCGCAGCGACGCACGCATCCACCACGGCGCGGTTGATTCCCTTTATCTTCTCAACCTTGCAAGCCTACATCTTGGAGTTCGGGGTAGGCTATATCCGCTTCTATAAAGACGGCGGACAGATCGTGGATGCGATATCAGGCGAGCCCATCCAGGTGGGCACGGCCTACACCGAAAGCGACCTCCCGCGCCTCAAGTATCAGCAACGGGCCGATGTGCTGTACCTCACGCATCCAGGCTACAAGCGACAGAAGCTCTCCCGCACCAGCCACACGGCCTGGACCATCACGGAAGTGGTGGACACGGAAGGGCCGTTCCTGGATCAGAACAACAACCCCGATTGGGTCATTACGGCGAGCGGCGGGGAGTTAGTCACGAACGGGACGTTCGGTACGGATGTGGTGGGGTGGACGGATCTGTCTGTGGGGGCCGGCACCTTTACCGCTGCCGCTGGCAAGGGCACGCTCACCCATGCAGGCGGGGCAGACATTGGTGCAGGAGAAACCTCGTTCCCGACGACGGTGGGCCTGGTCTACACGGTGAGTTTCACGGTCGGCGTGGGCTCGGTCAATGCGCGGGCCGGCACCTCGTCGCAAGCGCAAGACTTGGTGGCCTCTGCGGCCCATGCCACTGGGGCGCGGTCCATTTCCTTTACCGCAACTGGTTCAGCTGCGTTCATCTATTTCTCAAATTCCACGGCCTCTTCTGCGCATACGATTGATGACGTGTCCTGCCTCAAGCCCTTGCATACCGGCGCACAAGTGACACTCACGGCGAACCGCGATACCTGGGCTCCAGGGCACGCGGGGGCGCTGTGGGAAATCAGCGATGCGGAAGGCTCGGCATCGGAATCCGCCTGGGCCGCAAGTACCGCCTTGACCACGCTCGGCATTCGCCGGACCTACAACGGCCATGTCTACGAAATGACTTCGATCGGGACGACCGGCACGAAACCGCCCGTACACTTGCGCGGGACATCTTCGGACGGCGGCAATGATTGGGTGTACATCAATGACGGGTCTGGCTATGTGGAAATCCTGACCTACAACACCCCGCGATCCGTGACCGCGATTGTCCGGCAACATCTCCCGGCCAATGCCAGCAGCGGCACCAGCTATTGGTCTGAAGGGGCCTACAGTGGCGTGCAAGGCTACCCGCGAGCCATTGCCTTTATTGAGCAGCGAACCGCCATCTCGGGTGCCTCCGGCCATCCGGCCCGTATCGACATGTCAGAGCCGGGGGGCTTTGAGTCGTTCAAGGGCGGGGCCGATGCGGACCGCGCCATTTCCTTTGAGGTGGATTCAGGGCGCGTCAACTCCGTCTTGTGGATGGAAAAAGGCGTGACCTGGTTTGCTGCGACCAACGGCGCGATTTACGCCTTACAGACCACGGACAACACCCCATTCGCCCCTGACAACCTGCCCTATGTCAAGGAAGTCAACGCCTATGGGTCGGCTGATATTCACCCGCTGAAGATCGGCGGGAAGCTGCTCTACGTGCAACGCGGCGGGAAGCGGGTCCGTGAACTGGATTACGAGGCGGACGCGACGAACGATATTCGATCAGATCGCACCGTCTTGGCGCGGCATATCACCAGCGACCAGGCCACCATCGTGCAATGGGCCTACCAGCAAGACCCGAATCAAACCGTGTGGGCCGTGCGCTCCGATGGCGTCTTGCTGGCGCTGACCTACTTCCCTGAACAAGACGTGATCGCGTGGAGCCGCCATACCACGCAAGGCAGCTTCGAGTCCGTGGCGACCATCCCCACGGAAACCACCGATCAAACGTGGGTGGTTGTCAAGCGGACCATCAACGGGGCGGACGTGCGCTATATCGAATACTTTGACACCACGGTAAACACCGACAGCGCCCTGACCTATGAAGGGCCTCCCGCGATTAGCGCCGTCGCAGCGGCCTCCGTCGCGCATCTGCTCGGGAAGACCGTGGAGATTGTCGCGCACGGCGGCACGCTCACGCCGCAGACCGTGACGAGTAGCGACCTCGCGCTGGGGGCCTCCTATGCGTTCGTGGAAGTCGGGCTGGACTTCGATAGCGATTGCGAAACCGTGGCCCCTGAGATCAGAGGGCCGGACGGATCTAGCCAAGGTTTGCTGAAATCGACGCCCACACTATGGGTGTACATCATCCAAACCAACTCCCTCAAGGTGAACGGGAAGCAACTGGTGACACGCACGCCTCGGGATTACATGGACACCGGCCCGCCCTACGTGACGGGCTTGCAGCAGATCAAGGATATCGGGCATCGGACCAACGGCACGATTCGGATTCAACAAACTGAACCCTTACCCGCGAAGGTGATTGGTGTCTTTGCCACATTCGACACAGGTAACAACTAAGACGGTCACGCCATTCAAGCTGGACGATCTCAACGGGATCGACTGGTTGCCTGATGGGGCCTACATGGATCTTTCGGCCATTCTGGCTCGCTCCACGATCTGGACCGGCAGAGTCAACGGGCATGTGGTCGCAATCTGTGGCCTGACCAAGCTGAACGGCCACACGGCAGAAGCGTGGACGTACCTGCATCGGGAAGCCTTGCTGTATCCGTACTGGCTGCACCGGGCTACGAAGCGGATTCTTCACAACTTTGCCGGGGCCTACGACATGTTGCGTGTGCAGGCGATGGCCGTCGATCAAGCGGACGCGGCCTGCCGATGGCTAGAGCATTTAGGGTTTGCCGTGGAATGTCTCTGCCCGCTCATGGGGCATCACGGTGAAACGATGCGGCGGTATGTTTGGTTTCCGAAGGGGGCACGATGGCCGATCCAGTTTCCGCGCTAGCAATGATCGGGGCAGGGGCTTCCCTGGGTGGCGGAGCCCTCTCCGCAGTCGGGCAGCTGCAGGCGGCTGACGCACAGGGCAAGGCCGCTGCGGTTGAAGCCGACGCCATGCAAGAGCAAGGGCGGCTCACGCAGTTCTCAGCCTATGAGGACGCGAAGCAACTGCGCTTTCAGGGCAACAAGCTGCTGGCCGAGCAAACGAACATCACGGCGGCCTCTGGCTTGGTGACGAATACCGGCAGCGCCTTGGACGTGGCGAGGGAGTCGGCGCGGCAGATCGAACTCGACGCGCTCAAGACGGAATTTTCAGGGCGGCAAGGCAAGTTCGTGGCCGACCGGCAAGCGCAACTCACCAGGTACGGGGCCAAGATTGCCAGACGTGAGGCCACGATGGGCGCGATTGGCTCCATGCTCTCCGGCCTGTCCGGTGGCGCTACCAGCGCCCTTGGCCCCAGCATAAGGAAGAAATAATGCCGAAAGTACCGACAGCCGTCAGTCAACGGTCGATCAGCACCGGCAACGTCGGCAGCATCAACGCGCCATCCAACATGGGGCGCGGGGCGCAGCAGGTCGGGGCGGGGCTCATGAACGTGAGCCAGTCGGCCAACTTCCTGATGCATAGCGCCCTGGCCGCTGAACGGCAACGCGAGGCCGAAGCGAAGCACCTGGACGAACTGAATCAGCAGCAAGGGGCCAACCTCTTAGCGTTAGAGGCGCAACAGGGGATTGACGACGATGTGCGCGGGCTCAAGGACCAACTGAGCAAGCAGACGGACCGCTCGCCCTCGCTCTGGCGGGCCAAGATCCGGAACCAGGACGACGAAGAAATTGAGGTCATGCCTGATGACGCGGTGCAACTGCAACTGCGGAACCGGATTGATAAGGCCATTCAGACCGCCGAGGATTCGTATGGGCCGAAAGCCAAGGCACTGGTTGAGCAATACTTGCGGCCTCATGCGTATAAGGCGACGGCTGAATTCAAGGACTATACCTTCGGGCTGAAGGTCGATAAAGGCAAGGCCGACCTGTCTACATCCCTAGACATTCTCGGCAAGCAAGCCGCAGACCCGCACAATCTCATGCGCGAAGATTCGATGCAGCGCGGGCTGGATCTAATCGACAACGCCAAGATCAACGGACTGCTGCCGCCAACCGAAGTGGCGAAGCTGAAACAGAATTGGCAGGCGGATGTGGGCGGCAAATACTGGCAGACCGTTTCTCAATTGGACCCCACGAAGATCCTGCAATTGGAAAGCGACTATCGGACCAAGGGGGCGCACTTGCCGGAAGGCATGGACCCCACCAAGCTGGACACCTACCGACAAATGGCCTACGGCACGCTGGACCGCTCACAGCGCCAACGTGACGCGATGAACAAGGCACACGAAGAGGCGATCAAAGCCACGCAGGAACAGAACTATCGCGGGCTCTATTCGCAGGTCTTGCAGCGTGATCCAAAGGCAGTGGAAGCCTTGCCGGAAATGATGGCGAACCAAGGCTTAACGGTGGAGCAGGCCGACAAGATCCGTTCCACGGCTGAGCATTTAGCCAAGCAGGACGCCGATAATCCGGCGCTCAAAAAGTCCAGCGGCCTAGCGCGGTTTGAGTTTCAGAAGCAAGTCAACCGGGCGAAGTTCGGAGACGGCGACTTGTCGGCCATTGAGAACGATCTCACTGACCAAGTGACATCGGGGCAGATGCTGGCCACGGACGCGCAGGCGATCATGTCACAGATCAGTGAGGCGCAAGGGCATTTACAGAGCGAAGAGAAGAAATCCTACAACGACGATGTGCAGCGGGCGCACAAAAACGTGATGTCGGCGCTGACAACGACAGGCATTATGGATAAGTTTGACGCGCTCTCAGAGGAAACGAAGAAGAACGCGGATGAGTATTTCTACAAACGGTTGGCGCAGGACCCGAACGCCAACCCGTGGCAGATCCGCGAGGAAACGCTGAAGATTTTTGAGCCGATCCTGAAGCAGCGTAAGGAAGTCGGGATGCAGGAAGGCGACAAGCTCAAGCTGGACGACGCGAGGATTGAGGCGGGTGTGCAGTCTGGGGCGCTGTCAAAAGCAGCGGCGAAGGCCATGCGCGACCAGACGCAGCAGGACATCGGGATGCGGCTTCGCGAACAGTTCATCAAAAGCTACGTGCCGCCGCAGCCGTCCATGATGGAGCGCATCCAGCAGTTTGGATCTTCACTGTTCCAAGGGAGTGACGAGTAATGGCTGACGATCTCGACCAGGGGTATATGCAGACGCGGCAAACGATGCGGGACTGGCAAAACCGCATGCTGTTTATGGAGACGACACAAGAGGGCAATCAAGTCCACATGGGCGTGCAGGTGGGCGGCAAGGAGACGGACGGCAAGGGCGTGGCGCCCCCACCAACTCCAGCAGAGGAAGCAATTCAACCAACGGCTGGGCCGGTAGAGGCTGCGGTTACTCTTGGCATGATGGGGCGCACTCAGCTTGTCAAAGAGACTGTCAGTAATCTTGTTAATGCTGCCAAGACAGGAAGTATTCGATATGGGATGGAGCAGGTACGAGATCGGGCAGGATCGGCCCCTGACGCCACGCTGCCACCGGAGCAAAAAGGACTGGGCGAACTCGGTACCGAAATCATAGGAAAAACTGATGAAGGACGACCAATCGTCAAGAACCCTGACGGCTCCGTTTCTACGGAACGTACGACTACACTGCAAATTGACGGCAAGTGGACAAACATCCCTACTATGTACGGAGGCAAAGAAGTAAGTGACGAGGAAGCCGTAGCTATCATCAAGAAAAATGGAATGGTCGATCCTGAAACTGGCCGCAAGATGCCAACCTTCGATTCAATGCAGGAAGCTGAAGCAGCTGCTCGTAAGCGATCTGAAGAGGATCTGGGGAAATACAGTATTCCTCAACGCAAGACCATCACTGTAGACACGCCGGAAGTGGCGGCGGTCAAGCAGCAATTCTCAGCCCACATGCAAGAGGTGGCGAGCGGCGAAGCGGGCATGAAGGCGCTGGGCAAAGGCGGCAAAGCCTTAGCGGAAGCGGCTCGACCTGGATTCGAGACGGCAGCGATTGCGCTTGGCATGGATGAGGAAGCCGCCGCGACGGTCGGACAGGCCTTCGTAGAATTTATGGGCGGGTTGCCGAGCGACGACTCGACCGATTTACAGGCCGGATTCGAGACGGCAATCGCGGTCTTGCCTGCCGTTGGCGCGATGTACAAAAGCGGGAAGATGGTCGGCAAGGCGGCAGTCGAAGGGCTGACCAAGAACAGAGAGGCGATCATTCAGGAGTTTCGCAAGGCGGGCGACATCCTCAAATCCGAACGCGGTTCGGTGCCGCTGGGTGGGGGTGGGGCAGGCAAACCGCCCGATGTGCCACCTGTCAACATCGGTGGAGCCGCAGAAGAACCGATTTCACCTAAGGCCCTCGCCACGATCTCCCGCCGCGAACAGGCCAAGTCTGACTTCACCATTAAGGTAGAAGGCTTCAAGGACGAACTGACCAAGCAACGGCGCGGGCCGGTGCTGTCCGATGAGGCGGTGCGGAAGTTGGCTGGAGAATCAGGCTTTACGCTTCAAGACCTACTCGACCTGAAGCCAGGCAGCATTCTCGCCCCTGAAATTCAAGTGGCCGCGAGGGACGTATTTAAGGCCTCTGCCGACAAGATGAAGGCAAGCGCCAAGGCGTACCTTGAGCGAGCCGACCCGCAAGCCTTTGACGAGTTCGCGCAAGCCTTTGCGGAGGCGGGCATCGCCACCACGCGCATCATTGGCACCTTCGCTGAAGGTGGGCGCACGTTCCGCCTGTTCAACCAGAAATATCCCACGCTCAAAACGGGCGTGAAGCCGGACGGCAAAGATCCTGAGTTTTCGATCCAAGACCAATACATTCAGGAGATGTACAAATTCTTTCGTGGCGTGGAAGAGAAGTCGGCCATGGGTGGGTTTGAAGGCGCACGCGGCGGGGCGGCACAACCTGGCATGGTATCGCCCGCGCAACTCGCGCAGATGGTCATGGATCTGCCAAACGAAGAAGCCATGATGAAGTTTGCGAAGGAGGCCGTCAAGCCGACCTGGGGCGATATGATGATGGAAGTCTGGATCAACGGCCTGCTCTCCGGCCCCATCACGCACAGCACGAACATTATCAGCAACGCGGCAACCCTGGCGTGGAACATTCCCGAACGGGCCGTGGCCTCCATGCTGAACCCGAAAGCGGTGCGCCCTGGTGAAGCCGCCGCCATGTTGGGCGGGGTGGTCGAATCAATGGGCGATGCCTGGCGCTTAGCCTGGAAAGCGTTCAAGGAAGAACAGCCACAGTTCGGACAGGCTAAGCTCGAAATGCCGCGCAGGGCCATCACGGCGGATGCGCTGGAAGTGACCGGCATGACAGGGCGGGCCGTGGATTTCCTCGGCGCAGCCGTGCGCTTGCCTGGCCGATTCCTCATGGCGGGGGATGACTTCTTCAAGGCCATCGCCTTCCGCGCAGAACTCCGCGCCCTGGCGAAGCGGCAGGCCTTCCGCGAGATCAACGAAATGTCGCTGACCGGCAAAGCCGCTGCGCAGAAGGCGCGAGAGATTGAAAAGAATATCCTTGACAATCCGCCTGAGTCGATCAAGGAGGCCGCGCAAGAATTTGCCGCCTATACCACCTTCACGCGGGATTTAGGCGAAACAGGCCAGAAGGTGCAGGCGCTGGCGTCAACGCCGATTGGCCGTATCGTGCTGCCCTTCGTGCGCACCCCGACCAACATTTTCAAGTTTGCCGGCGAGCGGACCCCCTTAGCCCTGGCCTCGCGTGCGGTACGGGAAGAGATTGCCGCAGGCGGGGAACGCCGCGCCTTAGCCCTGGCGAAGATCGGGCTTGGCTCCATGACGATGGCCTATATGAGCACGCTGGCCGCGAATGGCCTGATTACCGGAGGCGGGCCGAAGGATAAGACGCTGCGGCAAATCAAGATGCAAACGGGCTGGAAGCCGTACAGCTTCAAGATCGGCAATGAATATATCTCCTACGCCCGCATTGAACCACTAGGCTCCCTCTTCGGCCTGGCGGCTGATGCGGCAGACATCATGGGGCAACTGTCTGAGGCGGACGCGGCGAAGCTGGCGAGCGCCTTGACCGTGGCGATTTCCCGCAACGTGGCGCAAAAGACGTTCGTGAAGGGCTTGGCCGGGACGCTCAACGCGGTGACTTCGCAAGAGGTCAAGCAGGTCAATAGTTTCCTTGAAAAGGAACTCCCCACCATCCTCCCCTATAGCTCGGCGCTGGGGCAGACGGCGAAGAATGTTGACCCTGTGATGCGCGAAGTCAACAGCATCATGGACGCCTTCAAGGCCAAGATTCCTGGCTACTCGTCCGACTTGCCGCCCCATCGGAATCTCTGGGGTGAGCCGGTCCTGCTGGAAGGCGGGTTAGGGCCTGACCTGTTGAGCCCGTTCTATAGCTCGACCGTGAAGGATGACAAGGTGGCGGCGGAACTCGACCGGCTGCAAGCGCCGATCACCTTGCCCTCGAAACAGATTGACCGTGTGCCGCTCACGCCGAAGCAATACGACCGCTACCAGATCTTGGCCGCGCATCCGCAAGGGATGCCAAGCCTGCGCGAGAAGCTCGAAGAAGTGATCGCCTCTGATCTCTACAAGCATGGCACCGACGACCCTGCGGACGGTGGGAAAATCACGTTACTAAAAATGTGGGTGAACAACTACCGCGACCTTGCCAAGTTCCAACTGCGGCAAGAGGACGCGGACCTTGACGCGAAACTGCGTGAACGAGAAACCAAGAAAGCCGGAGCCTTTGCCGGAACCGCACCAGGAGGATTGAGCCGATGATCACCAACACGCAGCGCCGTCATGACATTGTCGGGACCGGGGGAGCGGGGCCGTTCTCCTACCAGTTCATGATCCTGAACGATACTGACCTAGCCGTGTATGTCGATGGGAACCTGAAAACGCTGACCACGCATTACACCGTGAGCGGGGTCGGCAACGAATCGGGCGGAACCATCACCTTCACGACCGGCAACTATCCGGCCCTGTCTGCCGACATCATCGTGTTAGGGGCAGAGCCTGAAACGCAGACCCACGATTTCCAAGCCGCCGCCACATTGCCTGCGGCCTCTTTGGAAGAGTCCGTTGATAAGCTGACGCGCCTGGTGCAGCAATTGACCGAACGGGTGAACCGTGCGCCGGTCCTGCCGGTGGGCGACTCGGGCGGATTCTCAGCCTTGACCTTGCCCGCCCCTGGCGATGGGCAGTACCTCCGATGGAGTGGCAACCAATTGGCCCTTGGCACACCGACGCTCGTTCCTGATGACGTGCCAGCCGGTGGAGGAAACTACGACCACCTAGTCGTGGATAGCGGCGGTTCCGTGGCGTGGGAGCAAGAACTTTACCACTATGCCGCCAACTTCAAGAACATTGCCCTGTACGGCAACAGCCTGTCCAGCGCCGTCAGTTCCATCGGCGGCAGCACGAAAGTCTGCCTGCTCATTAGCGAGTCCATCAGCGTGACCGGCAATATCACCGTGACGGATAACATCACATTTTTCTTTGTGGGCGCGGGCGGGCTGGCGATTTCCAGCGGCGTGACCGTGACCTATAACGCGGCCTCGTTCCTGGTCGATGACATCCGCCGCCAGCGGTTCACCGGCTCCGGCACGTTCGATGGGGCCAACTTGTCAGCCGTCATTCCTGACCAATGGGGCGCGGATTATACCGGCACAGGCGACAGTACCGCCGCCCTCCAGGCGGCTCACGATTCCTTGCCAGCGGCGGGCGGCGTGATCGACCTGCCCGCAGGCACCTATGATTTCTCCGATACGCTCACTTTTACCAAGCCGATCACGCTGCGCGGGCATGGCGAAGGCGTGACGGTCCTGAACATGACCGGCACCGGCTCATCGTTGCAGCATGGCATTGACACCACGGAAAGCCTGACCGTGAGCCACCTGACCATGCAAGTTGAAACGCCGCTGGCGTCGAACCATAGCATGAAGGCCATCAACCTGGATCTTGCGAGCGCAGGCAGCACAGGGACGCGGCTGATTGTGGAGCATTGCACGTTCACCGGCTGGAACATCGGCCCCTATTGCGACGGCGGGGCCAGCTACAAGATTGACGTGGCCGAATACCGGAACTGTAAAGCGACGATTTCCGGCTCTGGGGCCTCGACGGCCAGCTGCTTCTACATGCATCGGGTCAATATGGGCACGATGTTGAATATCGACGCCGATCAGAACAGCGTAGGCGACCACGCTATCTACTGTTTCGGCGTGAAGAACATGAAGTTTGAGGGAACCCTGCGAGTCCGCAACGCCGACCTGGCAGGCTCGCAAGCGATTAAGTGCGTGGGTGATGGGGCGGGCGGTTCAGCGGTGCCGTATAGCACCTGGAGTATCGCCAACGCCGACATCCAGGACTGCGAGAACGGCGTCCTGTTCAGCACGTTCGGCACCGAAGTGTTGGAATCCATCGAGACGGGACGGCTGAGCTTCAAAAACGTAACCGGCAGCGCCAGCATCCAGGGCCTGGTCTACGTCTCAGCGTCCGATACGTCGCGCATCCGCACCGTGTCATGCCGGACGACGACGCTGAATAACACGGAATACCAGGGCTTTCATTTTTCGATGGCCGCAGGGGCCACAATCAGCCGTGTCACGCTGGACGGCGTAACGGCGTTTGATTGGTCCGGAGCCAGCGCGGGGTCTTATGCCCTGATCGGGGCCACCTCCAGCGGGACCATTTCGCTGATGACCTTGCGGGACATTTACGCCGATGGCAACGCGAGCAACGGGCGCACAATCTGGTCCGCCAACACCATTGGGGCCAGCGTGCAACGGCTCAAAACAGAGAATCTTGTGGAGGCGAACACGGCTACGCCTGGGTGGCCGGTCACGTTTACCGACCTGGACACCACGCCGAGCCTAGCAATGGGGAATGATTTTATCGCGAGCAATACCGGCGCGACGAGCATCACGCAATTCGACAACATGCAACGCGGCGAGTCCTACCGGATTCGCTTCACGAACAGCAACACCACACTGGTGGACGGGGCGAATCTCATCTGCCCTGGCAGTGCCAACCTTACGCCTGGCGATACCGACATCTATACGGTCTACACGCCGAACGGAACGACGGCCTATGTCTCGGCAGGGAGTAACAACTAATGAGCCTCTCAGCCAGACAGCAACGGTTCGCGCACATGCTGGCCGATCAATTCGCCTGGATGAAAGCGCAGGGCTTGACGTGGACACTCGGGGATGCCTGGCGCAGTACGGATGAGTTGGCGTGTCCGCACTGCTCCACGGGCGTGACGTACCAGGAACTCTTGCGGGCCAATGGGCGCAGCAAGGTGCATGTGAGTACGCATAACAACCGATGCGCACAAGACATCATCTTGTGGGTAGACGGCCAACCATCCAATAAAGGCGAGCATTACCGCGAGATGGGCGAGCACTGGGAAAAGCTGGGCGGGCGATGGGGTGGACGGTTCGGCGTGGAGCCTGCTGACTACACCGTGAAAGTGGGGTGGGACCCTGGGCACCTGGAGGTGGATAAATGACCATCCCCGGCAAAGACACGACGCCGACCCAATGGATCATGTGGGCCGCTGGCGTTTTGCTAACCGTGGTGGTGGTCACGATTCCATCCGGTCTGAATACACGGATTGATAGCGTCCTCGCTGCGCAGGCCGACATGAAGAAGCAGCATAGCGACCTGCTCAAGATTGCCGTGGTGCAATGCTACAACTCAGCCGAGAATCAATGGGATTTGGTGGTGCGGCGGAAGCAACAGCAACGATGTTTGAACTTGACCATTGAGGAGGCACGATGAGCAAAGACACACGCAGCACAGTGGCCGGGCTAGTGGTCGCGTGCCTCATTGCGGGGCTGACCTATGTGCAGGCAGGGGTCGATCTTGAAAGCCCGGTCTGGTGGGCTGGCCTCATTGGGTCATGGGTATCAGTCATTAAAGGTTTCTATCATAATAAGCCGGAGCCGGTCGTCATGGCTGACGAACCGACCGCGCACCAGGAGCCACCGGCAGCCTAATGGACCTCATCGCGATCATGGCCGCGCTGTTTCTCAACCTCTCCACCGGCTGCGATGCGCTCAAAGCGGATGTGATGCGAGTGGGCGGACAGGACTATCTCGTCCAGGCCTGGACCTGTGCTGACAAGAAGGGACAGGTCCATCTCTGGCGCACCTGGCAGCGGGAGTGTGTGGCGAATAACGGGCAACAGTTTTGGGGCAGGGCCTACTTCCTAGAGGATACGACCGGCCATTTTGCGATCTATCACAACCGATTCGGCGAGATTCAAGGCGGATTCGGGGCGAGTATTGAGCAGGCCTACGTGGGATTGTGCGGGAGTTAAGCGCCCTTGACAAATCCGCCCACTTACGCTAGAGGCGAAATACGTGCATATATCTAACCTGCGAGGCTAGCCACCAGGCAACACATGAAAGTACTGGATACGGAAGTCATACTGGATAACCCGAACTCGCCGCTGACCATCATTCCATTCGGCTGTGTCCATCGTGACGATCCAGGATTTCGAGAACCGCTCTGGCGGCAATGCGTCGATGAGATTGCGAGCACCCACAATTGCTACGCGATTGGCTTGGGCGATTATGCGAATTTCCTTCGGACGACTGCCCGCACCTATCTTAAGGCCTACGTGGCCGATGACAATTCTTTCCGCGAACTGGATAGCATGGTCAAGTCGGAAGCCATCAAGTTCTACACCAACTACCTCAAGCGAATCAGCCCAAAACTCTTAGGCCTGGCCGAAGGCAACCACTACCACGAATTCCAGAATCAGTGTACCGACACCCAATTTCTATGCGACTTGGCCCGCGTGCCGTACATGGACAAGCCCTGCTTCATGCGCTTGACCGTCAAGGCCAAGATCGGGGACACGCTCAAGACCATGAAGGTCTTTAAGGTGTTGATCCATCACGGCGACTGGAGCGGCGGCAATAGCCGTATCGGTGGAGACGTGACCTCCGCAGAGAATAAGGCGCTGGGCTTCGACTTCGACATTTACATTTTCAGCCACACGCACCGGCTGTGGGGGATGCATATCCCATCGTTGACTATCCCGAGCAGCGGACAACTCAAGGTCGTAGAGCGCCCTCGCGTATTCATCCGATCTGGCTGCTTCATGACCGGCTACGATGAGAAGTGCCAAAAAAGCTACGCACACAAGAAGCTACTCCCGCCCACTGAGTTGGGCTATTGCCGCCTCGGGATTCAGTTCTACCGCGAGCACGACAAGGAACGATGGGCGGAAGCCAAGAAGCGGATCGGGGAAGGGGCCAGCGGGACTGGAAATTGGAAATATAAATTTAGCGTCAAGTATTAGGGAACCGTTATGTCATTTCCTATGGAACAATTTGACAGTTTGCAAGCGGAAGCGCGGGCCATCATCGAGGATCGCTGCAAGAAGGGCCGCAACGCGACCATGGGCTTTTATGATCGCTACCTACACGGCCACCAAGACAAGGTACAGGAAGTGTGGGAGCGGGCCTTGCGGATTGCGGGGGCGGATAAGGCAGGCGACCTGCGGACCATGCGCGAGGATGCCGTAGACCTGGCGAATGAAGCCTTGTTGCTGGTCCTGCTACTCGACAAGGCTACGGCAACCCAGCCCCCACAAAGCCGTGCATCTGCATGCACTCCGCAAAGTCCTTGCGTTCCTCATCCCGCGCCTGCGCCAGCATCGCCAAGTTGTTCCACTGATTAAGGCTATACGGGGCGTAGCTGCTTGACCCGTAGGCCGCCGCGCTATGCTTGCACTGATAGCGGATCTGCATGGCCCGTTCCCCCGTCATGGAGCGCGGGGGTATCCAGTTGGGCGGGTACGGGCTGCTGCACCCGACTGTGAGCAACAGGCAAGTGGCTCCTAGTATTAAGTACGTGCGCATTCATCGCCTCAACAATCCGTTTATCGACCGGCTGCACATAGATTTGCGTCGTGTTCAAATCGCGGTGATTCAGGACGCCCTTGCTAATACTGACAAGATCGAGGTATTCCGTCAAGTCAGTGGCGCAACTGCGCCGTAAGTCCCGCTGCTGAACGTCCTTCAAGCCTGCCCGCCTTCGCACTTCGGCCCATTGATTATGCCACCAGGTAAAGCTGGGAAC
>OFQV01000132.1_pt1 | contig 21963 bp, 47 predicted proteins | sample 1542971 | NCBI WGS metagenome assembly OFQV01 (sample SAMN07774229, study PRJEB24372) | wastewater metagenome | isolation source: WWTP Cannobio (Effluent) | place: Italy: Cannobio | collected 2016-01
GATTGTAAACGATCCGCAGCCGGGTGATATTGTTTTCTTTGATTGGAATGGCGACGGCAGATATGACCATACAGGCATCTTTGTAAAATGGGCTAATGCACCGGAAGCGTTTACATTTGAAACCATTGAAGGCAATACAAGCCTTTTAAATCAGTCCAATGGTGGACAGGTAATGCACAGGCGTAGAGCGTTCCATAAAACTAAAACACTATTTGTAAGGATATGAAAAAAGAAATAACCGGATTAAAAACTAAAAGCAAGGTTAAAAGACCTGGACGGCATAGCAAGACAAAATCTTCTACCGTTAAAACTTCAAAGAATTATAAAAAACCAAGCAGAGGTCAAGGATGAAAAAAACAGCACTTGTAATATTGCTTTATATGGCTTTGTTCTGCATTGGATTATTCTGTTCGTGATGCCTTATATAGAGATGTGTCCAGGCGGTAATTGTCCATTAAGGGGTGAGTGTTATAGATACACAGCCATCCCGATTGATGGGCAAAGACACTTTCTGCTACCACCTTATAAGAAGAAACTGAGATCATGTGAGCAATATTGGGGCAATGAGGGCAAAGAGAACATGAGCGGTAAAGAGCAAAAGAAATATAGGCGGGCAATTAAGGAAAAACTAAAGAAACTATGGGGGTTCAGACAATAGTAGACTTAGCATTGATTGTATGGTGTATTGTCTTTATTGAGATATTTGTATTTGTGGTTTATATGGTTCGGGAAACATTTAAAAAAGATATTTAGTGTGTATTAATATTTGGTTTAGCCCCTTAATTAATTTTAGGGGGCTTTTTTTATTTGGTTATTTGAAAAGTATTATTATATTTGCATCCGGATCGTGCAAGAAAATAGCGATACTGATTAACCTCAGTCGGTACAGAGGCAAAAAACAGGCATTGTAATCATTGAAGTGATGCCGTAGATGGGTTCAACTCCCATACAGTAAAGCACATTAAGCGGGACTGCCGCAGTTATCAGCACCCCTTAAGAAAAAACCCTATCAGTAAAATGGTAGGGCTTTTTTATTTAAATCTTTTTCACTAAAAATCAGCTGTTTAGATAAAATTAGTAAAAATAAATGCAAAGGCGTTTGCAAATGCAAAATATTGGCTTACCTTTGTACCATGCAAAACGGAATATTAAATTTTGAAACAGTATCTAACTTTTTACAAGGCAAGTGTATTGCTCAGACATTCTTTCATGAAATGATGGATTATAGAGAAATGCACATCAGAACAACAGGCGTAGGTGAATTTGAGTGCTACACCGACAGCGGTTCAGATGATTACTTTTATTTTAAGATTGAAGCGTAATGATTTTAGGGGACATCCAAATAACAATCTTAACAGACGGCTATTCTGTTTTTGTAAACGATAAGTATTACAGCAGCAACAGCCTTGACAAAGTAATTGAATTTATAAACAACAATACAAAATGAAAAGAGCATTAAAAGTATCTGATTTAATTCAGATAGAAGAAAAACAAAGTAAAGGCATTGAATTAATTGATTGCCAACAGCACATGACAGACGGCAGAATGTTGGAAGTAGGTCAAAGTAATGATAATTATGCGGTTATTATTTATTTAGGGTTTAACGAATATTTTAACAAAGACATATTTTCATGTTACAGAACAAAAGATTTAGAAAACCCTACAATTTGGTTTGGTCACTTAAACGACGGTACTTATTAATTTTACAAAATGAAAAGAGATATTGAACACAAAAAGAATCACACTTTGCGCTTTCTGCCTACCGATGTAGAAAAGTGGAAAAACAAAGCTACTAAAAAAGGCATGACATTAACCAGATACATTGAAACCAAATTAAACCAAAAATAAAATGAACTACCAAATTACAGACATTCAGGTAATGAACCTTGAAACTGCCTTAATCAATGCAGCAACTCAAGTGCAGCACCTTCAAAACCTTATCCAAATTGCATCAGGCAGCCCGCATGGTATTGAAAGCACAAATGTATGCTTAACCAATTTACAGAACGCTCAGCGCATTTTAGACAGCCTGCAAAACCTTCCTTTCATTGACGTTGAATCAGACACTCAAACAGCTTAATTATGGCAAACACAATCGTTAAAATAGCAGAACAAAAGACCAACGGTGATTGGTGTAATATCAAGACCGAAGGCGGCAAAGAAGTTTCTATTAATCTTAAATCAGCAGTTAAAGTAGCTGAACAGATTGCAGCCGGCGCAAAAGAGATTGAAATGAACATTGTAGAAAAAAACGGTAAATTCTACGGATGGGATAAGCAAGAGCAAAAGCAAGGCGGTGGGTTTAAACAATTAACCCCTGAGCAGCTTGCCGCTAAACAACAGCGTGAAGATCATACACAAAGAATGATTATAGCACAAAGCAGCCTGAGTGCAGCGGTTCAATACTATCAACAGCGTGAAGGCACAGTTGAGAAAGTAAAGGTCTTAGCATTGGAGTTTTACAACCTTGTAAATGATATGTCAAAATGAACAATAAACTAATAACCACAGCAGAAATTGAAAGGCTTATTAAAATCCTGGCGAAAGCTAAAAAGGTTTTAAGTGAGTATTCAGAGAATCATATGGTAGATTGTGGCGTACCTCAGAACGTGGTAGACGCTCAGATTGACAGAGAAATAAGTAATTGTATTCCATTGCTTGAAACCTTGCCAAATGCACTAAGTATGCCTAATGGCAGACCTATTGAAGTTCCTGACTATATTTCAGTTGAGCGTAATACATGGGAAGATGTTTTACAGGAGTTAAACAAAGAACGTACAGCACATGATTAACTACACTTACTGCCGTATAGGATGCGAAGAAACCGCATCTGGAAGCGTTGAACATAAAGACCTTGCCACTACTCCTATTTTGTGGTATTCATTCTGCAAAGAGTATAAAGATAAGTGTATAAGGGATTACCACCTGCGGAAATTTGGCTATGAAATAAATGTAATTTCAATTAATTAAAAACAACATGATAGTAAAAGATTTGCCTAAAAAATTAAGGCAGTTAGCTATGTATAGAAGCAGGCAACAATTTGAAATTCCTTATTTTGATATAATGTATTTTTATTCAAATTTTACAGTAGGGGTTTCCTTATGTATGATTTTTGATTGGGAAAAAACGCCAGAAGGCGTAGATTTTTGGTTAGCTGTAAATCAAGGTAAAATAACAGAACTACCAAAATGATCAGCGTATTTTCTTCTGTAACGGACGGGAAACTAAATAAGGTAGCATCTAAAGAGATTGCAGACACTTTAAAGCAGTTTGAAGGTAAGCGGGTAGAGGTTATAATAAAACGCCTTAGAAGTACCCGCAGCAGTCAGCAAAATAGATTCTATTGGGGCGTAGTGGTATCGGTAATGCGCCAAGCATTTAAAGACATTGGATATTTACTGAACACAGAAGAAACACACACAATCCTAAAAGACAAGTTTATGCCTTATACAGACATCAGCACTCCAGATGGTGAATTTATCAGCAAAAAATACAAATCAACAACAGAATTGACTAAAACAGAATTTGGCGAATACATAGAAGCTATACAGCGATTTGCTGCTGAATCTTTGAATGTTACAATACCTGATCCGAATACACAAGCAAAACTAATTTAAAACACTATGCACGCAATAATTTACGGACTTGCTTATTTAGTTTTAGTCCTAATAATAATGGCAGTTTGGCAAGATAGACAAGACTTTTAAAACCAATAAAAAAATGAATTTAGCAGTACCACCTCAGACCATTGCCCAGATAAGAATGAAGGGCATAGACTTTGACCAATTCCAAAAACTAAGAAAAATTTGGAAGGTTCAATTAATCCGGATTAACCACAAACAAAATTTACAAAAATGAAACAATTAGACTTTTTTAACACAACATCTGAAAGCGGGACTGAACTGCAAAAGCAGATTAAAAAGGCAACCTTTCAAAATGAGGTTATCTTTGGGGTATTTAAAAGATATGAAGGTGCGGAGTTTACCGGATCAGACATTGAAAAACAAACCAGGTATCTCCTGACTTCTTGCCGTCGCTCAATCACAACATTGCACGATAAGGGTTTAATTACCAGAACAGGCAAGCGCTGGAATAAAGACACTCAGGCAAATGAATTTACTTATAAGATAAAATAAAATGAAGGAAACAACAAAAATAAAAGACCCAAATGATAATAATAAATTATATAATTTACATGAATATGATACAGGCGTGGTAGTATATACAGGTTGGATAAGAAATGTAGCATTTAGATTAGGTAAAAAAGTTTTGCCACTAAAATATAAATCAGGGTTAAGTATATTAGGCATCAAGCCATCTGGCGAAAGATGTTATACTAAAGCACGTGACGGGAAAAAATATTACATTACAGAAGTAAAATAAATTTGCTTAATTAAAAATTAAGGCTATATTTGTACTCAGGTATCGTACACCTTTAAAATGAAGTATCAAAAATCTTTTCCAAAACAGGCATCAATAAGTAACAGCATAGGGCTATCTTCACCCTGTACGAATGTTGTGAACGTTGATGCCTTTTTTGTGTAATGGCAGAAAACAAAGCATCATTTATTCTTTACTCTGATCTGATTCATACGGTGTCTAAACTGCCTGATGAAGTAGCTGGTAAACTGTTAAAACATATTTTAGAATATGTAAACGACAAAGACCCGCAGACTGATGACATACTTTTACAGGTAGCATTTGAGCCTATTAAATTACAGCTTAAAAGAGATTTAAAGCAATGGGAATCAGAGCGTTCAATGCGTTCAGAAGCGGGTAAAAAAGGTATGCAAAACAGGTGGCATAACAAGGATAACACCGATAACTCAGTTATAACAAAAGATAACACCGTTATAAAACCGATAACAAACATAACTGATAATGTAACTGTAACTGTTAATGATACTGTAACTGTAAAAAAGAATACATTAGAGGATCGCAAATTAAAATTTGCTGACACCCTTAAACCTTTTATTGATAAGTTTGGTAAAACCATGCTTAACGAATTTTATAGATATTGGACTGAGCCGAATAGGTCAGGCACAAAATTTAGGCAGGAAATGGAAAAGGCATGGGACTTAGAACGCAGATTAGATACATGGGCAAAAAAGGATATCACATTTACAAATGGCGCGAATTTTCAGCAGAAACCAGACACTTTAAAAGACGTAAACATAGATGAAATTAAATATTAAATTATACCATATTAACCTGCTTAAAAAAGTATGGCCGGATATTGGGCAGCGGTTTTTAAAAACATTCAAGCCTGATGCAATTTCAGGGGTAGTGGTAAACTTCTTTTCAAATGAAAGGGGCGTACACCATCCAAGTTTAAACACAATGCCAAACAAAGGGCTAATGCTTATGGGTTCAAAAGGGATAGGTAAAACTATAAACTTCTTAATTTATCAGCGCATACAGGCGAGATATGGCGAATTGGGTATGCGAATAGTAAGTGCAAAGCAAATAGAAACCAACGTAAAAATAAGAGGTGAGCAGTACATTCAGGATTTGATTGACTGTAAAGAATTAATGATAGATGATATTGGAACTGAAAGCCAAACTTTTAAAGACTTTGGAACTGACAGGAACTTAATACACGACATTTTAATGCAAAGGTATATCAGCTTTCAAAGGGGTGAATCAATTACACACGCCACAACAAACCTAAATGTTGATCTGCTTAAAAAGTTTTACGATGCCAGGCTTATTGATAGAATGAAAGAAATGTTTATACTTAAAATTGTAACCGGAGAAAGTAAAAGATGAATATTTACGCTGAGGTTTGCAGAATGTATTTTAGGGATTGTCTGAGTATTTCAGAGATTCAGGAAGTGTTTAGTAATGAATTAAAAGACTATGTACACCAATACAAAGATAGGGCGGTAAAATTCAGCAGCAGTCTGGATGCCGTTGTAGAAATAATACTAAACGAAGAGGAAGCCCATTTACAAGCAAAAAATGCAAGATAAAATAAACTTAATACAAGAAGTTCAGGATATTTTTGATGAATGTAATTTATCCGTAAGCGACAATTTAATAACCGTTAAGCGTGGCTCAGTTGTTATATTAAGGCTTGAATTTAATACACTTGTATACTTCAAAGAAACAGGCGGTATAGAAGATTACATTAAAAACGAGTTAGTGAAACAAACCAATTAGAAAAATATTTAAAAGAATTAAAATAAAGCATTTGCAATCGCCAATGCAATACAATATATTTGCAACCAACAAAACCAATTATTAAAATGAATATAGAATATCAGGAGTTTTTAGAAAAGAAAAGGCATATGATCGGTGACTTTGGTTTTGAACCAAATTACATACCTGATATTGCTTTTGATTTCCAGAAGTATATTATTGAAAAATCAGTTAAGAAAGGGCGTATAGCTGTATTCGCTGATACCGGATTAGGCAAGACGCTTATACAGCTTTCAATAGCAAAGAATATAATACAGCACACCAATAAAAAGGTTTTGATACTTACACCTCTGGCCGTTGCCTTTCAGTTTATTATCGAAGCTGAAAAATTGGGCATAGATGACATTGAATATTCAAAGGACGGCAAGCATACAAAGAAGATTGTAATATGCAATTACGAGCGTTTGCACTACTTTAAAGACACTGATTTTGTCGGGGTTATATTAGACGAAAGTTCCATCCTTAAAAACTTTGACGGCAAAATAAAAGGCGAGGTCACAGCGTTTGTCAAAAAGATACCATACAGATATTTAAGCACAGCAACACCAAGCCCTAATGATTTTATTGAATTAGGCACAAGTTCTGAGGCGTTGGGTTATATGGGTTATATGGATATGTTGGGTAAGTTCTTTAAGAATAACCAGAACAGCGTAGACAGCAATAATAGAAACATAGGCGAAAAGTTTTATTTAAAACCACACGCTGAAAGGGATTTTTTTGCATGGGTAAACCAATGGGCTATAATGTGCAAAATGCCATCCGACTTAGGATTTTCAAACGAAAGGTATAATTTGCCTGAGTTGATTATAAACAAACATATTGTAAAGAATCAGTCTTTAATTGACATAAACGGACAGGTGCAAATGTTTACGCCTATTGCAAAGTCAATGACTGAGGTAAGGCACGAGCAGAAACAAACAGAAGAGAAAAGATGCCATAGGGCTATTGAATTAGCAGACGGCAAGACTTCTGTATATTGGTGTAATACAAACAACGAAAGCAGTATTTTAAAAGGGTTAGATAGTGAAGCTGTTGAAATAATCGGTAGCCAAAGCATAGAGAAAAAAGAAGAGATACTTTTAGCATTTGCCAACGGCCAAATAAAAAGACTAATAACAAAAGCAAAGATGACATCAATGGGGCTTAATTGGCAGCATTGCAATCATTCTGTATTTTTCCCTACATGGTCTTATGAGCAATACTACCAGGCAATAAGAAGGTTCTGGAGATTTGGACAAAAGCGAGATGTTACCATTGAATTAGTGGTATCAGACGGACAGACAAGGGTATTAGAAGCCATCCAACAGAAAACAGAAAAGGCAATACAATTACACAAAAGCCTTACAGAAAATGTAAACAGATCCTTTGAACACAAGACAAAAGAATTTAACAAAGAAATAATCAAACCAAATTTTATATAATGGAAAACAAAGTAAAAGACCAATTAGTTACCGACAATTACGCTATCTATAATTCAGACTGTATGTTGGTAATGCCGACACTTGCAGACGAAAGTATTGACCTGAGTATTTATAGCCCACCATTTGCGGGGTTATACAATTACTCAAGTTCTGAAAATGACTTTAGCAACTGCGAAAACAAAGAACAGTTTTTACAGCAGTATGAATTTTTAATAGCAGAGATTTCCAGAGTTACAAAGCCCGGCAGAATATCAGCTGTGCATTGTACGGATGTGTTTGATAACACTTGCCGCCTGTGGGATTTCCCTAATGAGATAATCCGATTGCATACAAAATATGGATTTGAATACAGAAACAGAATAACCATTTGGAAAGAGCCGCTAAAAGTACGTATGCGCACAATGGTTCAATCTTTAATGCACAAGTTTATTGTAGAAGATTCTACAAAGTGTTTTACCGCAATGCCAGACTATGTATTGGTATTCACAAAGAAAGGCGAAAACCAAGTGCCTGTTACGCATCCATTTGGGATAAACCACTATGCAGGCGAAACGCCAATACTACCAAACATACTAAGGGCATGGAATAACGCCAACGATTCAAACCTGAATGAAGTAGAACTTTGGCAAAGATTGAACAATACAAATGAAGATGACAAGATCACAAAATTGAATCATTACATTTGGCAGCGTTACGCATCAAGTGTATGGGATGACATACGGATTGACAATGTTTTGCCATTCAGAGATAGCAAAGAAGAGGATGACGAGAAACACGTACACCCATTGCAATTAGATGTTATTGATAGACTTGTTGAGTTATATTCAAATCCTGGTGAAGTTGTGCTTACTCCATTTATGGGCGTTGGTTCAGAAGTTTACAGCCCTGTTTCAATGGGCAGAAAAGCCATAGGTATAGAATTAAAAGATTCTTATTTTAAACAGGCTAAATTGAATTTAGAACAGGCTGACAAAAGGTTTATTCAATCTGCAAAACAGACATCACTATTATGACACTTACCGAACAAAACAAAGAATTAAGAAATGAGGTTGCAAGGATAAAAAGGCAGCTTTCATATTGGCGATCAGAGGCCATGCGGTTCAGGATTGGAGAAAATAACAAACAAACATTAATGCTTTCAAAAAAAGTACAGACGATAAAAAGTGTTATATCTGATTACTTTGGGGTTGATATGGATATAGTCACACGATGCAGAACACACGTAAGGGCAAGACAGATGTATTTTGCATACCTGAGAAAAGAAACAGGCATGAGCCTTATTGAGATTTCAAAGACCTTAGAGCATAGAAGAGATCACAGTACAATAATCTGCGCACTTAAAAGACATGAAGATTATCTTATCTTTGAAAAGGATTATAAGATAGACTACCAAAATATTGAATCTATTATTTTTTCAAAGTTAAATGAGCAGGCAGCATGAAAAAGACTTTAGAATATAAAAAGGGTGTAAGCTGTAATTACTTTGTTGACACTTTTGAAGGGTGTGAAAAAGAGAAAACAAAGCTGATTAAAGAAGGTTGGATTTGTAAATATGTATGAAAGTATTAGAATTATTTGCAGGATCACGTTCTATCGGTTGTGTCGCTGAATCTTTAGGGATGCAAGTATTTTCTGTTGATTGGGAAAACTATACAGACATTGACCTTAGTATTGATATTGGTAATTTAAGCCTATCAGATGTTCCATTTATTCCAGATGTGGTATGGGCATCACCTGACTGCACAACGTACACCATAGCAGCTATAAGCCACCACAGGAACGGAACAGAACCAAAGTCAGAGTATGCAAAGAAATGTGATTCAGTAAACCAACATTTTATAAGCCTGATAAATCAGTATTTAGTTTGGAATCCTAACTTAGTTTTCTTTATTGAAAACCCGAGAGGTATGATGCGTAAAATGCCATTTATGCAAGACTTTAAAAGGCATACAGTATGGTATTGCAAGTATGGAGATGATCGCGCAAAGCCTACGGACATATGGACTAATTCTAAAACATGGACACCACGCCCAGTTTGCCACAATGGGAATACAAATTGCCATCATCAAGCTGCACCGAGAGGAAGTAAAACAGGAACACAGGGAAAGAAAGGATCTTACAACCGTTCAAAGATACCCGGGGAGTTATGCTTAGAAATACTTAAATCAACAATATGAATAAAACCGGCGAACTTAAACTATTCAATGAGATATGGAATGATCGTGAACACTTTTCAGAGTTTACAGGCAAACCATTACTACCTAAAGGGCATTTAAAATGGCACTGGCAATTCGCCCACGTATTAAATAAAGGCCGTTTTCCATCAATGAGATTGCGAAAGGATAATATCTTTTTGTGTTTACCTGATGAACAGATGATACAAGATAGGTTTGAAGTGTTTACAGAAAGGAAGGAAAAACTTTTAATTGAGATTTATGGAAAATAAATTTGGTATTGTAAATTATTTGTTGTTAGTTTGAAACATGGAACAAGATTTATTAACCGTTAGGAGTTATGCCGAAAAGAACGGTTTTAGTACACAATGGGTGCGGAAGCTGATTAAGGCAAACAAGATTAAAGGCAAGGTAATTGATGGCGTTCAGTTCGTAATTGCAGAAAAGAAATGACCCTCACAGACTACATAGAACACCTCACAGAGAAATTAAAAGAGCGTTACGGCTATGCAGGTAGGAACAGATACCAATATAGGGTTACTTTCTTTTTTGGAGAATCTGAGGTAAAACCAATGAGCAGAACAGTAAACATCCAGACTTTGACTGATTGCATGAATAGGGGCAAGACACCTGAAACATTAAGTAGAGTATTAAAATAAAACCAAAAAAAGAATGAAAACAGCAATAGAAAAACTGATAGAAACACTTGAGCAGCAAAAGCAGATTCTTAACGACCACTTTGTCGCAGGTGAGTTGAATGGTGTGAGGCGCAACGAAATAGGAATCTGCATTGGAATGGCTAAAGCCATGTTACCCATTGAAAAGCAGCAGATAGTAGATGCGTACAATGCTGGTCAATATAATGGTTACCCATCAGACCAAAATAATAACAATGACGAAGATTACTACAAAACCACCTTTAACAAATGAATAACATTAACCGATACAACGAACCTGAAAATCTAATTGATCAGTCCGGCAGTTTAAAATTAAAATGGGCTGCTATGATTGCTGTAATTGGAATTGCATTGCTTATCTTTTTGAGTGGGTGTACTCACGAAGAATACAAGAAAGTTGTAGTGACTTATACTAATGGCGAAACAGAATTGATTACAGTTCCACACGATGTTTATTCTGACGGATCATTTAGCGGGTTGTATATCAAAGAATCTTGCTTAAAAAGGGGGGACGTTCATAAGAATTACCCACCGATTAGATGCGGTGTCAGACACTTTTACTATACAAAATAGGAGATACTATCAAATGAACAACGAATTACATATACACGAAGATTTAGACGAGGCTATAAAATGGTATGATATTCCATTGATATTCAAATATCCAAACTATGTATACATTATGCAAGACAGCAGGTGTGTATTCGTGGGTTCAACATACATGGCAAAACAATTTTACGATAAAAATAACGGGAAGTATTGCGAAACCGCATTTAAAACGATTGAAAAATGAAAAAGTTAGTTTACATCTTTTCCGCAATAGCAACTATCTTGATAGTTAGTTTACTTTCAAGTTGTGAAAGCCAAAGAGCAGCCAATAAAACCGCCTGGTTAAAACGAAATGGATATATGATTGATTCTACTAAAACAGAAACAAAGTTCATAGAAGGCGAAATAAGGCTGTTAAAAGATACAACCTATATAAGCAGCAGCGACACCCTGAGAACGGACAGCACGATCACTATAACCAACAATTTTTACAAAGAGAAACACTTTTACCAAAAGGACACATTGATTATAAACAACACCACTATAACCCATGTAGAGAGCGAAGGCACTAATGTAGTCCCGTGGTGGTATTGGTTAATATTGTCTTTGATGGGAGTTGTTATATTTGGATTAACTTTTAGAAAATAAAGAAATGAGTGATTATAATTTTGACTTAAGCGCATTAATTTGGTTAGGTGTATTTATTGTGCTTGCAATATGGGGATGTTGGGAGTTTATTGATTGGCTTTGGATTGATGAAACGATACGCAGTACAAAACCAATAAAACCCGAAATTGAATTAGTGGTAAAAAACAATGTGATTGATACTATATACATTTATCGTAAACCTTAACCAAAACAAACCATGAGCGAAAAGAAAATTGAGATACTATATATTTCAGAATATTCATCTGAAAGACTTGCAGCAATAAGGCAGCACCAGTATTTAAATATAATGGTAGGTATGCACCCTCATGAGAGCAGTTTTGTTCCCTACATCCTCAAATCCAAATTTGATTTATTGGAAGCAGAAAATCAAAACCTAAAAAATCTGCTTAAAATGAAAATTGCAGGTGGCGGTGGCGGTGATTTACCATTACAAGGCACAGGCGGTTATGCCGGCACAGTTCCACAAGGCAATGTTCAGATTATAATTGCAGGCGGTGGCGCAGGTGGTGAATCACACACAGAACAAAAGATAGAAGATAATCCTGATTTCACTCGTAAAGGCGGGGCTTTTATGAGTGGCAAACCTGATTCAGTCTATGTAAGTTTTGAAGCCTATAACGAACTATCAAAAGAATTGGATAAAGTTAAATCTGAACTTGAAAAGGTGAAAGGGCGATCAAATAGAAAGCTATCTGATAGGTTTACTGAAATACTTAATAAGTTTACAGAAGAAGATATACAAAGATGGATTGATTTTGACGCAAACAGAATGAACGGTAAAACAAAATAACCACAAATTAAAATGATAAAAAGTACAGAATTGATGATAGGTAATTGGGTTTATGAAGATGGTAAACCCGAAAGAGTAATAATGGTAGATGGAGAAGTTGATGTTATCCAATGTGAAAACGGGATAAATACACCATTGTCAGACTTTGAACCGATCCCCCTTACAGAACAAATACTTTTAAAAGCGGGGTTTGTATTAAATGTAGAAGGCAATTCGGTTTACTCATTGAACAAAAAGATATATGGGATATTTAAAACTGAGTACAACAAAGACGGCAGCGTATCTGATACCTACTTTGAAATCTATAATGAAGGTTGCCCACTTCTAAAAATCAGAACATTGCACCATTTGCAGAATTATGTACACGCAATTACTCAAGCCGAACTAACTATAAACCTATGATAACAATAACACTAATACCTGTCTTCTTTATTTTGACAGCAGCTATAATAATTTCAGACATTTATAAAACACCAGAAAAGAAATGACACCAAAAGAATTAAAAGGGTTTTATGTGGTAAATAACGAATATAGACCGACAATTTGCGAAACATACAAAGTGATTTATGCAGACGGTAAAGAAGGTACTGAGTTTTTTAACGGCAATATGTGGCTTGTCCAAAACCATGACCGCCCCGTAAAACTTTGGTACTTTGAAGTCAAAACAGAAATCAACAACCTTTAAAGAAATGAATAAACAAATTTGGAAATTTGAAATTGACAGCCCTTCAAAATTGGGCATTGAAATGCCTATTGGAGCAGAAATATTAACCGTACAGGTACAAAATGAAACCCCTTGTATTTGGGCTTTAGTAAATCCGGAAGAAACCAAAATGAAAAGGTATTTTGAAATATATGGGACAGGTATGGGCATATATTGCGATATGGGTATAGATCGCAAATACATCGGCACATTTCAATTAAATAGCGGGGCTTTAGTTTTTCATGTATTTGAAAGAGAATATTTTTAAAATAAACAAACCGATTGAGGAAAAAGAATGGGCCGACTTATAAAAACTAAATTGACTTATAAAACAAAATTTAAAATGGAAAACGAAAATTCAAAAGCAGAAAAAACTGAGGCATTGAATATAGCCGATGTTAGCAGTAGTGAGGAGTTTAAAGCATGGGATGATTTATTTGGAATACTTGCTTGGAAATTTCAACAGACTAAAAGTGGTGATATGTATTTAGATGGTGAAGCTGTTTACAATGAACTTAAAGAAAAGTTTGATTTACGAAGAAAGTAGCATTACTGCTAACTATGAAATAACTGAAACATTTTTGTATAAAACAACACCAATTATAAAACAAAATAACCACAAATTAAAATGATAACAATAATACTAATACCTGTCTTCTTTATTTTGACCGCAGCGATAATAATTTCAGACATTTATAAAACACCAGAAAAGAAATGAACGACATAAAAATAAAAGACCGAGAAACCGAAATTGAATATCTAAGACTTGCCTTAGTATTGTCCGGTGTTCAAATTGATTACATGACCACTAAATTAGTAAACCGCATTTTCAAAGAGGTGGCTAAACGTAAAGGCAAATTCAACATTGGTCATGCCGCAGAAATCAGGGCATCCCATGCAGCCGAAATACAGGACTATTTTAAAGAGGAGTCCAAAGAAGATTCAACCTTTAAAGAAACCAATTAATAAAGATTAGTATTATATTTGTCTTGTGACTTTTGACAATGAGATTACAGAGGTTTTTAAATCAAAGCTGTTTTGCGATATGTGCAAACGCTATGGGGGGAATAACCACTTAGATTTAAGAAGCGAAGTAATATTGATTATACTTGAACTGCCAGAAGAAAAGAAGCAAATGATAATTGAAAACGGATATTTACTGCCTTACTCTTTGCAGATCATACGCTTTCAGGTAAGTACAAAGAATTGGACAGCGTTTAGGAAAAAGTACGGCAATAGGGAAAACTTAGAGTATAAAGAAGATTTCAAAGACATACCAGATGAACAGCCGGTCCAAACAATAGACTGCGAAAACATAGTGAGTAAAATTAAAACAGACACGATTGAGCAGCGGAATAAATACTTTTATCACAGCAGACTTTTAGAAGAATTGATTGCACACGATAACAACATAAAAGCATTAGCAAGGTCAATCGGTATACCTTACAGGTCTGTTATTTACGCTATAACTGAATATAGAAAACACTTAAAACAATGGGCGAATAATGATTAAGGTTTGTTATATCAATCCGGAAAAGAACGGCATCGGCTACCATCGCTTAGAGATTCCATTCCATAACCTGAGCGAAGATTACAAAGACCTTAAAGTATTTGGCACTAATGGTTTTACTGCTGAACACTTGCCGACCAGGTATGATGTAATTGTACTTAACCGACATTCATGGCAGTCAGAGCCTTATATTGAAATGGCTAAAGATGCAGGGGTTAAGATTATATTAGACTTAGATGATATAATTGAAATACCTGATTGGCATGGTTCGCACGATGGGATTAAAACCCCTCAGATAATAGAGCGAATCTATCAGACCATTGGCATGGCAGATGCTGTATGGTGCGCATCTGAATACTTACAAACTACTTTCAATAAAGAATCTACTTACATACCCAATGCAATAGACTTTACACAGCCGCAGTTTATACCACAGCCTAAAAAGATGGATAGGTATACGATTGGATGGGTAGGGGCTGCAAACCACATCAAAGATATTGAACTACTTTATGAGCCTTTAAAAAAGCTATTAGGCAGGAAAGATTATAATATATTATTGGGCGGGGTTGGTTCTGGTGATGAAGAAACTGTTAAGTATTGGCAGTATGTTGAAGGTCTTATGACATCAGCGGGGCAGCTACCTGCTGATCGGTTTATAAAGATTGATCGGCAAACACCTTACAATTATGCCTTCATCTATAACCTGATGGATTGTGTTTTAGCACCACTTGCAAAGGGTGAGTTTCAAAAGTGTAAATCAAACATAAAGATTATAGAAGCGGGGGCGTTTAGTCTACCTGTTATATGTTCTAATATTGAGCCTTACAAAGAGTTCATTGATGCAGGGGTGGTCTATCAATCAGCAGGGCAATGGGATAAGACAATGAAGGAACTAATAGCAGCACCGATAAAAGGGAAGCGCAAAGGGGCGTTACTGCATGAATATGTAAGAGAACATTACAACATTAAAAAAGTAAATCAAAAAAGATATTATGATATTATCAATGTTATGGATCAGCGGGCTTAGTTTCGCTGCATCTGAATTATGGATGGAAGTATTTGAAAAGCCTTTAAAACCTTTTAGTTGCCCTCAGTGTATGAGTTTCTGGTCAGGGTTGGCAGCCGCAGCAATTACCGGGCAGTACCTTTATGTCTTTGTTCCTTATCTTTTAACAAAAGTAATTTCAAAATTTCTATGGCTTTAACGGAGTTACAATACCAATACGTTATTGATTCAGTTGCCAGGTTAAGACTAACTGTAAGTGAACGGTATAAAGTACACAATGAAGAAAACGAACATAGGATATTATCTATATTCAATCAAATCGGCATAGACCCTGAACTACCACCATGCAGACAATGTGATGGCTACTATTGGAGTAAAGTAATGTTAAGTAAAATAGAACCTTTAATAAAAGAATATGAAAACGAAATCAGTAGTTCACAGCGGTAATCTGGGCGACCTTTTATATTCATTGCCTTCGCTGTATAGGGCGCACTTAGAAGATCAGATAAGTTTTGTCTACTATATTAAGTTAGACAGACCTTCAACCTTTACAGATGCGCAGCACCCTTTAGGCAGTGTAATGATGAACAGGAAAATGTTTGACATGGCTTACCCATTACTGAAAGCACAGCCCTACATTCACGAGGTTATCGCACTCGAAAAAGGCGAAGATATGCGGGTTGATTATGACTTAGACTTGTTCAGAAAAGAGTATAAGAACTTGAGTGCAGGTAATATTCAATCATGGTTAAGCATGGCGCACCCTGACCTTAGACCTGCGCTGCTATCATGCAGTTTATATGCACAATCAAAACCAAACGATTATATTTTAGTCAGCAGGTCAAGCAGGTATCAAAACCAATGGATAGACTACTCACTTTTAAAACACTATGACAATGTAAAGTTTATAGGGGTAGAAAGTGAGTTTAAGGCATTGAGGTTACACAACCCAAACATAGAACATTTAGAAGTTAAAGACTTTTTAGAACTTGCAGAACTGATTGCAGGGTGCAAACTATACATAGGCAATCAATCTATGCCCTATGCCATCGCTGAACTGCTGAAAGTTAAAAGGATATTAGAGCAGTTTGCCCATGCCCCCAATGTTATACCATCAGGCGGGGAGTGGTACGCTTTTCACACCAATGAACAATTCAAAAAGTTATTAAATAAAACCTTACATTTGCCACATGGCAAAGGTGAAAATACAGATACAACCGAAACCCCAACAGATAAAAGATAATGAACCTAAACAAAGACAAACAGCTTAGAGAGAAAGGCGGCTATATGTACTACCAGGATAACAATGGTATTATATTCTGCGACCAGATAGACCAGAGTAACATGGTAGGCGGTGGCAATGAACAGCCCCGCAACATAGAACAAAATCCAATGAGGTTAGAACGGATCAACAGACTAAAAGAGAATCCAATAGTTTTAGACTTTGGGTGTGGTAATGGTATGCTTGTAGATTTTTTAACAGCTAACGGAGTGCAGGCGCATGGCTATGACGAGTATTCAGACAAACACAATCAACCGCCTTTATTCAATCATTATGACATAGTAGTAATGGTAGAGGTAATTGAACACCTATACACCCCATTTAAAGAATTGGATAATATTTTCAGATGGTTAAAGCCTGGCGGTATAGTAATGATTGAAACAAGTTTCACCGATTGGCTAACGATTGAAGATAGTTACATTGAACCGGCTGTGGGGCATCATTGTGTGTTCAGTCATAGAGGTTTAACGGAACTTATGGTATCAAAGGGATTTGTAGAGATACAGCACGAGAATCAGAATGTTAGGTATTATCAAAAAAATTAATTAAATTTGCATTATGGCACGACCAAAAAAGAATCCTGAACCTGAAAAGGTAGTTAAGGCAGCAGCCCCGAAAGTGTTTGTAAGTACTCCTGAGATAGCGGTTAAGTACAAACAGAACATTGCCCAATACTTAGAATCTAAAGGAGTTACAAGCTACCATGAGGGGCATAAGATTGGATTAACAATTGAGCAGATTAAAGACCTTATCTTAAACTACTAATGGGTATATTAAATTTTTTTAAAATGTTCAGTACCGTTGAAGCTGAAAGGCCGAATACAAGTGCCGAAGAAAGAATATATGATATTGAAGATTCTTTTAAAAAAGAGTATAGGGTAGCGCAATATGGGGATTATTATAAAGTGCAGTATTCTAAAATAGATTGGGGTCCGGGTTATTATGGTAATAGGATAATTTGGGTAGACCTAATGGGTGGAACATATAAAGATATGCAGACCGCATTACAGGAGATAAAAAACCAAAGAATGTTTGATTCAGAACCAATAATACACGAAGTAAAATGATAACTTTAATAACTTTAACACAGGGCAACCCGATTGCATTAAAGCGCACCATTGATAACGTGGTGGCAGCGTTTGACGGCAAAGTTAATGAAGTTATAGTCGGGGACTTTTGCGTTTTTGAAAGCGATAGGGTAAAGATGGTACAAGAACAATATTCAGTTTACTGCGCCCAGTATAAGATGCCGTTTAATTGGCTTTTTGAAAATGGGTTTGCGTTTATTTTAAATGCTTTGTCAGAGAGAGCATCTAACGACCTTTGTTTATACATGAACGTAGGCGAGATAGTAGAAAAGAATATCCGATTAGATTTACTGAATGAAAATTGGAACTGCTATAAGTTTAACCATGCAACAGAAACCCACCAATGGATAAGAATGTGGAACAGACATCAGCTAGAATGGTCAGGCAGAATCCATGAGGAAGTAGTAGGGCAAAAGTATATTAGTCCGGATTGCATTTTCCAGATGGCAGATACCGAAAAGGATAACAGCGATCCGTTTTATTCTGCTGTGATGAACGACATTAAAGAGCTTGTCTATTTCAATCAGTACATTAAATTAGTAGAGTACCCACATGAACAGGGCGCAACCAACAGCGGATGGCTAACGTATGCAAGGGATAGCTACCACAACATAAAGGAACGCTTAGAAGCAAAAGGGGCAAGGTATGAAGCATTTAAGGAAGGCAACCTGCAAAAGTATTTAGACAACTGCCAAGAGTTTGAACCGCAGCAAAATTCAGATTTAATCCATTTTCAATGAGGGCATTTACAATCCTGATACCGCACTACAAAACAAAGATAACAGCGTACTGCTTACATCAGATATTTAAGCACAGCGGCAATAGAGTAAATGTAGTGGTTATATCCAATTCAGGCAATGAGGGGCTAAACTACTTAGAACCTTATGCGGATAGGATTACAACTATTATATATCCATTAAACCGTATGCAGTCACATGGCCTTGCTTTCGATTACGCTATTGAAAACGGATTAGTTAAGACTGATTACTTTATTACACTTGAATCTGACAGCTACCCAACGAATGATAATTGGTTAGAGTATTACGATAGATTGATTGATGAAGGTTATGACATGGCAGCGAGCAGATTAAAACTTTCAGGCGGTGAGTATTACCATCCAGCAGGGGCAATGTATAGATTGGATTCATGGCATCAATGCAAAGAGTATGTAGAGAAACTGAATGATGAATACCGATACTATCCGAACTACCTACCTAAAGACGGATTTAATTGTCATATAATGGAATCGGCACACGTTGCACCAAAAGGTAACATAGAACAGTTAAACAACTACCTACCGATTGCACAATCAGTTTTCCATAACGGCATGGGATACAATCAGGAAAGCTATCACACATACGGCAACAGAAACACCATAACCGGAGTTGATGACTTTTTAAAAGTTCACAACGACCCGATAATTTACCGCATGGGATATGAGCCTGGTCAATTCTTTGGATATTGGCATTTAGCAACCGGTAAGAAAGTTTACAGCATACCAACAGAAGTAACATGGATGCACAACAGAGTAAATCAACAGCAGGAGTGTACTAAAACCGAAAACGGCATTATTCATATATGGGGCGGCACAGCAATGACCCTCACAAGTGATGCAAGTGTAGAAGATATAACCAGAAGAAAAACAGAATTAACCGAACAGCTTTACAATTCAATCCAAAATGAAACTAATTAAATTAGCCCTTATAATCCTTTTAGCAGGGTGCAGCAAGATAGACCAGAACAGAGATATAGTAGTATACTCAGAGGGGGAGTTCTACAATGAGAATACAAGGCAATACGATTACAAAGACTTAGAAGAAAGTTATAAGGTCAAAGTAGGCGATCATTTCAAAAAGTATATTGTAAGTAATCCAAAGTACACATTAGCCGGTCAGCCTATATGGGTAAGAATAACCTCAGACGGCAAAGAGATATACAGAAAGCAGAACCAAGTTCACAACATTGATATAAAGATAGAGTAATGGGAAAACATAAGTATATAAAAACACCTAAAGAGCTTTTGGATTTATGGGATGAATATAAAAGTTCGGTTAAAACTGATTTAATAGAACAAGCCACTTCAAAGGGCGATGTAGTTTCCTTAAGTGTAAGAGAACCATATTTAAGAAGCGGATTTGAAGCGTTTGTATTTAGAAAATTAGATTTTGGTATAAGTCAATATTTAGACAATCAAGACAATGCATACACTGAATATCTTGGAGTCATTACGTGTATAAGAAAAGAATGGGAAACTGACCAAATAGGGGGTACAATGACAGGGAGATATAAAGCACCTAATTTAACTGCTCGTTTAAACAACCTCACAGACAAGGTAGAGCAGACCAATATAACACAACCTTTGTTTCCTGATGTTCCAGAGGACAACAGCAATAAATAAGCTAATTAAATTAACCCAAAGAAAAAGGGTTGTTCAGGGTGGCACGAGTGCAGGTAAGACATTCGGCATACTTCCTTTACTGATTGACTATGCCGCAAAGAATCCAAAGACTGAGATAAGCATAGTAAGTGAAACCATCCCGCATCTAAGGCGTGGTGCTATGAAGGATTTTCTAAAGATATTAGATTGGACAAACCGGTTTAAGAATGAGAATTGGAACAGAACCCTTTTAACTTATAACTTTGAAAATGGCAGTTACATTGAGTTCTTTAGTGCAGATCAGGAAAGTAAGCTAAGGGGTGCAAGAAGGCATATACTTTATATTAACGAAGCGAACAACCTAACCTTTGAAGCCTACCATCAGTTAGCCATCAGAACAAGCAAATACATTTGGTTAGACTTTAACCCAACAGCAGAGTTTTGGGCGCACACAGAGGTTTTAAAAGAAGATGACAGCGAACTGATAGTACTTACCTACAAAGACAATGAGAGCCTTTCAGAAACGATTGTAAGAGATATTGAGAGCGCAAGGGATAAAGCAGACACTTCAACGTATTGGGCTAATTGGTGGAAGGTTTATGGATTGGGTGAGGTTGGTTCTGTTCAGGGTACTATCTTTACTAATTGGGAATCAATTGACAAGATACCTGATGCAGCCCGATTAGTAGGTATTGGGTTGGACTTTGGTTATTCAGTAGACCCAACGGCAGCAGTAGCCATTTATAAGTATAATAATCAATACATTTTAGATGAGATAATATTTCAAAAGGAACTAAGCAATAGAGAAATAGCCAACCTTTTAAAAGATTACAGGGTAATGATTATAGCGGACAGCGCAGAGCCTAAGAGTATAGCAGAACTACAAAGCTATGGACTGAAAGTATTAGGGGCTTTAAAAGGCAAAGATAGTATTGTGCATGGCATTCAGTTAATTCAACAGCAGTCTTTACTTGTCACAAAGAAAAGTATTAACCTGATTAAAGAGTTGAGGGGCTATACATGGGCAACGGATAGAAACGGACAGCCCACCGGCGATCCGATTGACATTTTAAATCACACAATGGATGCTATGCGATACGGATTTAGCCATATTATTCAGATGCCTGGTTATGGTAAGTATGTAATTAGGTAGTATATTTGCAAAACATTAAACAGAATGCAAAAAAGAACACATAAAATATTTAATGATTATCAGGGCTTTATATCAAAAAGGCTTTAAATTTACCGACAAAACACCAAAGAAGCCTAAAACAACATCACAATAAAATCCTTAAACAAAATGAATATATTACTTTGGCAACAGATTAACAATGCCATCAAACAGGGTGGAGATAGTGAGTTAAGTATAGCCTATAATGTTTTATCAGTCTTGACAGGTGAAAGCCCTGATGTTTACAGGAACATGAAATATTCAGATTTCTTAAAGGTTCAGGATAAAGTAAAGATACCAGACATAAACATTAAATCAGAAGATTGGGTTAAAGAGTTTGAGTG
>OFQV01000134.1_pt1 | contig 21854 bp, 33 predicted proteins | sample 1542971 | NCBI WGS metagenome assembly OFQV01 (sample SAMN07774229, study PRJEB24372) | wastewater metagenome | isolation source: WWTP Cannobio (Effluent) | place: Italy: Cannobio | collected 2016-01
TTCCGATCTAGCGTCTCGGATTGTGTACGAAATCACAAGCCCTTTGGAGGCGCGATGCCTGGGCCAGTTCCGAAGCCTGCGGCGCAGCGTCGTCGCCGTAATGCCGTGCCTGCCTCGGTGGTGCTGCCTGCTGGTGGCCGTCCGGGGAACGCGCCGCCGTGGCCGCTCGGTGAGCAGGCTCCGGGCGAGTCTGGTGCGTGGCGTTCCGTGTGGTCGTTGCCGCAGGCGGTGCAGTGGGAACGGCTGGGCATGACCCGGACGGTGGCCCGCTACGTGCGGGCGATGGTGCGGTCGGAGGCTGCTGATGCCCCGGCTTCGCTGATGGCCGAAGCCCGCCAACTCGAGGATCGTCTCGGCCTGACACCGATGGCGATGTTGCGGCTGAGGTGGGAGATCTCCGACGAGGACGCGGTTGCGGAGCCGTCGTTGGTGGTGGTGAAGCCTGACCGGTGGAACCGCCAGTCGGGGTGAGTGGTTTTCGCCCCCTGTGGCCTGGTCAGGTCCCGTCGCTTGGGTACGTGCTGACCGAGCTCATCGAGGACGACCTCGGTATCGAGCTCACCCATGAACAGGCTGATCGGGTCGTCGAGTACTACCGGGTTGACCCTTTGACAGGTGGCCGTGTGGTGCGGCGTGCTGCTGTTCGCAGGCCGAAGGGTGCGGGGAAGTCACCGGAGGGCGGCTATCTCGGGTACGCCGAGCTTGTCCTGCCGGTGATGTTCGATCATTGGGGTGAGGACGGCCAGCCGGTCGGTGTCGCCCATTGGGATCCGTGGGTGCAGTTCGCGGCGGTGTCGGAGGATCAGACCGACAACGTGCTGGTCTGGCTGTTCGACATCTTGTCGCCCCGTCACGAGACGTTGGAACGTCATGGCATCGACCTAGGGCGTACCCGCCTGTACCTGAAAGGCCGTTCGGGCCGGTTGGAGCCGGTGACGGCGTCGGCTGGTTCTCGTGAGGGTCAGCGGGTCACGTTCGGTGTGCTCGATCAGACCGAGTCGTGGTCGAAGGAGAACGGCGGGGTTCGTCTCGCCGGTGTGCTTCGTCGCAATGCCGCCAAGATGGGCGGCTGGACGTTGGAGCTCCAAAACGCTCCGGCGCTCGGTGATGGGTCTGTGGCTGATGCGACAGCGAAGGCGGCCGAGAGGGCCGCTACCGGGGTGCTGTTCGACACCCGGGAGTATCCGGGCGCAGCGGAGATGGACCTGTCGGATCGGGCGTTGCTGGTTCCGGGCCTGGAGTTCACCTACGGCGAGTCGACGAAGTGGGTCGATGTGGAGCGCCTGGCCGACGAGATCATGGACCCGGACACGGATCCTTCCGATGCCCGCCGCTATTACCTGAACATCGCCGCCCCCCTGTCCGACTGGGCTTTCTCCCATGACCGCTGGGACGAGCTCGGCGGCAAGGATCTGGTGGCCGAGCCGGGCGAGCTGATCGTGGTGGGCTTTGATGGCGCCCGTTTCGATGATGCGACGGCCCTGGTGGCGGTCGGTGTCGAGAGTGGCGCCGCTTGGCTCGCCGGCCTCTGGGAACGTCCTGACGGGCCTGCCGGTGAGGACTGGGAAGTCCCCGACCGTGAGGTCGATGCTGCGGTCGAGGAGTTGTTCGATCGCTGGTCGGTGTGGCGCATGTACTGCGATCCGCCGTACTGGGAGACGAACGTGTCGGCGTGGGCTGCGAAGCATCGTGGCTCGGACCGTCAGCAGGCCGTGGTGGAGTGGTGGACGAACCGGTGGCGGCCGATCGGCTACGCCTGCCGGGCTTTGGGTACGGCGATCCGTGCCGGTGAGATCACCCATCACGTCGATGACGGTGACGACGCCCTTACCCGCCATGTTCACAACGCGGTGAAGCGCCCTGTCGCTGCCCGTGATGACGATGGGCGTCCGCTGTGGACGCTCTCGAAGCCTGCTCCGGGCCGCAAGATCGACGCCACGATGGCGCTCGTTCTGGCGTGGGAGGCCCGTGGTGACGCCGTGGCGTCCGGGGCGAAGGCCCGGCGACGGTCGGGCGCAGTGTTCCTCTAACGACCCGAGGTGGTGTTTGTGGCTGATCTGATGACCCAGCCCTACTCACCCGAGTGGTGGCGTGATCGGCTTCTCGGTGAGCTCGTGGTCCGTAACCGTGAGGTCTCGAAGATGGAGGCCTACTACGAGGGCGACCACCCGCTCCCGACGCCTCCTCAGCATCTTCCCCCGGCGGCGTACCGGGAGGCCGTGAAGGCGTGGCGGTCGATGACGGCCATGTCCATCACCAACTGGGTGAAGCTGGTGGCCGACGCCCCGGCGGAGCGCCTGGCCGTGACGGGGTTCCGTTCGGCGTCGTCTGGCCCTGCCGGTGACGAAGAGGCCTGGCGTATCTGGCAACGCAACCACCTCGACGCCGATCAGGCGCTCGTCTACGACAACGCCCTGCAGACGGGCTCGTCTGCGGCCATCGTGTGGGCGGACGCCGACGGCCAACCGGTCATCACCGTGGAGCACTCGTCGCAGGTCATCGTGGCCTATGAGGCCGGCTCTCGCCGCCGTAGGGCTGCTGCGCTCAAGTCGTGGCTGGACGACTCGGGCCGTGAGATGGCGACCCTGTACCTGCCGGACGGTCTGTACAAGTGGGAGACGACCTCTACCCGCCCGGGGTTCGGTCGGGCGACCTCGGGCACGGTGACGTGGCGTGAACGCATGGTCAACGGTGAGGCGTGGCCGCTCCCGAATCCGACCGGCGAGGTCACCGTCGTCGAGTTCCGGGCGAACAGTGGCCTCAAGCCGGCCCCGTTCGGTGGCGGCCGCTCCGAGTTCGCGACCGTTCTTCCGATCCAAGATCGGATCAACAAGACGGTCTTCGACCAGTTGGCGACCGGCGAGTCACAGGCGTTCCGTCAGCGGTTCGTGATCGGCTGGGATCCGCCCCGTGACGCCGTCACTGGGATGCCTGACCCGGCCATGATGCTCAAGGCGAGCCAGTCCGTCTTCATGACGTTCGACGGGTCTCCCACGGACGTGAAGGTCGGCGAGTTCGGCCAGGCCGACTTCACCGGCTTCCTCAAGGCCGTCGAGGCCGACGTGCGGTCCATGGCCGCCATCAGTCAGACACCCCCGTACTACCTGCTCGGTGCCATGGAGAACATCTCCGCCGACGGGATCATCGCCACCGAAGCCGGGCTGGTGGCCAAGACCCGCAAGCACCGCGACCAGTTCGGCGAGTCGTGGGAGGAAGTCATGCGCCTGGCGCTGATGATCGCCGCCCCTGACCGCGCGCCTGACGAGTCGTCGATGGTGCTGTGGCGTGACGTCGAACAGCGCACCTGGGGCCAGACCGTCGACGCCCTCGTGAAGATGCAGACGCTTGAGGTGCCCCGAGAGGAGTTGTGGTCGAGGCTCCCGAACACTGCCCCGCAGGACGTGGCCCGTTGGCGTGCCATGCGCGTCACCGACGACCTGCTCGCCCCTGTCGTCCCCGCCCCATCCAATGCTGGCTGAGAGCTCGCAGGTTCTTCTTACTCGCCGCTATCACGCCCTGACAACCCGGTACGCCGATCAAGCGTCACGGGTGGTGTCTCAGGCGTGGGTGGACCTCGGGTCCTACGACCCTGCCGACGTGAGCCGGCTGGCCCGCCATGCCGGGCCTGTCGTGGACGTGATCTCAGCCCGTGCTGCGTCGGCGACCTCGGCCTACATCGCCACCATCACCGAGACACCGGTGGCCACAGCGAGCGCTCTTGTCGCCCCTGATTGGGACTCGGCATTCATCGCCCTACGCACCTCTCTCTCGGACGGCCACGACTGGTTTCAAGCCGTCGAATCGGGGCGTCTGCGTTCTGAGGCTGTCGGGTCGAACGCCGTGGTCTCCACGGCACGCCGTGCCGCTGACGAGGTGGCCGGCCCCCGGATCATCGGATGGCGTCGAACCCTGTCCGGCAACTCCTGCACCTGGTGCTCGACGGTCGCCGGCGGCACCTACCACTCGGCCGAGTCCGCTGACTTCGGTCATGACCACTGCCATTGCGGCGTGGCCCCGATCTTCGGTGAATCCGACCCAGGTCGGGTCGTGAACGCCGAGGTCCCAACCGCCTGACGACGCGATGCGTCAGGCCTAACTCCCAACCAGGAGACGCGATGTCACCCGAACCCGATCCCACTCCCACTCCCGCGCCCGAGAACGACCCGGCACCCGCTCCGGAGCCGGAACTACCACCGGCCGCCGTCGACGAACCGCTCGGCGATGCCGGCAAGCGGGCACTCGAAGCCGAGCGGCTCGCCCGCAAGGACTCCGACCGACGGGCCAAGGCCCTTGAGGCCGAGCTTGACGAGCTCCGCAAGGGGCAGATGTCCGAGCAGGAACGGGCCGTGGCTGATGCCCACAAGGCGGGCGCCACGGAGGCGATCGGCAAGGTGCAGGACCGCTTGTTCGCCGCTGAGGTTCGGGCGGCCGCGGCCGGCCGGGTCGCTGATACCACCCTTCTCTCTGACCCTGACGTGGCTCGCAAGCTGCTCGGGCTGGAAGTAGTCCCCGTCGATTCTGACGGGAACATCGACACCGAGGCGATCTCGGGAGCGATCGACCGCATGGTCACGGAACGCCCGTTCCTGGCTGCGGCCGCTGGCGCGACGCCGCCCCCCAAGCCAACCGGGAGCGCCGACGGCGGCGCCCGCGGTTCCTCGACGCCCAGCCAGTTCGGCCGGGCCGACCTCCAGTCCATGACCCCCGAGCAGATCACGAAGGCCAAGGCCGATGGCCGCCTGAATGACCTGCTGGGGATCTCGTAGCTCAAAGGAGCACGTACATGTCCGTTGCCAACTTCATCCCCGAGGTCTGGGCTGCCCAGCTCCTCAGCTCGCTCAAGAAGTCCCTTGTCTTCGCCGGTCCCGGCGTCTGCAACCGCAACTACGAGGGCGAGATCGCCAACATGGGCGACACCGTCCGCATCACCAGCATCACCCGCCCGACCGTGGCGTCCTACACCAAGGACTCGACCACGATCACCCCGGAGACGCTGACCGACGCGAACCGCACCCTCTCGATCGACCAGGCCAAGTACTTCGCGTTCGAGGTCGACGACATCGACCTCCGTCAGGCCCGCGATGGCGGCGCCCTGATGGACGAGGCGGCCGTCGAGTCGGCCTACGCCCTCGCCGACGTGGCCGACCAGTACGTGGCCGGCCTCTACACCGGCGTCGACTCGGGCAACGCCATCACGACCACGTCGATCACCTCGGCTGCTCTGGCCGTCACCGGCCTGGTGAACCTCAAGGTGAAGCTCGACAACGCCAACGTGCCGACCGCCGGCCGCTACGTGATCGTCACCCCGTGGTACCACGGGCTGCTGTTGCAGTCGGACACCTTCGTCCGGGTCGACGCCTCCGGTTCCGCTGAGGCGCTCCGCAACGGTGTCGTGGGTCGTGCCTTCGGGTTCGACGTGTACGTGTCGAACAACTGCGTGAACGTCACCGGTGATGACTGGATCATCCAGGCCGGCTACCCGGGCGCGTTCACCTTCGCCGAGCAGATCGCCAAGGTCGAGGCGTACCGCCCCGAGTCGGCGTTCTCGGACGCCCTCAAGGGCCTGCACCTCTACGGCGCCAAGCTCATCCGCCCCACGGGCATCGCCACCCTGACCGCCTCCATCACCTGATGGGTCCGAAGCCCCGGCCCTAGCGGCCGGGGCTTCGCCGGTTAGTCCCTCACCTCTCCGAAGGAGCCCTAGATGGCCCGCACCGCTCTCACCCCGGTCGTCCTGACCGCCAACACGTCGACCGCTGACCCCGCCGGGACCGCCATCGACGCCACCAACAGCCACGTCTTCACGTCGTCCTCGCCGCTCGACGAGTACGTCATCCGCATCGTGAACACCACGGCGTCGACCAAGGTCGCCACGATCAAGGCCGGCGACAACCCACCCGCCGACGCCGCCGGCCAGGGCGACATCGCCGTGTCCCTCGCCACCGGTTCGGTCACCCCGACCGTGGCGTGGGTCGGCCCGATGGCCTCGGCCCGGTTCATCCAGAACGACGGCACCGTGAACATCGACATCGCTGCCTCGATGACCGGGTTCATCACGGTCTTCCGGATCCCCCGGAACGCCTGATGCCCCCGTTCAAGGGCGCTGGTGGCGCGGTCTTCGAGATCGACGTGCCAGCCGAAGGCACCTACGCCCGTGAGCTCCACGACGCCAAGATCGCCTCCGGTGATCTGGTAGCGGTCGAGCCTGCCCGGAAGGCGGCCAAGGCGGCCCCCGTGTCGGAGGACTGACGTGGACACCATCGAGGCGACGGCGTGGCTCTCTCGTCATGTCCCGATCGACGCCGATCCGGTCCTGTCCACGGACGACCTCGGTGCCATCCTCGATGAAGCGCGTCTACCCGACGCGTACGGCAACCTGCCATGCAACGTCACCACCGCCTCCACCTGGGCCGCCTCCACGGTCGTCCAGATGGGGGCTGTGGTGACCGCTGCGCCCTCCGCCGGCCGGTGGTGGATCTGTGTGGCTCCGGGTACGACCGGGGCCGTACAGCCCGACTGGGGTGACCTCTCGTCTGACCGGCCCGGTACCCACTCGGTCACCGACGGAACGGTCGTCTGGCTCGATGCCGGATCTGGGTGGGCCGGGCAGTGGGATCTCCACCTGGCGGCCGCTCTGGCGTGGGAGGCCAAGGCCGCCCGCGCTGCCGGCCGCTTCGACTTCACGACCGACGGCCAGACCTTCCGTCGGGCCCAGGTCATCGACCAATGCCAGGCCATGGCAAGGATGCACCGCCGCCGCCGTGCGTCCTCGGCGCCCCTGCTCTGATGTTGACCTCGGCCGAGCTCGCTTCGATGCAGGTCACCTCGGCGTCAGCGATGCCGACGACGGCACAGGTCACTCGACCCACCGCAGGCCGCGGCACCTTCAACACGGTGACCGGCACGTACGGCGAGCACCCCGTGACCGTGATCTACGCCGGACCGTGCCGGATCCGTCCGGCCACCGCGGCAGCCGAAGGCACGGCCACGGTCGGCGACCTTCACGAGACGGTCGGCCGCTACATCGCCACCTTCCCTCACGACGTTGCGACCATCGAGGTCGACGACTTCGTGACCGTCACTGATGCCACCGACCCCGACCTGATCGGGTACACCCTGCGGGTCCTCGATGCTGCACGGTCCGAATGGCTGATCGACCGGCGGGTCACCCTCGAGGTGCTCGAACAGGTGAAGCCGTCGTGACCGTCGACTTTGACTTGACCGAGGTCGACGGGGTCGCTCATCTCTTGCTGATGTCGCCGGCGCTTGCCAACGCTGCCACCTACGAGGCCGGCAAGAAGGTGGGCGCCCAGGTGAAGCGGAAGGCTCAGGCGGCCGCACCCCGCGACCGCCCGTGGCTCGCCACTTCCGGCATCCGAGTGAAGTCCTGGCGATTTGCGGTCGGTTCCCACGTCGACGTGTACACCACGGCCGACAGCGAGGGCCGCCCGGTCGGGTTCTTCGTCGAGTACGGCACCGCCGACACTCCCCCAAATCCGTTCCTCTCGGGACAGATGGCGTGGGCCGCTGACGCGTTCCATGAGGCGGTTCTGGCCGCCATCGACCCACTCATCAAGGAGGCCTAGTGGCCCTGCTCACCGCCCAGTCCATCACCGTCTCGGGCCTGTCCCCGACCTACGCCTCTGCCGGTGGCTCCGGTGACACCGTCGCCCCTGGCGACGACGTGTTCCTCCACGTCAAGAACGCCGACGGCTCCGCCACCACCGTGACCCTCGTCCGCCCCGGCACCTCCTACGGGGTCGCCAACCCGGACCCGACCGTGACGGTCGCCGCCACCACCGGCTCGCAGTTCATCTACCTGCCCCGCGAGTTTGCCGACCCGACGACCGGCCTGATCTCCATCACCTACTCGTCGGTCACTTCGCTGACCGTCGCGGTCCTGCGGGTCTGATGGCTCTGGCCGATCCACGCACCCACCACGACGCGGTGGTGGGTGCGTTGGTCGCCGCCGGGCTCACCGTTGGTGACGCCGAACCCCCGACGACTGCCTACGGCTGGCAAGGGGTCCCCGGGCAGTCCGTGTTCGACCCGTACGCGATCGTCTACCCGCTCTCGCAGTCCTTCGACGGTGGCCTTGGCTGCTCCGACGCCGACTCTGACATCGGCTGGCAGGTCACCTGTGTCGGGTCATCGCGGGCCCAGTGCGACTGGGTGATCGCCAAGGTCAACGACGCCCTCATCGGGGCAGTTCTCACCGTCTCGGGCCGCTACGTCCCTCGGGTGCGATGCACCGACGTGACCGGTGCCCGCCGAGACGACACCACCCAGCCGCCCTTGTTCATCTCGACGCCGCGATTCGCGGCCGTGTCCACTTAGGAGTCCTCGTGGCCCGACCCAAGCGCGTGAAGCTCACCCACCCTGACACCGGCGCCACCTGCGAGGTGTCGCCGCCCGCCGTCGAGGTGCTGGCCGCTTCCGGCTGGCTGCCCGAGGGCGACCAGGACACCGCCGCTGCGCGAAGCAGCGGCACCACCGACTCGGGGCCGAGCTCCGACCCGGTCTCAACAGACGAGGCCACCGCCTCCGACGATCCCCCGGCCACGAAGGCCACCAAGTCAACCACCCGGCCCTAGGAGGCTCCCATGGCTCAGAAGTACCCGTTCGAGGAATACACCCGGGTCGTGCTCGTCACGTCCATCGCCAACATCTCTGCTCCCACGGTGGCCGAGATCGCCGCCGGTACCGTCATCACCTGCGACCTGACCAAGGACGGGTTGAACCCGGGCGGCACCACCAACAGCGTCGACTCGGCCGGGCTCTGCTCCCGTGTCGACTCGCAGGTGGCCGGCTCCGTCGGCTACTCGATGATGCTCAAGGGGTTCCGTTACAGCGACACCGATTCGTTCTGGAACCTCGCCAACTGGGGTGATGCGTCCCACCTCGTCGTTCGGCGAGGTCAGGACTACTCCGATGCCGTGGTGGCCACCGACAAGGTCGAGGTGTACACCATCCAGATGGGTGAGCCGATCCCGGCCGCCTCGGCTGCGAACACCCTGCAGACCTTCGAGTTGGCGTGCTTCGTCGATGCCGCCGACCTGAAGGCCGTCGTCGCAGCGTGACGAACGTCGATGACTTCCTCGACCGGTATGAACCACCGGTCGAGGAAGTCGCGGTGTGTGGCCGTGCGGGCCTGGTGGCCGAGCATGCCCGCACGGAGGCCGAGTTGGCCGGTCACGCGGCGCACGCGTCGCTCAGTGGCCCACCGGCCGAGCTGGTCGACCGTCTCCGGGCTCTTGAGGCCGAGATCGAGTCGTCGGCCATCGTCATCACGGTTCAGGCCCGAACGTCCCGGGAGTGGGCTGACGTGATGGCCCTCCATCCTCCGAAGGGTGACGCCGCCAAGGTTGGGGCACCGTATGACGTGGAGACGTGGGAGCCGGCGATTCTGGCGGCGTGTGCGATCGACCCGGTGCTCTCGGAGGGGCAGGCCGTGCGGATGCGTGAGACGTTGCCGCCGGGCGAGTGGCGGGCGCTCATGGAGGCCGTGGTGCGGGTGAACGGGGAGCGGGTGGTCGCCCCAAAATCGCTACTGCTGTCCGCACTAGCCCTAGTGAGCGACGACTCCTGGGGTATGCCGCCGGCCGGGGGATCCCTCGGGGAGCCTTCCTTGGCCGACAACGGCGGGCAGTAACAACCCACCACTACGACGACGCGGGCCGCATGGTCCGCTCCGAGACGGTGTTCGACGCCGACTGGTCCGACGAGGACGTGGCAGCGGCGTTGGCGTGGCAGGACAACGAGGACGCCAAGTGCTCCGGTTGCGGCCATCCCCGTGACGAGTCCATGGACCCGGAGCGGGCGCTGGCGTACGACGCCGAGCCGGTGGTGTGCCATTCGTGCGCGGCACGGGCCCGGGCTGATCGGGCGTTCCGTAGCGCGAACGGCGACAACGACGGCGTGCTCTGGCGGATCTTTGAGCGGAAGGGGGTGAGCGGGTGAGCGACAAGGTGGCTCTGGTCCGGTTGCGGGCCAACAACGCGCAGTATGACGCGGCGATGAAGGCCTCGGCGAAGGCGACCGACGAGGTCGGCGCTGCCGGCAAGCGCACCTCCAAGGGCTTCGACCTGGACAAGACGGGCCGCAAGCTCACCACCGGGCTGACGTTGCCGCTGGTCGGGTTGGGTGCGGTCGCCACGAAGACCTCGATGGACTTCGACGCGGCGTTCGTGAACATGCAGACGCTGGCCGGCGTGACGGCCGACGAGGTTGGTGGGCTCAAGGATCAGGTCAAGGCGTTGTCGGTGGAGACGGGCCGCGGTCCGCAGGAGTTGGCGTCCGCGCTGTACTTCCTGCGGTCGTCCGGTTTGGGTGCCGGTGACGCCATGGATGCCCTCAAGGTGTCGGCCCAAGCCTCGGCGGCCGGTCTCGGTGATACGGCGATCCTGGCTGACGCGGTGTCGTCGGCGATGAACGCCTACGCCAAGTCGGGGCTGACGGCCGCTGACGCCACCGACGTGCTGGTGGCGACCGCACGGGCCGGCAAGGCGGAGCCGGAGCAGTTGGCGGGCGCGCTCGGCCGGGTGTTGCCGTTGGCGTCAGAGCTTGGGGTGACGTTCAAGGACACGGGTGCTGCTATCGCTGCCTTGTCTCTGTCCGGTAACGACGCCTCCACGTCGTCGACGCTGCTCACGAACATCTTGTCGAAGCTGCTCAAGCCATCGAAGCAGGCGGCGGCATCGTTGGAAGAGGTCGGCCTCTCGTCCGACGGCATCCGCAAGATGATCGCCGAGAAGGGGCTGCTCGGGACCCTCAACGAGTTGAAGGCCCGCCTCGGGGACAACGGGTTCGTCAAGTACCTTGAGGATGCCCAGGCGGTCCAGGGTGCTCTTGCTCTGACCGGCCAGAACGGTGAGCGGGTCAAGGGTGTGTTCGACGAGGTCAATGCCTCGGCTGGTGGTACCGCGGCGGCGTTCAAGGTGTGGTCGGGGTCCGAGGGCGCGAAGGCGCAGCGGGCCATGTCTGAGATGAAGGTCGCTCTCCTCGATCTCGGCACGAAGCTTTCGCCGCTCGTCACGACGATCGCCGGGTTCGCCGCCCAGGTTGCTGGCGCGTTCTCGTCGCTGCCCGAGGGTGCCCAGGTGGCGATCGTGGCGTTCGCTGGGATCGCTGCGGCTGCGGGTCCGCTGATGCGTACGGCGCACGGCATCTCGAGGGCGTGGTCGGGGGTCGGGTCGTCGTTCGATTCGCTCAAGAAGGCCAAGGCCAGCATCGACGCCCTCGCCCAGGCGAAGGGCATCTCCACCTCGGCGGCTGGCCTACAGAAGCTGACCAGCGTCCTGAACGGCGTGAGCCCCGCGGCGGTAGGCGCCGGCCTGGCCGCGGTCGGGTTCGGGGCGATCCTCTACGGCATGGCCGACGACGCCGCCCGGGCCCGCAAGCGTGCCGCCGAGCTCAAGGCGTCGATCGACGAGCTCCGGTCCTCTGCGATATCGACCGGCCGGGCCGTTGACGACGTGTTCGCCACCGACACCTTGCCCGCGTGGTTCGGTGAGAACGCGGCACTCGCGAAGAAGTTCAAGCTCGACGCCTCTGACGTGCAGAAGGCCGTCATGGGCACCGACGCCGAGTTCCGCAAGTTCATCGACGGCACCGTCGGCAAGGTCGGCGTGGATGATCTGCCGTTCATCGACGCCATGGGCAAGCTGCGGGAGTCTCTGGCCGGTGCCCGGGTGGGTGCCGAGGAACAGACGAAGGCCACCAAGGACCTCGGCGTAGCGCAGGCGACCGCCGCTGGCGTCACCGACGGGGCCACGGCTTCGATGGACGAAGCGGCGTCGGCGGCCGAGGATGCAGCGAAGGCCTACGACGCTGCTGCCGAGGCGGTGAAGGGCTACTACGACACGCAGACCTCCGCTCTGAATGGTCAGATCGGTTTTGAGTCGGCGCTCGATGCCTTCACCGACTCCCTCAAGGAGCACGGCGATACCTGGGACATCGACACGGAAGCGGGTCGGGCGAACACGTCGGCGATGATCGCCGCCAAGGACGCCGCCGTGGGTGCTGCCCTGGCGACCGCGAAGCAGAACGACTCGGTATCTGACGGCGTGACCCAGCTCATGAAGTACCGGGATCGCATCATCGAGGCCGGCCGCTCTGCGGGCATGTCCGAGGGCGAGATCGCCACGATGATCCAAACGATGGGGCTCACCCCCGAGCAGATCCTAACGACGTTCAAGCCGCTCATGGACACCGAGGCCCAGAACCAGGTGGCCGGCGCTCTGGATGCTCTGGCAGTCCAACGGTTCGCAGTCATCACGGCGATCGTCAAGGGTCAGTCGGCGCCCGCTCTCAACGACTACCACTACAAGGACCGGTGGGGCGGCGTGCACGAGCACGCCCGCTGGGGCCGGATCCCCGCCCACATCGCTACGTCGCCGACGATCATGTACGGCGAACGTGCGACGGGCGGTGAGGCGATGATCCCTCGCAACGGTGACCCGATCCGTTCCAAGAAGTACCTCGGTGTCGCTGCCGGTTGGTACGGCATGTCGGTGGTGCCGTCTGGGGCTTCACCGATGGCCGCCGGTGGTGGCGGTGATCTCGCCCGTCAGGTTGCGGCCCTGGCCGCCGCCGTGGCCGCCCGCCCGGCCGTCACCGGCCCGCTGGTGCAGGTCAACCCGGCGCAGGGCATGAGCGAGCGTCGGATCGGTGAGGTCGCTTCCGAGCAGACCGCCAAGGCGCTCGCCGGGGTCGGAGGTCATCGCTGATGGCCGCCGGCGACCTGATCAACGCCTCTCTCGGCTGCTACCAGATCGAGCTGCGGGCCATGCTCATCGCCAACGGCCAGTCGTGGTACGTGCGTGGGTTCACCGGCCTGTCCTTCGCCGCGAAAGAGAACGTCTACTCGCTCGGCCACGACTCCGGGTCGGTGGTGGGCCCCGAGTTCACCGAGTCGTTGCTCCTGTCGTGGGACGTGCAGTGCAACACCACGACGGGGGCGCTCGCAGAGGCCGCCCTGGTGGCGTTGGAGACGGCGTGGGCGCCCGCAGGCGCAGACCTCGCCCTGCACATGTACGTCCCCGGTCGTGGCCACCTGCGGTGCAATGGGCGCCCCCACGGTGGCCTCAACCCTGACCGCACCGACGTGGCCACGGGCACGGTCCGGGCCACCACTCAGTTCTTCGTTCCGATTCCGACTCTGACGGTGGTTCCCTGATGGCCTACGTGTTCGACATCTACCTGTCCAAGCTGACCTCCGGCGGCGCCGACTGGTCGACGCTCGACGTGCGGATGCTGGTCACCGAGAACGCCACGGTGTACACCCCGTCCAAGGCGCTCTCCACGGTGGCCGCGGTGCTCGGTGTCTGCACGGAGACCACGGCCACCGGCTACGCCCGTCAGGCGTTGACCGGGGAGTCCGACGACCCGGCCACCGACAAGCGGGTGCTCTCGGCGGATGCCGTGACGTTCCCGATCACCCAGGCGGGCAAGACCCTCGCCGGTGGCCTGCTGTACGCGTTCGACACCGACGACGCCACGTCGTGGCCGATCTCGTGGCACCCCGAGGTCGCCGGGGTCACCCTCGGCACGGACGTGGTGTGGGTGCCGACTGCCGGGATCATCGAGGTCGTGCGGGTGTGACATACTCGGCGGAGGTTCTGGCCGACTCCCCCGACGGGTTCTGGGCCTGCGATGACGGGTCGGGCGCGCCGCAGGACACCTCAGGCAACGCCTACCACGCCACCCTGTCGTCCGGGTCGAACGTCTACGTCTCCGATGGCCTCATGGGCACCGTGTTGGACGTGGAGTCCGGTGAGTGGACGTTGCCGCTCGCGCTGAACGGTACGGCGTGGACGATCGAGTTCATCGGTTACGTCGGGTCTGCGGGCTCCGGGTCGGTGTCGGTGTCGGGTATCGCCCCCACGGGGTCGGGTGGCGGCGTCCAGCTCGTCTACGACACCGCCTACCACAACGCCTCATCCGGTGGCCCACCCACCTCGGCCTCGCACTCCTCCACCTACGGCGACGCCTGGCGCCACATCGTCGGCACCTGGGACGGGGCAACCCTCACCGTCTACATCGACGGCGTCTCGGTCGGTACCCACGCCTTTGCCCCCGGTGCCCTCACCACCGGGTCGCCGCTGACGCTCTCCCACACGGGCACCACCGCCACCTACCGGATCTCCGGCGTCGCCGTCTACCCGACGGCCCTCACCGGTGCCCGTGTCCTCGCCCACTGGAACACGCTCCCCCTGTCGGCTGCCGACATCATTGCCGTGGTCGCCCCCGTCCACGTCACCGCCATGGCCGGGTCCTTCGGCACCCCCGTGTCGGCGTCGATCTCCGCCGAGGTCGCCACCGTCGACGTGACGGCCCTCGCCGGGGCGTTCGGCCAGAAGACCCGCCCCGTCGCCACCCCCGCCGGACAGGCCCCCGTGTGGTCGGTGCATCGGGCGACCATGACCGGATCCGCCGGTGAGATCCAGACCGTCGACGGCCGCCGGGCCGCCACCTGTACCCGCATCACCAAGGAGATCAACTCCATCTCCTACTCGGTGACGATCCCGCCCCCCGTCGCCGGCCTCGCACCGATCACCGACGAGGTGCAGATCTACCGCAACGGCCACCTTCACGCATGGGGTCCGGTGCTGCCCGTCGACGGCTCCACCGGACCCGGCGAAGCCACCAGCTACTCGGGGCGCGACCCGTCGTGGTACCTGGAACGCACCGTGGTCGGCGACCCCGAGCGGCTCAACTTCTTGGAGAACCCCTCCTTCGAGGACGGGCTCACCGGATGGCCCACAACGGGGCCGTGCACCGCCGCCGAAGAAACGGCCATCGTCGCCCGCGGTGATAAGGCCATGCGCCTCACCGGCACCGTCGACGAAGCCGACGCCTACGCCGAAAACAGCTTCGTCCACGACAACACCGCCGCCGCCTACGGGTACTGGTTCTATGCCAAGGCGTGGGTGTGCGTGACCTCGTTCACGAAGGCCGCCAAGTCGACCTTCGGTCTGTGGATCCGCTTCACCAACGGCACCGTCACCCGCGAAGCGTGGGCGCCGCTGAACGCCGCCACCCCCCGCAACCAGTTCGTGCCGCTCGAGGCGAAGGTGCTCGGCGAAGCCCACTCGTCCGGGTACGTCACCGTGCGGCTCTACGCCCCTCACGGGTCGGTGGTCTGGGATGCCGTGCAGGTCGTCGGGAACAACTTCACCGGCGGCACCAGCGTCGAGGGCACCGACCAGGCGCTCATGGCCGCCGAGTTGGTCCGGGTCGCCCAGCATGACCCGAACAAGTCGGATAAGAAGATCGGCCGGGCGTGCCCGCTGACCGGCAAGAAGTTCCGGGGCATCTTCCCCCACGCCGATCACGCCTGGATCTCCGACGCCCTCAACACCACCCTCACCCACGAGGACGGCGCCGACTGGTGGGTGGACTGCACGCCCTCCACTCGGACGTTCCGCACCGCCTACCCCTACCGTGGCGGCTCCGCCCCCGCTCTGGTGTTCGCCGATGGCGGCAACGCCTCGTCCGCCCGGGTCCACGCCGACGGCTCCGACGCAGCCTCTGCGGTCATCATGCAAGGTCCCGGCGACGGCCCGGCCCGTGAGGAGGGTGGCGCCGTCAACGCCGCAGCCTTCGGCGGCAAGATCATCGACCGGGTGTCACAGGCCCCCAACGGTGCCCCCTTGTCGAGGCTCGACCAGTTGGCCCGTGACGAGCTGGTGCGGGCCGAGAAGATCCCCACCACGTTGACCTTCACCGTCGGCGGTGACCTCGTCGACGCCTACGAACCCGGTGACACCTGTAGCGCCTCGATCGACTGGGGCAACGTGTCGGAGTCGTTGGCGCTCGCCCGTGTACAGACCGTGGACATCAACCCGGTGGCCGACACCGCGGACGTGACCGTCACTGAGTGGACCGCACCGTGACCGCCCCGGTCCCGCACCCTGCTCCGGTCACTCAGCCGTCGTCGGAGCGGCTGCTCGACGAGATGTTCGCCCGCATCGAGGCCCTCGAACGGGCACCACGCGCCGACATGCCCGAGACGTTCCAGCGGGCGCACACCTGGACCTTCGGCTCTACCGGCGACATCTCGTGACCGCCGTCCCGCACCCCGCCCCAGTCGTCGAGCCGTCGACCGAGAGACTCTTGGCGCAGGCCGCGGCCCGCATCGAAGCCCTCGAACGGCGCCGCCGGGCCGACCACGACGACTTCGATACCCACTTCGCGTGGATCGCCGGGGCCTCGCTCTCGCCTGACCCTGTGCCCGACTGGTCGGAGTGGCTGATCGACGGCCCTGTCGGGTTCTGGCCGCTCATCAACGACCTGCTCGACGTGTCCGGGAACGACCACCACTTGGTGCTCTCGTCTGGCTCCTACGTGGTCACGGGCGGCCTCACCGGTATCGCCGAGTTCACCACCGGCCTCTCGTTGGCCTCTGGCTCAGACTGGACCGTCGAGGCCACGATCAACTGCAACGTGGACGACTTCGCCATCTACGGCTTCGGCGAGGTCGTCGTGGCCGACGGCGACGAGCCCGGACCCGGAGCCGGGTTGACCGCCAGTGGTGGTTCGGGTGGTGGGCCGCTGCGTTTCGGTGCACGCGCGACGTCGGGGCCGACGACCGCCGCCCCCTACGAGGGGACCTCGGTGCCCCACGCCCTCGCCATCACCTACTCCGGTGGTGTGACGAAGCTCTACGTGGACGGCCTCCTCGTCGACACCATCACCGGTGGTAGCGGTGCTACCGGTGGTGCGTTCCGCTTCGGTGGCTTCGGCACCGCCATCGTGTTCCCCCAGCGCAAGAGCTACGTCGCCATCTACCCGACGGCGCTCACCGCCGACCGCATCGCCGTCCACGCTCTAGGAGCCTGACCCGTGGCCCGCATCTCCGAGCGCATCCGCCACCGCCAAGGCTCCCTCCTGGTCGACCTCCACGCCACCTGCCAGGCGCCCCCGGGCACCGACTACGCCATCGACCTGTGGTACGCCCCCCACGGTGGCGAAGCTGGCACCCAGGTCGAGACCGTGACGATCCTCGCCGGTGAGACCTACGGGTTCCGCTCGCTCGACGGCCAGAAGATGCTCCCGTTCGACTCCGAGGTGTGGCTCTCCGAGCCGGACTCGGGGCGCCCTGCCGGGCTGGCGGTGACGGTCGGGTTCGACCGTCCGACCGTCTGACTGCATCCCCCTTTTCGACCGCTTACCCCTGACGCTGGGAGCACCATGCCCGCCACTTACGACCTGACCGCGTACCGGGGCGACTCGTTCACCCGGCGGTTCACGTTCGTCGACGCCCTCGATGCGCCTATCGACATGTCGGCGGGGACGTGGGCGGCCCAGATCCGCACCCACACTGCGGCCGCGGCGGCGGTCGACTTCGACGTGGACGTGTCCTCGGCTGCCACGGGGGTGGTGACGATCTCGCTGGGCCCGTCTGCGACGGCAAGGGTGGTGGAGGGCGTGTGGGACCTCCAGCACACGGTGAGCGCCGACTCGGTGGACACGGTTCTCGAGGGTGCGTTCTGCGTGTCCGGGGACGTGACCCGATGAGCGCCGAGGACGTGAGGGTCCGCATCACCGACGAGGTCACCGTGGTGGCCACCGCTGCGACCGGTCCCACGGGTGCCACGGGTGCTCCCGGTGCCGATGGTGCTGATGCCGTCTATTCGGATGCGACGCCGGCTGCTCTCGGCGTCGCCGCCCCCGGGACAGCGGACCTCGCTGCCCGCGAGGGGCATGTCCACCCGATGCCGACACCGGGCGAGGTGGGCGCCGATCCGGCTGGCACCGCGGCGGGGCTGGTCACTGCGCATGTCGATGACACGACGGCGGCTCATGATGCGTCGGCGGTGTCGGTCGATACGTCGATGTGGGGGCTGTCGACCGATGTGGAGGCGGCGCTCGCCGAGGTGTACGCGGACGGGGTCGACCGGGTGACGGCGCTCCCCGAGTTGGCGGACGGGGTCGGCACCACTCTCGACTTGGCGACCCCGGGGTTCGCAAAGCTCAACCGAGGGATCTTGGCCGCGGCGCAATCACCGACCTCGGTCAACACGACCACCGCTGAGACCGTGTTCCTCTCCGAGACTTTGCCTGCCGTCGACAACGTGAATGAGCGGCGGCTGCGGTTCATGATCTCGGGGGCGTTCACGAACAACTCTGGGTCGTCGGCAACGCTGACGCTGCGGCTCAAACATGCAGGCGGGACCGTCGCAACATGGACGTGGGCGACGGTCCCGACCTCTGCATCGACGCGGGCGTTTTCGATCCGTGGCGAATTGCAGGTCACCACCTTCGCGCCAGGATTCACGCTGCTCGTTGGTGCGCTGTCGGGTGTGCTGTCGGGTGCCCCGGCGGGGACGGTCGCTGACTTCGGGACCCGAACCGCCGCCAACCAGGCCGTGTTCTTCACCGACGGCACGGATCTGGCGCTGACCGTAACGGGGCAGATGTCTGTGTTGCACGCGAACACGAACCTGACCGGCGGGCTGATAGGGATAGAGGTGATCGGGTGACCCGTGCCGCCGTCCGGGCCCCTGACCTTGAGGGGACCCGGGTCGTGTTCGACGGTCAGTCGCTGTGCTTGTGGCCACCTGCCATGTTGACCACGGACGGTCGCGGCCCGTTCCCGCCCCGGTTCATGCACGGCCTCGGCATCCCGTGGGAGACGGTGGCGCTCGGGGACCACGCCTGGGGCTACGAGGGGTCGGGTGATCCGCTCCACCTGTGGACGACCATCGAAACCCGCCTGTTCCCCCAGGTCCGGTCCGGCTATGACGATACCCTGATGATGCTGGGCGGGTCAGCCGACATCTACCGGGACCACCGGACCGGGGCCGAGGTGTTCGCCCGTGCCGTCGCCTACTCCCAGGCCGCACGGGACGCCGGGTTCGATGCGGTGTGGGCGGCGACGATTCCCCCGTTCGCTGGTGCGCTCGCTCCGACCGCCGACGATCTCCAGGCCCGCCTCGATCACAACGCCCTGATGATGGCGAACGTCGACGGCCATTTCGATGCGGTGATGGACGTGTCGGTTGCCCCGCTCGATGACCCGACCGATACCGCCTACTACGTCGACCAGATCCATTGGACGACCGCTGGCGCCAAGGCTGCCGCCGAGATCATCGCCACCGTCTGGGCCGTTCCGATCTTCCCGTGACCCCACCTAAGAGGAGAACCACCCATGTCCACCCGTGACCTCGCCCTCGCCTTCGTCGCCGTCGTAGCGATCATCGCCACGTCGTGGCTACTCCACGACGGCACCGGAGCCGACGCCATCGCCCCCATCATCGCCCTCGGCGGTGTCGCTATCGGCCGCATCTCCGGGGCCAACTCCCCCACCCCCGACCCCGCGGTCCCCGCAGCGATCGACGTGGACGCCTACGAGGCGCACTGATGGATTACATCGCTGCCAGGCTGATCGGGGGCCGACAGTCTACGGTCAACCGCATCGTGATCCACGGCACCTCGTCCGCGTGCAAGCGCGGCGGGGCCAGAGGCAACGCCGCCTGGTTTCAGAACGCGAAGGCCCGAGGGTCCGCGCACTACGTCGTGGACCCCGGCGAGATCGTCCAGTGCGTGCCTGAGGACCGCGTCGCCGCCCACGCGCCTCCCAACACCGGCAGCATCGGCATCGAGCTGTGCGACCCGAACGCCGGCGACCCGCTCCGCTGGTACGACCCGCCCCACACCGAGATGCTGGACCGTGCCGCACCGCTGGTGCGCGGCATCGCCGCCCGTCACTCCGTGCCGCTCGTCTGGATCGACCACCGTCAGATCCTGGCCGGGCAACGAGGCATCACCTCCCACCACGAAGTGACCCTCGCCTACCACCAGTCCACCCACACGGACCCGGTCGGCTGGCAACCCGAGCTGCTCATGGTCCGGCTGCGTCACGTCTGGACGCCGATCTTCCCGGGCGCAGACGACCGCACCCGTGGCGGACACGACGTGGCCGAAGCCCAGATCCGCTTGCAGATCCTGGCTGCCCGCTGGCACGCCCCCGACGTGGACCCCGGTGGCGTCGACGGCATCCACGGACCCCGCACCGCCAAGGCCATCGAGGCGTTCAAGCGGCGCATTCAGGGGTTGCAGCGTGCCTCGGGCCAGCCCGAGTGGCCGTCGACGGACCCGATCATCGGCCCCGCCACCATCGGCATGCTCAGATGGTGGACCGGGCAGTGACCGGCGCAGAGGACATGCTCGATGACGCCCTCGGCGTGACTGTCACTCCCGAGACGACCGACGAGCTGCTCGAGCGGGCCGAGGCCCACGCCGCCAACCACTCCGAGTCGGCGTCCGTCCTCAGCGACCTGTGCGTGACGGTCCGGGCGTGGCGGGACATGGCGTTGCGCACCCTGCGAGGCGTGGTCGAATGATCGCGTTGATGGTCGCGGAGGCCCCGGACTGGGTGATCACCTGGCGCGACTCGGCGGTCACGATCGCTGCGATCTGCGGTGCCCTGGTGACGATCACTGCTGCCGCCCATCTACCTGTGGTGCGCATACCGGTGAGGTGGGTGGGCCGCACCCTGATCGGTCCCGCCGCCGAGGCCTACTGGCGGCGGGTGCGCTACGAAGCAGCCCAGGCGTTGTCACCTGAGCTAGTCGGTCTGGCGGAACGCCTCGGCGCCCACGGGGCGCTGCTGTCCCAGACCCGCGACGAGCTGGCCGACATGGTGGACCGGGTGACCCGGATCGAGCAGGACTGCACGGTGATCCGATCGAGTGCCTCGGACATCGCCGCCCACACGGCCACCGACCGCCGCCACGACGACCCCCCCGACTAACGACAGGCGGACCAGTGGGAGCACCCGCGACCACCAGCCCACAGCTGGCGGGCACGGGCGTCCTGGACCTGCTCGGGGGCCGATGATGCGTGGCGATAGCCGCCGTATCCGCCCCAGGTCCCATCGAGGAACTGCCACTTACCCGACGCCGTTGACCTCGGGTTCTCGGCGCGGATGTCGCCGCCGGACTCGCGCATCATCACCCAGCACGGGGGCAGGTCCCCGCCGCACTGACCGGACGGGTAGGTGACCCGTGCCCGTTCGATGGCGTCGGAGAGGGCGACGATCCGGGACCAGTAGGTGTCGATCCAGACCTGACGCCAGTAGGCGTCGATGAATGCCTGGATCTCGGCGGGGGCGTGTGCGGCCTGCACTTCCGGTGCGGCCTCGGTCCAGTGGTGGATCGGTGCGGGCTGGCAGGATGCGAGGGCCAGCGCGGCGAGGGCGGATAGGGCTGCTCGTTTCAGCATCCGTCTAGGTTACGGCATCGTGACGGCCTGTGTCTGTTGCCCACTCTGCGACGGACTGCCACGCCCACGCCGGTCGACCCCCCACCGTCCACGTCGGTGCTGGGAATCCGATGTCACGCTGTCGCCACCGGTCCACTGCCGACCGGGTCACCCCGAGCCGGTCGGCGATCTCCACGATGCCGACCGGCTCGCAAGGCGTCATCACGCCGTCACGTACCCGTAGACCAGGGTGCCGTAGTGGTAGCCACCTTCGGGGACCGGGGACATGTCTGCGGAGTCGAGGGCGATGATGCCGTTGTCGCCAGAGGCGTCGGAGGCCTCGATTTGGTCGGGGGTGGCCGGGCCCATGTCGCACTCTTCGAGGTAGCCCTGGTCGAGCAGTTCGCCGTCGGTGTCGTAGGTGTCGTCGTGGGTGATGGCGAGGATGAGGTTCCGGGTGTTCGTCATGGTGTCCTTTCGCGGTGCGCTCCCTGCGCCCCTGTGTAGATAGTATGCACACACCTGGCCGACAGTGTCAACACATTATGCACAACTAAGAGGAGAACCCATGCCCGCCACTGATCGCAAGTCAGCGACCATCGCCGTCTACCGGCGTCGCACCCTCGCCCGAAACCAGCGATGGGGGT
>OFQV01000135.1_pt1 | contig 21792 bp, 33 predicted proteins | sample 1542971 | NCBI WGS metagenome assembly OFQV01 (sample SAMN07774229, study PRJEB24372) | wastewater metagenome | isolation source: WWTP Cannobio (Effluent) | place: Italy: Cannobio | collected 2016-01
ATGCAACCCACAATCAAAGAACGTATACAGTTCTACCTCAAACAAACGAATAGCCCTACAGAGATAGCAAAGCAAATCAGTAGTGATACTGGTAAGCCTCTTGTTAAACAGTACATCACTGAATACATCAAGCGATACAATCTGAAACGCCCATTAGCAAATAAGAAGTTAAAAGTGTATGGAAATAAATAGTAAAACTATACAAGAGGCTGTTAAGAAATTAAGAGACTATCAGAAGAATATGCCACCAAGTGCATTAAACCTTATGGCTAGTACGGATACAATAAGTTTAATAAGTAGTTTTATACCAGCAAAGGTTTCAGGATATGAAGGTGTGTATGCTGGTTTTCCTGTAATAAAAAATGACTTAATTCCTCATAAGAAATTGTTAGTAAATTATGATGACGGAAGTGTGAAGATAATTGACCTATAGTTACACACATAGTTATCCTGCTCGTAAGCCTGTATAGCTCAATGGTAGAGCGTCTGTTTGAAGCACAGAAGATGATAGTTCGATTCTATCTACAGGCACTAAATTAATAAATAATAAAATATAATGCAACCCACAATCAAAGAACGTATACAGTTCTACCTCAAACAAACGAATAGCCCTACAGAGATAGCAAAGCAAATAAGCCTTGATACTGGTAAGCCTATTGTTAAACAGTACATCACTGAATACATCAAGCGATATAATCTGAAACGCCCATTAGCAAATAAGAAGTTAAAGGTGCATGAAAAATAAATTAGAATCGGTATTAATATTCTTCTTAGTAACTATACCGTATATATTAATGTTTTTTATATTCTATTTTATCAGTCAAGTAAACATAAAATAATATGAAGTTAAAAGACTTTAAGTTTAAATGTACAAAACTAGGTAACTACGACCCATCTTTTTCTCACTGCATGGAACTTTATGATTTATATGGCAATTATCTATATTCATTAAAATACCTTTCGGGTGAAGATGATGATTATCAGTATAGTAAAAAAAACACAAGACTAGAGTTAATAAAATATATAAAAGAAAATGAACAAAAAATATATGACTATATTTTATCTAGGAGGAGAAAGGAACTAGGTTTAGATAGATAACTTATATACCTAGAATTATCCACACCCTACCCTATCATATACGTTTGACAACGTAACACAATATGCTAAGATATATGTATAGACACATTATCAATAACGTCTATATGAAATAAACAATATGATTCAATCAATAAAAGAAGCACAAGAGCTAAAAACATATTGCAAGAGTATCGGTAGAGAGGGTATGGGTGACATAGTATCAGAACTTGCAAAAAAGATGGTTGATTGTGGAGGTGACTATGTAGAACTGATGAAGTTAGCAGGACAAGTAAGAGCTATAACTACAGGTGTAAAATGTGATTGTTATTTTGGAGAAAAGGTAAATATGGGATTTACAACAATGTATTATCAAGCAAAAGATTTTAATAATAAAACAAAATAACATGACACGTACAGACCAAATACATAATCAAATAGAGTTTGTAAAAGACCTACAAAGCAGAGAAACAGATGTAGAGTTCCGAAAGGCATATGACAGTACAATAGACAACCTTGAAATCATGATAGCAAATATAAATGTTGAAGATGAATACAATGAAGTGTTTGGTGAATCAGAATGGAAACCAATATCAATGGCTAAAGCCAAAGCACAAATGGAACATGATTATATACATAACATCGACATGTCAGGAGCAACTGACGGAGATAGATAATAAAACATATGCAACTAATTAAAATATTTACCACATACATTCTCTTTATAGTAGCTTTCAATCTTTCAACTACAGAGAGTGTTCAAGCATTACCATATATTATTGAACTATTACTACAACTACCACTTATAACTATGGTACTTGTTGGATTAGATAACGAAATAAAATAACATGCACAATATCATCGAACAACACAACAAAAGAGTATCAAAAAACAGAAAAGAGAACCCATTACTTGATTATGTAGATGAAGAATTGATACCTAATCCATTATTTAATTTTGATTTAGCTATGGGAAATTTAAGTAAGTATTACAAAACACCACGACCTATACAAAAAGACCCAGCAAAAACATTCATCGGAGGATTAGCCATAGGTATATGTATAGGAATCATCGCAGGATTGGTACTAGGGGCGTACATTATTGAATTAACTTTACTTAAATAATATGATAACAAAACCTGATGAACATGGAGTGAAACTTATAGTATGCGATAAATGTGGAAATGGAGATATATTAAATAACGAAAGCTTATTTGCTAAAGGTTGGAGTGTAAATAAAGATGCTAAAAAGTATTTCCATATATGCTACGAATGTAAGACAAAAAAACAAAAGAGTGCAACTGATTTTGTTAAAAAACTAATCAACAAATAACATGTTCAAAATAATCAAAATATCAACGTATAAACAACTTGAATCATATAAAGAAATGTGTGAGCTACAAGATAAATATATTTATTCACTTACAAAGAATACAGAACTAGCATATAAAATTATAGATGAACTAGAACTCCAACTCCACCACCTCACAGCCAAGAAATTACCAATTAAAAAATCAAAGAGTAAGTAGTATGAGAGAAATAAAGTTTAGAGCATGGAATAAAGAATACGGTATCATGGACTATAAGTTTTTAATCTGGGCTGGTTCAGGTAGAGATGAAGGTGGAGAATATGAAAGTATAATGCAATACACAGGACTCAAAGATAAAAATGGAGTAGAGATTTATGAATCTGATTATTTATCAAACGGAGAATATGAATATATAGTTGAATGGGATAATAAGAATTTCTGTTGGAATGGTAGAAATGTATCAGTGCCTACAAGAAGTGCATTAAATTGGCATGATGAGGAAATATCTGTATGGGGCAACATCCATCAACACCCTGAACTCATGCTATAATTACCCCATGCACATAGCACTCGCTATCATCATGGTGGTAACACTAACCTATCCTACACAGACAACTGATACACAGCCTACAGGTACGCTTGAATACTGGCAACGTCAACGCCTAGATCAACTGAAAGACAACGCTAAGAAGTTATACATTATAAACGCTAATATAAATTATTTACAATGAAAAAAACCTTAATAATACTATTATTTATCCCAATACTTTCTTTTGGAGCAGTTAGGTCATCAAGTTTTAGAAGTTCAAGTTTTAGAAGTTCAGCAAGAGTAAATACTATAAAAGTAAACCGACCTGTAACACAAAAGACCATAACTCCTAGAACAGTAAAAACTAAAGTCGCAACTCTTAAAATGCAAACATCAAATATATCTTCTTATAATCCCTTCAGTTCCAACTTTATACTTTGGTGGATAATATTTGGAAACAATAATAGAACAGCAAGTTCAACAAGATAACATCAGCTCGCAAGCTTGATACATACATATATGAAAGAAGAAATATTAAAAGACATAGAATCATTATCAATCATTCTCAAGACAGTAGTAGCTCATCTAGGTAATCAGTCAATCATTGGGGCAGATGAAGCAAATAAGATATATAAGATACTTGCTGACCTTGAGATTTATAAACCAGCTAAATACTAAACACATGCAAACATTTGAACAATACCTCCGAGACATACACATGAGTGAGAATCCTGAATTACTCGATGATGATTTACCTGATGACTTTGACAACTGGCTAGGTACACTAGAACAAGACATCATGATTCAGTATGCAGATGATTATGCAAAGGAAGTCCACAACAACGCACTCAAGATGGTGGAGGAGTGTTTACCTAAAAAATTTGATTTAAATAAGTTTCCTGCTGAAATGAATATGATGCAATCTGGAAGTTATATCACTGCAAATGAAGCAAATGAGCGTATAGAACAATTTATCAAAACACTAAAAAAACTAAAGATATGAAATACAAATACACAATGATATTATCATCAGTTAATGTGAGTGAACTTATGTCATTCATGGAGGGTACAGATATTAAGCTTTTACTTAAAATTCCTATAGAATTAACATCTGATTTAGATACAAATAAAAAGATGCTAGAAAATTACAGTGATTTAGGTACAAACAAGCATGACTGGTGCTATGAAGATTGTTTAGAAATAGTAGATAATAATCTTAAATAAATATATGCAACACATAGGACAATTTATACTTATAGGGTTCGGAATATATATGTTATTAGGAAATATACTTAGAATAGAAAAAGATAAAGTATTATCCTTATTACTCATATCATACATTCTAGCATTAGGAATAGTATTAACATTTTTAATCTAAATATATGTCATCATACAACCTAAAAGCAAAAAATAAAAAGACATGGGAGATTGTGGAGTTTACTTATACAGCTGAAACAAACTATGCCATGTCTAAAAAAATAGGAGATGATACATATGGTTTCGGTATATACTCAACTGAACAGTTCAACACCCTATATGAAGTCATTGAGGATACACCAACTATTAAGGAAAACTTAAAGACTGACACACAGGAGGGGTGGAGAGAAGAACTACCTTTATTTTTTGAAGATTTTTATAAAAGAATGAGTATATGGATACCTTTAAAAGATAGAAAATATATCATAGAGTGGTGGTTAGCTCAATGTGGATTTATAGAACAACAAGCCTACAAACAAGGAAAGGCAGATGCGTATAGGGAGAGTGCAAGTGTGGCGAGAGGGTACATAAATGATGAACTTATATTAAACGAAAGCAAGAAAGAACAGCTAGTAAGGGATACTGTATACACAACATCTAAGTCCATAGCCCAAGCAATAGAACAATTAACAAGTAATAAATACATGAAAGAAGAACAAGCACCATGTAAACACAGTAATGAATACGTTTGTTGTAACTGTAGTAATCCCATAACATTAGTAGACATAGAAGTAGAAGCATATAAGAAATGTGCTAAAATGTTTAGAGATATGAAGTTGGTATGCACACATGGTTGTACTAAAGACAATCAAGATGAATGTGAGTTTTACTCATATGAAAACATGCGTATGAATGAGACATATGAAAAGTATGCAGAATTAATAGAAAAATTAGCAAGTAAAGTGGTCGAAATCAACCATGTTAAAGAATATGACAATATCTAGACAGATAAAATTAGACAAGATTACAAAATGCGAGTACTTATTAAAAACTAAGCAGGTGTTCTTGTTTTATGAATATATGTTTAGTTGTGAAAGGGCGAATAAATTAGTGCATTATCACCATAAGTTTTTATCTAATTGTCATGGTAAGAAAAAATACAGTCCATCTGATATATATATAAATCTAAATCCTGAACAGTTTAAAAGACTTAAACCATTGGCTATACGGTGTAGAATGTATAAAGAAACATTGCGTAAGAAAACTGTTGATAGATATAATGACAGAATAAGAAAAGAGCCTCACATCTAGTGACGGCTCCCTTTCCAATTTATGGGAAACAAGTTGCGTTCCTAGTTTTCCTCGTCGAAATCATCTACTGTGATATCTTCGACGAAGTTGTCATCAGGTTCGCTTTCTATTCCACCATCTTCTCTTGATGAGTTGAGGTATGTAGACATATTCACCATAATGTTGGGGTCTCATTCGTATTGTCCGATCTCGTACCAGTTACGGCGCTTTGGTTTCGTAGTCTTCTGGGAAGTAGACGTAGGCTCCGAAGAACCAGTCGAAGAGGATAAGTTGCATGGGCGTGGTCTTTGTTGACGTTGGTATTGTTTGGTATATGAACGCTTCATATACAAATATTATACACCTATATAAAAAAAGAAATCAACATTGCTGTTGATAACTTCTTTTACCATAGATTCTACTATTGCTAGTAGTCGCTTAGGTTTCTATATAGTAGCATATGTGTATAGCTATTGCAACATGTTAAGTACATGTAAGATACATGTAAAGACTTTACATATACTAAAAAACACCCCTACCAATCAAGGGTGTAATCTAGTTAATTTATCTACTATTCGCTTATATGAAAATGTAAGCCAAATTGCTTACACCTATATTATCTACCTTTCCATGAGCTGTTGTCAACCCACTTAACAAGTAAGTTATACACAATTATGAGTATTATTATGGTTAGTATCATTGTAGTTTTTTATAGTTTCTTATGTTTATAGGAATTCTCCCTGCTGTTCTTTCACCTAAATCATAATCATAGTGTTCAAACATTTCATCTTCTGTGTAATCATACTTTATATAGTCTACTATGTGTCCGAAGTTAAACCAATAATCATTTATCCATATTTGACCTCCTATTTCTTCTCCAATCCAATGTTTTCTATCATACACATAATCATCTTTAAAATACTTCTTACAAAAAAACTTTGTTACTTGTTCTACTGCATTTTCATATTGTTGTAGTATATCTTCCATTGTTGCGGGAATCGGATTCGCACCGATACTGATACCTTATGAGGGTAACATGCGACTGTTACATTATCCCGCTAGCACGAGTCTATAGGGTTTTATACCTATAGCACCCACATATAGTATACCAAAACAAAACCTCAAACGCTATATAGTGCAACCATACGGAGGCACACGCTTGAGGGAATTACTTGTATATATAGTATACAACATATATATTTTTTTTGCATAGTATACAAAACAAAAACACTATTGCTAGTGTAGTTGTGAGGTTATTTAACCATACCTTAGAATACTCTATACATATCTAAAGGTTTCATCTAGTTCTCGGTATACAAAGGATTTACACCTTGTGTCGCTTATATATACTCCTAGAATAACGTATATATTTTGCCTAGCCTTGTACTCTCCTGTATAGCAGGAGTTACGAGCAAGTTATGAACCCCTCGTCTTTTTTTAAGAATGAGGATGATTATAGTATACACGTCACATGCCCCTATTGTAAAGGAGCATGTGGCTATTTCATTTACCCTTTTACAGGTATCTTTATTATATCATTTTATTGAGTTTATAACACTTCTTGTAACCCCTCCGAAGTATCCAATAGCAGGGTTTATGTTATTAGCCTTCTGAAATTTAATCAAAGCACTTCTTGTACCAGAACCAAAGTAGTCTGTTTCTTTCCCCGCACTTCCTTGCCCTATCCATGCTACTTTAAACCCTTTACTGTTTAAAAACACTTGTAACTTCTTAACATCAGGGTGTGTCATACCAAACTTCAAATCTACTTTAAAATCATTCTTCTTCTTCTCTTCTAGTAGCTGTTCAGGAACTTCACCTATACACCACGCCTCTGTAAAGTAAGGTTTCTGTGTCTTGAATACAAAATCTATACAGCCATTATCACACCATCTCTTTGACCATGAGTTTATAAGTGTACATACCTGATTCTCATCTAGTCCATAATAACTTTTTATAACCCATAAATGCCCTCCGTCAATTTGCTTAGGTGGTCTTAGTGGTGATAGTTTATTCTTATCCCATGTTACGTTACCATTAGCATCTTTATATGTGTTATCCCCAACAACAAATCGAGCTATAATAAGCTTACCTTTTGTTATCTCTTTAGCAATAGATACAGGGTCTACATTAACTTTATAGTATCCAAGTATCTTATGATTCTTTGCATCTTCCATTACCTCCTGTGGTATTGTGCCACCGTATCTTTGTTTAAAATCTTGTATGAACTCTGCATATGTACCGTCTATAAATAAAGGATACTTCAATTCAATTGCTTTTGAAGGCACACCATTTGTTTTTGCATTTTTAAGCATTGTAAGCGCTGAACTTCCTTCTGTAAGGTTTCCGTCAAATAATACCTTACCCATAAGATAGCCCCAGTATTCGCTTAGACGCTCTGTTACAATACCACTTGACTCTATAGTCGAATTGACTGCCCTAGCCTCCTCTACAGCGAGTCTAACAGCACAATGAGTACATATACCAAGGTCTCTTTGATTACATAGCTCATTACATGAAGGGAAGTTTACAAATACAGAACCATTTTTAGGCGGTAACTGTCCGTCTGCTTTGTCTAACTCATCTGCATGTATTGTTCGTGAGTCATTTATTGACTCTAATCCTCCTAGTGATATTTTCATATGTTTAAATTATTTTTTTATAAATACTCCCACTATAACATAGTATGCCCCTATAACTGATGCTAATGTGAGAATAAAACCAACTATAGGTGTAACAAATTTACTAAGTGTTCTTTTTGTTGCTTGTGTGTCATTGTAATTAGTAAGTATAGGTTCAACTGCTTTAATGTGTTTAGATACTATTTCTGTAAGACTATCAATTTTTGTATTATATGTACTTAAATCTTTTCTGATAAAAGACATATGCAGACCATTATCTTTTGCTATTTGATTATTCTTTTCAAATTTATCATCTATCTTTTCAAATGCAACCGCATCATCTTTAAAGTGTTGCAACATTGCATTATATATATCTGAATTTGTAATTTTAATTGTTGCTTCGGTCTCCATATTACAGTATCGCATTAGCTAAAGTTACAGGTGTACACATGCCTTTAGGGGTTAATTTATAATTATATGCAAGGTTAATAAGTTCAGTACATATAACCTCACTATCACTATCTACTGTAAGGGGTATATCAAAGGCTTTATTTAACATCACTGATACTATCTTTGAAAAGTCATATCTTCTATTGAGATATTTTGCCATCTCTTCTTTTGGCATTACATTATAGCCTTCTGGTCTTATTATGATAAAGTTTCTCCACATATTTAATCTAGATATATGTACACCACATCCACTTACACTTTCAATCATAAGAGGTGTTGTGCCTTCAAACACCCAAAACAAAGAACCATGTGAGAAGTTGCGTTTGATAGGCTGTTTGATATTATCGACTTTAACCTGCACATGTGAAAGTAGTCTTGTTGGTTCAAACAAGATTATATCTCCATATTGTGCTTGGTTTATGTCTTTTATAATCATTGTTTTATTATAACACATCTATTACATCTCCTCCAAAGAATTCAGGATATGCAGGAACTTGTCTTGTTTTCTGTACTTGTATCAAGTCGCCTACTTGATAAGGTGTGCCTAAATAATCACTGATACCTGAATCAGTAGCTATTTCTTCTTCATAATATGTTTCAGTAATTTGTTTTGTTGTTAATAATTCATACAGCTTAGGTATATTTGCATAACCTATTGAACCAATTAACTCTAAATCTGTCGATGATGTAGTGATGAGTCTTGAATCAGATACATGTTTTCCATTTGTAAAATCAGTGTATGACCTTATACCATTCATCTTAACTGTAATTATTGGAAGATTAATTAGATTGATTGTTTTAAAATCAACTACCCAATATTCATTAGTGTGTCCTGATGTGTCTATTTCTATTTGTTTTTGTATGTATTGCATATGTTTTTATGTTAATTAATTATTCTATATAAATAACCCCGTTCCATCTTCCGTTTGTTGGGTTAGTTGCCCAAGTCGGATTTATAGATTTTATTTCAATATAATCACCTTCTGTCACACTAATACTTAGTGCATTGTTATCCCATAATCGCTTAGTATCTGATACTGTAATAGCTTCTATTGTATAATCAGTTGTATTGTTATGACGTATGTATAGAGTCCATGATTCTGCTGTACCAGCTACGTTAAAGTTTCCAAATATATAAGCTTTTGTAATTGTACCTGTTTTAGGTATATATATACGATAAATATCTGCTGTAGCTGATGGAGCAAAACCAACATTTCCACCAAAATAAAGAGTACCTGCATCAGTTAATGTTGCTACGTTAGCAGATGCTACAGTGAGTGTATATCCTCCCCCTGATGGTAAATCAGATATTAATGCTTTTTTTAAGTTACCTGAGTCACTGGTATCAGATATGATGATATAGTCACCAGTTGCTGGTGTAACTGCTGTTTTTCCTGTAATAGCTGTTTTGTCTAGGGTTAAAGTTGTAGAGCCTGTTACATCACCTGTATGTGTAGCATTAGAAACTTTTGCGTTATTAGTAACAGTATCTGACTCTATTGTATCCAGGTCAACAGCTTGGGTTACTGTTATATTACTAAGTTTTGTTTCTTGTTCTGTGGTAAATGAAGCTGTAGTAGAATCAAGAACAGAATTATATGATTGTACAGAAACTCCTACGTCAGAAGGTTGAAGTGAACTATCAGCTAAATCAAGACTAGTATTGACAGTTTCGTCGAGCTTTGCTTCATCTATACTTCCTGCAACAATGTTAGCTGTAATACTTGGTGTTGTATCATTGTATGTAAAGCTTATTTCTGCACTTGTAGTAAGTATTCCACCAACTGTATCTTGTGCCATTTCATCAGTGTATTGTGTAATAGTGCTTGCAACTACTACTGTTGAACCTGCTCCGTTATCTGTGATAGATACTCCTGTTCCTGCGGTTAAAACTCTTTCATGTGTTAAAGACCCACTAGTAGAAAGTGTTACATATTCTGCTCCTGTTGGCGCTCCTCCTCCTCCACCACCACCTAAGTCTGCAATATCTTGAGTTGTTGTTTTCTTTAGTGTACCAGCATCATTTATAATTACCTCTTCTGTTCCTGACAAAGTAGATTTAAGAGTCTTTGATGATATTGCTGTAGATTTTAAAGAAGATGATATATTTTGACCTGATAATGAAAGGTCTATATCATCTGTGTCAGTTACACTAACATCACCTGTATTTGTTCCTGATGTATTACCAACTACAGTAAGTTGTGCATCTGTGACATATCTTTTATTTGTACTATCTGCAATATCTGCTGTTGTAGCATCTGCTCCAGCTGTGACTAATCCTTTTGAGTCATATGTAATTTTTGTCTTTGTAGCGCCTGTGATTGTACTATTTTCATCTACCTTACCATCAAGCACTGTCTGTAAAGATGTGTTATCAGATGGGCTACCAGTAATATCACCAAAAGCTACAGATGCTCCTGAACCTGCAACAAACTCTAGTCCGTCTTCTGTTGCTTTAACCTTAACATACCTATCTCCAGCACCTGTGTAAGATGTGGGAACATCAGTAAGTGATATAAATGTACTAGTACCTCCAGCACCGTTTTCCCATTTATCTGTTGTAGAATTGTATTTGATTATTTGATTATTTGTAGGGTTTGTTATTGATACATCATTCATCTGAGACAGTAGTCCTTTACCATTACCTCCACGATTTAAAAAGACAGAATCTTTAGCTAGTTTAGATACCTCCTTATAATCCTCTAGTCCTTTAATGGCTTTTATATCTAGTCTTTCATTGTCCAATAGAAGCTCAAGACCATCACGAAACTTATCAGCGTATTGAGGTAATTCTTTGATTAAATTATTCTCTATCTTTTCACGTATCATTTCTTCATCTGCATCTTTTCCATTCTCACCATCTTTGATGACAATGTCTTTTAAAACAATGTCTTTTACTTTACTATAGTCTACTTTTTCAGACTTAGGAACCACTATATAATCACTAGCTTTTTTAGCTATTACATTATAATCAATAGTCATTTTAGATAACACTTTATTAGACAACTCATCATCACTAATAAGGTTTCTTACTCTTTGTGCTATATCATCTCTATCATCATCTTCAAGGACATATGTATCTCCTTTTTCACCTTTTACTTTTGATATAATGTCTTTTATACTTGGTATCTCTGTATCAATCTTTTCTTCTATTTCAAATAAATACTCTAAAATACCAGTAACACCCTCTTGTTCTACCTTAAGGAGTTTCTCTAATCTTCTTCTTTGTTGTGGTGTTAAGTTTTGCATTGTTTTATATTTTGATTATATCATTTTTTGTTCTTGTGTGAGTGACATGTTATAATTTTGTTATGTTAACCATTCTCATAGTAGTTGTAATTATTTGTATACTAATTAGACAATAGTTCGCCTAATAGTTTGTTAAGTGCAGATTTTCTTACTGCATCTGTCTTTCCTGCCACATCTCCTACAGCTGTACTTACGAAATCTTTCATACCTCCTGATAATGCTTCTTGAGTTAAGTTTTTAAAACCTGTTCGTGGAGCAATATCATAGTATCTACCAAGTACATTCATAACGTCTTGTAGTGTTTCAACAGATGTAAGTGTTTTTCCTTTTACCTTTGTTGCATTATCCACAAGTTGTAACACTCTTCTGACATTTGCATTTCCAATACCTGCACTTGTCAATCTTCTTGCAAGAATACCACCTGATAGATTTAGTACATCAGATGCCCCCTCTTTGTCTGATTTTAGTATATTTACAAGCTCATCAATAGGTTTAGATACCTTTGCATACTTTGTATTTACTTCTCTATACTTAGAATTAGCATTATCTAGTACATTTGAAAGTCCTCTTCTTATTGATTCATAAGCACTCTCTTGTGTACCTGTTATTTGTACCCCACCTCTTTTTTTCCCTCCTAAAGATTCTCTCAATTCTTGTCTCAAAAGATGTTTTTGTTTTCCTGTACTAGCTTTGACTGCATCGTTAAATATAGACTGTATAGCACTCCTATCGCTAGCAGTTTCGGCTGTTGCAAGTACAGTGTCTGCAAAATCAAGTGTACCATCATCAGCTAGTTTCAATCCCTCTAATCCTCTTGTTGTCTTTAAGGCATCATATACAGGAAAGAATGATTCTGCTTCTGATATATCACCTAGATTTTCAGCCACTTCTCCAAGTTGTTTTCCTATTTTAGATTGTTCTGATTGTAAAGTTTTTAATCTATTAACAAATGGCTGTCCTACTGTTTCCATAGGGTCTACCTTAGATGCCCCTGATTCAAAGTCTTGTACGTTTTTTACAAGTTTTGCTACAACCGGTTTTTGTTCTTTTGGTATTTTGTTGAGTATCTGTACGTCACGAATATCTACACCATCTTGTACCGCTTTTTGAGCTGTCTTTGTCGGTAATGCTTTTATAGTTTCTTGAACAGCTTTTTTTTCTGCTATATTTGTACCAATTCTTTCTGGTATTCTCATTGCTCCTTGTCCTGCTAACTTTGCTGTATCAAGTACACTACCTACAACATCTGTTACAGGTTTTGCAACATCTACTACCATTTCACCTGCCCCAACCACAGCTTTTTTAGCAAGATTTGATGTACCTTTTATTGCTGTTGTTACTGGTTTTTTTACAAGACTTCCTCCAACAAATTCACTAGCCAAAGAGCCTACACCAAGTAAAGCGTCTACATCTCTCTTTTGATTTTCATCTAGACTATCATATTTAGACATGATGTTTTGTACAAAATTACTTTCAACTACTGGCTTTGCTACTGAACCTATACTACTTTTTACAACATCTTCGCCACTTTGTGGTAAAGCAGTTTTTACTGTACCTGTTACAACATCACCTATTCCTTGAGCAACACCCCCAGCTCCAATTCCAAAAGCTTGTCCAAGACTTCTAAACAATCCTTGTTTTCCTTCAGTTCCTGCAATTAGAGCTTCTTTTTGTTTACTAAAAGTAGTCTTTGCTGTGTTGACTAAATTACTTCCAGTTTGTTTTATGTCTTGTACTACATCAGCACCAAATGAAACCTCTCCTGAAGGTTGTATATTACCGAATTGTTTTACAGTTTGTGTTCCGTATAGTTTTTCAAATTGTTCTTTTGTTAGTGTTTGCATATTATTTTATTTTAATATTGTATAAGTTCCGTCTGAGTTTTGTGTCGCAAGTCTTCCGTCAGGTGTTTGAATAACTCCAACATCTGCAATATTTCCACCTCGATATATGTAATCAAGTTTTTTGAAGTTTTTGATTGTATCAAGTTCTTTTTTCATCTCCTTTTCTGACGTGTTATAAGCTACAATTTGTCCTTTATCATCTTTTATTGCCCATGTGCCTAGTCTTGATGAAGCCGCAGCTAATGATTGTCTTTCTCCGTCTGATAAAGCTCCAAATGTAGCTCCACTTGCCTTAGCTTCAATCAACTTATCAAGAGTAGCTTGTTCTCTCAGCTGTTCAACTCCTGCAATAAAGTTAGATGTTTCTCCTGTAACTGTTCCTTTTACTCCCTGCAAGTTACCTAATGTTAGTGTTCTTCCTAGATTTCCAAAGAAACCAGTTGTTCTTCTAGTGGCAACATTTGTACCAACAGCCCCTTTTATACCTGAACTTGTTGTCAAATTATTTAAAGAAGAAACTTCACTTTGTATTCTTGCTGCTGAAACAGGTGTTAGAACTACCCCTGCTTTTTTAGCCTGTCCTGTTGCTCTATCTTTTGCAATATCTGCATATATCTTAGCTGTCGATGCTTGTGATTGTGCAATAGATGCTTTTTTAGCAGCTCTATCCAATGCACCTATATACTGACCACCCAAAGCTATAGCCTCTGCCTCTGTCTTAGCATTTCTCATTTTAACTACAACTGAGGTGGGTGCTCCGTCTTGTTGAGCTTGCAATGATAAATCACTAATCCTTTGAAGATTCTTTTCCTCTGCATTAAGTTTTCTCTCTCTATCAGCTTGTGCTGTTTCAAAAGCTCTCTGTTCTGCTTTAGTAAAGAGTTCCTTGTTTTCTGTATAGGTAAACATCAAAGCTTGTAGCTTGTTCTTTTGGTCTTCAACTTTAGCTTGTACTGCTCTATCTGCAATCTCTTTGGCGCTATCATATTGACCTTGCTTTGCCATTTGTACCACAGATAAATCAGCAAGTTTTGATGTGTTAACTCGTGATATCTCGTTTATCTTGTCTTGAGCTTGTTCTTTTGTTATACCCGGAATAGTCATCACTGCCTCAATACGTCGTCTACCTGCAAGAGCTTCATCATTTACTTGTGCATTAATTGCGTTAAGTTCTTGTTTAGCTGGGTCAACAGTTCCTGCATATTCTTGAGCAGTAAGTCTAGTTTCTCCTTGTATGTTGCTATACGCATCTGCAATACCTTGTTTTTCCTGTGCAACAGTACCAGCTGTAATTCCGTTTACATTAGTTGTAGACATTGTATTATCTACTGTTGGTGTTGTATTTTGATTAAGGATATTTTTAATAACACTTTCTGCTTTTGATGGAGTTGAAACTGTTTGTTGAGCTGTACCTTGTTGTGCTGCTATTCTATTCTCTTCTGCAATAGCTCTAGCAGTATCAGCTTGTCCTTTAGATATGATATCACTCTGCAACATGGCTCCTTGCGTGTTTGGTTGTGGTTGAGTAACAGTAATAGGAGTAGTTGTTTTTATATTACTACTATTTATTGTGTTTCCTGTTGATACACTTGGTGTAGTGTTGACTTTCGGAGCTACAGTAGGCGCCACAATAGGCTTATTTGGGGCTACAACGGGTTTATTTACTGACTGTGGAGCTACGACACCTTTAACAGATTGCTGTACTATTTGTGATGCTTTTGTTGGAGTTACACCTACAGTTGGTGTGTTCATGGTTGATAGATAATTTGTTGCCATATATTTGTTTTTATTATACTAAAGATTGATGAGTTTTGCTAATAATGTTCAAGCTGTGAATCTCATTTTTTCCAGTCGCAAGAAACCATACCTTGAATTGTATGTATATGGAATTATTATCTGCTGAAATAGGGAATTCTTGGAATTGCTGTACTTGATTTTCAATCGTCCCAAGTTTAGTCCAATTTGTAAATCTAGCTTTTGAAGTTCCTGTAGCAGAAGTGAATGTTTCGTCAACTGTTACAGTCCATGTACCTGTCGCAAGTACAGCGTTTGTTATATGAGCTGATTTACCACTTCCTAATCCTTGAGTTATTTCCACTTCTCCACCTGTATCACTTGTCCAGTAGTTAGACACTACTACATCTGAATTAAGTACAGTAAAAGTAGTTGTTGAAGTCCACGTTATTGTTGCTTCAACGCTTGCAATGTCTACGTTTCTACACTTTACTACTATTTTATCGGTTGAATTAAGTAATCGTTTATGTTTTATGAATATCTTCTGAAAAGTGTCCTCTACTTGTGATGATTCTATGAAAGGTGTGACGATTGTACTTGCTTTTTGTAGGGTATCATTTAAATCATCATTCCATATCATAGCTTTGGCTGTAGTAGTAGCATCGGTATATATAGCTCCACCTGCTAAAAATGAACCATTAGAAGTAGATGCAAGGTCTGTAGAACGCCTTATAAGCTCCTGTAGCGCTCCAGCTCGTGATATTCGATTCTGACCATAGTCTATTATAGTTCCCCCTGCTGTAGACAATCCTAGACCATATTTATGCACTAATCCATTTGATTGTGTGTACTCATATACTCCTGATGGTATTGTATTTTCAATCGAACCTATCCCCCCTCCAATATAATAGTCATCATTCATGTTATTTATCAGAAGATGAACATTTCCCTGTATAACACTCATACCATTAGGGTGAATAAACCTTTTATTTAGTGAATTTGTAGAGTTTCTAAGTCTATATCCATTTTCTCTATTAAATCCTGTTAGTTTAACAAAAGTTCCACCGTTAAATGCTAACAAATCACCATTTGCATCAACTATGTAAGGTATTTCATCTTTAATCACACAAGATAGAGCGCCTGATGACTCCAGTCTGTATGAACGTGTTGCTATTGTAGATTGTCCATCCCATTCGTATACATACCCTTTTCCTCCTTTTGTATTTACAGTACCAATCCATATTCTTGATGCTGATGCCTTCATGAAAGTAATAGTGTTTGCAGCTGAATCTAATCCACCAACATTAAGTGTATAGCTTCCTGTACCAATAAGAGTTCCAACTGTTCCTGTAGCTATACTTGCTGAGTATATTTTATTTGAAAGTGTAGAAACATATAACCTACTAGCATAATCTGTGAGCATGTGTACACCTGTCGATAGTAATTGTGGTAATGCTTGCCATACACCATCTTTACATTCATATAATGAACCTGAACCTGTTGCATACATATTACCATTACTTGCATTTATTATATCTGAATAATCAGATACCATATCAGTTGGCGCATTAGAAGAAAGGTCTGCTGTAAAATTTGAGAAAAGAGATGTAGAACCATTTTTATATACCTTACCTGCACTTGCACCTCCTGCTGTATATATGACATTATTATGTGTCACAAAAGCAATAGGATTATACAAATCAGATAACCCTGAATCAGTGTCTGCACTATTCACTATCATGCGTTTACCTACTCTCATTCTTCCTGCATTTTCTTGTATGTCAAGATTTTGACTTGAGAAAATAGAACCAAGTACATCGGATGTATTTAATTGAGTTAGGTTTTTAGTTTGTGGGCTTGGTATTGTTATGATTGACATATGTTTTTTTGTTAACTATCTCTTTTCCATACGTAAGCTACTAATGTTGGCTGTATGTTGTTGTGGGGGTCTCCACCTCCAGTAGAACCTGAATTGCCTGGTGTATATGGCCCAGATGCATATCCATTGTTAAATCCTCCTCCTGTATTGTTTTGGACACCACTGTGAACGTGGGCTGGCATTTCAGCCTCAGTAAGTGTATGTGTTGCACTTCCAACTGTCGCTCCTGCCGTACCAAAGTTTGTATCTCCAGATTTGTAACCTGCTACTACATACCCCTCAATAGCTGTCCACACACCAACCCCTAGTATCGTCGAAGGGTTTGCAGAGTTGGTAACATTCATGTAAATAGAACCTACTGGGTATGCTGTGTTCACAAACTGCTTTAATATTTCTTGAGTAACATAATCAAGAGGATATTGAAGTTGTTGATTTATCTGTGGCAAAACAACATCTTGAGCAGAAGGCTTTTGATAACTATTACTTTGTGGTGTGTTTGCTTCCATATTATTGATTTTTACCTCTAGTAGTCCAAGTAGCAACTGCTGACTTAGTTCCTGTTGTTAATGTTGCAACTGCCGACTTGGTTGCGTTAATCCAACCACCTGTTACAGTAAATACTGCATCAAAACCAGTTAGAATAAACGAGCCAGTTGCCGCAATCATTGTGTATGCTATTGAAAATACTGCATCAAAGCCAGTCAGAACAAATGAACCGGTTCCTGCTATCATGGTTATTGTTGTCAAAAATGGATATTGTAGTCCAGTACCTCCGTTATACAGTTCTGTCACCTCAGAAGCTGTAAGTGCATAGTTACTCCAAAATCCACACTCGTCTAACTTACCATTAAGAGTAAGGAGATTATATGAACCATAAAATCCCAATGCTGTTGCCTTCGTTATACTGTTCATTGTAATTGAACCTGCTGTTGTAACATCAAGAGTTCCATTTATATATATCTTCATGTTTGTACCATCGTAAGTAAATACAAGATGTGTCCACACGCTAGTAGTAAGTGATGAAGATGTTGTTGTGGTAATATTAGATGATGAGAACAGAGTCATTGTAGCTTTTCCTGACGTGTTACCAACTTCAAATGAAAATACTGACGTTGTATTTCCTACACCATCACTTTTGGTGAATAGAGCTTGTCTACTTGCATACGATGCACAGTTTACCCAACATGAAAAAGAAACTGCTGTAGTTGGTGCAAAAGCTGTTGTAGATAAGTCTAGTTTTGTTGTAAGTCCACCGTCAAATACCGCACCATTATTTATCTTTCCTGCTGAATAAGTAACACCTGTGTTTGTACCATTAAATCCACCAACAACATCAACAGCATCACCTGATGATTCGTCCATTTTCCAGTATGATTGTGGTGTTGTTATTGCCATGTTATGCGATATTTATTAATCCATTACTTCCATCAAAATCTATAAGAAACGATTGTCCAGATGAGAGGGTTACTGTTGAACCATTATCATACCACCCTATAAGCTCCTTATTAGTTGCTGTGTTGTTATACACTACTACATACCTAAATGTAGCCACACTGCCTGTAGCGGTCAAAGTAAGGTCATTTAAGACCAGTTTGTACGTACCTGTAGTTTGTGATGATGAAGTTGTTGTTATGATTCTACTTGATAGGTTTGTATATGCTATTTGAGTTAAGTTTGATAGTTGTGTGTTTGTGTTTACAGGGACAGTATTAGTCAAAGCAACCATAAGTTGGTCACTACCTAAGTTGTGTACTTTTTCTGCTACTGCTTCTGTAAAACTGTAAAATTTAGTAAATGTTGCCATGATGTTAGTTAAAGTTAAATGGTTTTTTTTGTAATATCTTTCTGACACCTCTATCTTTCTTTGAATAGACTTCGGATATCTTTCTTTCAAGTAGCATCTTCCTGTTTAAAAGCTTGGGGTAGTTATCAAGAGAGTTTCGTTCAGCATATTTACATGCGGGAGAGACTACTAGATATTCATGCAATCTGCCATCTATACCTGCTTTTTTAGTCGTGTCACTCACTGTAAAATATGAACCTTCACGATTTATAAACATCTTAACACCACCTGTTTGTGAGTAGTTAGGGATTACATCAAATATGATTCCGTTTCCAGTTCTATCGTACTTTGTAGGCTGTCCTGTGATGTTCTGTCCGTCATAAAATGATTCAGTCCATCTTTCTGATTGCATATCAACTTGAGGTATCTCTTGATACACACCTGTACTATTCATAATCATTACCTTATAAATATCTAGTATGAGGTTTCCCGAGCTATCTTGTGTGTATGAGTAGTCTCTTTGACCTGATACAAGGTCTGTCGTGATGAATGGGTAGTCAGTATGATTAGTATCGTCATATTGTCCTATACCACAACTTCTTATAGCAATATCAATTGCATCATCAAGAGCCACGTTAATATCAAGCACCTTTGTTGCCAATGGATAGCTTGTTGAGTTTGTTTTTACCTCGACATCAATCAAGGAAACTGTTTGTGTAAATGTTAATGACATATTTATTATGAGGTTATTATGGAAGGCGTTGCGACACACCTACCATAATAGCCCCACAATGAGGGGGCTATTTGAGCTATGCAACGAGTACGTCGAATAGAACAGGTTTTGTTTTGAACCAAGCCTTAACACCGATGTCAATACGTGAAGTAACAGAGATACCTGATACTAGTCCAGGGTCTTTCTCGTTTACTACGATTGCTCCGTAAGTATCTCGTAGGATACCTAGGTGGTAAACTTTCTTTACTCCAGCAAGCAAGTGACCTGCTGTAAGTAGGTTTGAACGATAGTGAGTCATTCCCATATAGTCGATTCCTCCCTTAACTCCGCCTTTTAGAGCGTTGTCAGCTGTTGAGAATCCGTTAGCCATCATAAATGACTGTAGTTTCTCAAAGTCAGCAGGTCTCCATACGATGAATCCTCCGTTTCGCTCGAACAATGTATCACCTTTAGCCTCAGAAATCTCTCTCTGAATACCTGTGATGATATCGTCAATGTTAGATGTTGAAACAGTGATGTTTCCAGCAGAACCTCCGATTGATGCGTTATCAAAGTCAGTTAGCTGTGCATGTTGTGCATAGATAAGTGATTCGATAGTTTCATTCAACATTACACCTTGATGGTCAGCAAGTTCCATTTGCTTTGTATAATCTGACTGTGCAAGGTCTGCTCGGTCGATTACTTCTGAAATGATTCTTGATGTGTTGATTGTAACTGTTTCATCTGTAAGTGCTACTGCAGCCTGTGTATAAGCTGTGTAACGTATTAGAGATTGAACTGTTGCATCTGCTCGGTAAGGATTGTGCATGAGGTATGTGTTAGACACATCTACCTTCATGAAATCTTTCCACTTTGTCTCTTCTGATAATCTTTCTTGTAGTTTTACTACCCAATCTTCTTGATATACAATTGCCATATGTTTAATTTGTTAAATAGTTTATATTGTCGCAACTATTTAAGAAATTAGATGACATTATGCGATAGGATTGTCAGAGAACATATTAGTCATTTTTGATTTTGATATCTTAGCATTAACATAATCTTGTCTGAGCTTTGTTTCAGATGCTGGAGGCATTTCGCCTTTAGCAATCCAATACTCAACTGAGTTTCTGTTAGAGTTCATTGAACGCTTTGAGTTTGAAGGGATGGCATCTTGTGCGGTTTTCTCTTCTCTCATAGCTTTCAGTTCTGCTTTGAAGTATCTACTTTCAAGCACGTCTTCTATGTCTTTTCCAGTTTCTCGTTTAATATCTTGAGCAAGAGCAATTTCGTCAGCATCTGTTATTTTTTCAGCTCTGAGTATTGCCTTGTCAATTCTATCTAATCCCTCTTTTTTTTCTGATACTGGTTCAACTACTTTCTTTTCCGGAATGTTACCAAGTTTTTTATTTATCTGTGATAACTGTCTTTCAAGTCTAGCCTTTCGAGCTTCGATAGATTCAGGTTTCTTTTCTTGAGTTTCCTCTTGATTTTCACCATCTTCAATATCTAATTCTAAGTTTATTTCTTCGTTTTCCATATATTTATATTCAATGTTTTGGTTTGAGAACCGTTATTTTATAATCAATTTATCTAATTGAGAACTCTTTTTTGTTTTCACTTTTATGGATAAGCGATAACCAAAATAACTATACTATTCTGTAAGTTACTCGAACATTTGCTGTACCTGTTCCTGTTGCAAATACTGCTGTAGCATTTGATAGGTAGATTCCGACTCCCGAAAGAGTAGCTGATGCTGTATCTGAAATAGATGCTGTATATCTCAAAGAATAAGTAGTACCTGCTGTTCCTGTAACTACTGTTGCTGCAAGAGTTGATGAACATGCGAGTGTTCCAGCTCCTGCCGCTGTTGCTGAGTATTGTACTGATACCGCACCTCCTCCTGTAAACTGTGTAGCTGTACGTGTCATGATAAACTCTACCGAGTCAATCACAATAGCTTTGTTTGATACTGCTGGTACAAGCAACTTTGGGGTTGTATACATAGCAATAATTTCAGCAGCTGTAACTGGTACTTCTACTGATATTTGTCTTCCTTTTACTTCATCTTCTAATGTTGTGATTGTTGATGCCATGATTTTTTGTTTTTTAATTATTGAT
>OFQV01000136.1_pt1 | contig 21743 bp, 43 predicted proteins | sample 1542971 | NCBI WGS metagenome assembly OFQV01 (sample SAMN07774229, study PRJEB24372) | wastewater metagenome | isolation source: WWTP Cannobio (Effluent) | place: Italy: Cannobio | collected 2016-01
CCCGCCCCCCCGACCTGCGCCGACCTCGCGCGCCAGTACCCGAAGGCGGGCAAGGCTCGCCGCATCGCGTGGGGCTGCGCCACCCCGACTACCCCGAAGGTCCGCACCTCGACCACGACCCGCCTCGTGCGGATCGTCGCCTGCGCCGGTGAGGGCACGCGGGGATACCGGGTGTACCGCACCGATATCGTGACGAAGAGGGGCAACGTGATCGTGCGGGACCGAACGCACCGCTCGGTGGTGCGCGGCCCGGTCTGCCACACCCCGGCCGTCGCGGGCTAAGGGGGTAGACGATGCGCCACCCCGACGACGATCGTGTCCTGTGGCCGTGGATCGGCGCGGCGTTCGCCGTGGCCGTGCTCATGTGGCTGGGCATCATCGGTGTCGGGGTGGCAGTCGCCGCGCCCGCGCCGCGCCCCGACGATCAGGCGCTCGTGCAGGCGAAGGCCGACGAGTACGCCGCATGGCTCTCGGCCACCCTGCGCGCCGACGTTCCCCGCACGACCTTCACGATCGCCCCGACGCTAGAACTCGACACGAGCGCGGCCGAGCGGTACGCCTACGCCGACGGCACCGACGCCGCCGTGAAGATCCTCCCCGACGTCGCGGCCGAGTTCACCGCGATCGCCCGCCGAGGCGTGCCCGCCGTCGCCTTCACGCGCCGCGATGGCGCGGTGCGCCTGTACGGCGTGCACGTGATCCTGCACGAACTCCTGCACCGCCCGGCGAACGTCGCCTGCTGGGGGCCGGACGAAGAGGGGATCACCGACGCCGTCACGGTAGACCTCATGGCCGCGTGGGGCGCGAAGTTCCTGCCCCGCGCCCGCGTGTTCGGAATCCCCGTGTACGAGGCCGAGGTCGCCCGCATCCGGGCCGCGAGTGCCCGCGCCACCGGATCGCCGAACTGGCGCACCCGCGCCGCCCGGACGTGGGTCCGGCAGTTGTGGGGCGCGTCGTGCTCGGGCCGCGCCGCGATGCTCGCGCAGGCCGCGTGAGGACGCCGCGACTCGACGAAGAGGGCGTGCGCCTGTACCTCGGCGACGCCGGCGAGGTGCTCCGCGACCTGCCCACCGGCTCGGTCGACTGCGTCGTGACGAGCCCCCCCTACTTCCGCCTGCGCGACTACGGGTACGACGAGCAGATCGGCCTTGAGCAGACCCCCGCCGAGTTCCTCGCCCGCCTCGTCGCCGTGTTCGACGAGGTCGCCCGAGTGCTCTCCCCACTCGGCGTCGCGTGGGTCAACATGGGCGACTCGTACGTCGGCGGTGGTGCTGGCCCGCCGAGCGGGTCGTCAACGCTGCGAGGGAACGGCCACGTCGGCGGCGGTCCGCAGCGCGGCGCGATCGACTCGATCGCCCGTCCCGGCGGAAAGCCGAAAGACCTGCTCGGGATGCCGTGGCGACTCGCCTTCGCGTTGCAGGATGCGGGGTGGTGGCTTCGCCGCGACGTCGTGTGGTCGAAGCCGAACCCGATGCCCGAGTCGGCGAGCGACCGCCCGACAACCGCACACGAATACGTGTTCATGCTCACCCGAGCCCCGCGCTACTGGTACGACGCCGAGGCCGTGAAAGAGCCCGTGACCGGCAACGCGCACGCGAGGGGGAACGGGGTCAACCCGAAGGCCGGCGAGAACTCGGCGGGGTCGAAGATGAACGCGAGTATGTCGGCGTCGATCGCCGGTCTCGTGGACACCCGCAACATGCGGTCGGTGTGGACCTTCCCGACCGAGCCGAACCCCGATGCCCACTTCGCCACGTTCCCCCGAGAGATGGTGCGCCGCTGCCTCTCCGCCTCGTGCCCCGAGCACGTGTGCGCCGAGTGCGGCGAGCCCCGGCGGCGCATCGTCGAGCGCCAGGAGGTCGGCGACTGGCGAGGCGACCCCGAGCGCACCGACCTCGTGCACCGGCAGCGCGCCGGGCTCTCAGGGGCCGACTACTACGCCGGGCGCGTCGAGCCCCGCACCCTCGTGTGGACCGACTGCGGACACGACGCCTACCGCCCCGGCGTGGTGCTCGACCCGTTCGTCGGCTCGGGCACGACCGCCGTCGTCGCCCGCGCGATGCGCCGCCACGCCGTCGGCATCGACGGGTCGGCCGAGTACCTCGACATCGCGAAACGCCGCCTCGATCGAGAGCGCGCCCGAGCATGGGTCATCCCCGGCCCGGCGCACGTGATCGACGACGGGCAGCTGAGCATGGAAGGGGTCTGAGAACCGTGCCGATCCGACCCGAGAACCGCGACCGCTACCCCGCGACCTGGCCGTCGATCCGAGCCGCGATCATGGCGCGGGCGGCGCTGCCGGGCGACGCCGACGCCCCCGTGATTCACCGCTGCGAGTGCACCGGCGAGTGCGGGGTCGAGCACCGGCCGCGCTGCCGTGAGTGGCACGGGTTCGCCGCCGACACCTTCCGGGGCGACGTGGTGCTCACGATCGCGCACCTCGACCACACCCCCGAGAACTGCGACCCGGCCAACCTGCGCGCCATGTGTCAGGGATGCCACAACCGATACGACGCACCGCACCGAGCCGAGTCGCGCCGGCGCAACGCCGAGCAGGCGCGCATCGACGCCGGGCAGACCACCCTCACACCTCCCGAGGAAACCCGATGAGCAGCAGCGCCTACCACGACGTCATCACGATCGTCACCGACGACGGCCTCGTCGATGCGATCCGAGACATCACCCGCGAGCAGGGCTACCCGCCGACGATCGCCGAACTGGCCGAGCGCGTGCAGCTGCGGGCGCGATCGACCGTGCACCGCCGCCTCGCCCGCCTGCGTCGCGAAGGACGCATCACCGGCGGCGACCGCGCCTCGGGCAGCACCCGCACGCTCGCCGTAGTCGAGCCCGCCCGCACGCTCGAGCAGGCGACCGCCGAGGTCGAGGCCGCGATCCCCGACCCGCCGGGCGTGCCCCACGGCGAGGGTATCCGCTTCGCCCGAGGGTACGAGCGCGGGTGGCGCGACGGGTTCCGGGCGGGGGTGCGGTCGTGAGCCGCGACGTGCCGCCGATCCTCCCCGACTTCATCGACCCCGACGACCTGGCCGTGCTCGGCGACGCGGAGTGCCCCGGTTGCGGTCACATCGGCGACCACGCGACGGGATGCGCGCTCGGCCCGTGGAACTACGACGCCGGTCAGGTGCAGGCGCGAAGTGACGGCCGGTGGCTCGTCCCCGGCCCCGCCGGCGCGCTCTACCACGGCGGGGCCGTCGGTCTGAACCTGCAGGTCGGCGACCTCATCCTGCCCCCCCGCGACACTGGGGCCGAGAGTCTCGACGTCTACGCCTCGCCGATGGACAAGGGCACGACCCGCCTCGACCGCGTGTACATGGTCGAGGTCGAGCAACTCGCGAGCATGTGGGCGGGCGTGCGTCGCTCACCGCCCGCGCTCAAGGCGCGCCGTGGCATCGGCGGCGACGTGTTCCGCGTCGAGCCCGTCGGCCAGGTCGAGCCCGATCCCGACTACCACGCACCGCCGGGGGAACCGTGCCTATCGTGGCAAGCCGAGTCGGCCGTCATCGTGCAGGTCGTGCGACGTCGTGTCCCCTTATCGTTCGGCCTCGCCCTGATCGGTGACCCCCGGCACTCGCGGTGGTCCCGCCGGTGAGCGGCGACTACGGCGCGTGCCAGTACGTCGACGACCCGGCCGAGGTGTGGATCGTCACCCGCCGCGTCGCGGCAAAGGTGCACACGTGCTGCGAGTGCGGCGGTGCGATCGCGAAGGGTGAGCGGCGCAGGTGCGGTCACGATCCCACCGGCCGTCGTACAGGCTCGTGATGACCTCGTGCGCCGCCTGCCTGCGCGGGCCGCTCGCGTTCGTCGAGCGCAACTGCGGGACGGCACGACTCGTCGGCGGTCTCTTCGATCACCTCGCCGACGTCCGGCACCTCATGCGGACACCCTTCGCCGAGGGTCTCGTCGAGCGGTGGATCGACGAGGCGCGCGTACGAGGGGCGGCGCACCGGTGGTCGCGGTGAGCGAGCCGCAGATGATGCTCGTGCCGACCCCCGACGTGCAGCGGCCCCGCCTGCTCATCATCGGCTGCTACCTGAGCGGCGGTCGCCTCTTCCGGTGCACGGCCTGCGGTCAAGAGGTGTGGTCGAACTTCGGCCACGCCCGCCGGCACGACGAGAGCCACGAGCGACGCACCCGCCAGTTCACCGCCGAGCAGATCCGCCGCTCGGCCCGACACGCGAAGAGGCCGAGATGTCAGTAGCGGGAGCTACCAAGGGCGGCCCCGAGGATCCGCGCTTCATCGCGGCGATCGAGATGCTGCGTCGGACCGGGGCCGTGTCGATCGGGATTCGCTTTCAGGATGACGAGGACCCGACTGTCTGGCTGGCCGTGGCGACATGGGACAAGGGCGAGGAAGCCGCCGGCGCAATGACGCCCCTGCTGGCCCTCATGCGACTCTGCGGTCAGGTGATCGACGGCGGCACGTGTATGCACTGCGGTCGTACAACGGTGTTCTCTGATGACTTCCGCAACCTCCCGCTCGCGGACGCGGTGTGCTGGTACGCATGGGATCCCGAGGCCAAGACCTTCCGCCGGGGGTGCGAATGACCCTGGAGACCGAGCCCACCCGTCCCGACGACCCTCCTGCGCGCGTCCACGCGGCTCGCTCATACGGTCGCCTCGCCATTCGCTGCCCGACCTGCGGGGCCGCACACGGCGAGGGGTGCACGTTCAACGAACCGCACCCCGACAGCGAGGTGATGCGCGTCCGGTCGGTCTGCAGCTGCGGCGCGTCGCTCGACGTGAGCGGCTCACCCGCCGACGCGATGGCCGTCCGCGACCTCTTCGCCACCCTGCACCCCGAACCCGGCCACACCCGCACCCCGCCACCACGGGAGGACTAGCGCCATGCCATCGCACATGCCTCACGGTCGCCTCGCGCCCGACCCCGAGCCCGGCTCGCAGTCGTTCTCGATCACCGAACGGAACCTCGCCGCGCACCGAGCGCGCCTCGCCCGCCTCAAGGCACTAGAGCGCGCGCTACCGCACGAGATCCTCGACACGCAGGTCCGGGTACGCGAGGCGGAACTGCGCCTCGGCCTGCCGCCCTCGTACGACGCGCCGGCGCACGACGCATGAGCACGGTCATGCTCGGCGACCGTGCCCGCGACACCGTCACCGGGTACGAGGGGACCATCGTGAAGGTGATGCAGGAACTCGGGTGTCGCGATCAGGTGTGCGTCGAGCGCGCCGCGCCCGGCGACGGCAAGCCTGAGCAGGAGTGGTTCGCTATCGCTCGCGTCGAGGCCGCGTCGTGATCCCGCTCGCGCACGCTCGCGTCGTCGTCGGGATGCTGCGCGCGCTGCGCGAGCACGACGACCCGTTCTCGCAGGCCGTCTACCGGGCGGCGCTGCTACTGCTCGGCGCGGTGGCCGTCGGGATGCTCGCCTGCCTGTATGTCGTCGCGTGGGCGGTGGTCGCATGACGGCCGGGCGGGAAGGGCCGAAGGCCGAAGGGCCGCAGGGCACCCCCGCATGAGCCCTCGCGCCCCGCGCGGTCCCCGCGACCCCTTGCACACCCCGCCGCCGGGCGACGGCGACGGCGGTAAGCGCATGTGCCGCGCCAGGTCGAAGAGGACCGGCCAGCCCTGCGGGAACCGAGCGATGACCGGGGCGCTCGTGTGCCGGATGCATGGCGGCTCGTCGCCGCAGGTCCGCCGCAAGGCCGAGCAGCGAAAGGCCGTGGACGTGGTGCGCCGCGAGGTGATCCGGCTCGGTGGGTCGCTCGACATCGACCCGCTCGACGCGATGCTCGAGCAGGTGCGCGAGGCGGCGGCGAACGTGGCCGCGCTGCGCTCGGCCGTCGAGAACCTCGACCCCGGCATCGGCCTCGTGAGCGCCCCCGAGTACGTGGTCGCCGACGTCGTGTCCGGGTTCGACGAAGAGGTGCGGCACGACAGGCTCACCCGCGTCGAGGGGATCTACGGGAAGGACCACACCGGCGACGGCGCGCCGCACGTGCTCGTGACCATGTACGGCCAGGAACGCGACCGCCTCGTGAAGTACGCGAAACTGTGCCTCGACGCCGGGGTCGATGAGCGGCGCATCAGGCTCGCCGAGGCGACCGGACGCGCGCTCGCCGGCGTGGTCGAGGCAGCGGTGTCGGCGGCGCTCGACTCGGTGCGACAGGCCGGGCTCGACCTCGACCCCCACGCGCTGCGGGCCGTGCTCGACAAGGCGCGGCAGTCGGCGGTCGCCGCTGCCGAGCGGTCGATGCGCGCTCTCCGCGACGTCGAGCTCGCCGAGGGCACCTCGGCGTGAGCCCCCTGCGGACCCTCAGCCCGTGGGGGTACGCGGCCGACATCGTCAACCCGCCGCCGTGGGAACCGAAAAACAGGCCCGCCCTTGAGCCGCATCAGATCCCGCCCGCGTGGCGGTGGAAGTTGTGGATACTCCTGGCCGGTCGTGGTGCCGGAAAGACCGAGGCGTGCGCCCGCTACTTCGCGAAGTGGATGCGCGAGCACCCCGGCCATCGCGGGCGCATCATCGCCCCGACCTACGCCGACGCGGTGTCGTCCTGCGTCGAGGGGCCGAGCGGCCTGCAGGCGATCGACCCCGAGATTCGGTTCATCTCCTCGGCCCCCGGCGGGTCGAAGGTCGTGTGGCCGAACGGGTCCGAGGCCGTCCTGATCGGCACGAACTCGCCGCGCGACGTCGATCGCCTGCGTGCCTCGGGCAACCGGCATATCGACTGGTGGGAAGAGATGGCGGCGAACCCGCAACTCGCGAAGGCGTGGGTACAGGCCGACTACGGCCTGCGCCTCGGGCACTACCCCCACGCGATCGCCTCGACCACCCCGCGCACCGTGGCGAAGCTCGTCGAGTTGCTCAAGAACGAGCGCACCGCCGTCACGCGGGGGACGATCTTCGACAACCCGCACCTTGAGGCCGACAAGAAAGCCGAACTCGTCGCCGACTACGAAGGCACGCGCATCGGGCGTCAGGAACTCTATGGCGAGTTGCTCGAGGACATCGAAGGCGCGTTGTGGTCGTGGGCGATGATCGAGCAGGCGTGCGGGTTGTGGATCCCCGACCCCGAGTGCACGCGCATCGGCGTCGCCATCGACCCGGCCTCGACGTCGAACGAGGATTCGGACCTCGTCGGCATCATCGGGGCGGGCCGGCGCACCGACGGCCTCGGCGTCGTGCTCGAGGACCGGTCGATACAGGGGGTGAGCCCGCACGCATGGGCGAGCAGGGCGATCCAACTGCACGACGACCTCAAGGCCGACCGCATCATCGCCGAAACGAATCAGGGCGGCGAGATGGTCGAGGCGACCGTGCAGACCGCCGCGACATCGGGTGGCCGCGAGAGCCGCGTGCGGTACGAGGGCGTCGTCGCGAGCAGGAACAAGCGCACCCGAGCCGAGCCGAGCGCCGCCCTGTTTGAGCAGGGCCGCGTCGCCCTCAACCCCGACCTCAAAGAACTGCACGAGGAACTCACCGGATGGGACCCGGACGCGGGCGGCGACTCGCCAGGTCGCCTCGACGCGATGGTGTGGGCGCTCTCGTGGCTCAAGATCGCCCGGCCCCGGAACGGCCGGATCGCGAAGCCGATGGGGGCGGTGTCCGGCCGTCGCTCGATCGGCGCGATGGGCCGTCGCATCGGCAGGTGACGACGACCGACCGATGCCGTAGCCTGTATCCACAACCGTCCACGAGGGAAGAGGAAACCCGTGACCGATGACTACACCCCCCTTTCGTGGGGAGAACTCGACGACCTGGCGGCGACGATCGTCAACCGCACCGGCGTGCTCACCCGAGGCGAAACGCTCGCCCTGATCGAGCAGGCGCGCGCCGGCGCACCCGACGCGCCCGTCGCCCCCGACCTGATCGCCGCAACCGATCAACTCGGCGCGATCATCGCGAACGTCGCCGAGGTCTGCGGCGCGCACTACCGCGACCTACTGGCGAAGGGCATCCCCCCGAAGCCCGCCGGGCGCATGGTCGCCGACCTGTACCGGGCGACGATCACGAACGTCGGAGAGGGCGTGGAAGGGTGAGCGCCGAGGCGCAGTGGTCGGTGTCGCTCGTGTCGCGGCCGATCGCCACCCGCCGCCGGGCGGGCTCGTGGATGGCCGACGACGTGCACGGCGAGTACGAGGTCGCGCACCTGCTCGACCTCACCGACGAAGAGGGCATGGCCGTGCTCGAGAAGGGGGCGCGGTTCGTGTTCACGTGGCACGGCGACCCGAACGCGCCGCGCCTCGCGCTCGGCCTCGCCGGTCGCGACCACCGGCGGGTGCTCGATCACCTGCTGCTGCTGCGCGACGGCGTGCCGATCGCGTGGTGGGACGTAGGCACCCGCGTGCACGTCGGCGTCATCATCACGCTCTCGATCGACGCCGCCGCCCCGCCGGTGTGGCTCGGCGCTCGGCAGGTCGCCGCATGACCATCGACGAGATCCGCGCGCTACCGCGCCCGCTCATCCCCGGCCCGTGGGGGTGGCGCGGGTACATCGGTGGGTCGATCGAACTGCGAACCCTGCACTCGGGGCAGTTCGTCGTGATGGGGGCGCGGCGCGCCGGGATGCAGCAGGCGCAGCCGACCTTTCAGGTGTACGACCCCGCCCGCCTCGACCGCCCGTTCCGCGAGTGGTGGGGGCTCATGCATCGGGCCGACGACCTCGCCGTGCGTGAGGTGCCCTACCGCACCGACGTCGTCTCGATCGACAACGCCGACGCGACGGCGCTTGCGGCCCTGCCCGATCACGTGGCGGCGGTCGATGACCTGCTCGGCCGCGTCGAGCGCGCGCTCGCGCTGCTCGACGATCCCCGCGTCACGCTCGACTCGGTCGATGAGGCGCGGCGCGTCCTGCGAGGTGAGCAGTGATCGCCGCCGGCGCGACGCTCTACCGCCTGCAGTGGACCGACGAGCGCCGGCGGCGGGTGCCGAAGGCCGTTCCGGTCGAGGTGCTCTCCGCGCCCCTGCCCGGCCCCCGGTTCCGGTTCGACGTCCGCGACGAGGCGCGCTCGTGGACGCACTACGCCTACACGCTGCCCGACGACGACCAGGCGCGGGCGCATGGCGCGGTCGCAGTGACCCCGCCGGGCTCGTACCTCTTCCCGTCCGCCGCCCTCGTGCTAGACGACGCCCGCGTGAAGCTGCGGGCTCGGCTCGACGGCATCATGCGCGACGCCGCACTCGTGCGTCGCCAGGTCGAGGCGCTCGACCTCGCCCTCGCCGACCTCATCCACCTCGCAGGAGGCACCTCCCGATGATCGACCCCGCCACCCGCCCCGAGGTGATCGCCGCTGCGGCGGCGCGGATCGCCGACCTGGCGCGCCGCGACCTCGATGCGATCTACACCGCCCGCGACGCGACCACCCTCGCGCACGTCCACGCTGCGTGCGAGGTGTCCCGTGCGCTCGCAGCTGCGGCCGAGGCGATCGCCTACGTCGCAGAACCCGAGGCCGACCCCGGCCGGACTCACGTCTTTCTGCCCGAAGGCAGCAAGGTCGTCGGCGACGTCGCGTACGCGCCGAGCATCCCGACCGAGCAGCCCGAGGGGTGGTGCACCGACTGCGAGCCCGGCCCCGACGAGCCCGAGGCGTACCGCTGCCGGTGGTGCGGCGACGACCTGTCGGATCGGGCCGACCCGCCCGCGACCGAGGCGACCTGCGTCTACCGCATCGGCGGCGGCGCTCGCCCCGGCGGGTGCACGGCGACCATCCTCGCGGGTCGCGGCCCCACCCCGCCGGTGTCCGACGTCGGCCTCAAGACGCCCCTCAATCTCGATCGGCTCGTCGCCTGCACTCGCGACCCCGGTCACGAGGGGCAGCACATCGGCAGCGCCTCCGAGCACGACACGTTCTCGCACGTCGTGTGGTCGGATGGCGACCGACGGATCGACATGAACACCGGATCGGTCGAGCGGGATCTGACGGTCCCGCCGGCGGGCGTGGTGACCGCGAGCGGCGAGCGCCCGACGACCCGCGTCGTGCTCGGCCCCTTCGACTATCAGGCCGACCCCGCCCCCTGCGGCGGCGAGGGCGAGCCCGAGTGCGGACCCGCCCCGAGCCCGTCCCCCTTCCACCGGTGCGGCGCGACGCCGACGGTCGTCGGCGTCGAGAGCGGCGGGTGCACTCGGATCAAGGGGCACCCCGGAGAGCATCAGGCGGGGGTGCCCGGCGAGGGGATCGCTCGGTGGACCCCCGCCGGCGTGAGCATTCGATACGGGGCGGGTGCGTGGTGAGGTGGACCCCGACCGCCGTCGAGCTCGTCGTGCTCGCGCTCGGCGCGTTCCGGCTCACCCGCCTGCTCGGGTGGGACACGATGCCGCTGCTCATGCGCGCCCGCGTGTGGGTCACCGGCCGCGAACTCATCGACGGCGAGGTCGTCGTGCGGAACCCCGACCGCGACGAGTGGATCGACGACCTCGTTTCGTGCCCGTGGTGCGTCGGGTGGTGGGTCTGCCTCGCGAGCGCCGGCGCGTGGTGGGTCTGGCCGACGGCGACACTCGCGGTCGCTCTCCCGCTCGCGCTCTCGGCGGCGGTCGGCCTCGTGGCCCGGCATGGTGACTCGTGACGTGGAACCCGACCGAACGGGCGGCGCTGGAATCGCTGCTCGACTCGGACCTGTACCGCCGGTCGCTCGTGACGGTTCCGGGGTTCGGCCAGGTCGAGCGGTGGACATCGCCGACGGGCGCGTTCACGGTCGACTTTCCGGTGCCGGGCGACACTTCCTGCGTCGTGGTGGACCAGAACGGGACGACGATCACGCGGGCGATCGACGCCGACGTCGCGTGGCTCGAGGACGTGCTGCCGTGACGGCGTGGGCGATGTTCTCGGTCGCGCCGGACTTCGGGTCGATGGTGCCGGTGCGCGAGGTCGAGGCCGACAACGCCGACCTGGCCGTCGCCGAACTGGCCGACTGGTACTTGAGCGAGCACCGGCAGCCGATGCCGCCGTGCCGCCTCATGGTGATCGAGGCGGCGGCGGTCACCTCGATCGAGTGGCGCTCGGCCGATGCCCCGCCGGCGGTGGGGGCATGAGCGCCGAGCCGCTGACCCGCGATGAGCGGAACGCGATCCTCGGCGCGTCGAGCATCACGGAGGAACGCTACGAGGCCACCGTGCAGGCCGAGGAGTCGGGACGGAAGGCTGCCGAGGAGCGTTACCGCTCAGCCGAGTTGTCGGTCGTCGCCTGCAAGCAGAGGCGCGAGGAGGCGGAGGAGAGGAAGCGGGCCGCCGAGGAGCGGGCGGATGCTCTGCGGGCGGAGATCGCGTTCGCGCGCGACTACCTCGGTGACCTCGGTCACACGGATGCCTTTGTGCGACTGCACGACGCCCTCGCCGCCGACGACGACAAGCGGGGTGCCGCATGACGGCCCACGAGAAGGAACTGCTGGCGCTGGCCGTGGAGTCGTGCGAGGAGCGGTACATGCCGCTCGGCGTGACCGGACCGGCCACCGCCGAGGGCGGTATGTGGCGGGTCAACGCGGGTCTCGGGACCTTGAAGTACGCAGAGACCACCAAGCGGGGTGAGGCGTGACCGCCTACGAGAAGGGCGCATGGACCCGCGACTACGACGCTGCGACTGCCCGCGCTGACGCCGCAGAGGCCGCCTACCACCGGGCCGAGGAGGAGCGACACCACCTGCTCTCCGCTCTGGAGAGCGTGCGCGCACTCATAGAGCGCGACGTTCCCAAGGAGATCCTGCTCGACAACATCCGCCGCAACCTCGCCGCCGCCGCGTACGCCCGAGGGTGGCGCGACGGGTGGACACTGCGCCGCTGGTACGCCTGCCCGCGCTGCCTCGCCGAGCGCGAGGTGACCGAGCACCTGCACGCGAACACGCTCGCGTGCTCGCCGACCTGCCCGAACTGCCACACCGCCGCCGTGCCCGTCGAGGTGAGCGAGTACGTGCACCCCGAGTTCGGCTCGTGGGGCCGCGAGGCGCACGTGATCGCGTGAGCGCCGTCATCGCGGGTCTCGTGCTCGTGGCCGTGGTGGCGGTGCTCGTCGCCGTGTCCGTCGGCGGGTGGCGCATGGCGCGCTCGACGTGGTGGTGCTGCCCGACCTGCGGGGCGCAGCGGCTCGACGTCGACGACCTGAGCCGACCCCTCGGGCGGTGTCCCGCCTGCGGGTCGGCTCATGTGCCGCGTGTGGTGAGCGGGAGGGCTACCCCTCGGCAGCGATGAGGCGACGCAGCGCCTCGACGATCGGGTGCCGGTCATCCTCGTCGTCCCCGCCCCGGTCGGCGTCGAGCGCGTCGATCACGAGCCGCGCCTGCCATGCCGTGAGGGTGATCGCTCGGTACATGACCCGGTCGCCCTGATCGGTGTAGTCGATGCTCACCACCGCGACCTCTTCGTCGAGCGAGCGGTCGCACGACACGACGGCCGAGTAGTGGTCGTCGCGGTGGCGGGCGAACCCGTCGGCGAAGAGGCCGGGCGCGGCCGGGGCGTCGGGCGGGGCGATCACGTGCGTCGAGTCGTCGGCAGGCTCGTCGAGCGGGTCCACCATCGGCGAGGCGGGCGCGGTGCAGGGCGAGGCGTCCGGCCGGGGGTAGTGCAGGAAACACGTCGCCGTCGGGTCGTCGTGCTGGTAGTCCTCGATCGCCCGGTCGTAGTGGGTCGGACGGCCGCAGTCAGGGCAGACCATCGGGCGCATGTGGTCGAGCGGCTCGCCGTGCTCGTCGTGGTCGTCGAGGTGTTCGTGCCGGTCGTTCGTGCAGGTCGGCGCGTCGTTCGTCTGCCGCGTCCACTTGAGCATCTGAGGTTTCCTCTTCCCTCGGTGATCGGTGTAGGAGGGTTCTACACCCCCGGTGTTGCGTGTGTCAACACTATGCGTGGCGATCGTATCGCCGGCGGTAGTCTCGCGGGTGTTGCACGCGCCTACACGCGAGGTGTAGAGTGATCCCACAAGGCACCGAGGGAAGAGGAAACCCGATGATCCTGGCAACGCTCGACACTTCGCACTTCACGTTCACCGCGCTCGGCCAGGACGCCGCCGGCGCGGCAGCTGCGATCGAGGCGGGGTGGAAGGCTCACGCCCGCCAGTACGGCCGGGCGGGCTCGCCGCTGCTCTCGTTCAAGGCGATCACCGAGACCCACGACCTGCGGTTCGACGAGATCGCCGTCGGCGGTTGCCTGCGCGATGGGTCGGTGATCGCATGACCACCACCCGCGCATACGACCTCGGCGTGCAGGTCGCCCGCACGAGCCCCGCCCGAGCCGACCGCGTGCTCGGCCTCGTGGACCGGTTCACGTCGCCCGAGACCCGCCGCGACGTGTGGCTCGGGTACGACGAGGCGCAGGCCGAGGACGCGCCCGGCCCGCTCGGTCCGGTCTGCGGCGCGTGGCGCTTGTGAGCGAACACCGCGTGTGGATCAGGTCGGCAGCCGAGGGCAAGCGCGACCGCTACCGCTACCGCGCTGCCTGTACGTGCGGGTGGGTCGGGCCGGTGCGTGACGACCGGCTCGCCTGCCTGCCCGACCGGAACGAGCACGCCGAGACCCACGACGACGAGGCGACGTTCGGCCTCACCGAAGGACCGCACGACTACCGCACCCCCAGTCAGTGGGTGGAGGAGGCGTGATGGCTGAACTCGTTCCGGACGGCATCGCTCCCTGGAACTGGAACGACGACGACCCGATAAACCATCAGACGAACCCGGAAGGACACCGCATGACCGAACCGACCATCACCACCGACACCGCCGAGGCAGCAGCCCGAGCGGCCGTCGAGTCGCGCCTGTCCACCCTCGGCGGTGAGTGGCGCGACGCCGCGAACGAAGAGGTCGAGCGCCGGGCCGCGCGTGACGAGGCGATCAAGGCCGCGCACGCGGTCGGGTTCGGCGTGCGCGAGATCGCTCGTGCCGTCGGCATCGACGCGACCACGGTCTCGCGCCTCGTGCGCCCGAAGGCCGAGGCGGGCTCGTGACCGCCGCCGCGATGCTCGCACTCACCGCGATCGGGATGATCCCCGGCGCGACAGGCGACGTGCCGACCACGTACGCGCCTGCCGTCGAGTCGCCCTCGCCCCGCGTCGCCCACGCCGTCGCCGCGTTCCGGCGCAACGGCCCCGCCCGTACGCCCGCCCGGCCGCTGCTCGGGTGGTCGCCGTGGCGCTGCTCGGGCGTTCCGCGCGTGATGACCTGCACGGCATCGTGCACGACCCCCCGCCTTGCGGCCGTGGTGCGCTACCGCGCCGAGCGACGGCAGTCGATGGTCGTGGTGGACGTCGGGCCGAACCGGACCGGTGCGCGATGAGCGGCGACCCGATGGAGCGGGCCCTGTCGATGTTGTGGACCTACCGCCGGACGCTGGCCGCGTACGCCGCGCTCCTGGTGGGCGTCTGGATCCTCTGGGGAGTAGGCGCAGCGCTGGTCGCCCTCGCGGCGATCGTCGCGCTCGAGGAGGTCATCGGCGCGCCCCTCGACCACGGTCCGCAGTGGGGCAACTACTGGCGCACCCTCACGGGCGCGCGCTTCTGGGTCCGACACGTCTACCGCGAGGCCCGTGACGAAGCTCGCAGGGGTCGCTCGTGAGCCCTGCCGACGCCGCCCTCATCGCCGACGACGCCAAGCGGGGTGCCGCATGAACCGGTGGACGAACACCTACCGGATCGGGCTGCTCGACCGGAACGACCGCCGTGTCGCCGAGCAGGTAGCGACGCGATCCGAGGCGCTCGGGTTCCTCGGCATCGGGCCGTCGCGCGGGTTCACGTTCTCGGACCTGCCCGGCACCGTGACGATCACGCACGTCGCCCTCGTGATGCCCGACGGCGAGTTCGTGCGGGTGCCGCTCGTGGGCAACCTCACCGCCGTCGAGGCGGTGCCGACGACGCTCGTGTTCTCGGGCGAAGGCGACCACTGGTGAGGCCGGTCAACGGCACCCCCCTGCCGACGTTCCTCAGTGTCGAGCGGGGGAATGCCCTCGTGCGCTACGGGTTCATCCGTCGCGGCGTCGTGCTCGTGCTCGTCGGCCGCACGGTCTGCGTGCGGGTGGTGGGGGTGCGCCACCGCACGGGCTCGGTGCAGGCGCTCGTCACCCGCCGGCGGTCGCCTGCCTAGCGGGTGTCGGACGTCGGGGTTACGATGACCGGCGTCCGAAGAGGAACGCGAGCAGGGGGTTCGATCATGGGTTGCGGTTGCGGCGGGTCACGGCGTCCGAAGCCGAGCAAGCCCGCCGAGCCCGCCCCGACGGGCGGGTAAGTGGCGATCGCCGAGCGCCTCACGGCCCTACAGGTCGTGAGGCGCACGTCACTTCCGTCGGCACCCGACCCGATCGAGCAGGCGCGGCGCGGGCTCACCGCCGCCGTCGCCCGCCTCGCGAACACCCTCGGCTCGGGCAGGGCGTCGCAGGTCGCGAAGCCCGAAAAGTGGCAGGCCCGAGCGTGGTCGTATTACGAGACCCTCGGGGAGATCCACTACGCCGCCGACTTTTTCGGTGCGAACCTGGCGCGCGTGCGCCTCGTGGTGCAGCGGTTGAAGCCCGGCGAGGGCGAGCAGGGCGGCGAGTGGGAAGAGGTGACGAGCGGTCCGGCGTTCGCCGCGCTCGAGCGCCTCAAGGGGCCGCGAGGCGACCGGTCTGAGATACAGGCGGCGTTCGGCGCGATCATGTTCGTCGTCGGCGAGGGCTACCTGTTCGGCACGAACGACGGCGGGCGCGAGGTGTGGGAGTTCCTGAGCGCCGACGAGGTCGTGATCGACCTGCGCGAAGGGGTCGCCGTCCGCAAGCGCCGGCACAACGATCGGGCCGGGCAGGAGACCTACACGCTCACCGACGAGCTCGGCGGGACCGTGGCCCCCGGCGAGTGCGTCGCCCTGCGGTTGTGGTCCGCGCACCCCCGGTTCTCGGATCAGCCCGACGCGCCATTGCTCGCCGTGCTCGACCTCTGCGAAGAGTTGCGCCTGCTCCCCCGAGCGGTGCGATCGCGCGCCAGGTCGCGCCTCGCCTCGGCGGGCATCCTCGTCATCCCGAACGAGATCACCGAGCCCTCGCAGACCCCCGGCCACGACGAGAACCCCGAAGAGGATCCCGTGCTCGCCGACCTCATCGAAGTAGCGGGCACGGCGATCGACGACGAAGAGTCGGCCGCAGCTTCGGTGCCGATCGTCCTGCGGGTGGACGGCGAGCACGCAAAGAACGTGCAGCACGTCACCTTCGTCGACCCGTCGGCGACCTACCCCGAGACCGAGCGCGAGGTGCACGTGCTCTCGCGGGTGGCGATGGGTCTCAACCTGCCGCCCGAGGTGCTCACCGGCATGGGGGGCGTGAATCACTGGTCGGCGTGGGAGATCACCGCCGCCGTGTGGACGCAGCACCTAGAGCCTATGTGCCGGTCCCTCTGCGGCGACCTCACCTCGGCCCTGATCGAGCCGATCGCGGGCGACACGTTCCGCGTGTGGTACGACGATGCCGAAATCGTGACCCGGCCCGACCGAGCAGCCGACGCGATGCAACTGCACGACCGCCTCGCGATCAGCGATGCCGCGCTGCGCGAGGCGGGCGGGTGGGCAAAGACCGACGAGCCCGACGATGCCGAGCGCCGCCGCCGCATCGGGGTCATGTTGAAGGATGCGAGCCTAGCGACAGGCGGCGAGCCGACTGCCCCGCAGGCAGCCCCCGCCGGTCCCCCGATGGGCGGCGAGCCACCGGCCGGGCCGGGCAACACGACGCAGGGCCCGCCCGACCCGACCGACGCCGCGACCGCCGGCGCGATGGTGGTGGCGCTCGCGCGCTGCCGCGAGGCCGCAGGCGCTCGGGTGCTCACCCGCCTGCAGCGCCCGTCGGCAGTGGCGAAACCCGACCTCACCCGTGTGCCCGGCTCGCGGGTGTGCGCGGCGATCGGCCCGGCGGCGATCGAGGAACTCGGCCTCGACCCCGCGAAGCTCGTGCGCGGTGCGGCGTCCTGCCTCATCGCTGCGGGCTACCCGCCGACCCTCGCCGATCAGGTCGAGCGGCACGCGGCGGCGACCCTCTTCGACGCCGAGCCCGCCGCCCTCACGTGAAGCCGACCGCCGACGACCTGAACCGAGGGGTCGCGGCGGTACACGTCGCCCTCGCGCCGAAACTCGGTCGGCTCGAGGACCTGTACGCCGTCGCCCTGCGCTCGCTCGCGAACATCGTCGCGGCCGACCTGGCGAGCGGGCTCACCGCCGCAGCCGAGCCGCAGCCCGGCCCGTGGGTCGGCCCGCAGCCCGACGCGCTCACCGAGGAACTACGCCGGCGGCACGACGAGGCGTGGCGGAACCGGCACGAGGCCGGGATCGAGCGCGTCCAGATCGACGCGATGAGGACGACGTACGGCACGCTCGGCGCGTCGGTGGGGCTCGACTTCGACCTGCGGAACCCGACGATCGACGGCCAGGTGCGCCAGTTGCGGAACCGCTCGACCCTGCCCGAGTCGTCGTGGCGGATCGTGCGCGACAGTCTGCAGGAGAGCCACGATGCCGGGCTCGGGATCCCCGAGGCCGCTCGGCAGCTGCGGACGAAGGTCGCGGGCATGGCCCCGTACCGCGCTCGCATGATCGCCCGCACCGAACTCATCGGCATCGCGAACCGAGGGTCGATCACCGCCGCCCGCCTCGCCGGTGTCGGCGGGTACAAATCGTGGCTCGCGACGTCCGACGCGCGGGTGCGCGATGCCCACTGGCGGGCGAACGGGCAGACCGTGCCGCTCGACAACACGTTCACGGTCGGCGGCGAGGAACTCGACTACCCCGGCGACGGCAACGGGTCGGCCGCGAACGTAATCAACTGCCGGTGCACGACCGTCTACGCCGACACGCCTGCGGGGTTCACCGGCGAGGTGAGCGACTCGGGGCTGCTCGGCCTCGTGCCCGAGGTGCCCGACTCACCCGCGCCGGCGCGGGTGAGCGAGGCGCTCGACGTGCAGTTCAAGTCGCCGAAGAGGCGCGCCCCGATCGAAGAGTCGATCAGGTCGATCGAGCAGGTCCACACCCTTCCGCCGGGGCAGTTGCTCGACGCGCTGCCGGTCGAGCAGGGCGGGGCGACGAAGGCGCAGGGGGCGGCGTACCACTTCAACGCGACCGACGATCGCGGGGTCAAGATCCGCATGAATCAACTGCGCGAGGCCGACGGCCTCGTCGCCGAGGACCGGGTCAACTTCGCGCACGAGTTCGGCCACTTCATCGACCACAAGTACCTACGCCGCCTCGTGCCCGAAGAGGGGCAGGCGGCATGGGCGACGAGTGCTCGAGCGGCGCAACTGGCCGAGGCCCCGGCGTCGATCGTCGAGGCGCTCGACCTCGACGAGTACGCGACCGCGTTCGTCGGCCTCTTCCGCACGATCCACGCCTCGCCGACGTGGACGAAAATCCTCGCGAAGATCCCCGGCGAGTTCGGTCGGTACATGCGCTCGCCGCACGAGGTGTTCGCCAGGTCGTACGCGCAGTGGGTCACCACGAGGTCGGGGAACGCCGCGATGGTCGCCGCCCGCGACGCTGAACTCGGCCTGCGCGCGAAGGCCGGGCCGCGCATCGGGCCGGGCGCGTGGTCGTGGACGCCCGAAGAGTTTGAGCCGATCGCCGCCGCCTTCGACGCCGTGTTCCGAGCAGGGGGGATGATCGAATGACCGAGCCCGACGAGTTCCCGCACCGCGCCGAGGTGATGTCGGCGGCGACCCTCGACGATGCGGCGCAGGTGCTCATCGACGACGGTTACCCGCCCGACCTGGCGCGCATGATGGCCGCGCATGAGCGCCACGACCCCGAGGCCGGCGACGTGTTTGCCGACGGCGTGAGGGTCTCCGACACGGCCTAGCGCACCCGAGCGACCCCGTGTACCGTCCGCCACATGGACGATTGGCAGGCGGTACTCGCAGTCGAGGGCACGCCGACCGGCGACGGTCGCCTCTTCGACATCGGCTCGATCGGATGGCGGGAACTCCCGCTCACCCTGCTCTATCAGCCCGCGACCGACGACGGCCACGACGGGTCGTTCGCCATCGGGTCGATCACGTCGATCATGCGCGTGAGCACCGGCGCGGGCACCTCAGAGATCCGGGGCGCGGGCACCTTCGCCGAGTCGAGCGATCCGGCTGTGCTTGAGGCGCAGCGCATGATCCGCGAGGGGCACGTCACCGGTGTCTCGGTGGACGTCGGCCTCGACCTGTTCATGCTCGCGCCGCCCGAGGAAGGGATGAGCCTCGTGGACGAGGCGGGCAACCCGATCGCCGACGAAGAGGCGGGCGAGGATGCGTGGCTCCAGATCGAGAACGTCGTGACCCTGCGCGTGCAGGCCGCAACGATCATGGCCGCGACCGTCGTCGCTACCCCTGCCTTCGCCGAGGGTCTGATCGAGCCTGTCGCATCGGCCGTCGTCGCCGCGATCACCGTGCCCGCGACCGCGCCGGCCGAGTGGTTCGACGACCCGCAGCTGCAGGGGCCGACCCCGCTCGTGGTCACCCCCGAGGGGCGCGTGTTCGGGCACCTCGCCGAGTGGGGCACCTGCCATATCGGGATGCCCGGATGCTTCACGCCGCCGCGCTCGGCGACCGACTACGCGCTGTTCCGGCTCGGCGAGGTGGACACGTCCGACGGCCCCGTGCCGGTCGGGCAGATCACCTTGCACACGAATCACGCCGACCTCACACCGGCGATGACGCCGCAGCGTGCCCGCGAGCATTACGAGCACACCGGCGCGGCCGTCGCCGACGTGGCGGCGGGCGAGGACGAGTTCGGGATTTGGGTCGCGGGTTCGCTGCGGCCGGGCGTCGATCCGGGGCTCGTGGCCGAACTCCGCGCCGCGAAGCTCTCGGGCGATTGGCGGGGCTACAGGGGCAACCTTGAACTCGTCGGCGCGCTCGCGGTGAACATCCCCGGATTCCCGGTGCCTCGCGGCGTCTACGCCTCGGGCGAGTTCGCCGACGAGCAGGTCGCGCTCGTCGCCGCCGGATCCCTGCGCGCCTCGCGCGGCCGTCACCTGGCCGGGCGGATCACGCACGTGCGGGTCGGCGAGCGCATCGCCGCGACCGCTGCGGCCGGGCCGTCGCTCGACGAACTCGCCCTGCGGGTGCACGGCCGCGACCTCGCGATGCTGGCCGACCGCGCCGGCGCGGTGGCGCTCGAGCACCTCGGCCGACGGGTCGCCTTCACGACCGGCCCCGTGGGGGACGACTAGCCCGAGGGCGGCGTGTAGGGCAGCGCCACCGGTGGATGGTCCGGCCTCGCGTAGATCGGCACGTACCACGGCCGACCTGGCGGGCGAACCCACATGCATCGGACGGCGACGGCCTCGCACTCGGCGAGCACGGCCATCCGCTGCCCGGTCTCGTCGTCGAACACCTCGGCGAAGTTCGGGCCGATGTCCCACATGAGCACGAGCGCCGATCGGGCGTCGAGGGTCACGCGGTAGGGGATCGGGACGGGTGCCGGTGGCAGGATCATCGGTGCCCGTGGCTCGTGAACTGGCCGACGGCCCGGCCCTCGTCGCCCGCCCCGTCGCGCGTCCCCCACACGAGCCACGTCGCCGTTCCCTCTTCCGAGTCGGCCAGGTCGAGCGGCATCGACGCGAGGCGCGAGCCTAGTTCCGAGTCGTCGAGGTGCGCGAGGTCGAGCCCGAGCGCGGCGGCGCGCTCGCGCAGGATGTCGCCGACGGTCACCCGAACACCGGACCGGTGTAGCGGTCGCGCAGGATGGCGGGCTCGTCGAGGGGCGGGTGCAGGTCGAGCAGGAGGCGCGCCGCCGCGCTCACGTGTGCGGTCTGCTCGAGCCGCTCGCGGAAGGCGGCGGCGGTGAGGCGCGCGTTGCGCTCGGCGACCTCAAGGTGAGCGAACGTCACCGACCATTCGCGGTCGGTCGCGTGCCGCTCGCCGCGCCAGATCGCCGCACGCTCGTCGGCGTACAGCGGCGCGGGGTCGAGAACGTCGCCCGTCCACCACTGCCCCACGAGGCGGCAGAGGATCGAGTGCACCTCGTCGCGTTCCCACCCGGTCGCCTCGGTGAGCGCGTCCACGGACCGCGAGAGCGCGTCGAGCGCCGCGTCGGTGGGTCGGAAAGGCACCGGACCGTCGCCGGGGATCGGATCAGTCGTCATCGGGTTCCTCTTCGGTCGCGGGCGCGGTCTCGCGCAGTTTGGCGATCACCTCGTCGAAGGTCTCGTGCAGGTCCGGCCAATCGGGGCCGGGCTCTAGTGACTCGGGGCTCAGGTCGCCCGCCGCGAGGGCGAGGCGCACCCCGATCGAGTGCCACCCGTAGCGCACGAGCCACCCCGCGCAGTCGAACATCGACTCGTCGCGGGAGTGGTGACAGGCAAACCGAGGCGCGCCGAACTCGCCGCTCGTCGTGGCGCGTAGGCGCTCGGCGAGGGCGAGGTCGAATCCGGGGATGGCGCGGGCGTCCTGATCGACGCGCCACGGGCACGTCGGGCAGGGTTTGCGGGGCGGGGGCGGGCTCAGAACGGCAGGTCGTCGTCGTCGGGCAGGGCAGGCGGGATCACCTCAAGGTGCCGAGGGTGGTGCCGAGGGTCGATGCCCGTCCCCCCGCACGTGCGGCACTCGCCGGTCGGGGTGAACTCATCCTCGCCGGTCTGCGTCCATTCGTCGCCGTCGCCCCCGCATCCGGGGCAACGGCGGTCGGGCGGGATGGCCGAGGCGGGGTAGTCGAGGCTCATACGACCGACCGCACCTTGATCGGGCCGCGAGCGATCGGGGCGACGTGCACGGCGTACTCGCCGGGCGTGTCGGTGTAGCCCTCCCCGGTAGCGCGCAGGCGGGTCACGAGCCGATCGGCCTGCTCGTCGGCGACCTCGCGGGAGTAGG
>OFQV01000139.1_pt1 | contig 21583 bp, 25 predicted proteins | sample 1542971 | NCBI WGS metagenome assembly OFQV01 (sample SAMN07774229, study PRJEB24372) | wastewater metagenome | isolation source: WWTP Cannobio (Effluent) | place: Italy: Cannobio | collected 2016-01
CTCTACGCTGCGAAGCGGTGTCAGAGGCGTGGTTTGCCTTTCGGCATTAAAAGAAAAAGCCGAAGGACTATTTGTCCAACGGCTGAAAGAAGAAAATGTGTTTACTCCGAACGCTTCGCATAGTTCAAAGTATAAAGGCGTTTCAGAATTTGTCAATATCTTTTTTCTCGACGAGGAAAACCAATAAACATTCAATGAGCAAAATATTAAAAAATAAAATTGCATTGTTCATTATTGCTTTGTATTCTAAGATTAATCCAAATTATGAAAGACCTCACCCAAATATTCAAAGACAACGAATTCGTTTCTCCGACGGGGAGACGCAAGATTGACCCTGAGAAACTTAAGAACAAGCGCAAGGAACAGCGTCGGGCTGAACGGAGATACAAAAGGATTCTTGAAGATGAAAACCGTTAGGTTTATGACGGGATGGGCGGTTCAGGAATATAAGTTTCTGATGGGGTGGATTTATGTTCGTGAAGGTTCTACTGTAAAAATGTTTGACACTGAAGAACAAGCAGAGAAATTCATCCACGCCGAACGCTCAAAAACACCAATTTGGGTTGACTCTTTTTAATGAGCGAATACCTCATCATACTTCTTTCATCTATCGCTCTGTTCTGGCGCTGTCATCAGCTAGGACTAGTGGCAGATGATGATTACAGATATAAACCCGCCCAAGAATATAAGCAACTTTACCGCGAAAAGAAAATACCAATCTCTCAATTCGTTTGGGAAATTCTTTACGGGGCTGGACTGTTCAAGAATGTCAAGCTCGATCACATATTCTCCGTTGCTCTCCACACGCTTAACGCTTGTCTCATCTTCAAGGTTTCCTCACTTCTCCCTGCCGCGCTTCTGTACCTTTGCAACCCCGTAAACAATCAAGTCTCGCTCTGGCTAAACGGGCGCAGATATTCAATCGTGATAACTTGTGTTCTTTTGTCCTGGGCGTTCTGGCCTTTGGCGATAATTCTTTATCCTTTCGCGGTCTGGATCCACGTCAGCGCAGTCATGTTCCCTGCTTTGTTCCTTGCCACGTCTTTTTGGTTTCTCGTTCCTGTTGGTGGTATCACCGCTTTATTGGTTGGATCCAACAAGTTCAAAGAAATCGCCAATTCGCGCCGGTCTGATTATCCACAAAACAGTGAGATGCACCGTATTAATTGGCGAAAGGCTATTTTGTATGTCAAGTCTATAGGATATTACGTTCAGCACACGATTTTCCCGATGAAGCCGTCCATGTACCACGAATTCCTTTTCGACTTTAACCGTTATCTTGGTGATATTGCCAAAGGTTACAGCTTGAATTTTGATTTCTGGAAGGGCGCGGCAATCCTTTCTTACTTGGTTTATGAGATCGCGGTCAACCATAACTTCTGGGCGTTTTGGTTTATTGTTTTCATTTCGCAGTATTGCAATATCTGGACAACTACCATGCATGCCGCAGACCGTTATTGCTCAATGGCCGGTATTGGCCTCACAATCCTCCTAGCGCAAAAGATCGCCTTATTGCCACAGCCATACTCAACTGCCGTCTTATTCTCGTTCCTGACCCTATATGCGGTCAAATACGACCCTCTTTTTTATGCCTATCAAACATGGCAGAAGTTTATCCAGTACAATATCAACATAACCCCCGAAGGATCACGCCAAAGATGCATCATGGCCAGATTTTATATTCTCCGTAAAGACCTGTTCTCCGCATTCGCTGTTTTGAAGCAAGGAATTAACTTGCGCCCGGATAGTTTTGACATGCTCTTTATGATGGCAGAAGTAGGGCTTGCTTTAGGATTCCACGAAGAAGTTATCAATCTCGTTGAGCGTGCAGAGAAGCGTATCCCTTACAACGATAGAGCCGAAGGCGAGAAAGTTCTCAAGGAAATGAAAGACGTAGCTCTTGGAATGATAGCGATGAAGAAAGAAAAACAAGACAGGCTTAAATTTCAGGCTTTGGCCAAGCAGAGTTATAGGCCGATGGGGAGAGGATGATGCCTAAATTATCGGAGACTATAAAAAAAGAGGACAGAATATCAATCGTTTATGTTCCTATTGGTGATTTAAAGCCGGCTGAATACAACCCGCGCAAGGCCGATGAGAAGCAACATTCCAACCTGAAGGCAAGCATTGAGAAGTTTGGCCTTAAAGACCCGATCATTGTCAACAGCGCGTCCAACCGCAAGAACGTTATCATTGGCGGCCACTTCCGCGTGCGTGTGGCTCAAGACCTCGGCATCAAAGACGTTCCTGTTGTTTATGTCAACATTCCCGATCTGGAGCGCGAGAAAGAGTTAAACGTCCGCTTGAACCGTAACACAGGGGATTTTGACTTCGACCTTTTGGCAAACTTTGACCAGGATATGCTCAAGGACATTGGCTTTGATTCAAAGGAGCTGGACAAAATATTCCAGCTGACCAACGATGAGAAAGAGGACGATGTTCCAGAGCCTCCGCTTAATCCAAAGTCAAAGCGCGGGGATATCTACCAACTTGGCCGGCATCGGGTCATGTGCGGTGACAGTTTATCCGTTGATGATGTGGACAAGCTGATGGGTGGGGGTAGGTCTAAAATGATTCATACAGACCCGCCATATAACGTTGATTATGGTGTGTCAAAAAACCCCCGTCACAAGATACGAACGATTGAGAACGACAAGCAATCCCCAGAGGAATGGGAAGAGTTCTGCAAGTCGCTTTACTCAATATTCAAGATCTACAACACGGGTGACATTTATATGTGGGGTGCATCCGGCCCAGAAGGAATGAGGATGCGCTTATGGTTGGTTGACCTGGGCGCGCATTGGTCGGCCACGATCATCTGGAAGAAACAACAGCTTGTTCTTTCCCCTGCCAAATACCAAAGGATGTACGAACCTTGCTTTTATGGTTGGTTCGACAAGTCGTCGTTCGGAGGCGATAGAAAACAGGTTGAGGTTTGGGACTTGGACAGACCGTTAAACTCAAAGCTGCATCCGACCATGAAGCCGGTAGAGGTATGCGAGCGCGCAATACTCAACAGTTCGCAGTGGGATGATATCGTGCTTGACCTGTTCTTGGGCAGCGGTTCCACCTTAATTGCTTGTGAGAAAACAAACCGGATATGCTACGGGATGGAGCTGGAGCCAAAATATGTGGACGTTATATGCAAGAGATATGAAGACTACACCGGAAAGAAAGCGGAGCTGATAAATGGCCAAGCGCGGCCCAAAGCCTAAAGTTATTGACTGGCCAAAGTTTGAAATGGCGTGTCAGCTTATTGCCACTCTTGAGGAGACGGCTGGATTGCTCGGCGTTTCGGCAGATACCCTGGAGGCTAGGGTCAAAGAAAAATACGGCAAGAAATTCTTTGAGGTTCTTTCAGAGCTGTCCGGTCCTTCCAAAGTATCGCTTCGGCGTACTCAATTTAAAATGGCGCAGACAAATCCTGCTTTGGCAATATGGCTCGGCAAACAATACCTTGGTCAATCAGACAAGTTTATGGCCAACACCAAAGAGACAAAGGATGACGAGGAGTTCCGTAATCAGTTCTTTGGCTTTGGACGTAATGGCAACGGCCACAAGAACGGAAACGGTAAAGTGAAATGATATGCTCAATGTTGGTCTTAAACGTAAACAGATCAAATTCTTTGACGCTTTCCGATCCGGTAAATTCAAATATCTTTGTGCGGCCGGAACAGCCGGTTCGGGAAAGAGTTTCTCAACCATAGGCATTTTACACCAGATATGTTGCGTTATCCCCGGTCTTAGATTCGCCATTATCCGTAAGTCAGAAAAGAACCTGAAGCAAACTTCGATTCCGACATACAAGAAAGTCAAAAGCGAATCGCGGTCAATGAATGATTCTTTGATCGTTGACATGTCTGCCAGATACCCAAACGGAAGCGAGATCATTTTCATTTGGGCGGATATGACCAAAGACCCTGACCTGGATAACGTCAAAGGTCTCGAGCTTACAGGTTGCTTGATCGAAGAAGCAAACCAGATTGATAAACGCTATTTTGAAATATTAAAGACTCGCGTTGGCCGCTGGAACAACCAGCTTTGTCCGGCGTTCATCATGTTAAACCTCAACCCGTCCTTGGGATGGGTCAAAGATTTGTTCTATGACAACTGGGTAAGCGGTACGATGCCAGAAGGGCATTTCTTCATGGAGTTCGATGAAGAAGATGCCAAGCAGTGCGCGGGCGAAGAATATGTCAAACAACTGAAAGATTTGCCGGAAGCGGAATATAATCGCTTCGTTAAGAATAAATGGGATTATACAGACATCCCGAATCAGTTAATTAAGTATGAATGGTACAAGCAATGCATCACCGAAGAACCGCCAATAGACCCTCTGTTACGCGCGCTCGGAGCGATAGACCCAGCATGGGAAGGCGACGACCCTACTGGCTTCGGATTCATGCATGGGAACCACATGGGCTGGTGGGAATGCTATGATAAACAGGAACCGGATATTTCAGGGCTGATTGGCTATGAACGCGCTCAAGAGCATTACATCAAAGAGGGTGATTTAATCGTTGACCCTGTGGGACTTGGCGCGGCAACTGTTTTAGCATTACGGAATCAAAAGAAGTTTGAGCCTGATTTGTTTCTTGGCGGTGATCCGGCCTATGACACATTTGGAATATTACAGATATTCAATAAACGCTCGGAAGGCCACTGGTTATTGCGCGAGGCGATGAAGAACGAAGAGATCACAATCACACATCATCCAGACTTTCAACGACAGTGTCTTGCAATAAAATATTCGATAGATGAAAAGAAGATTCGTATACGACCGAAGCACGAAATGAAGAAAGAATTGCATGAGTCTCCGACTTATGTAGACTTAGCGCAAATGTTAATCCACAAATGGAAAACCACAGAAGGCGGCTTGGCTAAAGCCTTATTCGATAGGCAGACAGCAGAAAAGACCGTCACCGTATCAACAAGAGCGCAGAGAGAAAGAATGTCGCTCATTAAAACAGGAAGAATGGGGATTTAAATGGTAGTCCGAAGGAAGGCTTTAGGAGATAGCGGTTTGAACGGATATGCCACCGGCATAAGCCGAACCGTTGAGCATTTATTTGAGCTTCAGGGCAGAGAAGGTTCAATCCGATACCGCCAGATGTCACGCGGTGATGACCAAGTAGGGATGATTATGCGTGTTCATAAAAACCCTATTCGTTCATGTATTTGGAGCGTTGCTATTCCAGATGACGCTACACCAGAAGAAACCAAAGCCATTGAGATTTTGAACAAGTGGATTTTCGAGGATAACCAGCTTACCTTTCAGACACAGCTTGGTCAGATTCTTTCGTTCATGGAATACGGGTATTCGTGCTTTGAGCTTATCTGGTCTACGTACCAATTCGATAACAATAAATATTTCGTCCCCAATCTTGAGCAACGCCTTCAGACCTCTATTGATGAGATCATGCCTAAAGAGCAGATCGTCCGGCAGACGACCATCGAAAAGGGTTTAGTCGAAATTCCTTTCGAGAACCTTGTTTTCTTCATCCTCAATCAGCAAGGCGAGGACATGCGCGGGGAGTCAATTCTTCGCAACGCTTATCCTTCCTGGAAGAAAAAGAAAATCTACGAAGAATGGCTTGGTATGGGTATTCAGCGGACGGCAGCCGGTGGAATCCCTTCAATGACCGTCCCCAAAGAATCAAGGGTTGACAGTCCAGACTATACAACCGCTGAGTTATTGCTTCAGAATATTTCCACACACGAGAATGCTTACATGATTCTAAAGGACGGCTGGACGTTCACGATGACGGATATTAAGTTCAACGCCGATCAGATACAGAAGGCCATCGACGGGCTTAATACTGGCATGGCATTAAGTGTCTTGGCTCAATTCGTTCTGTTGGGTCAGGGAGGTAACACAGGGGCTTTTGCTCTATCCCGTGACCAGAGCGACTTCTTTTTGGACGGACTTCAATACATCATCAGTTTGATCGAGCAGAATTTTAACCGCTATGTTATCCGGCCATTTATCAAAATTAACTTTGGCGACGGAATTGATGTTTCGCGTATTCAGTTAAAAGGGTTGAACCTTAACAAGAAAGCCGGCACTGAATTGGCCGGTGTCTTGCAAACGCTTAAAGGTGCTGGATTCATTACGGCAACGGTCGACGATGAAATCCAACTGCGTAAAGCTCTGGAGATGAATCCTTTGTCCGAGGAAGAAGTGGCAATGCGAAAAGAAGCGCGTCAATTTGCTCACGACAATATTATTAATCCTTCGGACAATCAGGGTGATGTCCAAGAGGATGACCCCGAACAAGAAACTCCGTCAGATAAAGACCCGAACGCTAAAACTGTAAAGTTCACAGAGACAAAAGCAAAGATAAGATCACAGATCATCGACAGCGCTAACGAAGAAATGATGAATTTTATGAAGGCCAATTTGATGCTCATTAAAGACAAGCTCATGGCCGACATTGGGAATACTCTGAACAGGGGCGTGGTAGAAATTCAAGGACTTAAAAATATCGAAGTCTCTTATGGGAAATACCAAAAGGCACTTGAGCGTAAGCTGGCGAGCATTGCCTATGACGCGTACGCGCGCGCGAAGAAGGACGCCAAGACAAAGGTAGTCAAGTTTGCCGAGTTGTTCCCTGAAGGACGCGACCCGCGAGAAATCCCAAGCAAGGCATTACGCGCTTTTGTGTTTAACCAGGCTGAATCAATCGCAGATCAGCAGACCGCAATGATGAAAGCCCGCGCAATTCTTACCGCGTCTAATGGACCGCTTAAAGGGTATTCGATCACGCAAACGCTTTCCAACGTCAGCGGAATAATCGACGAGTTTATTGATTCAAGCGGTGTGCAGGTGTCTGGTTCTTTGATCGTCGTAGGTACTGATAACTTCGGGGCTCAAGAATTTTATAATGAGATTAAAGATCAGTTGTGGGGTTATCGTTTTGTGAATAGTGATCCTGTTTCTGATATTTGCCAGTGGTATAACGGAAAGACTTTCTCAGTCGATAGTCCAGAGTTGGCAGAGGCAACAGCTCCGCTCCATCCAAATTGTAAATCGTATATGGAGCCAATTTATAAAAGCGAAGCAGAGCCGGAAATTGATGATGCAATCGCTCCGGATTCAATTAGAAAAGGGAAAAGCGTTTACTAAATCTCTATGATCTCCGTCGAAAAACATACAGAGCAAAAAGACTGCCGATGCGGCAAATGTAAAAAGTTACTTTTTTATGTACAGGTTGATAATTTACGTGTTAATATACAATTAGACCCTATAAAAACAAGAATATTGAGCATCAAGTGTGACAGGTGCAAGGAAATTAACAATATAAATCTTTAGGTTTTTATTTATAGGAGTGCCAAATGAGCACCAAGGGAATGTCATTTTATCAGTCAAAAGAATATCGAGAGAACCAGAGGCTTGGGCAATTAAAAAGATGGAAAAGTTCAGGAATCAGATATGATAAAGGATACAGATTATTATATAGGCCAGATCACCCATACAATATGCAAAATTACGTTTATGAACACCGACTAGTCATGGAAAACCACATTAAAAGATACTTGAAAAGAGATGAAGTTGTTCATCATGTAAATGGAATTAAGAATGACAACAGAATCGAAAACTTAGAATTAATGACAAGAAGTGAACATTCCAAGAGGCACATTCCTAAAGGTTCAAGGGTCGGAAGAAACGCAACATAATTTGATGCCTTAAAGGCACTTTTTTAAATCAGAGGGATTAAATCCCCAAGATTGAGAAATCAGTCTTGGGTTTTTTTATTTACGGGAGCCAAAACGATGCGTCATATCTTCCTATTTTCCACAGTCGATTCCTACAGCGCCGAGCTTATTGTCCGTCAGCTTTTAGAGTATGACCGCCAATCACACGAAGAGATTACCATGTTTATCAATTCCCCAGGCGGATACGTCACGCAATTATTCTCCATCATCGACGCAATGGACTTGGTAAGTTCTCCGATTCGTACAGTCGTGATTGGTCAAGCCGCGTCTTGTGCTTCAGTAATTGCCGCCTACGGTGACACTCGCCTTATCAGCGAGAAGAGCGAATTCATGCTTCACGAAGTGTGGAATTTTATGATGGGCAGTTACACCGATATGCAAGAGAACATTGAGCGCATGAAGATGATGCAGAATAAACTTCTCGGCATCCTTTCAAAGGCTACAGGTAAAACCGTCGACGAGTTAAACGCAGTCATTAAGAAGAATGACGCTTATTACAGCGCGGAACAAGCGATTGCATTCGGCCTTGCAGATAGGATTATCAGAGCCAATGAAGCAGGTTCATACAAACTTTCTGAAGGCATCAATGTTGAAGGTTCAGAGATTATTTACAAAGAGCAAGGCTTGTCTGAAGTAGAAATTCTAAAAACAGGCGAATTCAACCATCCATCTTACGGGAATGTTGTGGTCAGTGATTCCACGCTCAATCAGATGTGCGAAAACTTCAAGCGTAGAGTGCGTGGCATTGATATTTCCTTTGACTATACACACGACAACGAAAACGGGGAACAACCAGCGGCGTTCTGGGTTAAATCGCTGGAAGTTAAAGACAAAGGCGATTGCAAAGTTTTAACCGCTCAAGCTGAATTTACTCCGAAGGGCAAGAAAGCCATTCAAGAGAAGGAGTACAAATACGCGAGCGCGGACTTCTGCATCGACTATGTGAACGAGACAGGAAAACATTTTGCTTATGTTTTGCGCGGTGGAACATTGACCAACCGTCCATTCATAAAAGAAATGAACCCAATAAAGTTAAGCGAATTAAAACATTTTAAAAAGGAGATTAAAAAAATGAATAAGGAACAGTTGATTGCGGAGTTAAAAGCGCATGGCTTGGACGTTATGGCCATGCAGACGCAGAACGGTGAGTTGACCGCCAAGATCACCGAATTGCAAGCGAAGGTTTCAGAGTTGGCCGCGTTACCGGCTCAAAAAGAAGCTGAGATCAAGGTTTTAAACACCAAGATCAGTGAGATGAATGAAACCATCGTCAAAGAAGGAAAAGAAAAATCCTTCGATGCTTTGATGTCCGCCGGCAAGGTCGTTCCCGCTCAGAAAGAAAGCATCATGGCTCTTTTTGGCAAAGCCGAGGACATGGACAAGTTCTATGCAACAGCTCCGGTTGTTGTGAAAACTAAGGCAAGCGGTAACGGTGGTGAAGGTGACGATCAGGTATTGGATGAGGCAGAATTGGCCGTTGTCAATGCCGGATTGAAAACCAAAGAAGAAATCATTGCTGGTCGCAAGATTCAACCTAAAGCAAAGAAATAAAAACATAAATTCTAAATACTTTAACGGAGGGAAATAAAATGGCTTTAAGTGCAAATGCGAATATTAAAAGAATGGTGACACCGGCGATCCTCACCAAGAAGCTCGTCGACGGTGCTTTGCATGTTTATCGGATGGCTTTGCTTAATTACGAAGCCGCAAACATTGGTTATGCAAAACTTGGTTCTGACACGTTGTTGGAAGAGTTTTGCGGGATTGCTTTGGAGGAAGTGGACGTTTCTGCGGCTCAGAATACCGCTGACGGAACATATACATGCAAGGTTTATCCGCGTGGTAACGGTGATCTTTTCCTTCTTCCTGTTCGTTCAAACATCACAATCGCAAACGAAGGCGATCCGGTCTATGTAGACGGTGATGATTATGTTGACATTGCTTCAGGTATCGTCAATACGACAAATGGCTTCGTCGGAATCATTCGTGAGTTTGTTTCCACGAACAGCGCGTATGTTCAGATGACACAGCATCCGATTCTTTAATTTATAAAGAACTAAAAATTTTCTAACTAAACATTGGAGGGAATTAAATGACAATCGAACAATTAATCGCACAGATCAACGTAATTGTGCGGACTGATTTCAACCGTAACTATCAGGATTTTGAACCGGAATTCAAAGACCTTTTGCACGAGTATGAATCAGGCCCTGTAGCGTCGAATAACTTCGTGTTTTCTGATTTCTTGGCTGGAATCGAGAAATTCACCGGAAGCCGTAAGCATAATCTTTTCCCGGACGCTTACAAATTCCCTATTGTTAACGAAGAATGGGATCACGCTGTTGACATCAACCGCAAAGACCTCGAACGCGCCGCCGCAATCGGTAGCATTCAGCCTTTGAATATTTACACACAGCGCATTGGAGATATGCCCAAGATGTGGGCAGATCAGCCTATCGAGTTGGCTTTCGATATGTTGGAGGCTGGTACAGCTTCGACATACGGTCTTACTTTCGACGGTCAGACGTTTTTCGATACCGACCACAGCTATACAACCACATCCGGTACGCAGAGCAATATTGTCACGGGTGGTGGGGCTACTACAGTTGCTCTTTTGATCGCTGACATTCAGGCATGTTGGGCGCGTTTCGATGGTTTTACATACAATCAGGGCGGAACCACGAACGCCAAGAAACGCAAGTTAAACAAGTCAATGAACAACGTCCTTATCGTTGCTCCGACACAGTTAGGGTCTTTATTCCGTACAGCTTTAACACAGAATTTCCTTGCAAGCGGTGAAAGCAATCCAGTTGCTGGAAGATTCAAGCTGGTTACTCGCGCCATGTCAGACGCTAACGATTGGTACATGATTATCTTGGACGATCCTTTCTTCCGTCCTTTCTTGTTCCAGGTTGAAAAGCGTGTTGAACTCGATACGCCTACACCTCAGGATGAATCGGCTCGCGAAAGAAAAATCTTTACGTGGGGTGGTTACGCCCGTCATGCAGTGGCCTACGGAAGCTGGTGGACCGCTATTAAAGTAACAAATACCTAAGAATAAAACGGGGAGGCGGAGTAGTCCGTCTCCCCTAAATAACAGGAGTTTAAAATGTTGAAAATTACGATCAAACAGCCGTTATCGTTTATTCAAAAAGAAGGCTTAACCGAGTTTTACATTGAGCCCAGAAGCGGAATGTATCGTCTTACCTCTGGCCAATTCGTTCAGGTAATAACTTCCAAGCAGTATGCAGAAATCGTTGAAAATGCCGTTGCCAAGAGCGACGAGAAGATTAAAGCGCCCGTGGTAGCGGAAACCGTTAAGACTGAAGAACCCAAAGCCGAAGAAAAATCCGGTAGAGGTACTCTTCGGAAATAAGGACGCCCGATGTATTGCGACATCTCAGACATAGAAGCATACTACCTGAACAAGACGTTTAAATGCGACGACTACGTTTCAAACAAAGACGTTGAGACGTTTATTGTTCAGGACGGTGCTTTAATCAACGCATTGTTACGCTCAAAGTATACCCTGCCATTCACAAACAATGATGATCTTCTCATTCTCAAAATGCTTAACGAGAAAATGGTTGTCGGAACCATTGACGATATTATCCGAGAGAAAACAGAGGCCGGAGATTTTGAGCGTACGCGCGGGATGCGTAAAGAAGCTCTCGATTGGCTTAAAAAGATTAGTGATGGCGAGTTGACACTTCAGGCATTGATGGGTTCTTCTTCAGTGATGAAGTTCAATAATATTGATTCGGACGGAAACGAAGTTACAAAGCGTTTCAAGAATTCCAATATTGAGCCAGGATTTACGGTCGTTGATCGTGAACGAAGAACAACCATAAGTTCAAATTAATGGCAAAATTCGACATACAACTTACCAAAGAAAGCCAGAAGCTAGTCAATGAGCTTGCCAAAGCAGGGAAGATAGATTTAAGGCCGACCCTTCTTCCCATAGGTCTTGGGTATCTGAAAGAAGTCAAAGGGATATTTGAAAAGAAACAAGCGCGTGGTGTAGGTGATAGGTGGGCTCCGTTATCCGATAATCCGACCGGCAAAGGTTACGCCACATGGAAAGAAAAGCATTTTCCCGGCAGACCTTTACTGGTACGCACAGGTGCTCTTAAAGATTCAATGACGCGCAAGGGCGCTCCAGGCAATATTTTTGCCATCAGTAAAACTACTGGAGTTTTCGGGACGAGTATTCCTTATGGTATTTATCACGACTCAGATAGATTACCAAGAACAAGATTGCCAAGACGTAACTTCAGCGAGCCAAGTGAAGGCCGTTACAAGATATGGGAAGATCAAATCACTAAGGCTATCATCCACAACTTTGAAGTAAACGGCGTGAAAGTTCAAGGGAGTATCTTACAGTGAAAATCAGAGACACCGAGGACTTGTTACAATCCATCCGAGCGCACGTTAAGTCTAGCTTAAACGCTAAGATCACCGCCATTAACACCGAGAAAGACGATGATTACGAACTCGAAACTATTCCCGCAGACGATGACCATTATGTCTTTGCCGGCGAGCTTCTCGATCTTCCAAATCATGCGTTTGTCAATTTCTCGATAACAGAGTTATTACCTACACAGGCGCGCGGGAACCTTGCCATCAACCCGACGATGATGATCGAGGTCGCATTCGATAATCCAAAGAAGGCCGGAACGATGTTTATGAGCTTGCGATATATGCGAGCAATCTATGAAGCGCTCATGGATTATCAAGCCGATGAAGTCGATGATCTTCAAATTACGCTGGCACAGCCGATGTTGGTTGCCTTAACAGGCCGTCAGCTTATTGTTAGCGGTGTCGGAATTACGTGTGGAATCAGTAACTAACAGGAGGTTACATGATACAAACAATCCCAGAAAAAGATTTAAAGATGATTAACACGATATTAAGCCCGCGCGGTAATGTTCAAAGTATGAACATAAACGAAAAAGGAAGTGTTGTTTCCGCAAGCAATGGACAGCAGGTCAGAGGTTACAGCATTGAAAGTTTTCAAGGCCGGATAGTCCGGCATCAGATTTCAGTTATAAGGGGTGGTGTTCAGATCATTATCGCCCGTGCTGGGGATAGATACGAAGATATACCATTTGAAAAAAGAAGCATGGCTTTTTGGCACGAATCAGATTTTAAATAAAAAGGGGGATTTAAATGGCAATCGAGAAAGTAAGAGATTTATACGGTGTAAAATATTTGATTCCTTATAACCTAACAACGAGGAAGCCTTATTGCGTTCTTCGAGTTGTTCAGGAGATCAGCTTTGAGAGCACAACCGATAAGGTGGAGCTTACAGGCGGCCACGCAAACGCCGCTTGGGACGTGGAACGAGGACAGCCCACGTTAAGCCTTTCTGGAACGGTTAGGGAATATCCGGCTGAGTTGTTTCAGGTTCTTGAGACGTGTACAGTAACAGAGAATGCCGCAGAAGCCAGCGGAAGCATCAGCAACGTTACCAACCATCAAGGCACAAGCATTTACAAAAGCCCTGGCATTACAAACGTCACGATCAATCCGTCCTATTTGAGTAATCTTAAATTTGGTGAGTATGTATTGGTCGCAACAGGGGCTCAGGCATTATCTCTTTACATCAAGGGGCTTGAGGATGCGTTCCTTGACATCGACTGCTTGGTGGAATCCGGTATCAGCACGACAACCACAGGTTCAGTCCAGATCACGGCTTCAGGCATTACCTTAACCGTCACTGGATCGCCTAACTATACCGTTGGCGATACGATGGCATTCGATGTTCGTCCGGCGAATAGTGGCTCAACTGAAATCCTTGTCGGTTCAGGAGATGAGCCTGTAAACTTTGGTCTGATCGTTGTCCTCCCGCGCAAGACGGACGGGGTTATGCACTGGATTGATATTTTCAATGTGTCGGGAAGCACTATCCCGTGGAAGGCTGTTTCGAGAGAGTTTTCGGAGTTCGCGATTGACTGGACGCCGGTTGTAAGAGCTTCTGACAACGCTGTTTATAAACTCGTAAGAGTTCTCGGTGTTTAAATAACAGGATAAGAATCTAAGGGCTGGACAAACGGTGGGCGCTCCTGTCGCGCACCGCCAGCCCGAAAATAACAGGGGATTCGAGATGGCTAAAGTAACAATCAACTCAAAAGACTATGTGCTTAAATACACTATTGAGTCATGGAAGAAGTTGAAGGAAAATCACGGCATCACGCCTAACAATTTCCAAGATAAGTTAAACGAAGATTTTGCGTCAGTTGTCTCAAGCATTATTTTTTACGGGATTAGCCCTGCTGATCGATCAAGCATCAAGATTGAAGAATTGGATTCTCAGCTTGGCTTTGATGTGGTTGATGTGCTCTTTGAAGCGATCATGGAAAGTATGCCGAATTCCTCTAAGAAGAACACTTCCGAAGTGGACGGTTCCGAAAAAAAGTAGCATTCGAGGAGATCGAAGCAGTAATGATTTTCAACAGCGGATGGTCACGGGCTGAAATTGAATCCTTAACTTACGGTGAGCTCTTTGAATATGTTCGGATATTCCGTAAACAACAGACAGAACGTGACTTTAATCTCTTTAAAGCATTTTGCATTTATAACGCTGAATCATCGGCGGTTTCCCAGAGTACCGACAGGCAAGCCATGAATAAGTACCTGCGCGACATTCAAAAGCGGACAATGGCCGTTGAAAAAGAAGAAAAGAACATAGACGAAGAATTCGATAGGATAGACTTTGGCAAATAATAAGATTGAATTTAAAGTTTTAGTTTCCGGCATAGATGAATTCAAGAAGTCCGTTGGTGGGATTTCTGAAGGGCTGGATAATGTCAGCCGGATCACTAAAAATGTTGCCAGAGACTTAAGCCAGCTTGGTGGGATTGTTTCTTTGCTTGGTGCTTCGATGTCTGGCCCGTTAATCTTAGCCTTTAAGAACAGTGCCAAGTCATCGGCTGAAGTATCAACCCAGCTTAAGAGGATGGAGAACACGGCTTCTCAGTTTCAGAAGGAATTGGCTTCTGCCGTTGTTCCAGTGTTTGAGAAATTTAATAATGTCTTGGGAAACCTTCTCAAAACATTTCAATCAATTGACCCCGCCTTTAGAAACCAAATCCTGCAAACAACGCTTATGGTTGGCGTTCTCCTAACATTAAGCGGAGTATTTACGATCATCATCAGTAAGGTGCTTTCCTTTGCCAGCGCATTTGCAGGGCTGGCATCTTCATTTTTGGCCTTCGCCGCGCTTAATCCTCTCATTGTGGCTGTAGCCGCATCCATCTTTATAATCGTTGCGTTGATGATTAAGTTTAAGGGCGTTGCCGATGTTGTTTTAAGCACTTTTCAGGTTCTTTTCATACTCTTGCAGAATGGATTTCTGACAGTAAAGGCCGCACTTGAGAAGTTCGTTTCTGTTTCATTGGATGGGATTTCTAAGATATTTGAGGGGCTTGCCAATATCCCAGGACTTATGCAAGATCAGTTCAAGGCGTTGTCGGTTTTGTTGGATAACCAAAGCGCGCAGATGAACAGGCTTGCTTTTGAGGACATTCAAGCTGTTAACGACAAGGCATTGGAATTAGGCGAGATACTTAAAAGCGGAGAAGGAACATGGTCTTTAGGTGTCGATGAATTGAAAACAAAATTTACAGAATTTCTCGCCTTGTTTCAGGGTGGAAGCGCCGCTTCTGTCACTCAAACATTCTCAGATGGATTTAATGAGGGATTGACAACGATAGGGAACAAGCTCAACGACTTAAATTTGCAGGGTCAGCAGTTCGCGCAGACACTACAAAACGGAATGGCGACAGCCTTCTCCGATATTATTCTTGGCGCAAAGTCAGCCGGTGAAGCATTTAAGGCATTCGGTCAGGCCATGCTCAAGGCGATAGTAGATTTTATCGCTCAATGGTTGGCGTTTCAAATCCTCTCTAAAGCCCTTGCCCTTGTCGGTGTAACATTTGCTGTCACTCAAGCCGCGATTGTAGGAGCTGCATGGGCTCCTGCGGCGGCCTTGGCATCATTGGCCACGCTTGGCGGTAACGCTGCCCCTGCTGGCGCGGCGATAACAGGAACAGTCGGATTGGCAAACCTTCTGGCGGTTCCTAAATTTGCTCAAGGCAGTGGCGGAATAGAGGATGACACGCTTGGAATGTTTAATAAAAGCGAGATTGTTATTCCTGGGTCATTTTCAGACGCAATTAAAAGGGGTGACCTTTCTTTGTCTGGCGGCGGCAACGGTGGCGGGTCAGGCGTGACGGTTGACTTACGAGGATCAGTATTCAACGGCATCACGGATGATTTTGTAGAAAAGATTTTTACTAAGGCCGCAGAAAATATCAATAACAGAACGCTTGCATTCAGGGGCGCGTAATGGCTTTTAAAGGCTTAAGATTTTTCTCGACTAATTATTCAGAGCTTGCCTTTGGAGGAACGATTACGGCATCAAGCGCGGACAACACCAAAGAATTTGCTTTTGATGGATTAACCGGAACACGTTGGATTACAGACGGGGAAGGAACGGACGGCAATGCAATTTCTCTTGAAATGGATTTTGGTTTCAACCGGACTATTGATTGTGTCTACGTCTATAACACTAACATCGAAGATATTGTCCTCGCTTATTGGAATGGTTCGTCGTATACGAATATCACGGTATCTAATGCGACGATCATTACGGACGCAAGTGGACAGTATGTTTTCGCTAAACTTAACACCGCCGTTGATACTCAAAAAATAAAGGTAACGGGTTCAAATACAATCGTTGCCAATCAGGAAAAGTACGTCACGCAATTAATGACTTTCGCAGAGATAGGGCAGTTTGAATACTTTCCAGACTTTGAGCCGGAAATAGAACCAGAGCAGAATGTTTTTAAGACAACGGACGGGCGCGGTTTTGTGATTGAACGTGGCGAGGCATTCTCGGCAAAGATAACATTCAAGTCTCACGTTAACCAAAACGATATTGATTTGGCAGAGGAGTTATACGCGCGTAAGGAGCCCTTCTTTATTTGGCCGAATGCTGGAGATCAGGACGATATTTTTAAGTATACTTTCCGACCTTTTAGGTTTCAGGACATTATCAAGGTCACACTTGTAGGAAAAAGAAGCCCTCAGTTCAGTAAGAATTATTATCGCGCGGGTTTCAATGACGTTATGAATTTAATCGAGGTTGTCTAATGGTAATGAGCTATGAACAGGTTTGGCAACAGTTCAGTCACGTCAGCTTTAAGCGCAGAATTTATATCAAGCGTTTGAAAGAAGATGGTTCTTATGAGGCTGACTTTACCGAAATTTCGGACGGCCAAATGAAAGACGGTTCTGTTAATAGCATTTCGAGATCATTGCCGAATAACTCTTGGGAGTTTGGAAGGGTGAATGTTTCAAACGTCAGGCTTGAGATTCTAAGCGCGTTTCAGGAATTTGCGGCAGAGACAGACCCGAATTCTATTTTTTCGGGATTCATCCGTCATCGGTCAATCGTTAAGATCGTAGACGCGCTCATTGACAAATACACTGACCCCAACGAGCCAGCAGAGGCATCGGTTACGACATTCATCGGATTGATTGATTCTCTGACAGCCACAACCGAGCAAGGCTATGAGACCGTAACCGCGCTTGATTTTCTTTCCGTTCTCGATGAGATAAACGTCAAAGAATTAACGCTTGTACAAACAACTTTGAGCAGTTTAGTTTACGAGATAATCAACCGCTCGGAATTCACAAAATTTTTCAGCGTCAGCAATTCAACGGTCTACATTAATCCTGGTTATAACGCGACGAACATTGATGTGTCAGTTTATGACGGATCTGTCCTTGAGATGCTTGAGGACTTGGCCAAAGGACACAGTATTTTCTACATCGATCCGGATGACAATTACTTTTATTTTAAGCCAGCAGACCCTACGGCAACGGTGCAATATTCTTTTCTTGAAGAAAACAACCGAAAGCTGGAAATCTCAAGTTTCCGTGAGGGCGTGGATAGGCAGATAACAAATTGGTATTGGGCAGACCTTGAGGAGTTTTTGCAAGGCGATTGGACTTCGGTCGACTGGACGGGAAGCTCGTCATCAGGGTGGGAACATACAACAGGAAACACAAGCGTTTTGTCAGAGCCAACGCCAGCGGTTAATGCGAAGCAATACATCATCTCCTACACCGTAAAAGATAGGACAGCCGGAACATTCAGTCTTTCCTTTGGCGGGTATTCGGCATCTGGAATATCGGCGAATGGCAAGGTCAGCATCACGACATCATCAACAGCTAATTTACAGATCACACCGACCTCGGATTTTGACGGGGCTATTATTATTTCTATTAAGTCGGACATCAAGGCGATAAAGAATCCCGCGCCCGTTAATCCACGATCATCGACTTTTAAAATCGACGGGATAAAAGACGATGCCCAGCGTCAGGCCACTTTAAATGCAGTGCTTGAGCGTTCACAGGATGCCAAGCCATACTTTAAACTTGATTTACCGTATTTTCCGGTCATTAAGATTCTGGATAAGGTAGAGGTTCAGTCATTCGGTTCGGCTCCGCGTGATGCCGTTAGGTGGGGTATGTTTCTTTGGACAGATAAAGACACAGCAGACCCTCTGACAGCCCCACGTTGGCGCAAGCCCGCTGGGATAAGGATATCTCAAGATGATAAATGGCTTGTACGATCCATCTCACACGATAAGAATTTGAGAACGACTTTGGAATTGGAAAAGATTGTTTAAGGAGATAAATGGCAAAGAATAATCAAATAAAAAAAGTTGTGAACGGCGAGATCGCTGACGCTGACGATGTAAATCAGATAGTTGAGAGCGCTGGCAATGAGGGTGGTGCTATTCCATACGACCCTACAACGCATCAGCGGGATGACGACGGAAATGAGTCTTTAGGTTCTGAAAATTATCCTTGGGGCGACTTGTTTATGAACGAGAACGCTTCTTTAAAAGAGGTTGTTACTTCAACGGCTACGATTAACGCATCGGTTCTCATTAAGCACTTAAGAAAACTCGCCTACATGAAGGACGTTTACACGACGACTCCGGATTCATGGGCTGGTCATGCTGGCCAAGTTCTTCGCGTTAAGTTGGACGAAACAGGAGTTCAGCCGGCAACTACTTCAAATGTGCAGATATTTACGGCCAGTGGAACATTTACCGCTCCTGCCGACATCCATGAAATTTACATAACCATGATCGGTGGCGGTGGTGGTGGTGCAGGTTCACAAACAGGAGGATCAAGTGCTGGCGGTGGTGGTGGTGCAGGTGCTTATAAAATCAATCATCGGTTTGCAGTTACTCCTGGTTCCAATTATACCGTAACCATCGGAGCTGGAGGGACTGGAGGGGCGACAGACGCTGATGGAAGCTCTGGCGGAACAACTAGTTTCGACTCTGTTTCCGTTCTTGGTGGTGGAGCAGGTACTGATCCTGATGGTGGCTTGGGATCGGGAAGTGGATTTAACGCTTCGACGAGTATCAGCACGTTTTCTATCTCTGGTGGAGGTCAAACCTTTGTTGGCGGTAATGGAGCGGCGGGCGGCGGTGGCGGGGCAGACGGTGGCGGCGGTGGTGGTTCTCCTTTTGGAGCTGGCGCAGATGGTGGAGACGCGGCAAACGGAGCAAATGGAACAGCAAATACCGGAGTTGGCGGTGGCGGTGGCGGTGGTGGAATGGGTGGCGGTGGAGCAAGCGGAGGAAACGGCGGCTCTGGCCTTGTCATTGTCATGTACTAAAAAGGGGAATCTCAAATGATATTCAAAAGTTTACAGCGAACATTTTCAGCAAACTTCGGGCTGTCCAAAGTCGGAAAAACCGTCACCGTAACCGTTCTTGATACGGCAGGGAACGTGCTTGGCTCTGGATACACTCCTGGCTCTGTTGTGGAATTAGGGCATGGAAACTACGGTATCACGATTACCTTCACATCAAACTTTACAGGCTTTCTAAAATGGAACAATACCACTGACGGCATAACGCTTTACGAACCTATCTTAATTATTGCAGATTACCGCGATGACATCAGTGCAATTCGCAAGGTAGAGACAAACAACTGGAAGATTGAAAGCAACCAGCTTGTTATTTATGACGATGACGGAACGACTCCGCTTTACACATTCGCCTTGAAGAAAGAAGGCGCAGCAGACGGCGATGAACCTGATGAGCGCACGCGCGTATAAGGTGGATAATGGCTCATAACGTCATCTTAAAAGGATTTAAAGCGGTAGGGAAGATCATCGGACGAGGATTCGGTCTTTATACTCCGTTCGGTATTAAAGTACGAATTTGTTCTACTAAAGACAAACCATACACAAATCAAAAATTAAGGACGGACGGTATGCACCATGTCATCGGAAGCGCGGTAACGCTTTTTTCAGAGGTTGACCACAAGGATGGAACGGTCGTCACCTTGCAGTCTTTGTTTGACCCGAACGGGGATGAGGTGCTTTCCAACCAGGTAATGTCTTGGGACACGGTTAACCCATCGGTTGCGCTAAAAGTTTGGCAAAGCGTTAAGGGTACGCATGAACTCGGACGGTATAGATATTTGATTAAGGCAGTAAATGGAATTTATACAAACGTCTCAAAAGCATATTTCTACATCGACGAGGAGGATTAATGCGTAAATTAATTTTAAACATGTTAATTCTATTATTTCTGGTATCTCCTGTATACGGTCAACCGACGGCGTCGTATGACAATGCGGCAGACATAGTAACGGACACCAGTGAATTTCAAGGGAAGTTATCACCAGCAGACATCACAGTCCAGCGGGCATTGGATACTTTGGATGACTTATTGGGAGCAGGAGATGCCGCAGATATTACTTATGATAACGCCACATATCCTACAGTTGAATCCGCTCTTAATAATATTCTTTACAATGCTCCGACTATAACATCATTTACGAACGACCAAAACAGCGTTGAAAATGGTTCAACAATTACATCAACGCAACTTGACTGGACCATATCAGGAACTATAACGTCCCAAAGCATTAATCAAGGCGTTGGCTCCATTGCAACAGGTCTGCGAACAAAAACTCATTCATCTTCGTATAGCACAAACAGGACTTATACTTTAACGATCAGCGACGGGACAACGACAACGACTAGGAATACAACGATCACATTTTTAAATTCAAATTACTATGGAGTAAGCGCGAATACGTCGTTGACGAGCGGTCAGGTTAACGCGCTTAGTAATGCTTTAGCGTCTGGCAGGACACAGACAAGAACGATCACGGCAACGTCTCAATACATATACATTGCCTACCCAGCCGCATACGGAGCCGCTACTTTTACCGTCAATGGCCTAACAAATAACGATTGGACTTTATCAACCCAGAGCCACACGAACGCTTCAGGGGCGACGGTTTCTTATAATGTATACCGGACAAATAATGTTTTGACGGGAACATATACAATAGAGGTTAGTTAATGAAAAAAATCTTGATCGCACTATCATGCTTTTTGTTTTCAATCTGGAACGTCATGCCGGTTATGGCCTTTGCAGACGGGGTTTTTAAAAAAGGAGTTTTCTATCGTGGCGGCGTTGATGCTGTCGCTGGGGATTTTATCCCTCCGGACCCACCACCTGATTTACCAATAAAGATTATGTTTGTTGGCGATTCAATCACGCAAGGTGCGACTCTTTCAGGACAGGATGACTGCGGGTTTAGAGATCACTTTCAAGACCTTGAGCGCGCCGGATTAGATCAAGACCCTGATTATGTCGGGCCGATTATTGACATTTGTGATGCTCCAGGATATGACCCTGACCATAACGGAGTTTCTGGTAACGACACGCTGGATATTTTGGCCCGTATTGATGCTAACCTTGCAACATATTTTCCTAAACCGAACAATCCAAATAGTACGGTTTTTTTGGGGATT
>OFQV01000140.1_pt1 | contig 21574 bp, 26 predicted proteins | sample 1542971 | NCBI WGS metagenome assembly OFQV01 (sample SAMN07774229, study PRJEB24372) | wastewater metagenome | isolation source: WWTP Cannobio (Effluent) | place: Italy: Cannobio | collected 2016-01
AACTGATTCATGCTGGGCTACTGGACGGTTCCTGGCATCTGGTTGACTTCGCCGATTTCCCACTGGGTTCTCAGTCCCGCCCCGCAATTCCAGTAGAGGTCCGACGCGCAGTGATGGAGCGGGATGGACACGCGTGCGTGTTCTGTGGGGCGACCGACCAACTGTCGTTAGACCACATCGTTCGCTATCGCGACGGAGGTCCGGACACTGTTGAAAACCTTCGCGTGCTGTGCATGCCCTGCAATTTGGAGCGTGGGTAATGGCTAAGGATTCTCGCTTATACGGAAAGTTCACGCTCGACTTCGCCGACAACTACAAGATCCTGCCGCTGTCCGACGCCGCGTTCCGATGCCTCGTCGAAGCCACCCTGTGGAGTCGCAAGCAAATGTCTGACGGGTTGCTAGCGCGTCGCTACGCACTCGCTAAGTGGGGCGCTGACGTGTTGGCAGAACTCGCTACGAATGACCCCGAGAATCCGTCCCTGATCGAGGTCGAAGAGGGCTGGGTTATCCGGGACTTCGCCGAACATCAGGACACTCGCGCCGAAATCGAGGCGAGATCGGAGCGCAACAAAGCCGCAGGTAGACGCGGTGGACAAGCAAAAGCCAAGCGAAATGCTAAGCAAGTCGCTAGCAAGTCGCTTAGCGAATCTCTACCAGAGACAGAGACAGAGACAGAGACAGAAGAACAAAAGCAAAAGACTTCATCACCGGCTGCGCCGTCGATGCCGAAATACCCGGCACCATTCGAAGCATTCTGGGCCGTCTACCCTCGCAAGACCGGCAAAGGACAAGCACTCACAGCATGGGAGAAAGCCCGCCGCAAAATCGGGGACCAACCACTCATCGCCGCCGCCGGCATATTTGCTTCCGACCCGAACCTTCCCGAAACTGAGTTCATCCCCCACGCCGCCACATGGCTCAACGGCTGCCGATGGGATGACGGGCCACTACCGGCCCGCGGCACCACTACCCGCCATCCAGACGAATACCGCACCGGATGGGACGAGCTACTCACCGAACCGAACCGACAGATCGGAGCATGAGATGACGACAGACGAAATTGTGGCGCTACTGAAAACAGCATCGGCCTACGACAACCGCAAGCCCGACTATGCATCGGTCCTCGCGTGGGCGGAATCGGCGAAACGTGGCCGGTGGACGGTCGACCGCGCGGTTGATGCGATCCACCACCACTATGCGACTTCGACTGACCGGATCATGCCCGCGCACATCACGGCGCATCATCGAGTGGAGGCGTTACGTCCGATGGATCAGTCGGTGGCCGAGGCGTTGGGTGCCCCGGTGGTTCCGGCATCTGATGAGCGTCGCGCCGAGCTACTGGCAAAGGTGCGGCGGATTGCCGAGTTGAAGCGGGTGCCTGATGCCTGATCCGCATGAGCAGGCCGAGCATCGTCGACATGCAATCAATGATTGGTGGGCGAAGTGAGCCGTAACCGCAAATCTGCAAAAGCCGCTGGAAGCCGATTTGAGCGTGAAATAGCGGACACCCTAGCTAGGACACTAGAAGATGATCGTATTGAGCGACGTGCACGCTCAGGTGCCAAAGACAGGGGGGATATTGCGGGTGTCCGACTGCACGGTCAGCGGATTGTCATTGAATGCAAAAATACGGCCCGCATCGACCTGGCCCGATGGATGACTGAGGCGGAGGTAGAACGCGGCAACGATGACGCATTGGTTGGTCTGGTGGTGTCGAAGCGTCATGGCCGCGGCGCTCCGCTCGATCAGTGGGTGCATATGACTGTTCGCGAGTTGGTGGCGATATTGGCCGGCCACCGGGATAACGGTGGCCCGCGAGAGCTCGACGACAAGGACATCAATCGATGAGTAGTAACCAGTCCACGATCCGTGACGCCACCAGTGAACTCGACACCGCAATCAACCGCATCGTCGGACCCAAATGGGTACCCGTCAACCGTTGCACCACACCCACCCACAAACCACACTGCGCATGCGGCGGCACACAAAACACATTTCAGCCATCCACCTATCACCAACTCAAAGAAGACGCAGGCCAAACCGATCAAACGGGCGACCGAGGCCAAGCCAAATCCCGTCCCCCCCTATGGGTAGATGCCATCGACTGGATCACCAGCATCGACACACTCGCCACCCAACTCGCACCCACCACTGGCGGAGACACCACCAACAAACTCAACACACTCGCCACCACCACATTCGCGCCAGAACAAGCGGACTGGGTATATGCATCTGCCCGTGCTCTGGCCGCACTAGCCCTAGCAGGGGAAACACTCATAGAGGGCAACCACATTCGCAAACTAGATGTGGTAGCACCATGCCCACAATGTGAACAGTCACTCATACACCGCAAAGACACCGGCGGTGACATTGTTCGCAAGGCAGCTCTACAGCTCACAGTGAACGGCTGCCAATGCATCGCATGCGGGGCACGATGGGACAAAGACCATTTGCACTTCCTCGCAGACCTACTCCAATGCAACAGCGTGTCAAATTGAGGTAGCCAACATAAACTGTGCTACTCTCATACCCGTAAGCGAGTCATGCCCTAAACAGGCATGGCTCGTTTCACATTTAAAGCATGGAAGGAAACTCGGTTGCGGCACTGCACACAATGCGACACAAAACGGATGACACCATGCAGCACAATATGCCACGCATTCAGTGACCGCACTGAAGACCAAATCCAGAAACAAAAAACCATCCAAGCCCACCACCAGCTCGAAGCAATCAGAACAACACTATGAAACATCTGATCGCACTAGCCGGATGGATAGCCGAACACAAACACAATCGGCACCGCACCACCCAAGAACAACAGGCATACCGCACCGCACTACGCGAAGCCACAGACGCACACCTATCCCGATGCCAATGCCAGCGCACCGACTGCCCCCGGACCGTGTAATGGACTGCGAACACATCACCCACCCCGAACACTGGCTCGGTGACTGCGGAGACATCGCCAACCACTTCGTGCCGGTCCCTGTGGCACAGCACATCGCCAATCGGACATGGACAACACTCGCCACCTACCTCGGCATCGACCCGACCAAGGTCGAGCTTGACTTCACGGGCCATCGCTTCCCGATCCAATGAGCAAGACCACCACCGAACGCGGCTACGGCAGCCGCCACCAACGACTCCGCAAACAATGGGCACCAATCGTCAACCGTGGCGAAGCAACATGCGGACGATGCCACCAACCCATCCAACCCGGAACACCCTGGGATCTAGGCCACGACGACCACGACCGCACCAAATACACCGGGCCCGAGCATCAGAGATGCAACCGCGGCGAACCATCACGCATCAAGGCATCCACCAACCCATCACGCATATGGTGATGGGTAGGGGGGTCAAAATCTCTGTGACCGCGGCCCGGCGTGACTCGCACGGTGAGTCCGCGTATACATTGAGACCATTTTTCATTGACGATCGTCGCTGGTAGGGGGCATTTTGTCGGCTACAAAATGCCAGCATTGTGGTGAGCGGTTTAAGGCGCAGCGTCGGACGGCAAAGTTTTGCTCGGCTAAGTGTCGTAATGAGGCTGGACGGCGTCGTCGTACTGGTACTGGGCCTCAGGTGGGCATGGTGATTGAGCAGCGTGCGGCGTCGGTGGCTGATCGGCCGAGGATGGCACTTGTGGCGGCGGTTGAGGCGGAACTCGACATGCTGGGTAAGGGTCATACGATGTTGGGCGCGCAAGCGTTGGAAATGGCCGGGTTGATTGCTGGTGGTGGTGAGACTGGTGCGGCGGTTGCTGCCCTGTCCCGCGAGTTGCGGTCGATCATGGTTTTGGTGAGTCGTGGTGTTGAGCGTGGCGATGAGGTTGACGACTTGAAAGCGAAGCGGGATGAGAAGCGCGCGGCGGCAGCTCGAACTAGTTGATCCCGCGTTTTTTTCTGCTCCACCGTGGGCATTGACGTTAGGGCCGGAAGTTGTCGATCTGTGTACCGATGCCGGGTATGAGCCTGATCCCGAGCAGGCATTAGCGCTTGATGTGTTGTTCGCCGAGAATGAGCACGGTTTGCCGTCTGTGTTTGAGTTTGCCGCGATTTGTGCGCGTCAGAATATGAAAACTGGCCTATTTAAGCAGGCGGCGCTCGGGTGGTTGTTTGTCACCGAGGAACATCGTATCGCTTGGTCTGCGCATGAGTTTGATACGGCGCGGGAATCGTTTACTGATTTGGTTGAGATTATCGAGTCGACGCCGATGATGTCGAAGCGTCTTGCACCGGGTACTGCTGGTGGAATCTTCACCGCTCGTGGTTCTGAGGCTATCGAGCTCGCTAGTGGTGCGCGGATCAAGTTTAAGGCGCGCACTAAGTCTGGTAGCCGCGGGTTGACGGGTGATAAGACAGTTCTTGATGAGGCGTTTGCACTTGATAAGAGTCATATGGGTGCGGTTATGCCGATCATGTCTACTAGGCCGACTGCACAGATTCTTTACGGGTCTAGTGCATGCCACGAGAATAGTGATGTGTTGCGTAAGATTGTCAGGCGTGGTCGTGCTGGTGATTCGGTGCGGCTGGGATATATCGAATATGCCGTCGTGTGCGAGTTGGGTGAAGAATGCACACATATGGATGGTGTTGCTGGTTGTAATCGTTGCCAATACCGGGATTGTGACCATGAGCCGGGGACTCCGGGTTGTGCGATGGATCGTGAGGAACTTTGGCAGTCGGCTAACCCGCAAGCTGGCCGCCGCATATCGTGGCAGTATTTGCGTGATGAGCGGCAAGCGTTGGACCCTAGCGAGTTTGGGCGCGAGCGTATGGGTTGGCATGATGAGCCGGCCGCGGTGGGTGGCGCATTAGTAAGTTCGGATCAGTGGTGGAGGCTAAAGGACGCCGATTCTGTGCCGTTGAATCCTGTTTCTTTCGGTTTTTATGTGTCGCGGGATCGTACTAGTTCTGCTATTGCGGTGGCTGGTATGCGTGAGGATGGCCGGATGCATGTTGAGATTGTGCCGGCGGTGCGCGGTAAGTCGTTGGAATCGTTGCCTGGTACGTCATGGATTCGTGGCCGTATAGCCGAGTTGCGTGAGCAGTGGAGTCCTGCCGAGGTAGTTACTGATGGTCGTAGTGCTGCCGCGTCTCTAATCCCTGATTTAGAGAATGATGGTGTGATTACGACGATGAATGCGCAAGATATGGCGGCAGCTTGCGGAGTGTTGTATGACGCTATTGTGGAGGATAAGTTACGTCATCGTGGGCAGCAGGCGCTTGGTCGGGCAGTGCTTGGGGCGAAGACAAGAAACTTGTCTGATGCTTGGGCGTGGGATGCGAAAGACCCGACTACTGATATTACCCAGCTTTTGGCGGTTACTGCCGCGGTTCACGGTGTGCGGGTGCGTACAGATGAGCCGCGGGAATCAGCATATACCGACCATGACCTTATCGTTGTCTAGGAGGGCCGATAATGTTCCGCTATGCGGCTCATAGGCGTGTTGTTATTAGCTTGAAGTCTGGGCTAGCTGTATCTGGTGTGATCACTAGGCATCGTCGTGGCTATTGTGTGGTGCGGGATGCTGAGGTTATTGAATCTGGTGGAGCATCAGCATCTGCTGATGGTGAGGTTTTGGTTCAGAGAGTCGATATTGATTACATCCAGATCCCGGTGGGCAAATGACTTTCGTCGTGTCTAATGGTGCTTTGACGCCGTTGTCTCGCCCTTCTGCACCATTGGCTGATCGACTGAATATGGTCGATATGCTGGATTTTCAGTCAGCTAGTGTCGCATATGGCGAGATTTGGCGTAAGCAGCGGGCGGTTCGTACTACTGTTTCATTTCTGGCCCGCAATATTGCTCAGCTAGGTATCCATGCCTATCGGCGTAAGGGTGACACTGATCGTGAGCGTTTGCCTGGTGATCATCCGCTTGCGGCGTTAATTCGTGAGCCTAGTGCATATATGACTAGGTATCGGATGATGAATGCCCTGGTGCATGATCTCGCTATTTTTGATCGTGCATACTGGCTTAAGTCAAAGGACTCCAAGGGTGTTCATACCCTCCGTATCCCTCCTACGATGGTTACACCAGTTGGTGACAATTGGGTTACACCAGATGCTTTCGAAGTGCGGGGTAACCGAACTAGGAAAACGTTTGATGCTGAACAGATAGTGTACTTCCGCGGGTATTCGGTCGATGATGATTTTGGTTCATCGCCTATGGAGTCATTACGGCAGATACTTGCCGAGGAACATGAAGGGTCTAGGGCGCGCACCGAAATTTTGCATAACGGTGCTCGTGTTTCCGGCTATTTGGAGCGGCCTACTGATGCGCCGATCTGGACTGATAAGCAGCGCGACAAGTTTGCTAGGTCGTGGCGGTCACAGTATTCGGTTGGTGGTCCACAGGCTGGCGGTACTCCCATTCTTGAGGATGGGATGACGTTCAGGGCAGCTACGCAAACGGCTAGGGATTTGCAGTATATCGAGGCCCGCAAGTTGACTCGCGAAGAAGTTGCCGGGGTTTATCATGTGCCACCACCGATGGTTGGCATCCTAGATAAGGCTACTTTCAGTAACATCACTGAGCAGCACAAAATGTTGTATCAGGACACGCTAGGGCCGTGGCTTACTATGATTGCCGAGGAATTGGCGTTGCAGCTTATTCCTGATGTTGCATCATCGTCTGATGGTCCGCTTTACATTGAGTTTAATTTGCGTGAGAAGTTGTCTGGGTCGTTTGAGGAACGTGCCGATCAGATGCAGACTGCCGCCGGCGCACCGTGGATCACGGTTAATGAGGCGCGGGCAATGGATAATAGACCACCAGTTGATGGCGGGGATGAACTGATCCGCCCGCTTAACGTCACCAGTAATGGTGACACCAATCCGATCCCGGCTGATCCGGGCAACAATTCCAGTGAGGAGAGCGCAGATGGGTAAGCGCATTCCAGGCCCCGGACAAATCAATGTGAAAACTAGGTTTAAGGCTGGCCCTGATGTGGGGTTAGCTGATGGCGAGTTCTTTGCATATGCTTCAGTGTTTGGTAACCGTGATAGTTATGGCGATGTTGTGCAGAAGGGAGCGTTCGCTAAGTCGCTGGCAGAGTGGGCTAAAGGCGATAACCCGATCCCGCTATTGTGGGGGCATAATTTTGCTGACCCGGACTATAACCTTGGCTATGTTAAGGAAGCTGTCGAGGATGACCGTGGGTTGCGGGTTCATGCGGCGCTGGATATGGATTCGCCTAAGTCTTTGCAGGTATATCGGCTTCTTAAGTCTGGTCGTGTAGCGCAAATGTCGTTTGCGTACGATGTTGTTAAAGAAACTTATGTCGAGTCAGTTTCTGATGATAATGGTGATGGTACTAGTACTGTCACTCCATCGTATTATTCGCTAGATGAGCTGAACATTCACGAGGTGTCGGTGGTTCCGCTTGGGGCTAATCAGGAAACTGAAGTGCTGGCAGTCAAATCTGCTACTGATGCTTTACGTGCTAAGGCTGGGCGTGCCTTGTCAGCAAAAAATGAGGATACGATTCGCGCCACGATTGAATGCATGCAGGAGTCTATCGACTCACTTAAATCAGTACTTCCATCCGATGTTACGGATGAAGAAGACCAGGACAAGACCAGCGAGGATGGAACCGCCCCCGGCGACGTGAAAAAGTCGGCTGGTAAGGCCACGCCTGATACGTCCGTCTCCCTGGCAGCCCTGTACGCGCTCGAGCTGCAAATCGCAGCAGGCGCATAAACAACTAACTGCCGAGGAGGCAACCATGAGCATTCGGCTCAAGAATTTGCAGGATGAGGCGCAGGTCGCCGCGAAGACCGCCCGTGACATTGCTGAGAAGGCTGGTGCGGAGTCGCGGTCGCTGACCGATGCCGAGCAGGTCGACTATGACCAGGCGATGGCAAAGGGCCGTGACCTTATTGATCGCATTCAGGCGGTGAAGGCTGATGAGAAGGTGCTTGCTGATGCGCGTGCACTTGCCGATGAAATCGGTTCACCCTTGATGAAGGGCGATATTAGTGGTCAGGATGGCGGTATCCCTGTCCGAGAGCGTGTGAAGTCGCTTGGTATGCAGGTGTGTGACTCTGTTGAGTTCAAGGCCATGATGAAGGGTTTTGAGCGTGACGGCGGCTACCATGTGCCGGACCGTGCGAAGATCAGCTCTGACCCGATCCGGGTCAAGGGACTGTTCACGGGCACTAGTTCGACTAGTGCGGGGGCGTTCGTTGTCAATGAGCGCACCGATATTGTTGAGCCGCTTGGCCGCAAGGAACTTAAGGTGCGTGATCTGGTGTCGGTCCGTAAGACCGGATCGGATACCGTCGAGTATGTTGCACAGACCTCGCATACTAATGCTGCCGCGGTTGTTGCCGAGGCCACCAGTTCGGCTCGGCCTACGTCGCCGGCTGGTGCTGGTGATCTGATCGAGGTTGCGGGCGGCGGATATAAGCCTGAAGGGTCGTGGGCTTATGAGGTTCGTAGCGCTACGGTCAAGACGATTGCCGAGTGGGTGCCCGCTACCCGCCGCGCTTTGGCTGATGTTGCCCAGCTCGAGGGACTCATTAATGATGAGTTGGCATCTGATGTCAAGGAAGCTGAAGAGGGCCAGATCCTTAACGGTAATGGGTCGGGTGAAAACTTTACGGGCATCAATGAGTGGTCTGGTGTGCAGACTCAAAGCGCTATTGCTGGCGATTTGTTCGCTACCTATCGTAAGGCGATCACTAAGGCCCGCACTGTTGGCCGAGTCAATCCGAATGGGATTGTGGTTAACCCTGCCGATGCGGAGGCTATCGACCTCGCTAAGGATGGTGAATCCCGCTACTACTTTGGTGGCCCGTTTATGATCAGTAACAAGACTGTTTGGGGGTTGCCGGTCATTGAGTCGGAAACCCAGGCGGCGGGTACTGCCCTGGTCGGTGACTTTTCGAAGGCAGTCATTTGGGATCGTGAGCAGACAACGATCACTGCGACTGATTCGCATGCGGACTTCTTTGTACGTAATTTGATTGCGATTCTTGCTGAGGAACGGTTGGCTTTTGCGGTGACTCGTCCTACCGCATTCGTCAAGGCAACCCTTCCGGCCTGATTGAGTTATGTTGGATTCCCACCGTCACCAATTACGCGCGTGTGGTGGCGGTGGGAATCCCCCGGATGGAGGTTCTGTGAAGCTTTACGACGTGATCATCGCCGGGGTGGAGACGACGCTGCAACTATCTGATGATGATGCGTTGCGGCTGCAGTTGACTCCGAGAGACGAGAAGGCAGCAGTGAAACCTGCCAATAAGGCTAGGGTTCCGCGGAATAAGGTACGTCAGTGACTGGTCCGATGATGCCTGATCATGGTCTTACGCCGGGTGGCCTAGAGGTCACTGCATCGCAGGGGAACATTGATGCAACTGTGTCTGCGATTCGCGCATATTGTGGGTGGCATGTGTGGCCGGTGCGTGTCGAGATGCTTGTGGTGGACGGTGATGGTGGCAGTGTTTTGACTTTGCCTACCCTGCATGTCACGGATGTTGAAAGCATCGAGGAAAACGGGATTGCGTTGGCGTCCGGTTCGTTCGAGTGGTCGGCATCTGGAGATGTGCAACGCTTCGATCGGTCATGGTCAACACGGTTCCGCGGTTATCGGGTAGCTGTAACGCATGGCTATGAGGCGTGCCCGTTTACTGCGCTGGTGGGGTCTGTGGCTGCCGAGGTTGCTAATGCTGGCAATGGTCAGATCACGCAGGTTGGGCCGTTCCAGTTTAGTTACGGGTCATCTTCTGCCGCACAGGCAATCTTGCCCTACCGTGGCACGTTGGATCTGTATCGGTTGCCGGCACTGCCATGACTGAACAGGTCATTCGCCATCGTGGTTCAATGCGCGACGATGATGACAAAGTTGTGGCGGCTACTGATGTGGTTTTGGGTGGGGCTTTTGTTTCCCCTGGAGGTTCTACTCGATCTACGGACCGATCCCGTTCCGATGGGCTGCGTATTGCTTACACACTGTATTTCACTCGCCCGGTAGATTTGATTGATGATGACCAGGTGACGGTGCGCGGTGAGCGGTATCGCATCGTAGTAAGTGGGTGGTGTATGGGCGGTTTTGATGGCCGCGAAGTGCTTTGTGTTCGTGGGGAGGGATAAGGGTTTTGTCTGACAACTTTAAGCTGAACCGTAGAGGTGGTTCGGCAGTGCTGAAGGAAATGTTCGGCGACCAGATAAATCAGATCGCAGAACAGGTCGCTAAGGCAGCTAAGGTTGCTGCTGATAGGCCCGATGAGGTTGGTATCACCGAGTACACTACTGACCGGCAAGGCGCATCGGTGCGGGTATCTGCCTCTGATCAGGCTATCAATGGTGCACTCACTAAGGCTGCCGCGGCAGCCGGTCTAGAGGTTCGGTCGAAGTGAAGACGATTATTGAGCCGGTCGATGTTGCCTACCTGGTCAAGAATTGGCTAAGGGAACAAATGATGTCGGAGTTTTCCGAGCTATCAGTGGCATTGGCATTGGGTGCGTGGAAGACCGGCGACAACCCGCGGATGGTCGTATTTGACGATTCTGGCCCTAACGCGATGTGGCCGGTTGCTACTGATCCGACTATCCGTATTACGACGTGGACCACTGGCAGGGAACGCCGCTATGCGCATCGGGCGATGGCGCTTCTGCTTGGTAAGACGATCCCCGGTATTGCCGCGGTATTGCCCGGTCTAGGTATTTCCGAGACTACTGATGCGAAGAACGACGGCAACGCCGTTTCATTTACGGTCCGCACCCGTGTGCGGACCGTTCAATAAGACTACGCGCGCCACCCGCGTTGATGCCCCGAACTATCCTGGTTGGGGCTTTTTCCATGCCCGCAAGGGCTGATTTGCCCTTGAGGAGGGGAAACCACATGGTTGCAACCGTCAATACTGAGTTCACGTTCATTCCTGATGAGTCCGAGGTTTGGTTGGCGCTCAAGTCTGATGTGTCCAACATTTCTAGCATGGTCCCGAATGATGCCAATGCTGATCTTGAGGCTATCGGCTGGGAGTTTTGTGGGTATCTCGATGAGAAGAAGGGGATCAGTCTCAACCCCTCTATCGAGGTCAAAAAGTTCAATGCGTTTGGTCATCCGAAGTTTCGCGTCAAGCTGAAGAATGGTGAGGTCGAAACTGGGTTCACCATCCTTGAGGAAAACGCGGTAACCCGCAAAATTGTTTTGCCTGGTTCGACGGCAAACAAAATCGGTGCACCTAAGGATGTGCAAATCTATGTGCTGTACCGCGTCATCGACAAGGATACTGCCAATGGTGTGCGGGTGTGGGTGTCGCTGACGCCGGCACCGGTGGAGACGAAAGACCATTCGGGATTCGTTGATGGCGAACTCACTAATGTTGGGTGCGTAGTGCATCACACCAATGATGCCGCCGGCGACGTTTTCGAGATTGTGTCGGGCGCACCGGTTGGTTCGTCCGCTACCCGCGATTGGCAGTTGGCAGTCACCGCTACGGGGGGTAGTTTCACACTCTCCTATGGTGGGGAATCTACGGCACCTATCACGGTGTCTGGTATCAGTGCTTCCACGATCAAGACGGCACTGGCTGCGCTCGATGATGGGTTTAAGTCTGCCGACTGGACTATCACCGGGGCCAGTTCACCGTACGCGGTCAAGCTGCCGAAGGCTGGTGTCATCACTGTTGATGCAACTAGTGCTACGGGCGGCACTGTGACGGTTACTGCCGTATAAAGGTTCTCTGGCCCCATAGACGGTTTGGGTGGTGGCTCCATCGTCTATGGGGTCGGGGTTCAACCCCGACAAAAGTTAAAGCCACCAAATCCATGCAACCACCAAAATAGGAGCACACCACCATGAGTAGCTACGACGACGACGACGACTATGACGATATTGATGATGGCGAAGTTTCGCATGTTCCCGATAGGGTGCGCAATTTGCCGCAAGATCATAATAAGAAGAAATCGAAGCGCGCCCGCGAGGCCGAGGCTAATGGTGGGTTCATTGAGCTGACTGTGGCCGGCGTTGATTTGCGGGTGCCGGTCAATGGGAAACTGCCGGTTAAAGCTGCCGTAGCCTATAACAATGGGGATGAGTTCGGCGGCACCGAAATCATGTTGGGCGAGGATCAGTGGAATAGTTTCCTAGACGCAAATCCGACACTTGATGATTACAATGAGCTGTCCGATGCGGTAAAGGATGCATCGGGAAACTCGTAAGCCTCCTAGCCTTACTCGATGAGTATGGCGATGAGGTGGAGGCCGACCTATCTAGGTATCACCACATTGACCTTCTCGACTTCTATCGTGGTCGGATCAGTAGTCGCAGTTTGTGGGTGCGAATAAATCATTTGCCTCCGGATTGTGCGCTGGCTAAAGCTTTGAATCATGGCAATAGGCCGTGGACAACAACGGAACACTTGTTGGCTGATCTGTGGGTATTGACATTGCAGGCGAATAGTGAAGATCCATCTGATGCACCTAATGATCATCCGGCTCGTGAGGAGTTACGGGCACCAGAGCGTAAGGCTCATACACGCAAGTTGCATAACAAGTTTCAGCGCCGTAAGCAGGAACTTGCGGAGCGCCGCCGTAGATCATCCTAGCCATTTATCCCGCGCACCATATTGTGAGTGCACATCGAACATGTTAATGGAGGCGATTGGGAGATATGGCTACGATCGGCTATGCAACTCTACAAATCATTCCGTCTTTGCAGGGTGTTTCTGAGACGGTAAACCGACAACTATCTGGGTTGTCGACGCTTGGGAAGACTGCCGGTAAGCAGCTTGGTGATGCTTTAGCGGCGGGTGTTGAGTCCGCATCTAAGCGTGTAGAAACAGCGGCAGAGAAGACGGTAAAGGCACGCGACAAAGAGGCTGATGCAGCGGGCAAGCTTGAAACCGCCGAGGCCAAGTTGCAGGCATTGCGTGCGAAAGGTGTTACTGATGCTGGCCGTCTGACTGATGCTGAGCAGAAGGTAGAGAAAGCTAAGCGGGATCAGGCATCAGCTTCCCGTGATGTCACCAAGTATGCCAAGGAAGAGGAACGTGCTACCGGTCAGCTCACCGAGGCTAAGAAACGGGCTGACCATGCATCAAATAATGCTGCCAGCAGTGGCGGGCGACTATCTGGGTGGCTTGGCGGGTTTAGGAAGCAAACCGAGGATGCATCGAAAAGTACCGATGGTCTAACCGGAAAGGTTAAGGGACTAGGTTCCACACTGTCATCTAACCTTGGATTCGGGGCGACGCTTGGTGTCGGTGCAATAGTCGGCGGACTAGTCAAGATGGGTGATGAGTTCGCCAACGTCAATAAGACGATTGCGTTCACTACTGGCGCATCCGGTGCAGCACTAGAGTCGATGAACCAGTCGGTGCGAAAGATTGGCAAGTCTGCACCATTCGCTATGACCGATATTGCTACGTCTATCGCCGATGTGGCGAAGGCAACCCAACTGACCGGGCAGCCACTCGAAGACATGACTCAGCGGGTGATGAAGCTAGGCCGGATGGGGCAGAATGTTGATATTGGTACCCTAACCCAATCTATGCGCGCGTTCGGGGTGCCGGCTAGGGAAATGCCGGCCCAGCTCGACAACATGTATCGGGCCGCTATCTCATCTGGTATGGGCGTCCAGGAACTGTCGGAGATGGCGCTCAAGGGTGCACCGCAGTTTAAGCAGTTCGGATTGACGCTCAATGACACCGCGGCCATGATGGGATCACTTCACAAGGCCGGTATCCGCGGTGAACAGGTCACCATTGGTATGAACAAGGCCATGATTGCGCTATCTAAGGGTGGCGGAGATGTGAAGGTGAAGCTTGGTGAAGCTGTCACATCTATGCAGGACATGATTAAGTCCGGCAACATGTCTGGTGCTACGACGATGGCTGGCAAATTGTTTGGCACTAAGAGCGCTGGGCAATTCATTGAGGCTATCAAGCAGGGTAAGTTCAACATTGACGAGATGGTTGGGTCTCTCGATAAGCAGAAGAACGGCATCATGGATGCGGGCGGCGCGGTCCCCACGATGGCGGGCGCGTGGCAGTTGCTCAAAAATAATGTCATGGTCGAGTTGGAGCCTATTGTCACGCGCCTTTTCTCGGCAATGTCTAACGGCATCATGTGGATTCGTGAGCATGGTAGCGGAATCATTCACAGTTTCGGAGACCAGTTTAAGGCTCTCGCCAATTTCTTTAAGGATAATGAACTTGCGTTGTCTGCCCTAAAGGGAATTTTGTCCGGTATTGCTGCCGGATACCTTGCTATCAAGGTGCAGATGGTGGCAACGATGGTTGTCGGGAAAATCGGCTCTATGGTTACCGCGATGAAAGCATGGCGCGCCGCTACAGCCGGTCAGACCGTGGCGCAACGTCTCCTAAATATCACGATGATGATGAATCCTATTGGGCTTATCGTTGGGCTAATTGTTGGTCTCGGGGTCGCGTTGTGGGCGTTCTTTACTAAGACTGAAACGGGCCGGAAGTTGTGGGCATCCATTTGGGGCGGTATCAAGGCCGCGGTCAGTGCAGTATCGAATTGGTTCACTCAAACGGCGTGGCCCGCTATCAAGGGGTTCTTCACTGGCATTTGGAATGTAGTCAAGAATGTTGTTGGTTGGATCAAGGATCACTGGAAGCTACTTCTGGGTATCATCACTGGCCCGATCGGTATGGCAGTGATGCTTGTCATCACACACTTCAAGACCATCAAAGACGTGGTCGTGACTGTCAAAAACTGGATCGTTGACCGGTTCAATGATGTAGTCGGATTTGTTACTAGTCTTCCGGGGAAGATCAAGAATGCTGCATCCGGTATGTGGGATGGGATCAAGGATGCTTTCAAGTCGGTAATCAACTGGGTTATTCGCGCATGGAATCGACTAGAGTTCAGGATTCCCGAGGTCAAGCTGTTCGGCAAGACGATGGGCGGCTTCACACTATCGGTACCGAAAATCCGAGAGTTTGCTACTGGCGGCTATACCGGTAATTTGCCGGTGAATCAGATTGCCGGTGTGGTGCACGGTGATGAGCATGTCACCAGGGCGTCGTCTCGGCGGCGGATTGAGCGTGACCATCCCGGACTCATGGACTACATCAATGCCCACGGCATGCTACCCACTGGCTATAAGGATGGTGGCCGCGTAGATGGTTACGGTCTAGACACTGGCACTAATACTGGTGGATACGGTAATCCTAGTGCTCGTTCCATGTTCCCGGAGTGGCTCAATAAGCTTGGTGATGATAACCAGGTTAAGCCGTCAACCTATCCAGGGCATCAGGAATCTGATCGTGGTGAGGCCGGCTACGAACCTAACCCGCAACATAAGAACCGGGGTGTTGACTGGTCGGGGTCAGTTGATGCGTTGCAGGCGTTCGCATCGAAGATGCTCAGTTTGGCATCACGTGATCGTGCGATAGAACAGGTAATTTGGCAGAATCCGACCACCGGGCAGAAGCTTGGGTGGGCGGGCCGCAAGGATGTTTCTTCCAGCGGATACTATTCATCTGATTATGCGGGTCATAAAGGCCATGTGCATACGCGGTTCAATTCGGCTATTGGTGGTGGGATAGCGGAGACTGTCAACGATTCTCAACCATCTACAGATACGTCGCCTACTAGCGATAGTGGTAAGTGGGACTATTCGAGTGGATCGGCGGCAGAGAAGAAATCTAAGTATGAGGCGGACACACGTAAAGCTAAGTCTGACTATGATGCGGAACTGTCGAAGCTTAAAGACCAGTACGGTGTTGGAGCATCTAATAGTGAGTTGAGTGACCGCGGCAGCGACATCGCCAAACGTAAGCGTGACCTGGCTGCACAATATCGTAATGACCGCGAGGCAGCGAAGGGCAATAAAGACAAGCTGGCTTCTCTCAGAGATGAGTACAGCAAGAACCTGAATGCACTACGCGATGAGTCTGATCGTCTAGCCGATGATAGGGACACTGCCCGCGACAAAAAGGGCGGCGACAAGGAAGCCTATAAGGCCGCTAAAGAAGCATTAGACAAAAAGTTTGATGAGGAAAAGCAGGCCCGTAAGGAAGCATTCAAAAAGGCTAAGAGTGATTCGAATGGTGGCGGTGACAAGTCGTATCCGACTACCATCTCGGGGTGGGCACAGCTCGCCGCCTCAGAGTTTGTTGGCGGGCAAATGTCGAGCATGCTGGGCGTGCTAGGGATTAGCGATAACATCCCTGCCCTTGATGCTTTATCGCAGGCGAAGAGTCAGATCAGGGTTACCGACAAGAGCGGTAAGCATCTGTTTGGTGATTTCGCTGCACCTAGTGGCCCCAATGCGCCTACCAATGACGGTAAAGACTCTAAGCCGAACTCTGCGACTATGGCAACGAATACCCCCGAGGGAAATATCGCTGCTGGAGATGCTGGCGCGAAGGAAGCCGTATGGGCTGAGTGGGCTAAGCACGGTTGGCAAACTGCCGGCCAGTGGATGGACACGCTGAGACTGGTCAATGGTGAATCGTCGTGGAAGGTGGGTGCATCATATAGCGGGCCTGCCAAATCGGATGCTAGGGGATTATTCCAGTTTCTGTCGTCTACTGCCGCACAGTACGGGTACGGCGATACCGCTGCCGATCAGGCTGTAGGTGGCGCAAAGTATATTGCGGCACGATATAAGAATCCGTCCGCGGCATGGTCATTCTGGCAGAATCCATCGGACAAGTCGGTGTCCGGCGGGCACTGGTATGAGCAGGGCGGCTGGTTGCAGCCTGGCACTGATCAGCGTGTCCACAATGGTACTGGGCGGCCCGAGGCGGTCCTTAATGCCAAACAGTGGGTGGATATGAAAGACACCGCCGATTTTGTGCGCAATACCCGGTCTAGGGTGCCGCAACAATCTGCACCACAGGTCACCTATAACATGCATGCCCGCGATACCGAGGATTTGTTCATTCAGGCGCAACGGCAAGAACGGGTTCGTGCCGCCGCTAAGGTCAGTAGATGGTGAAGGGATTAGTCTGGTGACATCAAAAGCCACCATCACAATCAGTAATGGTGTTGATTCGGTGATTGTGTCCGGTCCTGGTTGGGATGTAGCAGCGGACGGTATTTCCCTAGACACTGATCCGAAGGGCTTATATTCGACTGGTTTTGTTGTGCGTACACAGTCTGGTGTGAATGAGTTTGGCGGTAGAATCACCGGGCAATCTGTTCCGGTACGTGAAATGACATTGCCTTTCGATTTGTTCGAAACAGTTTCCGGTCCGGTATCGGAAACTAAATGGCGGTTCCATCGGTTATTTGGTTCGCCCCCAAATCTTAATCGTGTCACTTGGTCATACGATCTTGATGAGCAGCGGAAGCTAGTTGGACGGTTGTCGAAAGAAATTGACTTCACGACCGAGGATGGTTTTGACGAGACGATCGACGGGGATCACGTTCACGCTGTAGTTTCACTCATTGTCCCGCAACCAAACTATGAGGGACCCGAGAAGCGTGCTACATGGACGAAAGCATCTTCCGGGTTAGAGACCGGATACTTTGCGGTATGGAATCCTACTGATCAGCCGTTGTGGTTGGAATGGGTGATTGATCCGTGCACTTCGTGTTCTTTCCCCGACTTTTCGTATGGACAAGAACGCAAGTTCAATAGGCCGACTAATGCTGATGTGGCACGCATGATTATTACCCCGGCATTGGTGAGTAAGTTGTCGGTGATGGTTGATCCGATGATGCGCACCTATGTAACGGCTGACGGCTCAAATATCACACCGCTTTTCAATGGGGTGGAACCGGTGTATCAGGTGCCCCCGTATACTGGATCGAAGGGTTCGCCGGTGGTGTATCCGGTGACAATGGATGCACCGGCCGGCCGCAAAGTAACATTAGTACAGCGACGATTTTGGTCGGCAGAGTCGGGACTGTACCGGTGACTGTCACACTGGAAACATTTCCGGGGTCATCGCATGACGATTTCGTGTTGTGGTCTCGGGGAATGCGTGATCGGCAAGTAGATGATGCTTACGCGGCTCCACGTATCCGACTGTATGACGGTAACTTGGTATATGCGGGGACAGTGTGCGGGGAAGTGTCATCGTCATCGACTGAAATTGTCAATGAAGTTGGTACGATCCAAATAGTGTTGCCCATCAGCAATGATGATGATGAGGCTATCCGCCGGACGTGGGCGGCGCACTGGGCGCTAGATGAGGATGCGCGCGGCACCAGCAACATTCATGTTATTTGGGAGTATAACGGTATTCGCCGCGGCGGTCGCATGAATCCACAATCAGGGCTGAAACTGATTGAGGATGATCAGGGTGATCGGGTTGAACTCACATTCTTAGATGACATGGCTGAGCTGCAAAACGTCATGGTTGCATCTAACCCATTTCTTCCGTTGTCGTTGGCGCAGATACCAAAGGCGTGGATGGTGTATGCACCGGCAGACTATGCGTTGCTGGTTACGTTTGCGTTCAATCTTTTCAGACTTAATCTGACAAATTTTAATGTATCTGCCGATCCGATGAACCCGGATACATGGGACTATTTATTGTGGGCACAGTCTCAGATTGTGGTGAAGCCGCGGATGCTGGGGGATTCAACGGCACCGATGGCGCTAGTAGTGGGCAGTATCAAAACTTCTATCTACGATGTGGCGGCACCGGTGCTAGAGGATGCCGAATTACAGTGGGATTTGCAGCGGTGGCTTACGGGTGACCCGGAGCCGTGGCCTGGCGCTGGCACGAACTGGCGCAACGGCACCCTTTTCGTGGACATCGTAGACAAGTCGGGGTTCAGGAATGGAACAGTCTTAGGCGGTAATGCGCTTACCGGTATGGTGCGTACGTTTGCCGATTTGACTGGTGGGCAGGTCGAAGACTCATACGATCTGTTTACCGGTGCACCTATCTCTGACACAGAGTTTCGTAACCCGCTATACGGGCTGTTTACCCATCCCCAACGCCCGCATGTGGTGTATCGGGCCGGGGACATCTCGGGTATCCAATCATCCGAGTTCAATATTTCGCCTGGTGGGGCTGGTCGTATCACGGTCGGCGGCCAGTCGATGCCTGGAGTGAATGCGTTGATTTCGGCTGCCGTCAATTATGGCGGCGATGTGCTCGGCGACAATCTGGGTGTGGTGATCGGTGTCGGTCTTGGCGTGAATGTCACTGTCGGATCGTTGGGTGGCGCATTAGATGCATTTCTAAAACCAATCTATTCGGACACCATTCTTGCCTACATGTCTATACCGCTTCTGCTGCGAGTCGCTAGGCAGGGGTGGGGTCACTACTTGGAAACGTCATCGACAAATGTGACCCAGGCGTTTACGCCGGCTGGTGTGATGGATTTGCGGGCGCGTCGCCGCGAAACTGATCCCGATACCGGGTTCACGTTTGCGGTAACCCAATGTGCACCGTGGATTATCGGTGGTGCCGGTCATGGTGATTGGGCTTGCGGCGATAGGGTGGGCGGAACTTCACGTTATTTGATGCCGCGCGTATGGGTGCGGCGCTGCCGATCACTACAGGTCAGCAACGATCGTGACGGCGTCAAAATTGATGCGACTATGGGTGATTTGCGCCCGCAACTCGAAGCGCTCGATCGGATGATTGCCCTCATAAATAAAGCTATGGGTGGGCTACAGCAGATAGGACTTTTCGGATGAGTGACGAGCCGACAGACCAAACTGTTCCAGTTGTAGCAAGAAAAATTCCTGATGCTGATGACGTGGATGGTCAGGTGATGGCATGCGTAGGCGCATTGTCTGGTGCTCTGCTGACTGCTACCGATCAGCCATTGGGTTTACTGCAACCGCATGTGCGGGCATTGTCTGAGCAGATGGTTGCTTATGGGTGGCGGCAAACTGACATGGTAGATGAGTCTGCTATCCGTGCCCCGGCGTGGATCACAGACGGTGTGAAGCAAGATGCCGAGCCGATACCTGATAGGGTGGATCATTTCGACCCCGATCCTGATGTGGTGGCAATTGTTGGAGAGTCGCCTGGTGTACCGGATCATATTGGTCGGAAAGATTTGATCGGATAGTCCGAGTGCTATTTAGGGTGGTTGTCGAGCGGGGTGATATGCCCTTTTCGGTGGCTGGTGTCCGGTTGACGGTCGATCCGTGGATGACACACCCGAGTTTTCCTGATCCGGTTGGCTGGTATCGGCCTTCCGATTTGCCGATCTATGTGCGTGATACGTCACGTGATGAAACATTGGGGGAGTCGTAATGACCACTACTATCAGTGTGGCGCGCGCACAGGAAGTGCATGATCGGGCGCGTGCCCGTAACGGGTTGCCGTACGGATATGGTGGAGCTTTCACCACTAATCCGGGGGTGTCTACGGACTGCTCGGGCCTGGTGTTGCAGACCGCCGCATGGTACGGCGGCCGCACCGACTGGTCGGGTAACCGGTACGGGAGCACAGAGAGTTTCCGACTCGACTATCAGATCGTGTACCAGTTGGGGTTTAAGCGTCTCGGCCCGAACCTGACAGCAGCCCGCACCCGACTCGCTCAATTGCCGTTTAAACCGGCGATGCTGGTCGGGCTACAGCATGGTGGTGGCGGCGTATATTCGCATACCGCGTGCACGCTGATGACGATGGATGCACCGGGCCGGCCGGTGACACAATCACAGCGCGGCGTTGATTGGGAATCTTGCGGTAACGGCGTTTTTTTGTACGACTATGCGCGCGGATGGTCTGATCCATTGTTTCACGATTTCTGGTATTTGGATGCGGCGCTCGAGGCCGCACCGGCGGTCAATGAGATTGACCGCGAGTTTGACCGGTGCAAGGCGTGGATTGGCCGGCGACTGTCGGGTGAGCAAAAGACTGTGGACGGTACCGGCGTGTACTCGGACTGTGAGGGTGGCCGCATCTACTACAAGGTGGGGGTGCGGGCAGACCGTCCGGTAGGGGATCGGGCGGTAGCGGTACCTACACACATACTCACTACCTACAACACGCTCGGGGCGAGTTCGGGGCCGCTCGGCTTCCCGGTGCTGCGGCATACCACAATCCCCGATGTGGGCGACATTCAAGGCTTCCAGCGGGCCGTGATCTACCGCCAGGTTGGGCAGCCCGGTATCCCGGTACATGGCGCAATCTTGGGCCGGTACGCCCAAGCCGGCTATGAGAAAGCGTGGGGTTGGCCGGTGTCTGCTGAGACTGCCACCGCCGACGGTGGGCGGCAACAACAGTTCGAGCGGGCTGTAGCTACGTGGCATCCGACAGGTGTCGATGTGAGGAGTAAATGATGGATCGTCTCGACCAGGTTTTCACCCCGGCCCGCCGCTACCGCATCTACGTGCTGCTGTCGGCGCTGGTGCCACTGCTTGTCCTGTACGGGTGGTTGGATCAGACGGCGGCAGCCGTGTGGGTGGGTGTGGTGTCAGCCGTTTTTGGTACTGGTATGGCCGCGGTGAACACACCTTCGAGGAGGATGTCTGAGACGGGTGGCCGGGTAGACCGTGGCGAATGGCCGCCACAATGAGATGGCTGCACCGAGGCAGGTGGCATCCACTTATCCCGGAGTGGTGGCGTACCGCCACGATGCTAGTTGTGCCGATCACACCGATCATTGTGGGTGCCGACTATTTGTTTGGGCATGGTGATGCACCGGCCCGATTGTCGGCGGTCG